>WNEZ01004136.1_pt1 | contig 12598 bp, 14 predicted proteins | sample 5400521 | NCBI WGS metagenome assembly WNEZ01 (sample SAMN13153339, study PRJNA577476) | soil metagenome | isolation source: 120 cm saprolite under Douglas fir tree site 2 hole 1 replicate 1 | place: USA:California | collected 2015-04-18 | reverse complement strand
TGGTTCAGGCGAAGCGTGACCCATGCAATAGCTTGTCCTGGTATACTCTGCGCACTCGCGAATCGGAGCGTGACCTTCCCCGGCCTCTTCGAGATATTGGAGCGTGCCTTGGAGGTCTCCCTTCTTCTGCAGGACTGTCGCGATTCCAAAATACGGCTCAACCGGCCCTGTGGGCCGTACCGCCTCTTTGAACTCCGTCAAAGCACCTTCCAGGTCTCCTCTCTTCAGGAGCGCACGCCCCAAGTTAGTATGGGGAATTGACACATTAGGGTCGCAGACATGGGTATTGTGGGTCCTAGCGTACTCTTCATCATCATACGGGTTCCTTGTGAGCTTCACTGCCTCTCGATACGCGGCAATGGCTCCGTCCAGGTTTCCCCTCTTATAGTGTGCGTTCCCGAGGCTATTGTGAGCCACGGGATCCGCTGGGAACGTCTGCACGAATTTGCGGTAGGTTTCTATTGCGCCGTCTAAATCTCCAGCGTCCATGAGGGCATCGCCAAGATCGCGAAGAGCATTCGGGTATCGTGAGTCCCGACTAGCCAGGTCACGGTATTCCGAGATTGCGTCCTTCAGCTCACCCGCACGGTAAAGACCGTCGGCATGCTTCTGGGTTGCCAGATCCATGGTGGTGCACCCAGTCGCCAGTAAGCATGCACTGAGCACAAACAAGAACTCCATTCTGCTCATCTCATTTGGCTTCATGCGGATTCTCGTGAGGCGCTTGGCATCGCTGAATTGCTGACCAGGCTACGCGACGGTGGCCATTATACCGTACTAGTACGGTGGTGGAGTAGTGGGGCCAGGGCAACGCTCCGTACGTGCCATCGCCCCGGAGCAAAGCACTTGGTCGAAAGTGGCGTTCTGCAGCTCGTGCCTCTCCAGCAGTACGTGTGATCGCAGTCAGGCTGGGTAAACGCATTCGGGAATTGCGCAAGAGTTGCGGTCTGTCCCAGGAGAAGCTTTCTGACCTCGCGCACCTTGACCCAAAGCACCTCCAGCTCATCGAGCGAGGCCGTACCAACAGCACCTTGGCATCGCTTGTAGGTATTGCTCGCGCCTTGGAGGTATCTCTCAAAGAGCTTTTTGCGGAAATCTGATTGTGCAGGTGGGTTCGAGTTACTTCTGACATGGATGCGATGAATGGGGCGAAAACAGGAGTGGCCAGGTCAGTGCCCAAGCGAAGCGAGAATTTCGAGTAGTTCCTGGCCATTGCTTCCGGACGTTCCACCGAAGAACGCGCTCTTGAGAAAGAAAGGTGTCTCTCTCAAGTAGGGATCGACCACACGGCCGACTGTTGCGAGCCCACCGATTTGTCGGAACAGGTGACGGCTACAACCCGTACAGCAGCCGACTACTCCACCGACCGAGATCATGCCGCCGAATGCGAACCCGTAACCAGCGCTGCCGCATTCGGGGCAAGGTCCAGCGAATTCCGGCCAGCGGTCCCAAAGAATAAAAAGAGCGCCCGACGGTAAGGGTTTGTCGTTCTGACCGAATGTGAAGCAGCAGGCTGTCTGCGGGAAGGGAAGCCAAGGGTCGACCCTGAGCAGTAGCTCGCGGTGCTGCAAGATGCCACGAATGACAGCTGCTCGGACGGTCTCCCGATGTTCTTCGACACCCCAAGGGTTCACTGGAGACTTCCTGGCCACGCGGTCAATCTGAGATATGTGGTGCTGCTCAACTCGCGGCTGTGCTTGGGAACTCGTTTGGAACACATGTCTGTACGGTTCTTGGAGACAGATGGCGGGAGCCTTTCGTTCTTTCGGGTGTTTCAAAGGAGCTACGCGGGCAACGCTCTACTTCAAGGGAGGCACACAATTTCCCAAAGTGCAGCCTCCTCCTCGTCTCCAAACTGTCTCCAAGAACAGGGCGGATTCAGGGGGACGCGAATTGATTTGTGGGACACGCGGGGAAGAGGGAAAGCAGAGGAGAATCGAACCCTTGGGCTAAAAAGCGTGTGCCGTCGCCTACTTGGGGTTTGTCGCCTAATCGGGTTCGATTCCCGCCGCCTCCATGCCAGTTTTCAGAGGGTGACGCGCTGCGTCTGTAACGGGCACTGTAACGGGTGCATGTGAACTCAGTCGCTCTCTAAGTGAAGCTCGCCGTCTCTGGGGTCAAGCCGTGCCCCTTAACGCGCTGGCGACGGGCGCTTAGGACCCGGTGACGGAGCCGGCTAGCCCAACCCACGGTGGTAGCGTCACAACCGAATCCGATCGGGGGGCACGTTTGCAGCGAGCGGGACCTATCGGGGAGAGCAAATGCTACACACGCTTGAAGACATCCTTTCAGCGATCAGGACCGGAGCCGTAGCCGAGCATCGAAATATCAACGTTGAACTGAAAGAGTCATGGGCAAAGGAATGCGGTAAGAAGGTCAGCGCTCTTGCCAACAAGCACGCGGTACCGAAGGCCTGGGTACTCGTGGGCATTGATGATTCCGGCAGGTTGATCGGGCAAAACGAACAATGGGCACGTCATACCGAGCAAGCTGTTTCACAACAGTTCAATGAGTACTTGGATCCAACGCAAGCTTGCGCTGCAATCCACTGCGTCCAGGAAGGCACGGCATGGTTCGTAGCCATTGAACTGGTGCCTCCAGGCGCGATCGTAAAGTGGGAGAACCGGGCGTACAAGGCCGCAGGCACGACTCAGGCCGAGATGAGTCCCGAGGAAGTGCTTGAACTAACCATTCGCCTCCCTGGCTTGGCAGACTACAGCAAGCAACCGTGGCAGGGACAATGCGAGCCTGGATTGATTTCAGAGTTCTGCAACCAGTTGGCCCGCCATCGCAAGGGTGACCCCGCCATTGAACAGCTCGTAAAGCAGAACGCCACCGATGCACTCCGGCAGCTGGGAATACACGGGAAACACGTCGCGCGTCTTCTCTTTGGATCGACCTCCTTCCGCTTCGTTGTGGTCGATGCCACTGGGCATGTCGTGAAGAACGACCAGCGGAGTGGCCTGTGGCGGATTCTTGGGGAAACAATGGTCAACGAAATCCAGGATGAGTCGCGCAAACTCAGAGGGATCTCGGACGAGCCGTATTCGCCCTTGGCGCTGCGAGAGGCATTGGCCAACATGGTTGCGCATGCAGCTTATTTCGAGCGCGATGCCGAAATAATTATTGAGGTCACTCCTGATTCTTTGAGTTTGGCCAATCTTTGCCTTCCTGAGCTTGGCTTCTTCGCGAACCGATGGTTTTCCCGGGGCCACAAGAGTCCGAACGCCCTGCTGATGGAGGTTCTTCGTCTTGCTGGCCGAGTCGATGAGCTTGGTCGCGGAAAGACGTTGATCTTCCGAGAGTCACTCCTTGGCGGTCGCAGGCCCCCGAAAGTCTTCATCGAGCCTGCTGGACTCTACAGTCGTTGGAAGTTGGTCATGCACGGCGGCGCGAAGGACCAACGATCACTTCGTCTATTGAACCGACTTCGGGCTCTATTCCAAGATGAGAGGCGGGCGCTGATTGCATTGGCTCTCGTGTTCTGGAGGAACGAATCGGTTTCCGAGATCCGAAAGTATGTTGACGACGAGTTCCAGGAGGAGTTCGTCGATGTGCTTGAGGACCTGCGAGGCCCGGTTTTCTTCAATCGATCAACGGACCGACTTTGGTTGGGTCGATGGGCTGAGATCCTCCTCGGCAAAGGCAAGGACTCGAAGCGACTGTCTGACGAAGAGGAAACGCGAGTATTTCAATCGGCCTACCGTTTTCACACCAGGTTTACAAATGGAGTCATGACCAATGAGGACTTCAGGAAAAGAGCCTCGATGGGAGACACTGCATCGGAGAGGGCACTGGCCTCTACCATCCTTTCAGAGTGGTTGGCCAAAGGGTTGATCGACCGCGTTGGCAGGAGAGGAAAGTTCAAGTTCAGGCCGCAGCCGACGATCGACGCAGCGGAAGTTGCACGCGAGCGGGCCGAAACGTTGAGAAGGATTTTCGGAAAGCTGGCCACCAACCTATGAAATAATAATTGACCGAGCCGTTTCGAAATCTGTGCACTTTTTAGGACACTGACCGAAGAGATGCACCCAGCAGGTTTGCAGGTGAATGGTGCCTCGTTGCTCAAGGCATTCTGTACCTCCTCAGCGTCTCGACGATTGCTTCTGGGGCCGACAGCATGGTTCACGGGTCCATCAACAAAGCTGTGAACACCGACAGCATTCGTCAAAAGGATCCCTGAGAACCAGGTGCCCGGCATCGCCATCGGGCAGCGCAAGCTGCGGCTGTGACTGAGCTGGTACTGCCGGTCGTCGGCGATAAGTAAACCTAGCTTCGAGGAATCGGTGGAAACACTAACCCGCTGAAGGGATTGCCCAGTGGCGGAATCGAACCACCGACACGAGGATTTTCAGTCCCCAATTCACCCGAGCCAAGGCCACGACTTCACATCGTTTTACCCCGGCGGCGAGTGGGCGGGTAGCAAATGGGTAACAGAAACTTGTAGCAGCCTGAGGCCTCCTCGTGTTCGACGCCATGCGCCGGCTGTCGTCGCTGGATCTGGGCCACGCAGCTCACGGTGCACTAGGAAAGCTTGAAGTATTTCTACCGTACCCCGCAACGACCGGCCCAAGGATCGAGTTGGCGCTGATCTTCAGTCGCTATCAAAGAGTAACGGGCCTGGAGAGAAACCATAAGAGCTGGCGCCCGGCGGCATCGTCTGGCACTACTGATCCTGCCGAGGTCGAGCACGGTCAGCCGCCCAGCAAGGGATGAACTATGTTCTGGAGCACGGAGAGGTTCGCCGCTGCGATTGCGGCACAGGCCGACCTCATTACACCTTTCGACCGGGACAGGCTCAAGCATGGCGCTTATGAGCTTCTCCTCGGGCAGGGTGCAGTGAGTTCGCGGAAAGCGGAGGCCAGGGGCCGCATCTCTGGTCGGGGCACGGAGCTAAGGATCCCGCCCGGACAGTTTGCACTTCTGCTAACCGAAGAGGAGGTGACGATACCTCACGATGCCATCGGCTTTATCTCCATGAAAGCCACCGTCAAGCTCGGTGGCCTCATCAACATCTCTGGCTTCCATGTTGATCCGGGATTCCACGGGAAGCTGAAGTTCTCCGTCTACAACGCGGGCGACCGGCAGGCTGTTTTGACTATCGGTCGGCCCGTCTTTCTACTGTGGCTGGCCTCGCTCGACCGGACTACTGGTGATCCCTACCGAACAGGCGCTCATCAGAACCAGATTGAGATCACCGATCATGAGCTGAGCGAACTAGCCAGCGACGTGCCATCGCCTTCTGCTCTGCAGGACTCGATACATGTGCTCGAACGGAGAGTTGTAGGGTTGGAGGAGCGTCGTGCCGCGTGGACAGCTATTTGGACTGGCTTCGCTGGCAACCTGATTGCCGGGCTCATCACCTTGGTAGTTGGCCTATTCGTGGGCTACATGGTGGGGAGGACAAACGCACCAAGTGGGGCGCCATCCCAAGCGACTGGGCCACCTTCCTCGGCTAGAGACATTGGGCCAGATAGCTTGAGGCTGCAAACCCCTGATGCGGGCTCAGTTATACGGGCACCTGATGCGGGGACGGGACGTTCTCCGAACGGGGGGTCCCATCGGTAGCTCTTCGACCTTGTCCCTAACCCGGTAGAGGCACGGGGCGGTTTGACGGCGACCTTACGCTTTGGTAAGAAATTCTTACCAGCGAGAAGGAGACGTCCGGAAAATGCGAAGAGAAGAGATCGAAGGATTGGTCTTAGCTGTATTGCAGGACGTGCAGGAGACGAGCGGCAAGAGCTGGATGGGGCTCAGCCGCAATGCGACGCCCATAGGTGCTCTCGACGGGTTCGACAGCCTAACCGCTCTGGAGGCGACTGTGTTGATCGAGGAGCGGCTCAAGACAAGCGCTGGAGTGCAAACGCACGACGACGAGTGCTTGTTCATAGAGGGCAATCGGGCATTGAGCCTCAAGGAGGTCTGTGATCGCATTGAGGCTCTTCTCGCGGGGGGCGCATGAGTGACCCACGCCAGGCAATAGCATCGCGTCTTCGTCTCGCGCGCGAACAGGCGGGACTCTCTCAAGGGCAAGTCGCGAAGATGCTTGACATGCACAGGCCGACGGTGTCGGAAATCGAGGCAGCGAGGCGGCGTGTCTCAGCAGAAGAGCTTACCGAATTCGCTCGCATCTACGAGGTGTCAGTCGCATGGCTAATCGGCGAGGATAGTGAGCGAGCGACTGAGGAGAACGAGCGCGTGCTGCTCGCCGCGCGACGGCTCGCGCGGCTGAAACGCGATGATCTTGACAAGGTAATGCGTCTGCTCGCGTCGCTTCGTGAACGCGGGGGCCGCGATAAGTGAAATTCAAGGCGCTCGCGAGGAAGGCAACTCATCGTGCCCTTCAAGTGCGTCAACACCACAGGCTGAGCTTGTCGCTGGCGTTGTCCGTCTACGATTTGGCGCTACGCATGGGCATCGCAGTTCGATTCGCGGCGGTACCAAGCCTGGAAGGACTGTATGAATCCAGTTCGAGGCCGATCATCGTGCTTAGTACCTTGCGTCCTGCAGGACGCCAAAGATTCACATGTGCGCATGAGATTGGGCACCACGTCTTTGGTCATGGCACACGGGTAGATGAGATCCTGGAGCCAGACCAACCGAACGGCTTCGACCCGCAGGAATACATGGCTGACCGGTTCGCCGCGGCCCTCCTCATGCCAAAGATCGCAGTCGAGGCCGCCTTTGCGCGGCGCGGTTGGCGCGTGAAGACCGCGACGCCTGAGCAATTCTTCATCATCGCGCAGAGTCTGGGAGTGGGCTACACGACCCTCCTCACATATGCCGCTCGGACGCTGAACCTAATCTCGCTGGAAGCCGCGACCGACCTTGAGCGCAAGCCTCTCAAGGAGGTTCGTCGCTTGCTTGCTCAATTCGACGTTCCATTCGATGTCTTCGTCGTGGATGCGCATTGGGGCAACCGTCCAGTGGAGGTCGAGGTCGGCGATGTCGTCCTTTTGCCGCCAAGCGCAGATGTTCATGGCGCCGCGATCCAGCACCTCCGGTTACCCGTTGAGCACTTCGTGGCGGTCTCGCCCGGACACGCCCTTGCTACAGGCCTGAAGGAGGGATGGGCTGCATCTATCCTGGTGTCGCGGCGCGACTACGTAGGTACGGTTCGCTACCGGCATCTGGAGGACCCTGACAATGGGGGGTGACGAGCACTACGTCGAAGAGAGGAACCTGTCGCATGCCTGGGCAAGAGCGTTGCGCCTGGTTACCAAGCGTGGGCGGAAGGAGATTGCTCCGCTCATAGTGTCGGTCACCGGCTTCCACCGGACAGGGCTGCCCGTCGAAGATGCTTCGATCAGGACTGTGCTGGACGATGTTCTCGCGCGTGCAGGGAAGCATTTATGCGCCACTGTTGCGAACACGATTTTCCCGGAATCCCTTTGGAACCCCGGGAGAGGACGTGCTCGGCTCTTTCAGCGTTACTGCCGGATCCTCCCGAGCTTGCGCCATGCACTTCACAGCAACTCGAGGGGCCTCTACTTCGATCGACTCATCTCGGGAGGTCCTGCTGGAAAAGAGAACCAACTGGACTTCGCGATCAACACCTATATGAAACGTATTGGCGTTCGGCGCAGTGTTCTTCAAGCTTCCGTCTTCGACCCCCACAGGGATCACTCCAGCGCCGCGCAACTTGGCTTCCCATGCCTTCAGCACGTTACCTTTGCCCCCACTGTTGGGGGACTATGCTTGAATGCGTTCTACGCGACGCAGTACATGGTTGAGAGAGCGTATGGGAACTACTTGGGCCTTTGTCGCCTCGGTCGATTTATGGCACACGAGCTAGACATGCGCCTAACCCGGATGACGTGCTTCACTGGCATCGCCGAGTGCGACACGGCTAAAAAGCACCTCGAGAGTATCTTTGAGGTCATAAACGGAGCACTTGGTCCAGCGGTCGCGAAGAATAGGTGAAAGACATGAAGCTGAACGAGTTCCAGAAGCGTGCGGCCAACACTGATCAGAATCCCGAGAAGGACGCCCCCCCCGAGGACAAGAGCAACGTCATCCCCATGTTGGGGCTGGCTGGCGAGGTCGGCACGCTTCTGTCTGAGTACAAGAAGCTTCTACGCGATGGGCACGTCCACCGCCGATTTAGAGACGCTGTCTCCGAAGAGCTTGGGGACATCCTCTGGTACGTCGCGAACGTCGCCACCAAGTTCGATCTGAAACTGGATGACGTAGTTCGGCAGAACCTGGATAAGGTCGAGGATCGGTGGCTGGCCCCCCCTGAGAAGCATTACCTGTACGACGAGAACTTCCCGTCACACGAACAGTTACCACGAGAGTTTGAGTTCACCTTTGCTTATCGAGACGAAGTCGGGGGCGCCCGCAGAGTGGTCCTTCTCGGCCAAAACGGGGACCACGCAGCAGGTGATCCCATCACCGACAACGCTTACGAAGACGATGGCTATCGCTTTCACGACGTGATGCACCTGGCACTCGCCGCAGTGCTCGGGTGGTCGCCTGTGACACGAAAGATCTGGAAGCCAAAGCCGCTCAAGCGCAAAAGCCAACCGAAGATCGATGAAGTCGAAGACGGAGGTCGTGCGCAAGTCATCGAGGAGGCGATAGTTGCCGCGGCGTATGTCTACGCAGTCGATTACAACTTCATGGAGGGCAAAGAGAACGTGGACTGGGATCTTCTCCGCCACATCAAGCGCCTAACAGCGAACGTCGAAGTGCGCGACCGGACAACGTGGGAGTGGAATAAAGCGCTGATCGAGGGTTTTCGCGTCTGGCGCGAACTTCGGAAGATGGATGGCGGGCGCGTGAAGGTTAATCTTCTAGAACGAACGCTCACGTTCATCGGTGCGCCGGAAATACCAGCGGAGCCGAACGCGAATGAGGTCGTGAAAGCGATTCATCAGCGCGAGGCCTTACCTGCAATTCAGGAACCCCGAGCTTCCATTTCGGCGGATACCACTGGGGGATCGGCGCTGCCCTAGCAAGGAACTTCTGTTTAATACGCGTGCGCCCGGATGCGCCGGAAAACTCCGGGTGCACAACCCGCGCGTACTTGTCGACTTCGCAGAACAAGTTCTGACAATCGATCAGGTGAAGAGCCCTTCCCCATAGTTTCTTGAACTCAAGACCAAGTCGCGCAAACTCGTCGTTTGCCCGTTCGGTGACTGTGCGAATCACCTCCGCTTCTGTCAGTCCTGCCGTGTCAGTGAAGCACTTGCGGATGCCATCTTTGGCCCCTGGACCCGCCATCACGAAGTCCATTTCTGAGAAGTCGATCAGCTCGCTGTAGTTGAGGTCGATAGTGAACTGAAACGCCAGAAAGTCTCCCAACGATGGGTAGCTCCTCAAGGTGGCAAACACGTCAGCGAGGGAACGGGCCCGAGCTATCCTGTCAGGGGCGCCATCGTTCATCATGTGCTCAAGAAGCCGCAGGTGGTTCCGGTGCTTACGAAGATCTCCGAAGCCAGGGGAAGGCATGATGTAGGCGCCAGAGTAAACACGCTCTCCGTTAGCCAGCATGCGGTCGAGGACAACGGCATAGCGATTGAACTCGAACGTGCGCCATGAGAGCGATCCCAGCTGCGCAACAAGTCGCTCCCAGGTGTCGATCCGGTTGAACAACTTGAATAGGAGGATTCTGAAGAACACCTCCTCGCCGAGTTGATTGCCCTCGTAGACGACGTGCCGGATCAGGTATTGGCTGACACGATCGGCGGCTCGATAGGCGTTCGTGAAACGGTGTTGCGCAAGGACAGTATCAGTCGTCCATGGAGGCGGCTCGCCCAACACTCTCCGCATGAACAGCTCCTGGCGGGCTGAGGCAAAGCGCCAGTATGTGTCGAAAACGGTTGTCGCCTTCAGCGTTCGGCCGGGCGCAACCCGGAACTCCCGAGTGCTGGAGAGATCTGTCACAGTTTCCTAAAACATGTCCTTGGTGGCGTCCACGAGAGGGTTCAGATCACATCGTCGCGCTTTCGTCGAGACCTTCTTGGATGCGTTGATTCTTCGAGAAAGTGTGCTGAGAGTCGCTGGTGCATTAAGTATAACTAAGTTATAATTAGGGCATAAATATGCCCAAAGCGGAAAATGCAACTGAGAGCGAATCCTTTCGGATCACGGTCTCTATGCAATCCGCTCGCCTACTCGATCAGCTAGCCGGCCAAGGCATCTATGGAAGGAACCGGGCGGAAGTGGCCGCCCGGTTTGTGGATGAAGCGTTGCAGCGCTTCGTGGAGGTCCCCAAGTTTCCGTTGGGTTTGCGCAATCGACGAGGCGCAAAATGAGACGAAGCGTTCCACGGGTCGCCGATGTCCGCGCCGGGGATGTCCCACTCGCCGGACTGTCCCGATTGCTGCAGCGACACTCCTCGGCGTAAAATAGTCGTGCTTTCGAAGGCCGCTTCGGACCTTTGGGCGGGTAGGTATTTGGGTTGGGTATGGATGGTTTCGCAGCGGCCTTGTCTTTTGCTCGCAAAGGCGTGACGCACAGGTTTTTGGCGCCCCTTGAAGCAAACTCCAGGGGTACGCCGGTCGGCGCGTCCTGTGCCAAATGTGGCCGCGAGCTTCGACTCAGGCGCGACGGTCAGCCAAAGCGGCGTGCGAAGTATTGCTCCGGTAATTGCCGCAACGCAGCGACTCGCGAGCGCCGGGCAGCAGCCAGGGAAGACCTGCTGCAAGCTCTTACCCAATTGCATGCAGTGCAGCACCGCGTCGAACGGGCGGCAACGGCAGCCCGTCGCTCGATGGCGAGATCGAGGCGGCAATGCTCCGGCGATTTGAAGAGGGAGCAACCCCGATCGAGGTGTCGATCCAGTTTCAAACTACGCTACCCCGGGTGCGTGCCCTCCATGGCGAGTGGCGAAAAGCCCGGGAAGAGAGCGACTCAGCTTCCTCCCGGACGAATCGCCTCGCAGATCTGGAAGCAGCAATCAAGGGGCCCATTCGAGAGCAGCTTGATGGAATTGCTCTATTTCTGACCGAGATAGACCAACGGCTTCTCGGGCAAGAGCAACGCACAGCTCGCCTTGCTGCTATTCCAGGACCAGCCACCAGGGGCGGGTTGACGTGCGAAAAATGTGGGGCAAGGGGTTACTACGAAATCATCTACCACTGCACCTGGTGCAATGAGCCGATCGCCTTGGGTTTCTACCCTCAGAAATAGTTGCAGTGAATCGAGTAGCTTCACAGCTCCTTGGCCAGCTCGAGAGCGCAATCGGTAGCGAGCTGAAGGCACGGAAAGCAGTTCAGAATTCTCTGCGGATCCAGGCCACGCTTCTGCGGGCCCTTCGTGCCGAGAAGATTTCTACCAATATGGTTGCTGCGAGAGTGATCAAGGTCTTGGGTTTGCCACCCGGAATGGAGAGTCGAAATCGAATTGCAGATCGGTTACGGCAGCGCGCTTCGCGTGTGACGCGCTGTCACAGAATTTTATCGGGTGCCCATGGCGTGGCTGGGGTGGCCGCAATAGCATTCGACGAAAAGGGGCAGCAAAAATGCCCAAAGCAGAGCGAAGACTAGTCCGACGGATCGCCGAGGAATTCATCGAAGAAGAAGAGGCCTCGAAGTTGGCGGATCACGATGAAGTCGATGACGATGAAGTCGACGACGACGAGGAAGAGAAAGAGAGCGAGGACGAAACGAGCAGCCGCTCAACTAAACGCCGAAGCCGAAGGTACTAAGGAACGCCGGAAGCTCGCTATCGCGAGGTCGGTGAGAGGGTTTTCCGTCCTGGACTCAGACCTCCGAGCCGGTACCGGATTCCGTCCGAATCCACTGCCGGAAGACCCCGGCAGGCCATGGCTCTAGAAACCTGAAGGAACTTGTCCGATGGCCGCGCGCCAGGTGTATCCTCGCGCACCGATCATCCGGCCTGCGCGACGGCAAGTTCGGCATCCTTGAGCCACTTCTCGAAATCGCTCTCGAGGAGAGCCAGACGGGCTGCGGCGCGTTCGTCCTCGGACCTGACGTCTTCCCATCCCCTCTCTTCAAAGGCATAGTCCGTGGCTTTGGACTCAGCCTCCTCAGCGGCGTCTTCCAGCCATTCGGCCGTCCTGACGGCTGCTTCTGCCGCCGCACGAGCTGCCTCGCCCTTGACGGTGAGCGCCACTAACCTCTGGGCGGCATCCCTCGCCTTCTGCGCCGCCGCAGCAGCCGCTATCGCTGTCTTAGCCGCAACTCTCGCTGCATTTCGAGCATTGACTCCAAGGGAATGCAGCCGCTTGTACTCCTCGATAGCAGTCCGCGCAGCTGTGGGGGCGTTCGCGATCTCCTCACGGGTCCGCGCCTTTTTCAGCTCGTAAACCGCCGAGAAGGCTGCGTTCACTGCATCATGGGTCGCCCGATCTGCGGCCGAGGCCTCGGCGGCGGCCCGGTATGTTTCGACAATGGTAGCGAGGATCGCTCCTACGGAACCAGGCAGCTCCGTCGTCAGCGTCTGCGCTCCAAGGGAAATCGCCGCCGATCGCGCTTGAAGGGCAGCATCCCAGGCCGCCTCGTACACCTGCTTTTCTTGGAGAAAGAGCGCGCGATCTTCACCAACGTCGACCGCGTCACTCGCGCACCCATTCGCCTCCAGGACTTCGTTTGCCGCGCGGTGCGTATGAATGGCGATCTCGCACAGAACG
>WNEZ01004135.1_pt1 | contig 12600 bp, 9 predicted proteins | sample 5400521 | NCBI WGS metagenome assembly WNEZ01 (sample SAMN13153339, study PRJNA577476) | soil metagenome | isolation source: 120 cm saprolite under Douglas fir tree site 2 hole 1 replicate 1 | place: USA:California | collected 2015-04-18 | reverse complement strand
AACAATAACTGCTTCGCGCTGTGCCATGATTGAAAAGCTCCTTGTTTGTGCTTGTACCGTGATCTTTCGTGGCGGCATTAGGAGGACATTACTTCTTTGTAAGATTTATTGTACGTGAACATTAGGAAGAGCGCAAGGTACGATTTCCCGGTTGAGGCCGTGCTACCTTGACCCTGTGGTAAACTCGCGGAGCGAAACGAATGAGCGAAGGTGGTGGGGCTGGCGTCGGTCGTGTCGGTCGGTCGTGTCGGCCTTCAGGCTTTACCACATGAAGTCAAGGTGGAGACGGTAGCCACGTGGGGGAGGGGTTTTCTCTGCACAGAGCTACTTTGGTGCAGTAGCAAGCTTAGATAAAACGTCTGAAAATGCATCACTATTGATAACGAGAATATCTAACCGTATAAACGTTTCCCAACTATTTCCAGTAAGCACAGAGGCCACATCTCTCGGCGTATGTTGAAGGGCACGGGGTAGAGGATACTCATAAAGCAAGTACGGCAATTCTTCGATTGTTACTTTGTCATAGGGTATTTCGCCAGTAGCAACATTTACATCAGCAGCATTAAAACTGCAACAGAAGAGCTTCGCAGTTGTTACGATAGCTGGTAAGAATATCTGCCTTTGGTAAGGCAAAGGGAGTGATGGGTTTTGTTGGTTGCTCAGAGCGGTACTAAATACATTTTCCTCATTAATTAAGGCTTGAGTAGCTAGCGCAACCTGGTGACATGCTTCATTAATAGCGTTATTAGCAGTTTTTGTTAATTGGTCTAGGTTTTTTCCCCTCTTTTTTTTGTACTCTACGTAAGAACCACGTGTTTCACGTGCTTCGTCTGTGCAGACATATGAGATAGCATTCCATGCACTCTTAGCGATCTGCACATCCCAACCAGTATTGGGAGCTTGCCTGGGCATATTTTCAATAACCGTGATAAATGGTGATCCACCACGTATAAATTGTTCAGTTTTCCTATGACTGAAGAAAATCCAGTTTGCCAATTCTGGATTGTGTTTCTTGCATTCAATAGGAAGCGAGAGAATAGTATCTTGTGTCTTAAATTCTGCCCAAATATCAAGCGCAGTTGCCTCACCTGATAACAAGCCGTTTCGCGGAGGAAACTCAACAGGGTAGTTAACAAATTTGACATTCCACCCTGGTATCTGGGCAATAATATGCTGACACCAGCGTTCAAAGAATGTGCCATGAATATTAAGCGCATGAACGGTATATTCATGCTCTGTAGTCGGTGCTATATTCATAGGCCACATTATAGGCTTGACTAAATAGCCTGTCAAACCACAGGATGTCAGGCGAAAAATACCCCTTCTAATCCAAAATTCCCGAACTATCCCATAATGCGCCAAATCCCAGCCCTGTAGTAGTGCTCTTTCGGGAATTGCAGCTTCAGCGGGAAGTTTGGCGCGTCGTCTTTGATTCCAGCCTGTTGAAAAACTCAAAAAGCCTTGCTAAATGGGGTTGGTTCACGAAAATCTAAGCATGAGAGGAAGGCACAGAAAGGGATAAGCTCATCCACTCAGCAATTTTTCAAACGGCTGGAACAAAACACGACACGGCAATACCCCGCATGAGGCTACCTGAAAAATAGAGGTAATCCATAGAACTACACTATTGCAGAGTATGGGATAGGTGCTCTTTTGAACCTTGCCAGGGTAAAAAATAAGTAGAACAGGAGATGCCTCCTATTCTACAATGAGATTCGCACACCAGGGGTGTCCGAAAGGCATCCCCTGGCAAAATGGTTATGTGCACTTACCTGATCTGCTTACGGCGTGGGATCGGTGTAGGATCCTCCAAAGATGTCCGAGTTGCCGAACGTATGCGGACAAACGGTGTTAGGCGCAGGTTTTGGCACTGACCCGCCAGTTTGCAGGGACGCGCGCCAGGCATCGACGGCGGGACAGTCCGCTGCGTTGCGCACGTCGTTCCAGACAGCCGCCCCATACGTCCGGGTGGCAATGGCATAGACGTAGTCTCCCAGGAATTCGGAGATCAAACTGTTCGCGCTAGAGCCTCGCGGATCGCCAGGAGTACTCCGATTCAGTACAGCCCATCCCGTTGGCGTTCCTCCCGTTCCGATGTCCGCGTGCAGCACGACAGCATCCAGGCTACGAGGGGACGTGGTATCGGTGCGATACGGGGTGAGGAATGCATTATAGACCACATAGAGATCGGTCCCATTGGGTGAGATTCCTGGCGCCGTGTAGTAGCCGCGATCACCGGGCTGCTCAATACTCGTCGGACCAATCCAGGTAGCCCCGCCATCGGTCGAGTACGAGAGGAAGACATGCTCGTGGTTGAGGCCATCCCGGCCATCGACCCAGGTGTCCACGATCTCGTTCGTGGCATCTGTGCCGGTAGGAGCCCCATTGGCGATATCCACGTTGGGTTCAGGCGCGAGGTCGTCACGCGCCCCGGCGACTCCGTCCTCAACGCAGCGCCCCTGAACCGGGTCGAACGCGTTGCAGAGATCAACTGCCGTGAAGAGCGTGATCGGGCGAGTCCAGGTTTTCCCGCCATCAAAGGACTGGATCAAGATGTGAGATCCGTGCCCAGGGAAGCCAAAGGCGAACTGGTAGCCAAACAAATAGACCACCCCGTGGCTGTCGGTTCGGATCGAGCATCCCGAAATGCCAAAGCTATTAACATTATCGACAGCGGGAGTGACCTGCTTCTGTGTCCAGGTGTCGCCGCCATCGGTAGAGGTGGCCACCTCAAGTGGAGAGGGAAGTGCTCTGCCTTTCTCCTGGCTGCGGAAGGCCACGTTGCAGATGTAGGCGTGCCCGAAGAAGGGGCTGGACGCCGCGTTGTCGGCCCAGGCCTGCTCCTTGTCTGAGAAGAGCGTCGAGTTCTGCTTGCTCACGATAACCGGAGCCATCCAGGCATTGTTGTTGCCTGCTGCCGCAGCTGCAACGTCATCGGTACGCGAGACGGTAACTGCCTCGAAGCCCTTGAAGGACGCATCGGAGCGGATCGTGCTAAAGTTGCTGCTCAGATTGGCATAGTAGAGACGCGAGCCATTTGCCCAGGAGAACGTGCCATTTGGCCCAGGGCGAGGACCGAAAGCGAGCGCAGGGTCGCCGCCAGAGACCAGCCCATTCTCATAGTAATTGGGCAATGTGCCAATAGGACCTACGCCCGGCGTGCCACTACGAGCCGACCAGCCTGTGTAGGTCGGCTGCGTCCAGCTTGTGCCATTATTGAACGAGAAATAGATGCCTGAAACGCCCACGCCCTGTGTGAACGGACAGCTACTGCCAGCACAAGGTGCCAGATCGATCTCGTCGTTCGAGCCAGCTGCTAAGATGTTCGGGTGATTGGCGTCAACGGCGAGCGCCGGTTCGTTTTGCTTGTTCTGTGGGAACGGCGTGGAAGGACTTCCAACGGTGACGAGTGTATCACCACTAGCGGCACGGGTGGCATGCTGTAGAAATATAGCACTCACCATAAATGTGCCTACGATGGCGATAAGACTAATCAATGAGAGGAGGAGGCCAACCTTAGAGCGTGAAGAGAGAAGCATACAAGAACCTCGCTTTCAATACTACTGTTCATGGTCGAAAACATGCCTTTGACATCTTAGGAATGCATGCTTTTCCCCTCTTGGGGGGCAAAGCTGCACATGAACTGCATAATCATAGAAGAATGCTGTGGCAGAGACAAGAGCAAGATGGTTGTGGTCAGGTTAAGGATTGGTGGAGATTTCCCATCTCTGGAGAGATTTCTCTGCGACGCGCGACCATGACGATCAAGGTCTTTAGGTTTCCACTCTGATGGCAGTATAATTGTAAAAAAGCCGGCCTCGACTTTGGTCGCTTCACTTCTGAACGAAAAGTTATTTTAGACGCTCTCAGAGACACACTTCGCACAATGTACCTGCGTGTTGAAGCACAATGTCTCGGAAGGCAGAGAAAGGCTTGGAAGTTGTTGTATGCATGCACGGCATGAGGATACAACTTCCGCAGGAAAAACCCGAAAAATGGTGGCAGGTAATAAAGCTGAACAACCTACGTCGTACGATCTTTCTAGCGTGCCAGCCTGATAGCAGCGGGAAACCCGCTAAAGCTCGATTTAAGCACCTCTACTCCATCCTGGTTCACAAGGCTGGCCGTGGCATGCACCAGGCGCTTCTGCTCGTCCTTCTCCGTGAAAGTGACCGTGCAGGTGATGGTGTCACCGATGTAGACGGAGGCGAGATAGTGAAAGTGCATCTCCGTCGCGAGAAAACCGATCATGCCTCCAATATGGGTGATCATGCTACTGGTAAGCAGGCCAGGGATAATGCGGCGCCCGAACCAACTGCTCTGCATGAATATCTCGTCGATGTGGTACGGGTTGTAGTCACCGGTTACCCCGCAGAAGAGGGCAACATCCCCGTCGGTAAAAGTGCGTCGAAAGGTGAAGGTCTGCCCGACATAGATTGCATCAAAGGCTGCACGTAGTTGTTGCTTGAACTCCGGTGTTGCTTCGGACATCTAAGCTCTCTCCTAATCAGTTGCCGTTGAAAGCGATTGGCAGGTGCTTCACCCCGTGGAGAATAAAGGCTTCCGATGCTTCCAGGGGCACGTCTCGATCTCGCTGTATCTCTTGTAGTCGCTCAAGCATGATTCCAAGGGCGATCTTAGCTTCCAGGCCTGCCAGGGGCGCTCCCAGGCAGAAGTGGATGCCATAACCGAAGGCGAGGTGCCGGTTGGGAGACCTTCTGATGTCGAATGTTTCCGCGCCAGGAAACTGTGCCTCGTCACGATTAGCTGAACCAATCCAGGCCATCACTCCCTGGCCGGCAGGAATCACCTGGTCACCGATTTTTGTATCCATATTGGCGGCGCGGAACATCACCTTCAGGGGAGAGCGGTAACGCAGCACCTCCTCGATAGCATCGGGCAATAATGCAGGCTCAGCCAGCAGTTGCTCTACCACCTCAGGATATTCATCGAAGCACAGGACGGCGTTGCCGATCAGGTGAGTGGTGGTTTCATTACCGGCAACGAGCAGGATGATGCAGAATCCTAACAATTCCTGGACGCTGAGGCGCTGACCCTCATCTTGTGCGGCTAACAATGCGCTGATGAGATCGTCGTGTGGCTCGCGACGGCGCTGTTCGATCATCCAGAGAAAGTATTCGCTCATTTCCTGTTGAGGATCTTGGGCGCTTGAAGACGCTGCGCCAACCACCTGGTCGGACCAGCGCTTGAAGCGCTCGCGGTCTGCAAGAGGTACTCCCAGCATTTCCGCGATCACCATCACAGGCAGTGGATAGGAAAGATCGTCAATGACATCCATCCTTCCACGAGACACGACGTGGTCCAGCAGTTCATGCACAATCTCGCTAATGCGCGGCGTCAATTGCGCAATCGCGCGGGGAGTGAATGCCTGCGACGCGAGCGAGCGTAGTTGACGGTGTCGCGGCGGGTCCGTATTGACAATGCTCGCATCCAGTGGTTGGTTTGAATCCATGATTTGTGACGAAAACGATGTATGATCTGAAAGGACGCGCTGTACGTCACCGTAGCGAAACACGCTCCACATTTTATTTCGACTGTTAAAGTACACAGGCGCTGACTCGCGCATCATACGAAACCAGGGAAAAGGGTTAAGCGCTTGATCCATCAATTCACATTTCTACTTCTGCCCTCCCAGTACTTGTCGCGCAGGTCTCGCTTGAGAATCTTGCCCGCGCCACTCTTGGGCAGAGCCTCTTGAGCAAATTCGATACTGCGAGGGACTTTGTAACCGGCGATCTGCGTGCGCGCGTGCGCAATCAGATCGTTGTCGGTCACGTTCATACCAGGCTTACATACGACGACAGCATGCACCGCCTCGCCCCACAGGTCATGAGGAATGCCGATCACCGCAACCTCGAGCACAGCGGGATGTGTGTAAAGGGCATTCTCTACCTCGACGGAGTAGATATTTTCGCCGCCGGAGATGATCATATCTTTGGCTCTATCGACGATGTAGATGTAATTTTCTTCATCCACGGTTGCCAGGTCGCCGGTGTGCATCCAGCCATCAACAATGGCGGCAGCGGTCGCCTCCGGCAAACGCCAATAGCCCAGCATGACATTGGGACCTCTTGCAATGATCTCACCGATCTCCCCTGAATGCACGTCTTCGCCTTCGACATTGACCACGCGCACTTCCACGCCGAGTGCTTCTTTGCCGCAAGATAAGAGCCGGCGCACTTGCTCCGGGGTACCATCGGTAATATGATCCAACGGATCTAATATGGTGAGTAGCGGCGCTGTCTCGGTCATGCCATAACCTTGACGGAAAACCTTGCCCCACTTTTGCAGGCCCAACTTGAGAAGTTCTACCGGCATAGGTGAAGCACCATAGATAAGGCTGTCCAAACTAGAGACGTCATAGTTGTCAACATCGGGGTGGTTCAGCACAGCATTAACCATTGTAGGGACGAGAAGCGTCCGGGTAATCTTTTCATCTTGAATGGTCTGAAGCACATGAAGGGGGTTAAACAAAGGAATGAAGACATGGTGAGCACCGAGCATAGTAAGGGCAAACGTCGAGGCAATGTCGGCGAGATGGAACATGGGGGCAGCGTGCAGGTAAGTATCACGACCGGTGTAACCGGTTGCCACGATCACATTGATGGCATTAGATACAACATTCTTGTGCGAGAGCATCACGCCTTTAGAGCGCCCGGTGGTGCCTCCTGTATAGAACAGCCCGGCGAGGTCGTCATCTTCCATATCCTGATCGACGCTCTCCTGCATGTGCGAGCCTTTACTTATCACGTCCTCATAATTAATCATACCTGCGGGCGTCTCATCTCCGCTGAAAACAACGCTCTCGACGGTGGGGAAGGTGTCGCGTCCCACGGCATAGGAGGCAAATGTTTTGTCTACCACGAGCGCTTTTGATTCGCTATCATTGAGGATGTATACAATCTCGGGGCGTGCCAGGCGAATATTGAGAGGAACTATTACCGCTCCCATGCGCGCACAGGCATAGTACAGCTCGAGGTAGCGATGGCAGTTGAGCATGAGGACAGCCAGGCGGTCCCCGCGCTGCATACCGAGATTTGCCAGTCCGCGAGCAAGAGCGTCGGTGCGCTGGTCAAAATCTTCCCAGGTGTAACGTGTTTCTCCACAAACAACCGCCTGACGGGTTCCAGAGATCTTTTTTGCGTGTACCAGCCCTTGTGCAATATTCATGTCGAACCCCCTTTTTGCATAGCCGTGGAAACAGTACAGTTTTCATTTCTATTGTAATTTATTTTCCGGCGGATGAAAAGGCTGATGCAGAGTCAGGCAGAACGAAAGGCAACTACCCTCCGGGTCAGGTGAGACGAAAGGAGAAGCATCCCGGCCTCTACGCGACAGAGGATCACCACTAGTTCCCGATGCTTGGCGAAATGGCACTCAGCTCTAATAGTTTCCCTGGTGTTACGACTTCGTATTCATTTCCGAGCTGCTGTATTATTTGCTTCAGGTCAGAGGGTGTCACGGTCCAGGCAACGATGTACACATTCAAAAACTGTGAATTTCCCGCCTTCAACGCTGCGATTCGGACCATGTTGACCGCCTTAGCCACGCTATCGGCAAGGCCAAGATTCTGTATAATGGGTACGCCCGATATGTTTTTCCAGCTTGAGATTATTTGTCCTGAACCGCTTAGCATGCCGCGAATCCCGAAAGGCGCTAATACTTTTACAAACTCTTGCTGCAAGCCTTGATCGATGAATGCCTGGCTAAACAATAAACCCGTGTCCAATACTTCGATCACATTCAGGTTCATGGCTTGCATCAACTGACCTGTGAGTTGCAAGAACGCAGGCAAGTATGCTGCTGGCCAGCATGAAGGAAGTATATATCCCGCGCCACTCGGCCCTGCCACCAGTTCATCATTTGGAGTGGCCATGCGTGTATAATAGGCTGCCAGCGCGGGTGCAACCCGGACGAGTGTAGGCGAGATTGTCCAGCCAATGGGAATCGTCCCTCGAACGGGGTCCTGCCACAATTGAGCCATGCGATGCTGGTTATATTGCAGGTTATCGCCATCGCTCATCGTGAAAGAGATATATTTCTTTGGGGGCTGGGCAGGAGTAGTGGGCTGGACGGGAGGAGTGGGCATAGCAATAGCGCTGGGCTGGGCGGAGACTTCGGGCTGGGCGGGAACAGCGGGCCTGGCAGTAGCTTCGGACTGGGCGGGGGTATCAGATATCGTGGGCGATTCGGGCGTAGTGGGCCGGGAGGGGGCTTCGAGCAGGGCGGGGGCAAGCCCCGCCCCTACATTTTGGATGCTGGTCCAGACTTCCAGGTTGCAAAAGTAATCGGAGGCCAGCATGGGCAATGCGGCTTCGGAGGTTAATCGGACGCCCAGGGTCTCATTTACATACCAGCCGAGATGAATGGTCCCGGGTGCAAAAGCTTTGAGAATGCGCTCCATCAAGGAACGTTCTGCGATCCATCCATTTTTAATATCAGGAAGAATGTCAAGCGCATCAAGCCAGTAGACGAAGGTGCGCGTCGCGACGAGAAGTGAGCGTAATGCGCCTGGAATCTTAGGGTCAAGCCCAGCAACGAGATTTGGAGTGGCGTTTTTAAGCAGGTTGCTTTCCGCCCAAAGGTAGGCCTGTACACGGCTTTTCCATTGATAGATACGCAAGTCCGCTACTACAGGCAGTTGATGTGGTGATCCTTGCAGGGTCTCTGCCAGAGCCGGTGAGACAACTATACAATCCTTTTGACCTGCCAGCGAGGTGGCTACATTGACACTGTCGATAAAGCCAGGATCGTAGATAATCAAGCCCGCGACGCGGTTGCGATAGCCGTTGAGCAATGTCTCGAGGATGGCTTCATCCTTTGCGGCGGAAATGACATGAGGTATATGCGCAAATACCTGATTGAGCCAGAAAGCAGCGTCACTACTATTAAGAAGATAGACTTCCGGCTGTTGACGGTTGATGAGGCCTGTCATGGTCGTCACGCTAAGCTGGATATCATACGATGTATTGCGTATATCGTACACATCAAGATGCTCTGGCGCCTGGAATGCTGGCAGCAGCCCATCGCTAGACCAGGAGGTGTTAGATATTTCTGTATTGTTGTGCATCTTACGCCTTTCTAGGGTGTTTCCAAACCAGGTTTGTAACATTCGTAGCACTTGTAACGGTTGTATTGCGATGTCTCCTCTTACTTTTTTTGCTGTCTTCGATTGCGTTTATCTATGAGCTATTATAACATCAATATACTTGACCTTGTATCTCATCTGCGGTATGCTAGATCACACGAAAAGCGTGGTCTGCGAGGATTGATCCACGTGTGTCAAAGGCTCCGTACTCGATGTTGAGGCAGAAAGGATTCCAGGCATGTCTAACAAAATGGTTGTACCCGAATTATTTCGTCCGACCGTTGATTTCCCAGATGTTCCCTACGATCATCTTTTGCGCATGGCCGCAGCCCGTAACCCCGACCGCCCGGCGATTATCTACCATGACCTCATACTGACTTTCCGCGAGGTCGTCTCGATGGTCAACAGTATCGCCACCGGCCTGCACAGCCTGGGACTAAAAAAGGGCGATCACATGTGCCTGCTCACGATGAATCGGCCCGAGTACACCACCACCTTCATTGGCGCGGCCTCCATTGGCCTGGTGGTCAGCCCGATGAACCCGCAATATAAAGAGCGCGAAATAGGCTACCAGCTTGAGAACTCGGAGGCCAAAGCCATCCTCATCCAGAGAGAACTCCTGCCTTTGCTCCAGATCGTGCTGACGCAAAAATCGCTGCCACACCTCAAGCATATCATTGTGACAGGTCACTCGGTTCCCGAAAGAATGCCCGATGCTATACCGTTTGCCAAACTACTGCGCGAATCCTCGCCCAAACACGTAGTACATGCTGAACTCAGCGGCGATGACCTGGTAGCGCTGCCGTACTCATCGGGTACCACGGGCTTCCCCAAGGGAACCATGCTCACCCACCGTAACCTGGCCTCCAATAATCTCCAACTCACGACCGCACTGCGCATCGATCTGACCGATGTAGCCTTGATCTTCCTGCCGTTTTACCATATTTACGGGGTGATGCTGACGGGCAGCTTTCTCGCTGCTGGCGCTACCCAGGTCATCATGGAGCGTTTTGACCTGCTCCAGTCCCTTGAGTTGTGCGAAAAGCATAGTGTAACTTACTACTTTGCCGTGCCGCCGATCGTGCTGGCCCTGGCAAACGCCCCCATCGATCTAAGTAAGATGAAGACCGTCAAGTATGTCTTCTCAGGCGCGGCCCCCTTGCCGCTTGATCCTGCACGCAAACTGCAAGATAAGACAGGCATCCGCGTTGTCCAGGGATACGGTTTGACCGAGGCGTCCCCGCTCACGCACGCGCAACCCGGTGACCCCACGCTGATGCGTATCGATAGCGTCGGTATGCCCGTCCATAACACCGAGCAGAAGATCGTCGATATTGAGACTGGCGAACACGAGTTGCCTCCCGGAGAAGACGGCGAAATCATCATTCGCGGCCCGCAGATCATGCAGGGCTACTGGAAAGCGCCTGAAGAAACAGCGCGCGCCCTGCGCGATGGCTGGCTCTACACGGGTGACATCGGTCATGCAGACGCTGATGGCTATACCTACATCGTCGACCGCAAGAAAGAAATGATTAAGTACAAGGGCTTCGGTATTGCCCCGGCAGAGCTAGAATCGCTGCTGATGGAGCATCCTGCCGTATTGGACTCAGCCGTCATCGGCGTCCCTGATGATGAGGCGGGCGAACTGCCCAAGGGTTATGTGGTTATTCGCCAGGGTCATACGGTCACCCCGGATGAAATTCTCGCGTTCGCCAACGGCAAGCTGGCGGGCTATAAAAAGATTCACATGATCGAGTTCATCGACGCAATTCCCAAAGTCGCATCCGGTAAAATCCTACGCCGCGAGCTGAAGGAACGAGAAAAGGCACTGCGTGAATCACAAATGGAGTAATGTCTGAAATATTCCTGTAAGGGTAGGGGCAAGCAGGCGGGGCGCAATGAATTGCGCCCCTACTGCAAACCCATCAAGAACAGGCCACGGGCCATCGCCTCGCCTGCAAGCGTAAGCACGACCACCAGGTAGAGCATACCGGTAGCAGACTGGAACGAGCGATCGTGGATCAGCTTCAAGATGAAGCCAAGCAGCACCAGGGGCAAAACAAAAGCTACCAGGATACGCAGCCAGCTAATGGCATTTGTACTGAGAGGTGTCACAACGGGTACATCAGTGGGTTTGACCTGTGCCCGGGGCGCTGGTGTAGCCGCTGACACGGCTGAAGTAGCGGTAGCTGTGACAGCCGGCTTTGCGGTATTACTCGACTGGGATGCTGCTATGGCGGAGCCGCCAGTAAAGGTAAAGGCAAGCTGCGCCAGCACACCTAGCAGCACGAGCGTCGTTGCGAATTGCAGCGGCTTCTCGGAAAGCGCGGGCGTGACGAGATACCAGTGCCCAAGCCACATTGCCGTCAGTACTCCGCCGAGCGCCAGCGCCGAGGCGAAGAAACTGCCTACTGTAATCGCTCCCGCCAGGCCGGAGGTAGCCAGGGGACGGAAGATCATGCCCAACACGAAAAGCGTCACAAGCCCTGCAAGTACGGCCAGGCCGCCGCTGACTAGGCGCAGCAGCCGTAAGGATGATCTGCGAGTCCCTTCTCCTTCTTCCTCTTCTGCTTTTTTCTTGCCCTCGACCCCGGCTTTTTTGTCGAGCCAGAGGAGGATGGTATAGGGAAGCATCAGCAGCAAGAAGAGCAGCAGGGGCAGAGGCAGGTAGCCTGTCCAGGCTTTATCGAGTAGAGCGAAGGTATTGAGCAGTTCAGGGGTTGAAAAATTCTGCTGAACTAAGACGGTCAGACCTGTCAGGATCAGAAAGATGATTGCATAGGTGACCAGGAAGCTGCGTTTGACCTGGTTGCGCCAGTCAAGCAGGTAGAGTACGGTAAATGCTCCTATCGAAAGCTCGGTCATTACTATGAAAAGTATCAACGGCAGCGTGAGTAGCATGGTGTATTGTCAATCCTTTTGTCGTATCTATCAAGCAAGATATGGAAGAGGATAAGGCCTTCATCTTGTCGAAACAGATTATACACCTGTTCGGGTGCTGCGACAACTGGTCTACAATGCTGCCGTTGAACTGGCTTTTTATGCCGGTTTAAACCTGGCAAGCAGTGAATGTCGAGGCTTGTCAAAGTTCCATACGATGGCGCTTCGGTTCGTTGGCATCAAAGTTGACGACGATATGCTCCCCGATATGATGGTGTGGAGGGAAGTTGAGACGGCGGCTGCGGAAAGTGAGCATTCGGCCGGTTTCCGGGTCTGACCACTGTGCTGTCACAATCCACCAACTGCTCACCGCGCCAGCTTCTACCTGAATCTGTGTGATCGTGGCTTCGACTCTCCTGTCGAGGCCTCTTCGTACTTGACGCCTGAAGGCTATGAAGAGGCCTGCGATGAGTACGAGAGCGGAAATCGTTATGATGATGAGCATGGTTTGTGTATCCATAGACTCTTTTGACCTCTCGACGTACACTTCGTGCCTCTAAAAGGGGTTCCAGAACGAGTATGCCAGGGTAAGTATACTCGCAATGTGTTCA
>WNEZ01005912.1_pt1 | contig 12610 bp, 10 predicted proteins | sample 5400521 | NCBI WGS metagenome assembly WNEZ01 (sample SAMN13153339, study PRJNA577476) | soil metagenome | isolation source: 120 cm saprolite under Douglas fir tree site 2 hole 1 replicate 1 | place: USA:California | collected 2015-04-18 | reverse complement strand
GTGCCGCCGCGGCTCACGCTCGCCAACGCCTGTGGTCCAGCAGCCAAAGCTGCCGGTCGCCTAACTCGGCTGCAAATCCGCGCCGCCGTGCTACACCTGAGCCGTGCGTAGAGCTGTCGCCTGGACTCTACTGATCGGGGCCATCGTGCTCGCCGCCGCGGGATGCGGCTACGACGTCAGCGCCACCTTCAACGCGGACGGTACGGTCGGGCTGGGGTTGAAGTTCCTCCTCCCCAAGTCGCTCCTGACCCCCGGTCCGGGCATGACGGTGACCGGGTTCAGCGACGCCGACATCGCCAAGGCCAACAAGGAAGCGGCTTCGAAGTACCCCGGAGCCAAAGTCAGCAAGGTCATCGAGGGCGACCAGGCTGGAGTCCTCGTGACGATCCCCTTCAAGACGGAAAAGGATGCCTTTGCGTTCTTGACGCAGCCGACCAACCTCAACCCGTCGAAAGCTGCCTCCGGCGGCTCCTCCATTGACGTGGGTAACACGGGCGGGCTCTTCGTCTCCGCCACTCACACCACATCCGGGCAGGCCGACACGTACACGTTCAAGACCCAGGCCCAGCCGACTGCATCCCCCTCGCCCGGAGCACAACCGAATCCCACCGACGACCTCTCCGCGATCATCAGGATCACGTTCTCGCTGACCGTGCCGCACGAGATCACATCCGCCCCGGGCGCCCTGTTCACACAGGATCGGAAGACCGCGGTCTGGGAGCTGTCGTTGAGCCAGGCCCAGACCCTGACCGCAACCACCGGCCCGAGCCCCACCCTGGCCGGTTTCGCGTCCAACATTCCTCCAGGCCAGAGCTCGGCCTTCCTGATCGGGGTCGGGCTGGTGGCGATCGCCCTCGGATTCCTCCTCGCCAAGGTCACGCCGTGGCTGTTCGTTCGCGGTCCCGCCGTCGTGCCGGCCGCGGCGCCGGTTCCAGCGCCGGGGCCTTCTCCATGGCCGGCCGAAGAGGCACCTGCCGCCGAGCCGCCGTCGAGCGCCTTGCCGGGGCCACCTCCCGAAATGCCGCCTCCTCAGGGCACTTGATGGGCATCTTCAGCAACCTGCGGCGCGAGTTCATCGTGCGCCCCGACGCCTACAAGGCGTCGATCGTTTTCAAATGGCCGGACACAAACATCCGCAACCGCACACGGCTGACAGTGGAGCAGGACGAGCTGGCGGTCTTCTTCCGCGACGGCAAGGTCAACGGCGTGATCCAGCCGGGCGTGAGCATTCTCGACTCCAGTGAGATCCCATTTCTCGGCAACCTCGTCGACGCCGCCACCGGCGGCAAGTTCTTCAAGACCGAGCTGTACTTCGTGTCGACGCGCGAATTCGCGAACCTGCCGTTCGGCGGGATGGTCGACAACGTGGTCGATCCCGAGACGGGCCTGGCGATCGGCCTGCGCGTGTTCGGAGACTATTCGCTCAAGGTCGTGGCCCCCGACCGGCTGATCGTCAACCTGGTCGGCACACAGAACTTCCAGAGCAACGCGCAGATCACCGACTGGATGCGCGATCAGCTGCTCAAGGTCTTTCGCACCGACGTCGTGACACATATCACCAACGAGCGCTGGCCGATCCTCGGTATCGCCAGCCAGAACGCCCAGATCGAGCAGGAGACGCTCGCCGCGGCGGCCAAGGTTCTCGAAAGCTACGGCATCAGCGTCGCCCGGATGGGCAACTTCGTCATCTCGATCAAGCCCGAGGACGAGGAGACGCTCAAAAAGTACCGCCGCGACGTCCAGTACACGAAGCTGGCCGGCAGCTTCCAGAGTGCGGCCGCCGGCGAGGCGATTGAAGGCATCGGCGAGGGCGCCGCCAAGGGTGGCGAAGGTTCCGCACCGGCGGTAGTCGCGGGCATGGGCCTGGCCGGAGCGGTGTTCTCGGCGGCTAGTGCGGCGCCGACCGCGCCCTGTCCGAAATGCGGGACCCAGGTCGCGGCGGGCGCGAAGTTCTGTCCTAGTTGCGGCGCTGAGCAGCCACACGCAGCTCTTTGACCGACCCCGCCATCGGCCTGGGCCAGATCCAGGCGGCCGACCTGGATTTCGACGTCAACGCTTTTCTCGCGCAGGCCGGCAAGTCGTTGTTCGCCGTCAAGTCGGCGCTGCAGGCGCGAGAGCCGGCCGAGATGCGCGATCTCGTATCCGATTCCGTTTACGACGATCTGCGCTCGGACATCATGAGCCTGTATACGCGCGGCGCGGTCCACTACTACGACCTCCTGGACATCAGGCAGTCCAGCGTCGCGGCCGCTGAGCGCACGGAAGCCGGCGACAACATCACGGTCCTGTTTCAATGCGTGGCCATGCAGTACACGATGGGAGAGAACGACAGCCCCGACGCGATCCAGATGCCGCTGCTGATGCCCTTCTCCGAGTACTGGACGTTCAGCCGGCCTCCTGGCGCCTCCACCCTTGCCCAGCGCCGCCCTGAGTGCCCCATCTGCGGGGCCCCGATCGACATCGACACCGGGCGCATCTGCCGCTACTGCAAGACGCTCATGCCCCCGCTTCGGCAGCAGACGGGTTGGACGGTCGTCGCCATCGCCCCGGCCGCCCAGAACGCGTAGCGCGTAGTCGAGGCTAAGGCGGCGGTTTGGTCTTGCGCGCCGTGCGCACACCGGACACGCGCTCTCGAAGCCGGGTCACGGTGGCCTCGGCGGGTAGCTCGGGCGACGGCTTGCGTTCGAACGCCGCCCGCCAGGCCGGCAGGTCCTCGCTGCTGAACACGAACCGCCTCAAGGCGATGTCGATCGGAAACAGGAGGATGGCGATCACGAGCAGGAGCTCGCTGATCGGCAGGACCGCATGGACCGCGGGCACCGGCAGATTGAAGACGGTCGACCCATCGGTCAGAAGGACGCCGCCGCCCGCGCGAGCGATGGCGCTCAAGGTCGCGGTGTCGGTGCCCAGGTTGCGGTACTCCGGCGAGTAGGGGACGACCAGGCCGATGGTGTTGCTGTGTTTGGCAACCCCGCCGACGGAGTCCGTGACGTGCAGGAGGTAGCTCCCCACCTGGTCAGTGCGAAGGTCGCCCTCGAACCGGCCCGGACCGGTCGGCGACAGGGTCAGAGTCGCGTCTGAAAGGTCGGGCGTCACAGCGCTGACGCTGACTGCCTCGCCGGACGAGGATGGCGCCGTCACCAGCAGGTGGGTGTGATCTCCCTGCACTTGCGTCTCGACCTGCAGGGCAGGGTCCCCAGACTGAGGCAGGCTGTATCGAACCAGGTCGCCGAAGAAGCGATTGGCCGACGGCCAGCGCAGCAGATCCGCCGTCCAGCGTCCCTGCGCATCGCTGGTCCACGCGACCACCCGACCCAGGCCGTACTCCCAGGTCGCCAGTAGAGGATCGCCCTGGGGGCTCTTGAGCACTACATCGGCGGCTGCGCGTGGCGTGGTCGCCACGTACCCGGTGAGGACCGGAAACGAGTCCAGCGGAACTCCGGGCAACACATCCGCCAGCGACGAGAGGCGCGGAGTGATCTGGCCTTCGACCACCCATGGCTTGAGCGCCTCATTCGTCTCTTTCAGGAAGATCTGCGGCACGTCCTGGATGCTGGTGCTCTGGTAGTAACGACCGTGGCCCCAGCCCGCGATGGCTTGCATCGTGGCAGCGCCGTTCGGGTCGGAGCCGACGGCCACGGTCGACACGGTGACGCCGTGTGCGTGAATGGTCTCGATCACCGGCTGATATGCGTCGCGAGCATCCCCGTCGCCGAGCATGATGATGTGCTTGAGCGACGCCGTCGTCTTGGCCAGCTCCTGGTCGGCGGCTTTCAGGTCTGGCGTGTAAGTCGGCGGATCGCCGAGCATCATTGCCTCGATCTGCTTTTTGATCTTGGCCTTGTCACTCAGGGGCGTGAGCGGCACGACCACCGTACCCATGGTGCCATTCGTGACGCCGACGCTGTCCCGGGGTGTGAGCTGATCGATGACCGCCTCCGCCGCGCCCCGGACCACCTGGTCGCCCTGCTGGCTTTCGCTGCTCTCCAGCACCAGCATCACGGCGACAGGGGGCTTCACCGTGGTCTGGGGCAGCAAGATCTGGACCGGCAGCGCGGTCTCCAGCGGCGTGCCTGCGTAGCCTCCGGGACCATAGCTGTCCGAGCCGCCGATGACCACCAGGCCTGTACCCAGGTCACGAGTCACGGCCTGGAGCAGCGCCATCTCGTCCTGGCCGAGGCTTGACGCCGGCACGTTGACAAGCACGACCGCGGAGTAGGCAGCGAGCTCGGCCGAGGAGCGCGGAACCTGGACTGCTGCGACCGTCGTCGTGAGGATGCCGGTCGAGCGCAGCGCCGCCTCGAGGCCGGCCGCGGCCCCGGGTGTGTCTTCGACCAGCAGTACCCGAGCCGGTCCCACAACCTGGATCAGCGCCTCGCCGAGGTTGTTCTCCGCGTACGAGTCGACGACAGGATCGATGACCATGCGCACCGAGTGGAAGCCAGGCTGGTCCGGCTCCACCGTTTGCGTGACATCGGTCTCACCCGCTTTCAGCTGCAGCTGAACAGTGCTGATGAGGGTGCGGTCGAGGTACCAGCGCACCGTGGCCGCGGTGTCCGTGTTGCTGACGATGACCGCGTTGACGTCAGCCCGCTCTCCGACTACAAGCGAGCGCGGGGCGTCGAGACGATCCACCAACACCTCCGGGCCAATCGGCACGTTGATCGCGACCGTGTCGACGCGCACGCCCTCGGCTTGCAGAAGGCGCGCTTCGGCGACGGCATCGCCGAGGTTGGCCCTGCCATCGCTGACCAGCACGATGTGCCGGCGCGTATCGCCGGGCAGGATCGACCCGGCCAGTTGAAGGGCGGACGCGACGTCCGTGTAGTGAACATTCGGTTGGCCCTGGAAGGCGCCGAACTGAGGATCGGCGCTTGCGTTCACCTCGACCTGAGGATCGCGGCCGAAGCTCACGACCCCGACGCGGTTGTCGCCCGACCGCGCGGCGAGGATGCGCTGCACCGCGGCGAGCTCCGTGTCCTGCGCGCTTTGAACGCTGGCGGAGCGGTCGGCCACGACGATCAGTGATTGCGTTGCGGGCGTGGTCTGCAGCTCAAATCCCGCCAGGGCTGCCGTGAGCAGCACGACGATCAAGGCGCGGAGGCCGAGCGAGATCCTCGCGCGCCGGGGCGCCAGCGGTGGCGCCAGGCGCAGCCAGATGATGACGATCGCCGCCAGCGCCGCTGCGCCCGCCCCCAAGAAAAGGGGACGGGTGAGATCAAAGCCCACGATGGAAGGCCAGCCATTCGACCACGACGACACCAAGCGCGACGAGGGCGATCCAGGGCCAGATCTCGAGCTGGCCGCGATGCGGGGAATGAGCCGCGGTCGTGTTGCTCAGCGGCGGCACCGTGAGGCGCTCAGCCGGTTTGAGCTGTGAGATCTGCTCGGAAAAAAGGTTGACGGTGAACCACGACCTGTCGACCTTGCCGGCCACGACCTGCTCGACCGTGTACACGCCCGTCAGGTCGGTGCCCCCGAAGGTGGCGATCGAACCGCCCGCGAGCATGCGGCGGCTGCCGTCCGGCCCCACCACCGTCACCGACGTGGCCCCCGCCTCCGGGACGATCGTCACCGGCTCATCGGGATGAAAGCTGTGGCTCGGCACGCTCGGAGGCAGGATCCACTCGCTGAGGTTCTGCACCAGGATGGGAAAGGCGATCCGCAGCGGCAGGTCGGATTCGTGCAGGTCGAAGCCGAACAGAACCTGTCGAAAGGGTTCGTCGCGGACGAGCACGAGCGGGGTCTGCAGGCTGGTGATGAGCGGGCGACCGAACTTGCTGGTTCGAAGATCCTGGCTGCGGGCGATGTGCACGTCGTGCAGGTCGACATTGGTGAGCAGCGGGTCGCCGGCATCCACCGCCCTGACGCGGCCGATCCCGATCGGCGCGGCACCCGCGAGCGGGCTGCCTGCGGGCGGGTTGATCACGATGAACGGTCCATCCGGCAACGCGGGCGGCGCATAGCCGTCGAAGATGCTCATCGCATACGGCGCCGACGATTTGTAAGCGGAGGGGGCGATGACGTCGACCTGGAGGTCGGCGCGAAGGCTCAACGCCTGCTGCAGGAACACGTTGCCAGGGGTGACGAGCAGCACTCGAAACGCGCGCGGCGTGCTCGCGACCGCGGTGACCGTGTCGTCGAGAGCGAAGATGTCGCCCGCGTCGATGTGAGCGGATACGAGCGTCGCGCCGGACGGCACCGGCAGCACCAGATCCTGCGCCTGGCCGCCTGCGAGCGTGAGCCTGCGCACGTCGACCAACCGGTTGTCCGCGCGCCACTCCAGGCTGAACGATCGCGACTGCTGGCCGAAATTCTGTATGTGCAGGTAGGCCGCGCGCGACTGAGTTCCGGTGCGGACGACCAGCGACGTCATGCCCACGTTCTCGCCGGAGACGCCAATCCGGCGATACTCGACGGGGAACGGAAGGCTGTTCGCAGAGTCGATTCGGACTGGGCCGACGATCCCGTCGCTGAACAGATATGCCCGCGCGTCGTCGCCAGTCCTGACCAGGCCTGCCGCCAGGACCAGCGCCGCTGAGAGGTCGGCGGGGCCGTTTTGTGCGCCCATGTCGTTGAGGGCGCGATGGAGCGCCTCCCGATCGCCGGCCACGGAAGCGACCACTCGTGGCCCCGAGCCCACGGCCAGCAGGGTCATGCGATCCTGCGGGCCCAGCTGGTCGATGAGCCCGCCGACCTCGCGCTTGGCTTCGTCCAGGCGAGACGGCTGCACGTCGCGGGCCTGCATCGACGCCGACACATCGAGGAGAACCACCGAGTGCCGGGCGAGGCCGGACCCGGCAGAAAGCGCCGGCTGCGCAGCGGCCGCCACCAGCACGGCTGCGGCGAGCAGCTGAAGCAGCAGGAGCCAGCTGAAGCGAAGTCGCTGCCAGGGAATGTTGGCCTGGCGATCGCGGATCGCGTCCGGCCACAGGTTCAGCGCCGGCACCACCCTGGTCGGCCTGCGGATCCGAAGGAAATACAGGGCGACGATGACCGGGAGGGTGAGCGCGAGGGCTGCCGCGGCCGGCGCCAGGAAGGTCACGACAGGAGGCCGAGGCGCCGCAGCGTCCGCAGCACCATGTCATCGATGGGTTCGTCGGTGGAGAGCCGTGCGAAGCGCAGGCCTCGTCGGTGCGCTGAGCGTTCGATCTCGCCCGTCCGCCGTGCGAGCGCCGCGACGTATGCAGCCTGGGTCACCGGCGTGGACGTGAACTCGCGCTCGACTCCGGTCTCTGCGTCCCTCAATCGCGCATCGCCGGTCCATCCCGGGGCGATCTCCTGAGGCGCGAGCAGCTGCAGGACGGCGCCTTCCTGGCGGGCGCGCCCGAGAGCCGCGATCGCAGGATCGATCGACGACTCGCCCAGCCCATCGCTGATCAGGACGGTCATGCCTGGGCGCTGCCGCCCGATCGGCCACACGAGCCGGTCGTAATCGGTCGGGCCTCCGACCGGAAAAGACTGCAGCCGAGAGAAGAGGTCGGCCACCGCCCGGCGGCCGCGATACGGCGCGCCACCGGAGGTGGGCCCTTCCGCAAAAACCGTCAGGCGCACGCGATCGAGCGCGGCGAGCGCCACGTACGCGATCGCCCCCGCCAGCCGTTTGGCGGTCTCGGCCTTGTTCGGCCGGCCCCAATCCATCGAGCCGCTGAGGTCGACGAATATGCTCAGCGGCAGCTCTTGCTCGGCGACGAAAAGGCGGAGCATGAACCGGTCGAGTCGCGCGTAGGCGTTCCAATCGATCAGGCGGAAGTCGTCACCTGGCGAGTAGCTCCGGAAATCGGCGAACTCCACCGAGCGACCACGAGCCGTCGACCGGCGCTCCCCTCCCATCTGGCCGCTCACCGCCCGGCGCACGCGCAGAGCGAGGGCTTCCAGGCGGCGCAGGAGCGGGGGATCGAGCAGGGCCGCCACTGCTACGACCCGGGGGATTCCTTCTTTGCGTGCTCCAGGATCTCGTCGATGATCTGGTCGGTGGTGATCGCATCGGCCTCCGCCTCGAACTGCAAGAAGACCCGATGGCGGAGGGCGGGATGCGCGACCGCGGCGAGGTCGTCGAAAGCGACGTTGTACCGGCCCTCTAGCAGCGCCCGGACTTTGCCCGCCAGGACGAGCGTCTGCAGGCCGCGCGGGCTGGCGCCGTATCGGACGTAGCGGCGAACCGAGTCCAGCTCGGTGCGATTGGGATGCGAGGCCGTGATCAGCCGCGCCGCGTAACGGAGCACGTGTTCGGCGATGGGTACTTCTCGCGCCACCCGCTGAGCGGCGACGATGGCGTCCGCATCTCCGATCGCATGAAGCTCTGGAAGCGCGTTGCCGGTCGTGCGCCGAGCGATCTCGAGCAGCTCGGCCTCGCTCGGAAAAGGCACCAGGGCCTTGAAGAAAAAGCGGTCGAGCTGAGCTTCAGGAAGTGGGTACGTGCCCTCGAGCTCGATCGGATTCTGGGTGGCGAGAACGAAAAATGGCACCGGAAGGGCGCGGGTCTCCGTGCCCACGGTGACAGTGCGTTCCTGCATCGCTTCGAGGAGCGCGCTCTGGGTCTTCGGGGTGGCGCGGTTGACCTCGTCGGCGAGCACGAGGCTGGCAAAAATCGGACCCGGTTGGTAGTCGAACTCCCGCCGCCCTGAATCCTCTCGGATGATGTTGGTGCCGACGATGTCGGCCGGCATCAGGTCGGGCGTGAACTGGATTCGTGAAAAGGTCAGGTCGAGGGTCTGCCCGAGCGAGCGCACGAGCATCGTCTTGCCCAGGCCCGGCACGCCCTCGAGGAGGATGTGACCGCCGGAGATCAGAGCTATGACCGTGTCGCGCAAAAGCTCTTTCTGGCCGACGATCAGGCGCGCCAGCTCGGCTTCAAGATTGTTCGCGAGCTCCGTTACCTTCTTCGGGTCGGCGCTCGGCTCTTCCGCGATCACGAGCCTGCTCGTCACTCGCCCAACCGGGCGAAATACTCGCGGACGAGGTCGCGTTCGCTCCCAGGAATGAGGCTCTGGTTGGTGGCGTCGAGGGCGGCCTGCTGATAGGACTGGATCACCTGCGTGTAGGGGGTGAGCGGCACGTCCTGACCAGGGCCAAGAGGGGTCGGGTCGTTCTCCTGCTGGCCCGGGACCGGCTGACCGGGCACATACAGCTTCTCGCTCGGTTTCGCCGCTGTCCCGGTACCCGAGCCGCTGCCACTGGAGCCAGTGCCGCCGGAGCCGCCACTCCCGTTGCCGTTGCCGCTGCCGCTCCCGTTCGCGCTCCCATTGCCGTTGCCTCCGGCTGGCGAGGCGCCGGCAGCAGGCGAGGCGCCGGCTGTCGCGGTGTTGGATCCGGCGGCGTCGCGGTCCGCCTGTTCCGCCAGCGCCTGCCGCGCCGCCTCGAGGCCGTTGATCGCCGAAGCAATCTGCTGGTCGTTGTTCTGCTGGTTCTGCAGCGAGTCGAGCTGCCCGGCCAGTTCGTTGAGGGCCGCGGCCGCGGCGCCGAGATCGCCGCTCGACAACGCATCTGACGCACGCTGCAACGAAGCGGCCATCGCCGGGTCTTTCGCGCTCTGCGCGGCACTGGCCAGGGCCTTGGCGAGCTGAGCGCGCTCCTCAGGCGACAGGTTTGGCAGCTGAGCGGCAAGGTTCCGCACCGCCTGAGCACCCTGCGACGGGCTGGAGCTCAAGGCCACGCTCGCGGCCTTTCCGGCATTGGTCGTGCTCAAGGCGCCGGCCAGGTTCTGGGTGGTGCTGGTCCTGGCGGGGGTCTGGGGATCGGAGAGCTGCCGCAGCTGCTGCTCCGCGGGCGAGATGGCTTCCAGCGCCGACCGGGGATCCTTGGCGTCCTGGATCTGCTTCGCGGTGTCGCTGAGGATCTTCTGAACCTTGGGATCGACCGGTGCCGTCCTGGTGGTGGCCGCGATCTTCTTTTGCACATCGTGGATCGTGGTTGCCGCCTTGGCCTGGCTGGCACGGTCGGCTTGCGCCTGGGCCAGCAGGAGGTCCGTCGGATTGGGCAGGACGGCCAGGGCCAGCGCAGCTGCTACAAGGATCACGACCGCCCCCGCCTCCCGGCGGCTGATTCGGATCGGAAAAGCCCGAACGAGCCGATCCCGTCGGGCGTGCTGAAGGGCGTCCCGGCGAAGCAGGTCGTCCATCACACCATCGGCGGCACGGCGCTCCCACGCGGTGGACAGGCGCTCCTTCAGCCCCAGGCGCATGTCGGCCAACTGCATCAGCACGTCCGGTCGGGGTCGCGTCGCGATCCACGCGATCGCGACGGCAGCCAGAACCACCGGGATTCCGAGCGCGGCCAGCTGGATCCGGCGCTCCACCGGCACCACACGAGCGGCGACCTGCACAGTCGCGAACCAGATCGCGACGCCAAGTGCAGCGTGCACCAGATATGACAAGGCGCTCGACCGCGCGTCGGATCCTCGGAGAGCTCGGACCACCGACTCGAGTGAGGTCATGGCGTCACCGCGGCAGGGCGCGGGCGCCACCCAGGCCGGCGGCGAACTGGCGGCAATAGGAACGCGCTGACCAGCAATGCGAAAAGACCGATCGCCAGCTGCCCGATCGGCACGTAGGCGGGCCCGCCGGAAGAGCAAACCGTGGTGCCGTTGCCCAGGGGTTTGCAGACTGACCCCCCTGACGACTGGATCAGCACATTACTCGGGTAGTCATATCGAATCAGATAGGGCACGAGCGGCTGCCCGTTGTCAGCGATCGCCACGAGCGGAACGATCGGACTGAGGTAGGTGACCGCCGGCGGCGCCGGAGGGATCGTCGATTTGGGATCGATCTTGGTCGGAAAGATCATGCCGAAGGCGACCGTTCCGAAAACGAGCAAGAAGGCCGCCATGTAGGAAGCCACCGTGGCGGCCAGGGTGCGGCGCAGCCACGTCGAAAAGGCGATGCCGATGAGACCCAGGGCGAGGGCCGCGACGATGGTGACCAGGAACGAGTACAGGACCTGGTCGAGCTCGATGCCGCCGAACAAGAAGACCAGGCTGAAAATCGGCACCGAAAGCAACAGCAAGAGGACGACGAACGACATCGAGGCCAGGAGCTTGCCCCAGATGATCGAGAAGGGGGGTATGCGGGTGACGAAAAGCAGGTCGATGGTCTGACGCTCGCGCTCGCCGCTGATGGCGCCCGCGGTGAGCGCCGGCGTGACGAGTGTGATCAGGACCATCTGGAAGACCACCAGGTACTTGAACAAGGTCAGGCCGTAATTGGGCACTGAGCCCGCGAAACCGCTGTTCGAGCGTGCCATCGAGGAGAACATCGCGTAGCCGAGACCGGCGATGAGCACGACATAGACCATCATTGCGAGTGGCGATCGCCAGGTCCGCATTCGCGAGCGGTACTCCTTGGCGACGATCGGATTCCAGAATGCGGCGGAGACCCTGCTCATCCGACCTCCTCCGACGTCGCACGCATGAACGCCTCTTCGAGGCCGCCGTCGACCTGGCTGAAAGCCGAAACCCTGATCCCTTCCGCGGTCAGAGCATGCAGGATCTCGGCGGCGGTGGAGTCGTCACCTTCATACGTGGCCTCGATCGCTCCATCGGCGGTCTCAACACGGCGGACGGCCGCCAGTGGCTCGAGGATCGCCACCGCGCGCTCCTGGTCTCCGACGATCGTGATGCGAACCCGGCGATCAGCCGATAGCTGCCGGATGACATCGTGTACCGGACCGGTGGCGCGCATGCGGCCGTGGTCGATGATCCCGATCATCGTGCACAACTCGGTCAGCTCCGGGAGGATATGGCTCGAGATGACGATGGTCTTGCCCATCCTTCGCAGCTCTTTGAGGATCTCGCGCATCTCGACTCGCGCGCGAGGATCGAGACCGGACGCGGGCTCGTCAAGCAACAGCACGACCGGATCGTGGACCAGCGCCCGGGCCAGGCACAGACGCTGCTTGAGGCCTCGGGACAGCGTGTCGACCTGCTGGTCGCGCCTCTCCGACAACCCGACGAGTTCGAGCAGGTCGTTCACGATCTTTACCCGCCGCTGCTTGGGCAGGCGATAACACGCGGCGTAGAAGTCCAGGTACTCCCCCACCGTGAGCTGGTCGTAGACGCCAAAGAAGTCGGGCATGTACCCGATCCGGCTGTGGACCTGATGCGGCTGTTTGGTCACGTCGGCGCCATCGATCGAAGCGTGGCCGGCAGTCGGTTCCAGGAGCGCGGCGAGGATGCGCAGGGTCGTCGTCTTGCCGGCGCCGTTGGGCCCGACGAAGCCGAAGATCTCCCCCTCAGGCACCTCGAATGAGACCTTGTCCAGCGCCGTCCTTTTGCCATAGACCTTGGTCAAGTTGTCAGCGGTGATCATTGGACGGTCCCCGTCAGCGAGATCGTTCCGAGCAGGGCTTGCCCGTTGACGGTGATCCGGACCCGCACCTCGTCCGACGATGGATTGACTGCCCCGGCAGGCAGGGTGGTGGTGCCGAGAGGTGTATAAGCCACAGGCACCCAGGCCGATTGTGACCAATCCCATGCCTCGGCCGACAGGCTCTGGCCTGGAAACGGGCCGCCCTTCGGGCTCTGGCTGGTCGAGTCCAGGGTGGCCCCGGTCAGGTGCGTGCCCGCTACGAGCCGGGGCGTGAAGTCGTAAGTCGCTGTCCCGCTCTGCATGAT
>WNEZ01004123.1_pt1 | contig 12615 bp, 3 predicted proteins | sample 5400521 | NCBI WGS metagenome assembly WNEZ01 (sample SAMN13153339, study PRJNA577476) | soil metagenome | isolation source: 120 cm saprolite under Douglas fir tree site 2 hole 1 replicate 1 | place: USA:California | collected 2015-04-18 | reverse complement strand
ATTGCGGTAGCCGGCGCTGGGCGGGGGCCCCGTTCCCGTAGTAGCTGCGGCCCACGGTATCGGCGACCACTCGCTGACTCTCGGCGTCGTCGGCACTAGATTCCTGACGAGATTGCGGCATGGCTACCTGGTGCATCGCTCCGGCGTTGTACTTGCGGCACTGGACACCAAGGGCGTGACAAACAGAGTTGCCAGAATCGGCTGGTTGTCCTCCACTTCGCCCGCTACCTCACCGTAACCCCTCGTCGCCACGAGGCGGCCGCCCTCGGCACGGAACTTGCATATGGGCGAAACGGCTGAGAATGACGATCGGACGCTCGACCTCGTGCCAAGCGACCAGAGCCGGTGAGAGAAGCCACAAAGAAGACTAAGCGCAAGCTGGCTAGGAGGGCATTGGCACGGGTAGCACTTCGCCAGCCACCACCGGATCGGTATGCCTTCGGCGCTACCTAAACCGACCTGCAGTTCATTTCTTGAACTGACAGAGCAGCGTATCGGACTCTTCGGCGCTCACAAAAAAGACCTGGCGTGAATATGCTCTTTCTCGACGAACTCAATCAAATGGGTAGCCTCGTCGATCTCTCCCGTTGGCGTGCAGTCCATCAACCCGATAGCTTGGCCTATCACTTCCTCAAGGACGGCCTCGCGCCTGATGCATCTCTGACCTATGCTGAGCTGGATCAACAGGCTCGTGCGATAGCAGGATTTCTCCAAAGCCACGCGAAGCTTGGTGACCGAATCCTGCTTCTGTATCCGCCAGGCCTTCGTTTCGTATGCGCGTTCTTCGGATGTTTGTATGCCGGCGTTCTAGCAGTCCCGGCTCCCCCGCTAGACCCCTTGCGACTGAAGCATAGCCTGCCACGTCTCCAGAGCATTGCAACGGACGCCGAGGTTACCTGTGTCCTGACGACACCCGAAATCGTGAACGCAGCTGAACGCGAACGTCTGTCGCTTTCGGGTGAAGACCGAACCCATTGGTTCGCAGTTGACGATGTTGGTGAGGGGTGGTCTCAGCAATGGAGGCCGCCGCGTTTGTTGCCGGATCATGTGGCCTATTTGCAGTACACCTCCGGTTCCACCTCTACACCCAAAGGGGTGATGGTGACCCATCGCAATCTTCTTCATCACTCTACGTACATCACGAACTTTGCCGGCTATGACGCGCAGTCGGTGACCCTGTCCTGGATGCCGCATTTCCACGACTACGGGCTGGTCAAAGGAATCCTGCATCCTCTCTTTGCGGGAATCCCAAGTTACCTGATGCCTGCCCTGGTATTTCTCAAACGGCCGCTTCGATGGCTTGAAGCAATTGAACGGCATGGGATCACGCATAGTGGTGGGCCCAACTTCGCCTATGGCCACTGCGTTCGTCTTACGACTCCTGATCAGAGAAGGAATCTCAACCTTAGTTCCTGGCGAGTCGCGAGCTGCGGAGCAGAACCTGTCTCAAAAAACACCATGGACCAGTTCATCGAGGCCTTTCACGCATCAGGTTTCCGTCGAGAGGCGTTTCATCCCGCCTATGGGATGGCAGAGTTTACCTTGCTCGTTTCAGTAAAACGCCAAGAGGACCCACCGACCTTCCGTAATCTGGATGCGCGAGCTCTCGAGAAAGGGTTTGTCCGCGAGGTTGGTGAAGGCCAAAAGGACGTTCGCCCGGTCGTCAGCTGCGGACATCCAGTTGGAGAGACAGAGGTTGTCATTGTTGACCCAGAAGTGTTCAAGCGTTGTGACCCTGACGTCGTGGGCGAAATCTGGCTTGCCGATCAGAGTATTGCGAACGGCTATTGGAACAAACCAGAAGAGACGAACCAGACCTTCGGTGCCCACCTGGCTGTTACCGGAGAGGGGCCCTATCTCCGCACGGGTGACTTGGGGTTCGTCAAAGACGGCGAACTTTTCGTCACCGGCAGGTTGAAGGACCTTATCATCATCCGCGGACGTAACCATTATCCGCAGGATATCGAGCGGACAGTGGCGCAAAGCCATCCGACCTTGCGACAGGCCTCCGGGGCTGCCTTCTCAATCGAGATTGGTGGCGAAGAGCGCCTCGTTGTCGTTCAGGAAATTGAACGTCGTGAACAAGCCGCTGCCATCGAAGACGTCGCCGGGATAATTCGGGAGGCAGTCGCGGAACATCACGATATCCAGGTCCACACGGTCGCGCTCATTCGAGCCGGAGGCATCCCGAAAACGTCCAGCGGAAAGATCCAGCGTCGCGCATGTCGGGACGCATTCCTGTCGGCCGAGCTCGCCCTTGTTGGAATGAGCACTCTTGGCGACGACGAACCGGAAACAAGTGACCACCCTATGACACGGGATGAGCTGCTCGCACTACCTGCCGAACAACAGCGGGTAGCCCTGATCGCATGCCTGGAAACTCTCGTTGCCAAGTTGCTGAGCGTTCCGTCGAACCGCCTGAGTAAGGAACAACCGCTCACTACGCTGGGGCTCGACTCGTTGATCGCTACGGAACTGGCGCACGCCGTGGAAATCCGGTTCGGTGTCTCGTTGTCGCTGCCAGCTCTGCTTGATGGTGCGTCGATTAGGCAACTTACCGAGCAGGTGTTTGATCAGCTTGCGCGTGCCTCATTCCCCTTACGACCAGATACCTCTCAGGAGACGAGCGGCACCTTTGAGTGCCCATTGTCTCGAAATCAATCGGCATTGTGGTTCCTCCATCAACTAAGCCCTCGCGGCAGGGCGGCTAATGCAGCCCTCCTGCTCTGTATCCGTGGTCCGCTCGACGCAAGGGCCCTCCCACAGGCCCTGGAGAAGTTGGCTGCACGGCATCCCGTTCTGCGAACGACGTATGTATCCAGACAGGGCGTTCCATTTCAGCACACTCATCCGACCCGCCCAACGCAATTCGAGGAGACCGATGCTTCGGAATGGGAATGGGAGGACCTGAAAACAAATACGGTGAAGGCGGCGGAGATACCGTTCGACCTCGAACGCGGGCCGCTCTGGCGTGCGCAACTCTTCAAGCGTTCTTCGACCGAGGCATACCTTCTTCTCGTAGCCCATCATATTGCGGTAGACGGCTGGTCGATGAAGATTCTCATCGAGGACCTGAAACGTCTGTATGGAGGAGAGCAAACGGGAGAGACGCGCCCTCTCCTTGAACCCGCGGCGCAATATCCGGACTTCGTGCGTTGGCAGAATGACCTGCTGGCAGGGCCGCAAGGACAAAGACTCTGGAGCTACTGGCGGAAGAAGTTGTCCGGCGAGTTACCAGTGCTGGATTTGTCCCATGACCGGCCCCGGCCGCCTGTGCAGCACGACAACACTGCATGGCGCGAGTTCATCCTCGGTGAGAAACTGACGCAGCGACTGAAGGCACTTGCCAATGCCGAAGGAACCACTCTCTATGTAACGCTTCTGGCCGCTTTGCAAGTCCTGTTGTACCGCTATACAGGCCAGGAAGATATTCTGATTGGTTCGCCGATGTTCGGCCGAAGCCGAGGAATATTTGCCGAAACGGTTGGAGATTTTGTCAATGTCGTAGTTTTACGCGACCAACTGTCGGGTGACACCACATTCAAAGCTCTCTTGTTACAAGCCAGGCAGACGGTTCTGGAGGCGATCGCCCATCAAGATTATCCCTTTTCGCTTCTTGTGGAGCAGCTCCAGACAACCAGGGATCCGAGTCGTGCGCCTCTAGTTCAGGTTCTATTCGTGTTGCAAAAGTTCAAATTGATGACCCAACTGAACGAGCGTGGCCTCTCGTATAAACACAGCACCACGGGCGCGGGCAAACAACTTCATCTCGAACCGTATCTGATACCGCAATCCGCAGGGCAATTTGACCTGACGATAGAGATCTCTGACTCCAATGGTCCATTGACCGGGTATTTCGAATACAACGCCGACTTGTTTGATGTCACGACTATCGCCCGAATGCAGGAACATTTTCAGGTGCTTCTCGAAGGCATCGTCGACCAGCCGAACCAGTTGCTGGCCGAGCTCCCGCTCATGACACCTCAAGAACGGCATCAGGTGTTGGTGGCGTGGAACAATACTCGCGTCAGTTACACCGAAAACCGGTGCCTCCATGAGTTGTTCGATGAGCAAGTCGTGCGCACCCCCGATGCCTTGGCCGTTGTGTTCGAGGATCAACGACTCAGTTATCGCGAACTCCATCGGCGTGCCAATCAGCTCGGACATTACCTCGGAAATCTTGGTGTGGGGCCGGATGTTTTAGTTGGACTGTGTGTCGAGCGTTCGCTCGAGCTCATTGTTGGGCTCTTAGGCATCCTCAAGGCGGGTGGCGCGTACTTGCCGCTGGATCCCGAGTATCCCACGAAGCGCATGGCGTCGATGTTAGATGATGCTCGAGTGTCGGTCCTGGTAACCCAGCAACATCTGCTGCCTCGGCTTCCGGATCATCAGACCCGCACCGTCTGTCTCGATATGGAATGGAGCACCATTGCCCGGGAATCCGGTGAGCCGCCGGTGAATGGAACGACAAATAGAAACCTAGCCTACGTCATCCATACTTCAGGCTCGACAGGTACGCCCAAAGGGGTGATGGTGGAACACCGCTCAGTCGTGAACTACGTGGAGGCCATCGGTGCCCAGTCGGGTCTCAAGACGGGCGATCGGATCCTCCAGCTGGCATCCGTCAGCTTTGATACAGCCGTGGAGGAGATTTTCACCTGTCTCTTGAACGGCGCCGCACTAGTCCTTCGAACAGGGTCCATGTTGGATTCAGTGCCGGGTTTTCTGCAGAAGTGCCGGGAGTGGCACTTGACGATGCTGGACCTTCCCACTGCCTACTGGCATGAACTCATAGCCGGGCTGCGGGTTGAATCCTTAGAATTCCCCCCGGAAGTCCGCTCGGTGGTAATTGGAGGGGAACGTGCGCTACGGCAACCACTGATGGCCTGGCAGCGACATGTCGGTTCCCGCGTGCAGTTGCTGAATACCTATGGTCCTACAGAAGTGACGGTCGCAGCGACCATCTGCGACCTGACGTTCACCGAATTGAGTAGCGGGTCTTTACGAGAGGTGCCTATCGGCCGCGCCATTCAGAATGTTCAGGTGTATGTGCTCGATCGGAACTTGCGGCCTGTACCGATTGAAACTCCTGGAGAACTATATGTCGGTGGTGTTGGTCTTGCGCGTGGTTACCTGAACCGTCCCGATCTGAGTGCGGAGAAGTTTATTCGTAATCCATTCAGCTTGGAGCCGGGTGCACGTCTCTACAGGACTGGTGATGTGGCCCGGTGGTTGCCGGACGGTTCGCTTGAGCACGTGGGGCGTGTCGATCGACAGGTCAAAATCAGGGGACATCGGATCGAGCTTGAAGAGATTGAATCGGTCCTGGAGACCCATCCCGAGATCGGAGGCGTTGCGGTCGAGGTCCGAGAAGATTTGCCCGGGGATAAGCGGCTCGTGGCTTTCATCATCACCGCGCCGGGAAGCACGCTGAGCGTCAATCATCTGCGGGGTTTCCTCAAGGAACAACTTCCGGACTATATGATTCCATCAGCGTTTGTGGAACTGGATGCCCTGCCACTCACACCGAATGGCAAGATTGATCGAAAGGCCTTACAGGCGCCGGTCAACAGTCGAGCCGGGATTCTCCACCTCAAGACTGAGTATGTCGCTCCCCGCAATCCCACGGAACAACTCCTCGCCCATGTCTGGGGTGAGATCCTGGATATCAAAGATGTTGGCGTCCACGACAATTTCTTTGAATTGGGCGGGCACTCTTTACTAGCGACCCAGATGTTCTCACGCCTGCGCTCGCTCTTTCAGGTTGAACCTCCCCTCCGAGCGGTATTTGAAACTCCGACGATCGCAGGTCTCGCCCAGTGGTTGACTGAGCAACAGTCTCGTGGTCTGGGTCGTCTGGCGGTCCCTCCCATTACCCCAGTCTCTCGTGAAGGATCGTTGCCTCTCTCGTTTGCGCAAGAGCGTATGTGGTTCCTGCACCAGCTTGCACCGGAGAGTCCGGCATATAACATTCCGGTCAGCGTCCGTCTCATCGGTCCTCTCAACAAAGAAGCCTTTGCGCACAGTCTCCACGAGTTGGTGCGACGGCATGAGTCACTACGGACGACATTCCACCAAGCCGAGAGCCACCCGGTTCAAGTGATTCACCCTTTCCAGCCCGTGACGATCACGGAGGTCGACCTGCGGAAGCGACCGAAAGAGCGGCGGGGGGATGAAGTCTCTAAGCTGGTGACGGATGAAGCCCGTTGCTCTTTTGATCTGACCAATGGCCCCTTGATCAGAGTGATGGTGATCCAAGTGAGCGACGAGGAGCACGTTGTGGTGCTTACGACGCACCATATTATTTCTGATCAGTGGTCATACGGCGTGATCGGACGGGAGTTGGTCCAGTGCTATAACGCCTTCTGCGATGGGCAACCCTCCCAAATCGAGCCACCGCTCGAGATCCAGTATGTCGATTTTGCTTGTTGGCAGCGTAACTGGCTCCGTGGGCCGGTGCTGGACGACCAACTGTCTTATTGGAAAGCTCAGCTGGCAGGCGTCCCCGTCCTCGCTTTGCCGACCGATCGTCCGCGCCCCGCTGTGCATTCGTTCCGTGGCACCCATATTTCCTTGGACCTGCCCCGATCGTTGATCAACGGCCTGAAACATTTGAGTGTGCAGGAAGGCGTCACCCTCTACATGACCTTCCTGGCCGGCTTCGTGGCTCTTCTCCATCGGCTGACCGGTCAAGAGGATATTGCCGTCGGAACGCCGATTGCGAATAGAAACTGGTTGGCGATCGAGGGACTTGTTGGAACATTTGTCAACACGCTTGTCCTTCGGACGGATGTCTCAGGCGAGCCAACTTTTCGCGATCTCTTGGCTCGCGTCCGCGATGTTGCATTGGGTGCCTATGCGCACCAAGATCTGCCTTTTGAGAAGCTGGTCGAGGAGTTGCGCCCTGACCGGAGCCATGGGGGTTTACCGCTTGTCCAGGTGCTGTTCAATTTCGCCAATACACCGTTTGGCCGGGTGGATTTCAAGCACCTTTCGTGGGCACCGTTTGAAATCGATCGAGGGGCTTCACAATTCGATCTCAGCCTCTCGATCGATCCCACTGTCTCGCGCCGGGTCTACCTTGAGTTCGATACGGATCTGTTTGACCGTGCGTCGATGGAGCGATGGCTGACGCACTATCGGACGTTACTCGAAGCGAGCGTCGAACAGCCGGAGACTGCCATCTCTCGCTTACGGCTGCTCTCCGAAAGCGAACGGCGACAGATCTTGGTGGAATGGAATGGCACAAGAACCGACGACCCACTGGATAGGTGCCTCCCACAGCTCTTTGAAGAACAGGTTGCGCGAACACCGGAGGCGATTGCAGCCGAGTCTAAAGGGTCTGGGCTGACGTATGCCGAATTAAATCGGCGGGCCAATCAAATCGCGCACCACCTGCGCAGCTTCGGGGTAGGGCCGGATGCCGTCGTGGCCATTCTGATGGAGCGGTCACTGGACCTCCTCACGTGTTTGCTTGGAATCATGAAGGCCGGTGGGGCATATCTTCCTTTGGACACTGGGCTTCCGACCAGACGCGTCTCCTTTATGCTCGAGAATAGCGGGGCCGCGCTACTGCTCACAAATGGAACCTTCGCCAAGACCATGCCGAACCATCATGTGCGAGTGATGGACTTCGATTCAGAACGAAACTTCATCGCGCGTCAAAGTCGAGACAATCCTTCACCATATGCCGGATCTAAAAACCTCGCCTATGTGATCTATACATCTGGGTCGACTGGGCAACCCAAAGGTGTGGAGGTCGAACACGGCGCGCTCGTGAATTTCTTGCAATCGATGCGACGGAAGCCTGGGTTGGCCGAGCAGGATGTGTTGCTCTCCGTCACGACCCTGTCCTTCGATATCGCAGGATTGGAATTGTGTCTCCCGCTCCTGGTTGGAGCGACCACCATCATGGCGACTCGAGACGAGGCGGCGGACGGCGCGTGGTTGAAGGAGCAATTGGAGGCAACTCGGGTCACAGTGATGCAGGCAACACCGACAACGTGGCGCTTGGTGCTTGAAGCCGGCTGGCAGGGAAACGCGCGACTGAAGATTTTGTGCGGCGGAGAAGCGCTGCCCCGAGATCTTGCGGAGGAGCTTCTCGCACGTGCCGGATCAGTGTGGAATATGTATGGACCGACCGAGACCACCATTTGGTCCACCGTACACAAAGTGGAGTCGGGAGAGAGTCCCATCTCGATCGGACGCCCCATTGCTAATACCCAGGTCTATATCCTTGATTCCAAGTTGGAACCGGTCCCAGTAGGGATCCCTGGGGAGTTGTATATCGGCGGTCTGGGGCTGGCACGGGGGTATCGACACGCTCCTGACTTCACTGCAGCGAGGTTTATCGCCAGTCCATTTCTGCACGGTAACGGGCGGATGTACAGAACCGGAGATCAGGCTCGCTGGCTGCCCGATGGTCGTATTGATTGCCTCGGGCGGATGGATCACCAGGTGAAGGTTCGAGGATTCCGGATCGAGCCTGGTGAGATCGAATCGGTCCTGAGTGAATACCCCGAAGTGAAGCAGTGCGTGGTGGTTGTGCGTCACGATAGTCCGGGTGAGAAGCGAGTGGTGGCCTATGTGGTTCCACACGAAGGGTATGTTCTCCAGCCAGGTCAGGTACGTCGAAGATTGAGAGAACAGCTGCCTGAATACATGGTGCCAGCTGCCGTCGTGCTGCTGAATACACTGCCGCTGACTCCGAACGGAAAGGTCAATCGGCTCGCGCTGCCTCCTCCAAGCGATGAAGCTCCAGACGTCTTGATGGGGAGCGGGACACCACGCAACCGGTTGGAGTTGCAATTGGCCGCGATCTGGGAACAAGTCTTAGGCGTGGCCCATATCGGAGTCCGAGACAATTTCTTTGATCTGGGAGGACACTCCTTGTTAGCGCTCCAAGTCTTCGGGGCAATCGAGCAGACGTTGGGAAAGCGACTGCCGATGTCGCTGCTGCTTCAGGCGCCGACGATTGAGTTGTTGGCCGAGGTGCTCAGCCAGGAAGGATGCACGATTCGGTGGGACGCTCTGGTGGCCATTCAACCAAGCGGCACGAAGCCTCCATTCTTCGTTGTCCCAGGTGTCGGGGGGAACGTTCTGGTATTTGCTCGGCTCTCTAACCAGTTGGGCCACGAGCAACCACTATATGGGCTTCAGGCGCGCGGGCTCGACGGCGAGGCACTGCCATTCACGCGCGTGGAGGAGATGGCCGCGCATTATGTCCAAGAGATCTGTGCCGTTCGGCCCAACGGGCCCTATCTCATCGGAGGGACCTGCACTGGAGGCGTGGTGGCATATGAAATAGCTCAGCAATTAGTGGCGCAAGGCGAACAGGTGATCCTTGCGATCATGGAATCCTGGCATCCTCGATCCTATCAGGCCTACCGCAATGCACTGCCAGTCTTTCTATGGCCGGCCCGCTACTTTTTTAAAAGAATGATCGGATATTGCAAAGAATCGTCGCACTTGCCTTTCCGCGAGTGGCCTTCTTATTGGCGAGGCAAACTTGGGTCGATCAAGAATCTCCTGAAACGGGAATGGCTCCACCTTGGTGACCCTGAGGACCTTACGGATCTGGTCACCTCAGCGACCTTTAATGCGGTCTCGCGCTATCAGCCCAAACCATACCCGGGCCGCCTGCTGAATGTCATTGCTTCAACACGACCATTGTCGAATTCGACGCAGGACACACGACTGGCGTGGAGTGAGCTAGCGCTCACGGGTGATCAAACGGTTTTCATGCCCGCTGAGGATTCAGGCCGTTTATTCGTGCCCCCAAACGTTCAGGAACTCGCACATCATCTCGTTGCGTATTTCAATCACGAATGTCCCTGAACATTCCAGGCAATCACACCTGGCGCGCTTAGGAAATGACTCTAGGATCGAGCCGGCTAAGCCATAGCCGTTCCTGCTTTGGGAATGAGTAGGATGAACCTGTCTAGACTCGTGCGATTTCTACTGCGAGGGCCCAAACGGGCACTCCTGGTTTTGATCGTAACTGGATTGCTTTCAGGGATCTGCAGTGCTGGCCTTCTGGCGGTCATTAATATTCTCGTCCATCAAACAGGTGGGCTGCCTCGTGCACTCGCGCTCATATTTGTTGCGCTGGCGTGCGTGAAGATCGCAACGCACTGCTTGTCGCAGTTGTCGTTAGTTTATCTCGCGCAGGAGACCATTCTTGATCTCGGCCTGAAGCTCTGTGCGCAGGTGACGAGGGCCTCTTTGCGAACGTTGGAGAAAAAGGGTCCGTCACATATCTTGGCAACCTTAACGGACGACGTGAGCGCGCTCGCGTGGGCTCTGCAATGTGTGCCAAGTCTCACCATCAATGGCGCAGTCTTGGTAGGAGGTGCGGTATATCTCGCGTGGCTATCCTGGCCGATCTTTTTGGGCGTGGTCGGTCTTACACTCGTTGGGGCGCTGACGTACAAAATCCTCCATGATCGAGCCTTTCGCGTCATTTATGCGGCCCGTGAAAGCCGGGCTTCCCTGTTCCGTCATTTCAGAAGTCTAACCGAGGGTATCAAAGAACTGATGATGCACCGTGGGCGCCGTGAAGCGTTCCTCTCGGAAGACGTGAAGCACGCCGCTCTTTCTCTACGCCATCTCAATCTCGTCGCGACCAAGCAGTACCTGATCGCCGACGGTTGGACGCAATTCTTATTTTATGGCCTCATTGGCGCGATACTCTTGGTCTTCCCCGATCTCTTCACAGTCCCAGCCGAATCCCTGACAGGCTATGTGTTCGCAATGCTCTACATGATGAACCCGATGTGGGCAGTGATTGGGACAATGCCCACGCTGATCCGGGGCCAAGTCGCCCTCGACAAAATCGAGGAACTGGGACTCGCGTTCGAGTCCTTGGAGGAAGCCAAGGAGACAGACGCACGGTTCCACCCAGTGGCGTTACAGTGTGCAAGTCTCGAATTGGAGGGAGTGGCTTTCAGTTACGCTGACGATGGACCAGGAGACAACAGTTTTGTGTTAGGGCCCGTCGACTTCCGGCTGAATCCTGGCGATCTCGTGTTTATCGTCGGAGGAAATGGAAGTGGCAAGTCTACATTCGTCAAGCTACTCGTTGGGTTGTACCGTCAACGATTGGGTGAGATTCGGTTAGGCGGAAGGCAGATCACGGACTCGAATCGAGACTGGTATCGCCAACATTTCTCCGTAGTCTTCTCCGATTTCTACCTATTTGAAAAGCTCTTAGGGTTAGACAAGAGCACCCTGGATGCCAGAGCCCAAATGTATTTGCGGTGGCTGGCGATTGATCAGAAAGTCCGGGTCACGGAGCAGCGTCTCTCGACGACGGATCTGTCCCAAGGCCAACGGAGGAGGCTGGCCTTGCTGACGGCGTACCTCGAAGACCGACCTTTCTATGTGTTCGATGAGTGGGCGGCGGACCAAGATCCCCAGTACAAAGGGGTTTTCTACACAGAGCTGCTTCCAGAACTGCGCGCCAGAGGCAAGGGTGTGGCGATCATCACCCATGACGATCGGTATTTTCATCTCGGGGATCGAATCATCAAATTGGATGATGGTAAGATCGTCGGGTCGTGGAGCGGATCGTCCTTCCTTGAACAACCGATCCATGGGGCCGGCGGAAAGCTTGACCAACGGGCGTGAATCAGAATTGCTGCGTATGGTGAGCCGCCGAACGGCCGGTTGCGGGAATTGCCCGCCGTCTCTTCCGGATGAACCTCTCCACCTGAACGCGTTCGACGTACATGTGTGGCGTACCTCACTCGTGCTGGCCGATTCGCTGCTTTCTCAACTGAGCGCCTCTCTCTCCCCTGAAGAACGCGCCAGAGCTGAGCGGTTTGCCTTCGAGGACGCTCGCGTACGTTTTATCGCAGCGCACGGGATGTTGAGGACGATTATGAGCCGGTATGTGAACGAGCGGCCAGGAACCTTGATGTTCACCTCTGGTCGGCATGGGAAACCGTCTCTGGCTGGACTGCGCGGAGCTGCCGAGAAAGTACGATTTAATCTAGCGCACTCTCATGATTCTGCTTTGATCGCGGTTGCTCGCAATCGCGAGGTAGGAATTGACCTGGAACGGATTCGCGGCAATGTCGAGAGTCTGAAGCTGGCCGAACGGTTCTTCTCGCCAAGTGAATTCGAACTCTTGCGACACCTGCCAAGTGACCAAGCCAACCGCTTGTTCTTCACGTTGTGGACAAGCAAGGAAGCATACCTGAAGGCAAGAGGGACGGGGTTGTCACTCGGCTTAGATCGATTCGAAGTGCGGCTTGTCCCGGAAGAACCCATGGCCAGAGTAAGGTTATTGGGAGAGAGCCGTGAGCATGAAAACTGCCTGGTTCGGATACTGTCTCTCGGGCCAGATTATGCCGGTGCGGTTGCTGCCGAGGGTGAAGATTGGCGAGTGAGCTACAGACAGTGGCCCGAACCAGGAGCAGACCGGCGGCAGGGATGAATTGAAACCAAAGAGATCCAAGGGAGGTTTGTCGGGAAAGAAGAAACCCTTCTACCGGGATGTTAAACACCGACCTAGGACTAGTACTACTGTGTCATAAAAATTAGGACGGTCATGGGGTACGCTGTCAGCATCGAGGCATGCCCAACTCCGCAACCGCTCGAGCTCAGCGGTTT
>WNEZ01004121.1_pt1 | contig 12620 bp, 11 predicted proteins | sample 5400521 | NCBI WGS metagenome assembly WNEZ01 (sample SAMN13153339, study PRJNA577476) | soil metagenome | isolation source: 120 cm saprolite under Douglas fir tree site 2 hole 1 replicate 1 | place: USA:California | collected 2015-04-18 | reverse complement strand
ATGCCTGGATGGGCTACAATCGCGAGTTCTATGTTGAAGATCAAATTCCCTTTGATCTGCCAGTAGCAACGAGTCATGTTCTGCCAGCAGGAAGATCAGAAATGGCAAGTAATCAATTGGCTGCCGATGCTTTTGGTCAGGGTTTTGATTTTGTGACCCCATTTCAAATGTCACTTGTCGATGATGCTGTGGCCAATGATGGTGTACTGATGCAACCAATGCTTGTATTAAAGATCGCCGACCACAGTGGCAACCCGATCAACACATTCAGTTCACAATCACTGAATACTGTCATGAAGCTTCAGACAGCTATCGATGTGCGACAAGCGATGTTTGGTGTTACTCGCTGTGGCACTGGTGCTACTGTGAGCGATATGTTTACATCAAGTGCGAGTGTCGGTATTATTGGCAAAACGGGCACAGCTCAGGTGAATAATACTGCCAATCCGCATGCTTGGTTTATTACTCAGGCCCCGTATTCACTCAAAACACCTGATCAAAGGCCAACTCTTACTATTGTAGCAATCAAGGAAAATGGCGGTGAAGGCGGTTATGCGAATGGCCCTATGCTTGCTCATATCTATACCGAAATATTTGCCAAAGGCTATGTCAAAGTGCAGTTCCCACAGCCAGTGCCATCAGACTATTGCACGAAGACAGGATTGATACAATAGTAGTAAAGAGTTTCGGTAGTGGGTCTCTTGAGGATGATCTGAGGGATCAGGAGGCTCCACAGAGTTCCTGTTTTGGTCGGGGTTCACACTCTCACGTGAGCCAGGATCATCCTCCCCGTGTAACCCACTACCAGAGTTTCCTCTTATTGTTTGATAAACTGGCCCAGAATAGTTGAGTCCATATGGATGTTTCCTTGGGAGTCCACATAGAGCAATACGACTGCTTTATTAATCGGGTCTCCATCAGCGCCAAAGGCAATCTGTCCACTCACTCCCTGAACAGCATTTGCTCCGTTGAGTTCCCTCAATGCCAGTTCTAAATCTCCAGGTGTAACGGACTGTTTCCCTGAACTGAGAGCTATGTTACAACCACTTAGCATTGCAAGGGTCGCGTCATAAGAGAGGATAACATCATTGTCGGCACGAATAAAGCCATAGGGATGTGGATCATTTGAGTGCTATACCTGTGCTTCTTGCTGGATAGCCTGCCAGCATTGTGAGCAGTAGCCTGCAGCGACCAAGTCAAGCGTCAGATTGTGGAAGTGATACGTCTCTTGCAGTTTTTCATGCAGATCTCCCAGCAGAGTTTCATTGAGGTGAATAGTTGTGTGGCATTTGCGGCATACTAGGTGGTGATGGGCATATCCCTCTGCTATTTCATAATGTGGTGGTTCTCCTGGTAGATGGCTTTCACGAATCAACCCCACGATTTTCAGAAGTTCGAGTGTGCGATAGACAGTTGAGAGGCTGACGTGAGGGTTGTATTGCTGTACCCGCTCCGTAATTTGCTCGACGCTTAAGTGTTCGTTTGCTTCCTCTATCACACGCAGGATCATATGCCGCTGAGGTGTTAAGCGATATCCGCGTTTACGCAGCAGTTCATTACTGGATTCTAAAAAGGAATGCATGATCTAACCTCTTACCAGCAAACTGTGATGCATCAAGATGTGTATATCCTAGCACTCTACCACTGGCGAGTCAATCGAAAGGGCCGTGAGTCCGTGAGGAAATATCTTGGTTCCCCTGTGACATTGTGGTATTATCTGGGGCTTGGGATGGGGATTCTGGCGGCTAAAGCAAACGAGCAATCACAGTATGAGAATAGAAATGCGCTTAAAACAGGGTTGACAGCAAGAAACGGCTCTGCTATAATTGGAACATCTGTCCAGATAAAGTACAAATTCTCGTTTGCGTATAGAGACACTTTGAGAGGTCTACATGACACTTTCGAGTTCCTGGCGCTCGAAGCTTGATCCAGAGCGAGTGATGCAAGCCGACGTTATTCACTGGCAGGAGAGTGACTGTTACGAGCGTGAGGACCACCTGACGATTGAAGAGCCCTTTGAGGTGCGTATTGAGCATCGCAGCCTCGCGACGATTATGCGGACGCCCGGTCATGACTTCGAATTGGCGTTGGGTTTTCTCTTTTCCGAGGGGGTTATTCAGGATGCTAGTGATGTCCTTTCGCTTGAGCATGAATTGGACTCTGACGGTTTGCCGCTGCCGAATGTGGTGAATGTGGTATTACGACGACGTGAACCCGAGGGAGTGGCACGTACGTTTCCCGTCTCTTTTGAGCGCCATTTTGTGGTCTCTGCTAGTTGTGGGCTTTGTGGTAAGAATAGTATTGCCGATCTACTACAGTCTACGCTTCCGCTAGAGCCTGATACCTTGCGAATTTCTTCCTCAATACTCTATTCACTGCCGCAGCAGTTGAGTTCGCAGCAAGCAGTCTTCAAGCATACAGGAGGACTTCATGCCGCTGGTCTGTTTACGGCTGGTGGCAAAATGCTCTTGCTACGCGAAGATGTTGGCCGTCATAATGCGGTTGACAAGGTGATTGGTCATGGTTTATTGCATGGAGGTTATCCATATAAAGAGCGTATTCTGATGGTCAGTGGACGTAGCTCGTTTGAAATCATCCAGAAAGCTTTACTAGCTCGTATTCCCTGTGTTGCAGCTATCTCTGCCCCTTCTAGCCTTGCCGTCGAATTAGCTGATAAATGTGGCATAACACTTGTTGGCTTCCTCCGTGATCGCTCAATGAATGTATATGCTCATTCCGAGCGTGTTATCTGATGTTTGTTCGGGGCAATCACACGGGAACATTTGGGATAAAAATGAGATGAGGAGCGCAGAATATTCTTTTCGAGAGAATTTGAACCTCTTTACGTCTGCGATCTTGTGACGATCCGACGGATAGGCTATAATTCTGCATATGCAAAACGATACCATTGCCGCGATTGCAACCCCACTAGGTGTTGGTGGTATCGGTGTGATTCGGGTAAGTGGAAATGAGGCATTCTCGCTGGTGTTGCCGCTCTTACGTCGGCCCAGTGGACGCACGGATCTTCCCCCTTCACACCACCTTACCTATGGTCACGTTGTTGATCCGTCAACGCGGGAAGTACTCGATGAAGTGCTGGTCGCCTTCATGCGGGCTCCTCATACCTATACTCGTGAAGATGTGGTTGAAATCCAGGGACACGGTGGGCCGCTGATCCTTCGCCGTATACTGCGTGCAGTACTGACTCAGGGGGCACGTATGGCGAATCCTGGCGAATTCACTTTGCGTGCATTTCTTAATGGTCGTCTGGACTTGGCTCAGGCTGAGGCGGTCATGGATCTGATTGAAGCTCAGACGGAGGCTGGTCAGCGTCTGGCGCTCCAGCAATTGCGTGGACACCTTTCTGAAGAGGTGGAAGCAGCGCGTTCAGCTATGCTCGGCGTTGTGGCTCGCATTGAGGCAAGTATCGATTTTCCTGAGGAAGATGTTCCGACTCCCATGGCTGACGAATTACGTCCGTTGATCGTCGAGGCGCAGCAGCGTGTTGACGGGTTATTGGCAGGATCAGAGCAGGGACGACTCTACCGTCAGGGACTGCGTACAGCTATTATTGGTCGCCCGAATGTAGGCAAATCAAGTTTGCTCAATGCCTTACTGCGTGCAGAACGTGCAATTGTCACTCCAATTGCTGGAACTACTCGTGATACCGTAGAGGAAGTTGCCAATCTCCGTGGCGTTCCTCTACACCTGATCGATACTGCAGGCATTACACCATCAGATGATCCTATTGAACAAATTGGTGTACAGCGTAGTCGTGCTGCTGCGGAAACTGCTGATATCGTCCTGCTGGTATTCGATGGCTCAGAGCCTCTGACTGAGCAAGATCGGCGTGTTTCGTCCGAGTTGCAAGCTATGGGCTTTGGAACTACACCAGCTCAGGATACCCAACCCCACGGACTCGCTGAAGATGGGTCCGTACGTTCTCAGGCGCTAAAGCGCCACGTTCTTGTGGACTCACCTGGGCAGTTACGTGACCGCGTGGTCATTGTGGTATTGAATAAGTCCGATCGTGAACAGCGTATAGAACTCAATGGGTTGCGACAGGTGTGGCCGAACGCGACATTTGTCCCTACTTCGGCACTCACCAACGAAGGCCTCTCTGAGCTGGAAGAAACCATTGCTGAACTCGTGCTGGGTGGGAAAGTTCTTTCCAGTGAAAGCGTCCTGGTGACCAGTGCACGTCACCAGGAAGCGTTGCGTCGTGCTGCTGAGCACTTGCGAGCTGCTGTTTCGTCACTTGAGCGAACTTTACCACTTGATTTTGTCTCTATCGATTTGCGTGCAGCTTATGATGACCTCGGCGAAGTGACTGGAGAGACTGCGAGTGATGATTTGCTCGATCGCATCTTCAGTGAGTTCTGTATTGGCAAGTGAAGTACTCTACAGGGTGAGAACGTGAGTGCGTATGGTCGCATCGGACGCGATTACCTAAAGGTGACATCCCTAAAGGGGGCACGGCGGTAAATCAGGTCCCTACAACTTTTCAGACAATAAATTGTCTCTATATTTATGGTAGGCATAAATTGTAATGGAGGTATTGAAGAAAGTGAATATACTAAAGAATGCTCTAAATGCGCTGAAGAGGCCTCCAGGGGCTATTCTCGCTATCGTTGTCATCGTGGCTATTATCCTGACCTCATTGTCATATCGCCTTGCTACGCAGAAGTCTGGATTGGCACCTGAGCATTTTAGAAAGGCAACGATAAAACTTTCGGCTCCTACACCGACGATGTTACCTGCTGCCGGACCAAAGCCAATTGTGTTATCGCCACAGGACCCGTCCAATGTCCTGGGGGTAGAGGGTAATCCAGATACTGATTATGCTGGTATTCCATGGGTTCGACTGGGACATTCATCATGTGGCAGTACCAATCTCAGCGGACAAGTGCTAAGAGATGCCTTGCAGTCTTATCACAAAAAGGGGATTCGTGTTCTAGTGACGATATGTCAGAATAATAGTGGGAACCTCGATGATACAAATGTATTTAGTGATGTTGCCCAGGGTCATCCTGATGCAGTGCAATGTGGTAATGAGGAGGTGAAGCAAGACGCTTCGGTCTCTTTCCTGTATACCCCGCCTGATAAATTTGCACAGTTCTATGATCTATGTCAGCATGCGGTTCATTCAGTAGACCAGAATATTCCCGTTGTGCTTGGTTCGATGGACCCTCACGTCGCCGGGGCTGACTATCAACTGATGGTTAATCAGGTAAACTACCTGGATCAAATGCAGTCTGCGATGAATTCAACCGTCCATCCTGGAGGAAACTGGGATTGGCATAGTCAAGATTTGGGCCTAATCGATAGCTGGCACAATGGATATATGGGGTCGAACAACCTTGCTGGCGTGCTTAATTTTTGGGCTCAGCAGTTTCAGATTGATCCCAATAGTGGGCAATTAGGAAAACACCTGTGGGTAGTAGAAGGTACTAGTTGCTTTAAGGGCTGCGGCCTTTATGGCGATACTCAGGTTGCTATCTCCCATATTTTGACGTTGGTTACTGATGTACAGACCGCAATGCAAGATCACGTCCCATTCTTTTTCTTTAGCGGTAAGGACTTTACTGATGCAGGTGTATACTGGCCGATCGGTGTTCTAGATGGCGGTGGAAATCCTAAACCATTACGTCAAGACCTTGCCATGGGAGCTCGTACACTCACACTCTCTTGCCCCGATGGTAGCAGTCCTGTCATCGCAGACCAGGAACAATTGCTGGCCAAACTTTATAGCCGCTGCTCTCCTCCTTCTAATTACGTGGCTATCCTCTCCAGCTAGATGCGGAGAACTCCAAGAGGTGATCGCTAGTGAGCAGGAGATTGCCTCTTGGATATTTGTAATGAATGTTGAGAGTGGTATGCCTGTATGATATTCTTAGTGGCATTAGATAGGTCGCTCTTAACTTAGAAACGACAGAGAAGTCAAGTTGTATCTATCTTTCAGAAAGCAAAAATGTATATGCAGAGCAAGCATAAAAAGATACTGGTGGTCGACGATGAGCCCGACATTCTCGAATTTCTTCAGATAGTCTTACAACAGGAGGGGTATACAGTAGTAATAACGGAGAAGGGCGACTATGTGGAAAAGCTCCATGATGGTAGCCTCCCAGATCTTATTTTACTCGATGTATTACTCTCAGGTAAGGATGGTCGAGAGATAGTCAAACATCTCAAGAGGCAAGAGGAAACAAAACACATTCCCATTATTATGTTCTCGGCCCATCCAAATGCCGAACAAACAGCAGAGGAAGCTGGAGCTGAGGATTTTATTGCCAAGCCATTTGATATCGATTTTTTATTGAAGAAGATCGAACAATATCTCTGATCCGTAGATATGCCAAGGAATGCGCAGATATCTTGCTTGTGGGGACTTTCATGTATCCGTGTAGTGTGGTGCGGTGTGCTTAATAGCAAAGAGTGGTTGTTCTAAGTGGAATGTGGGAAACTCACTACTGATATTCTTGGAGAAGTGGTTGCCCGAATCTGGGACGAGACCTGAGGCTTTATTAAAGAATAACTTTCGGTTATGTGTCTCTCCTCAAGAAGACAAAGGACTTTAAGGCAGGAAAATATTTCTTAACGAGCCCTAGAATGGTCTGCCTATCCTTTTCATATAATCTTCGAAACTCCTATATGCGCCGTCAGCCAGCCGATTTAGCGTTTTCTGTGAATTGTGTTGGGGGTTGATTGCATCTGTTCTGTCTCTAACGTCTGCTTTAGGTTTCCCCTCTTGCCCTTCTGCAAGTTTTTGAGTGACTTCCTCCAGTTGTCTAGTGATCCCATCTGTAAGGTTTCCCGATTGCCTCAATATGTTGGTAAAACCCTCTGTAAGACCATATGGGTCTCCAGGCTTACCTTTGGAGAAATCTCTAGGCTCATCTGCATTAGGATGTTGCCTTTGATCAGTCTCTCTAGCTTGTGGTCCTTGTTCCGATCCCTCTCTTAGTTTTTTGAGCGAACTCTGGACATCAAGGGGTTGAATCTCTTGGTGGCCCCGTTTTCTATTCTTATTTCCATTCTTGTTATTATCTGAAGGTTCCCTGATACCTTCCGAGTTAGGCATATTATTTTCCTTTTGCTTCATCATTCGTAAGGCATGGCTCGAATGAGCTTGGCTGCGATTCTATAGAGTCAATGATATCAAAATGACTTTTTGCCATACCTCTCTTTGAAGAATACCCTAAAGAAGGGTTCTTTGTCTAGGACAAGCCATAGACAACCCAAGGACAACTTAGCAACAAAGGAATGTTTACGTCTCATTCCTTTTGACCACCACCCAATGTGAGTAGTCACTTTGCCTTTTCAGTCAGTGATTGCAGCCAGTTGCTGACTTCGTCGGCTTTGCTATGGCCTAAATCTTCAAATGTCTTCATGCTGGCTGTGCCCAACCGACGAGCCTCGCTAATATCTCCGCGTAGTGCAGCAATCTGGGCCAATCCATATTCAGCCTGCGCGATCAAGTATGGGTCTTGCCCTGAACTGTTCGTGAGGGTGAGGACTTCGTTAAGAGCAGCGGCAGCGGCATCCAACTGCTGATATTTGAGATGAATGTCTCCCCAGTCCCTCAGGACAGCGCTAATAAGCCATGGTGATCCCACGTGACGAGCCACTTCGACGCCTTCCTCGAAACAGGCATTGGCTCGGCTATAGTCTCCCTGCTGTCCAATAGCTCCTCCAAGATTCATCAGCAAGAAAGGTAAACTATCCCGATTTCCCAACTCACGAGCCAGATCCACCCCTTCTTGCAAGTAGCGCTCTGCCTGGGCATAGTCACCCTTTGCTGCTAAGGGAGCTCCCAGATTTGCCAGCAGACGACAGATCTGAGCACGGTGCCCGATCTGGCGTGCAATCGCTAATCCTTCCTCAAAGTGGGCTTCAGCTTGCTCGTCCTGTCCTCGATAATAGGCGATGGCTCCTAATTGGATCAGCAGATGAGTCAGATGTTCGCGATGTCCTTGCTGACGGACCAGTAAGAGACCTTCCTGGCAATACTGTTCCGCTTGATCATAGTTGCCCTGTTCCCGTGTGCTTGCTCCCAGGAAGGCCAGTAGACGACCGATGAGTGCCTCATGCTCGTTTTCCCAAGCCAGAGCTAGCCCTTCGTGATAGAATGCGTCAGCCTGAGGGTAGTTCCCCTGAGACTGGGCCACTCTGCCTAGGTTGCTGAGCAGGGTACAGATCTGCTCACTATCACCTACCTGCCGTGCCAGACGCAATCCTTCTTCGAGGCTGGCGGTTGCTTGATCATGGTCACCGCGATAAAAAGCCACAAGCCCCAGGGTGGTCAGCAATGCACTCTCCTCGTCGATCCGTCCAAGTTGTCGGGCCAGCATGAGTCCAAACTGGCCGTAGTGCTCGGCCTGGGGATAGTCCCCGCGTAATTCTGCAAAGGTGGCCAGATGGCGCAGGACGGTCATTTGCCCTATCGGATCCTCCAGCACCGTTGCTGCCTGCAGGGCCGACTGCAGGTAATGGTTGGCCAGACTATAGTGCCCACGCACGCGCAAGAAGCCCACAAAGGTCGTTACTCCTTGCAGCAGGGCTTGTGACATTCTCAGGGCCACTGCGGCATCTAAGGCGGCCTGGATATTGCTGGTCTCTAGCTCCAGAGCCTCGTGGTCCTGTTCATAGGTCTGGATATAATGCAGCATATAGTTGATCAGCCGCTGCTGCGCTGTCTGGTCTTGGGTCTGGTTTTGCGCATAGTCGGCAATGGTCCGATGTAAAGCGTAGCGCTGGAGCCCACTACTCTCGATCAGTCCGGTATCCCAGAGGACATCCAATGTCTCAACTGGTCCTTGGCAGACCGCCAGGGCTGCCTCCTGCGAGAAACTATTCGGCTTTGGTGGAAAGAGGGCTAGGGCGCACAAGGCTGCATGGTCCTGAGGGTTGAGCTGGCGGGCACTGATGGTGATCGCTGCGTGCAAGGAGAGAGGGATGTTCTCTGGAAGGCTGGGGGACCTTTCGCCAGGCGTGGTTGGCATGCTCACACGTAAGCGTTGCTCAGTATTCTGCAACCGAGCCAGAGCGGCCTGCAAGCGCCGGGGCTGCCCCGTGGAGACCTGAGCGGCCAGATACTTGCCCATCAGGGTCAAGGCTAATGGTAAGCTACCCACTGCTCGCACCAAGGTCCGTGCATCTTGGGGATCTTGCTGCACTAGTTGGGAAACATAGCGAGCCAGCAGGGCCAACCCGTCGGTTTCCTGCAGTTCAGGAACGACGATGGCTCCCTGCTGGGCGACTGCGAAGGCTACCCGAGGCAAACGGGTGGTCAGCAAGTGGACACACTGAGGACCACCCACCTGGAAAGTCCGAGCATCCTTCACACTCCAAGCATCATCGATGACCAGCAGGAGACGGCGGCTGCCAATGCTAGCCTGCAGAGCCCGACCCCAGTCCTCCCAGTTATTGACGTTTTCTACGTCAGCAGGCTTGATGCCTAAGAGAACGCCCCAGCGAGCCAGCTGACCCAACACGTTGGGTTGAGGTCCTAGACCAGCCCATAGGATGCCATCGCAGAAATGGGCCTGCACTTGTCGATCCTTAGCCAGCGCGACTGCCAGGGTCGTCTTGCCGATGCCTGGTAGGCCATTGAGAGCCATCAGCGCCGGATGGTTGTCTTCCAGTAAGCGCTGCTTGACTTGCAGCAGTAAGCCGTCGCGTCCTAGCAAGCTGTCGACGCTGCCCAGGGCTTCTGGAATGGCAGGGTCAGTCAGGAATGATGCCTGCGTCGCGGTAGCTGGTGCGCCGGGGGGAAAGGGTTCCTGCCCATCGTTGTTCTCACTATCATCTGGTAGACCTAGTTCCTGGGCGGTCTTGCCGAAGAGAACACACAGCAGCTCACGATGATAGGGATAGGGCAGAGCTAGCCCTTGCTCCCAGCGGCCCACGGTTCGGGCAGTGGTCCCCAATGCTTCAGCGAGCCTGGCCTGCGACCAGCCACGCAGTTCTCGCTCAACTTTCAATGAATTGGGTTTCATCTGATGCATTTTTCCTCGAGCCTACCTGAGTAGCAGGTGTAAGAGCTGTGTTTTTTTATTGGGATTCTATCACTATCTTTGTACTTTTGCCAAGGAAGAGACTAAGCAGCCAAACATCCGTACAATATGGTATGCTTCTGGCTAAAGAGTGGTTGTCCTGATTTGAAAGGCAGGTGAATGATGGCAGTAACAGAAGGATTGGATATAGTACTGCCTGCTAATCTGGTTCCAGGTCCTGGGCAGGGACAGTGGACATATTCAGATTATGCTGCTCTGCCGGATGATGGGCGGCGCTATGAACTCATGGATGGAGTGTTGCTGATATCTCCATCACCGAGTCCAAACCATCAATTTATTGTAGGCAGATTATTTTTCTATCTCTGTCAGTGCATTGACTTTGCAGGTCTAGGGAGGGTGCTTGTGGCTCCTCTGGATGTCGAGCTTGCACTAGATACAGTATGTCAGCCTGATGTGCTTGTTATCTTGCATGAGAACCTGGGAAAAATTGCGGCAAAACGTATTGTTGGTGCTCCTGATTTAGTAGTTGAAGTTGCTTCACCTGGAACGGCTGTCTATGATCGCTTAAGCAAGGCACGTGCCTATGCACGAGCTGAGGTAGAAGAGTATTGGATTGTTGATCCTGAAGTGTGTTCAATTGAAGTGTTCGTGCTTGGAAATCAGGTCTATCATTCATTAGGTAGGTTCCAAGAAAAAGATGTGCTTCCTTGCACTCCAAGTTCGGGCAGAATTGTTTGGAGGCATCCATCCTTTGGATGGCTTCTGTAGGTTTTTGTTCATACATACAAGATAGCCAAATGAATGCCCGTTTTGCAACTCTGGACCCATTTGTCAGTATCCATTATACAGCCTATCCCTATAGTTGGCTGGGTTGAAGTAGCATTGCTTCTGTTGGCAATTTCGGGTTTGAGACAGGCAAGATAGCATATCCTGCTCTTGTCTTTTCCCAAGTTTGCCAACTCAGAACTGAGCTAGTATGTTTCAAATGGACCTTGACGAAGCAGTAGAGCTACTTCTATTTGAGTTTCACTGCGGTGGCCTTGCCGTTCACAATGAGCTCACCTTTGCCCTTACCCAGGAACAGAGCAAACGTTTGTGTACCTTTGACTGTGACCGTGACAAGCTCTACTCCGTCCGAAGGGACTGGACTAGTGGCTGCTTTAAAACTAGGATCCTTTGTGCTCGTCCCATCCGACGACGCAATATTGAAAGCGTCACCTGCTTGAAGAGTTTGCCCGCCCATTCCGCCGCCTTTTGCAAAAGAAACCATAGGAAGGGCAAGGAAAACAACAGCTATAGCTGCAAGGACTAACAGACCAGCAAACTTCAGTACGCGTACCTTGTTAAGGGAAATAGTCTTTGTCATTGAAATCTCCTTTGCTCTAACTAAAGAGCTTATTTGAAGCTTGTGAATTAGCTTTTGGATGAAGCTCTTCTAGCCATGGCTTGATAGTAGACCGTTCGAACCGATAGTTACCCTTAGATAGTTTGAGCAGTCAACATCACATATGGCAGTAATATCAACCTAGAGGGCATTTCGTAACTCAGATAAACAGAGCCTTTCTGAGCTGAAACAGGTAGAGAGCATCTCTTTCAAGCTCATCAAAAATCGGCTTTTTTCTGGTCTTTGTTGACCTTATCCGAGCATGCTTTCCCATTTACTGAAGAGCTTTTTTAGGGGTTACGAAATGCCATCAACCTACTCAAAAAAGCATGTGCCATGTTTCACTCTGACCATGAAGGGTCAACTTCGTTGCAATATTACTTTCTAATACCTAAGCGAATTCTAACAGAAGTTTACACACTCTTCTAGGGGAAAGGAGGGACAAATTTTGCTTTTGAAAAGGCGCTGATCGTAGTTGAGGATAAACTGTTCCATGTAGATAGGGATAGCAGACAAGCTTGATGGTTTCTTTGACCAGGAACAATCTTGATCATCTGCAGTCACTTCTGCTGTCAAAACTGCCTGCTAGAAGTGGGAAGGTAGAAATAGAGCGGGCTAACTGGATTGAAAAAATGGATTTTTATAATTTTATAAAAATTGGTCAAAAACCTCTTGACAGCGCATTCAACCTATGGCATAATACCTCTCGTCGCCACGCAGACAGCGCAGCGAGCCCGCCATAACGGCTGGCAGGATGCAAATAGCAAGAGTACCAATACCTCTTGACAAAGCTGTCAGACTGTGGTAGAATCAATGGGCTATCGCAACTAGGCAATCTCCTGATCCATTTGGATGGGTGCTCCTGTCTGTTGTGTGAGCTTCATGTATCGTCACTGGAACATTGCTCCTCTGGGATGACCAACATTCCCTCATTCAGACGCAGCCTTAGATGGTTGTGCTGGGTTTTTGTGACCCACGATCATCGGGTCGTGTGACTGGGGAGATGAGCCAACGAGATTTTCGGATCGCCAGAAATTGGTTCGAAAACCCCTTGACAAAGCGCCAGAAATATGCGATACTCTCGCTACGATACACCAACGAGCTAAAACACAAGAAATGCTCGTTTAATGCTGAGGGAGATGCTTACGAGCGTCATCCTCGCGGAACCTTAACAACTCAAGAGTGGAAAGCAGAACAGTAACTGAGAGCATATATCACGC
>WNEZ01004120.1_pt1 | contig 12621 bp, 13 predicted proteins | sample 5400521 | NCBI WGS metagenome assembly WNEZ01 (sample SAMN13153339, study PRJNA577476) | soil metagenome | isolation source: 120 cm saprolite under Douglas fir tree site 2 hole 1 replicate 1 | place: USA:California | collected 2015-04-18 | reverse complement strand
AGCGTCCAGGGCATCATGGCCAGCAAGAACACGGGCAGGTAGAACCAGAACGGCTGCCGGTGGTGATAGACGTCCTGGGAGAAGCGGGCGAGATTGTGTTCGAGGATGAAGACGCGGAAGAATTCCGGATTGCGTACCTGGACGGCGATGTACCAGGGCAACGCGACCGCGAGGTAGAGCGCGATGCCGGGGATCCAGAGGGTGCGCGGAATGGCGCGCCAGTCACGCTTTACGGCGACAAAGAGAAACATAATGACGGCGGACAATGCGGGCGCAACCGGTCCTTTCGCTAAAGTTCCGAGCGCCAGAAAAATATAAAATAACGCGAGATAGATATTCCTGCGGCTCTCATACCAGGCATACCACGCGAGCAAGGCGATGCCAAAACAAGCCGCCAGCGGCATGTCGGTGGCAGCGGCATGTGCAAATCCGATGACGGCAGCGCAACTCGCCGTGATCAGAGCGCCGTCAAGTTCACTGCCGGGGCGGAAGCGGCGGAGGAAGAAGTAGATCGCAGCAATGAGCATGGCGGCGTCAAAGGCTGCGGGCAGACGCGCAGCCAGGTCGGTGACACCGGCGATACGGAACCACAGCATCGCCTGCCAGTAATACAGCACCGGTTTTTCGAGCCACGCCTTGCCTTGCAGCGTAGGCGTCACCCAATCGGAGTGGTCGACCATTTCGCGCGCTACTTGCGCGTAACGGGGCTCGTCGGCGCCGAGCAGGCCAAAGGCGCCGAGGCCATGGAAGAAAAGGAATCCGCAGAACGCCACCAGCAATAGCACGTCGGTGCGGGTTCGCGGATTTGTTCTCTGCCCATTCATTGAAGTCAGCCAGGGAATATCAAACCGGGCGCGGCTTGGCTAGGGCCCAGAGGCTGATGATGGTCCAGACCGCTTCGAGCACGACGAAGCCGACCTGAAAGGGATGAAGCGCGACCCACCAGAGGATCGCGGATCCGTCGGCGTTGAGAATGTTGTAGGCGGGACGGCGCGCGTTCATCCATCCCATTTGGTGGCTGGCATAGGCGATCAGGATGAGGAGCGCTCCGACGAAAGAAATGAGTTGGCGGAATAGGTCCATAGTTATCTTGGGTTCGTGTTCGCTGGCGTTGGTTGTCGCGTTCGTTAGCTCACTAGAAGTCATTATAGCTTCGAGTTACGGCATGGTTTCGCAGGAATTCCTCACATCGCTTGGCCGGCGCAAAATCCGGACGCCCAGGCCCACTGGAAGTTGAAGCCGCCGAGCTGGCCGGTGACGTCGACCACTTCTCCGATAAAAAAAAGGCCGGGCACGTTCCGCGCTTCCATGGTCCTGGCGGAAAGTTCGCCGGTATCGACGCCGCCGGCGGTGACTTCAGCTTTTCCGTAACCCTCGGTCCCTTCCGGCTTGACCTCCCACGCGTGTAGTTGCTCTTCGGCGTCAGCGAAGGCGCGATCGGAGTTGCCGGCTAAAGAATAAGTCTCGAGCCAGCGATCCGCCAAGCGGCGAGGCAGAACTTCTCGCAATAGCAACAGCAATTTCCCGCTCGACTGGTCGCGATGGCGACGTGTTTGCAAGTCGGCGGTGAGATCGCGGTCGGGCGCAAGGTCGAGATGAATCGGCTCCTTGCCGTCCCAGTATGAAGAAATCTGGAGAATCGCGGGCCCGCTGATGCCGCGATGAGTGAAGAGCATATTTTCGCGGAACTTCTGTTTCGCGCCGCGAACGGAAGCGATCACCTCGGTTGAGACCCCCGCCAGATCGCACCAGCGTTTGCGGTCCGGTTCGCTGAAGACGAGCGGGACCAGGGCGGCGCGTGGGGGCTCGATCTGCAGGCCGAATTGCCGGGCCAGATCGTAACCAAATGAGGTGGCGCCGATTTTCGCGATGGACAAACCTCCGGTGGCGACTACCAGGCGGTTTGCTCCGAAACTGGCGTCTTCGGTTTGCACGGTGAACTGGCCGTTTTTCTGGGCCTCGTTCTTGCGCACCTCGTTGTCGTGCACCTCATTCTTGCGCACGTCATTCTTGCGTACTTCAGTCACTTTCGTGTTGCACCGGATTTCTACTCCGGCGTCGCGGCATTCCTTCTCGAGCATCGCAGTGATGTCGCTTGCCGCTCGATCGCAGAACAACTGGCCGAGTTTTTTCTCGTGATAGGGGATGCCATGTTTTTCGACGAGGCGCACGAAGTCCGCCGGAGTATAGCGGGCGAGCGCCGACTTGGCGAAGTGTCGATTGGCCGAAAAAAAGTTCTCTGGGCTGGTGTACAGGTTGGTGAAATTGCAGCGGCCGCCGCCGGAGATCAGGATTTTCTTTCCGATTCGATCGCCGCGTTCGAGCACCAGGACACGCCGGCCGCGCTTCCCGGCTTCAATGGCACACATCAGGCCAGCAGCGCCGGCTCCGAGAATGATGACGTCGTATTTCTGATTCACACAAGGATGAGCTTAGCAGGGCTCGTGAGCTGCGGGCGCTGCGGAATCACCGCTCGTCGCTCCCCGAGTGCGAGTCCAGGGATTCCGGCTTCAACGAGTGCAGGAACGCAACAATCTGCCAGCGCTGCTGTTCCGGCAACTTCGACCACACCGGCATGCCCCGGCGGACCACCCCATTTGTGAGTACCCAGAAGAGCGCGCCAGGTGTTGCCTGCCTCACCTCTTCGTGCAGTAAACTTGGGCCTTTTTTCGTGCCTCCCGCTTTTTCTCCATGACACTCGACGCAGTGTTGTTGAAAGAGTTTTCCTCCCGCAGCCATGGCTTGAGGATCGCCTTCGAACGGGTTCTTCCGTTGACGCGCCTTTTCGGGAGCTTCTGCAAGCGCCGCATACGTTGATTCTTTTTTTTTGTCCGTGGCAGTACCTTGCTTCTGCGCCACAGCCGTCGAGATCCCGAGGATGACGATCCCGAGGACGGCACCACCAATCGTCGCGAGACCGATGCGTTGAACCGCTCGAAATGAAGCGTAGCCTGTTTTCATGGCTGGCCCCCGAACAATCGCCTGACCGCTTCGCCGAAGCCTGAGAACTCATGCGAAATCCCCCAGCGCAACAGAAGGCGATGGCTGTTTTGATTCAGACCGAAGCCACTCGAAAGATGCAGAGTCCAGTCCGACGGGAGATTCCACGCAACCGTAGGTGCGAGGTAATGCGACGTGTCATGCAGGCCAGCACTCTGTACGTCGCCCAAGCCTCCGTACATCTCCACTCCCGCAACAAAATTCTCAAGGCAAAAATTGCAGCGGTTGGGTGAGGCTTTGAGCATGAGCGGGCGGCTCGTGCCGATCGCGTACGCGAACTCCCAAGGCTCGCTCGGCAACAAGTTCTTGGTGACGATCGGATTCACTGCGACATTCCAGCCTTTGAAGTTGCTGGAGAGCAGAAGCTTGAACTCCAGTTCGTGTTTGTGCTCCTTCCGCAAGGCGGCGTTTGAATCGGCGAGGTCGGACTCTCCGTCGTGGCCCTCGATTTCCTTCAGAATCTTGTCGGCTCCGGTGATTTGCTCGTATTCGACATAGAGCACCGGATTGATGAGATGTTCGCGCTGTAGCAGGCGAAAGCGGTTTTCCAGCCGGAACCCCGTAAACACTGTGCTTTCGTTGAAGGTCGTCTGGCCGTCCAGATAAAGCTCAGTCGTCCACCAAGCCGTGGCCCCGTATTCAAACTCCGTCCAGAAGGCGTGAAAGTCATTCCCATCGCGCTGCGTGCCAAACGTCGAAAAATATTCCACATCGAGGCTGCCGGGCTCTTCGAGGTAATGGTTGTAGGTCACGATGTAAGGGCTCTCCTGCGCCCGCAGCAGAGATGAAGAGCAAACCAGCAAAACTAAAAAAAGAGCAATAGAAATCGAGCCAGAAAATATCCGCCGGATCAATTTCGAAATTAGATGCGCGCTCATCGGCTTCTCGATTTGAATATTCCTTGTTGCGACTGAGTTGCAACAGCTACAATCACAGCGTAGAATGCGCTTTACTCACTGTCAACGTGCGCTCAAAGATTTCGTCGCAGGTGCTTTGCGATCAGTTGCGACACGAGAGAGGGGAGATTACAAATGCCGCTTCCGCAAACGGAGATTCCCGGCCGGTTGCAGTCGCAACTGGCTGGACGCGGAATCCGTCTAACCGCTCCGCGCCGGGCGATTCTGAGCGTGATCGAGACTGCGACCAAACATCTTGATGCCAGCCAGATTCTGCGCAAGGCGCGGGCTGTGGATGCGTCCGTAGATCGCAGCACTGTGTACCGGACGCTCGACCTGCTCAAGCGCCAGGGACTGATCGATGAACTCGACCTGATGCATCTGAACGGCGAGGGCCATTACTACGAACGCAAACTCGGCCCCGATCATATTCACATGGCGTGTTTAAGATGCGGGAAAATCACTGAATTTGTCAGCAAGACTTTCGAATCGCTGAAAAAGCAACTGCAGCGGGATTGTCGCTTCCATATCGTCGTGGCGCGGCTCGAAGTCGGTGGATACTGCCCCGCGTGCCGCCGCTAGCTACGGAATCGAATTCCCCCACTTCTCTGCAAATACCGTGCGCTGCATGGCGAAGCGTCCCGCGAAACGCTTGTCTTCGCCTTTGCGATGGCCGATGGCAAGCAGTGCGACAACCCGAACGTGGGCCGGAATGCCAAGCGTCGCTTTCACCTGGTCTTCATAAAAGCCTTCCATGGGCGCGGTATCGTAGCCGAGCACCTCGGCCATCCACATCATGGTGGTCAAGGCGATCATGGTCTGCCGATTCGCCCACACCGCGAAATCGGGCGCCAATCCGCCAGCGTTGCCGGGAACAGAAAAGAAATTGGCGATGTTCTTGCGCGTGCTTGCGTAGCGGGCCTCATCGCCATAGCCGTGTTGCTGGGCAAGACGGATGATTTCGTCGAGATCGCCGCTGCGCCAGCCTTCCAGATCGGCGCAGGCCACGATCACCACCGGAGCCTCTTCCACTTTCAGCTGCTTCATGGCTGCCTGACGCAAGCGCGCGCGCTGCTCAACCTCGCGAACCACCACGAATCGCCAGGGCTGGAGATTGTAGGCGCTGGGGGCGGAGAGCCCCGCCTCAAGAATTTTCTTGAGGTCATCCTCCGGCACTGGGTCGGGCAGGAAACTGGGCGTGGCTCGGCGATCTTTGATCGCCTGGGAGAGCGGCTTCTCGGGGCTGGAATCGAATGCAGTCATGTTTTGTTTCGGACCTCGCGCTCTCTATTCTCCAAGCGTTCTTCAGACCGCATTCAGTCCGCGGCCGCTTGACCTTTGAATTTTTCGCGCAGGCCTTTTTTCTCTAACCGTGGAATGACCTCATCGCGAAAATAGGGGAACTCTTTTACGTAGTCCACAAAACTCAGGGTCGTCCCCGCAAAGCCGGAGGCGGGAATTTTTTCCATCTCTTTCACAATGGTGTCGGGATCGCCGACCAGCGGATAGGTGCCGTGTCCGGCGGCGAAGCGATCACGCAGCATTTCCAGCGCCTCCGCCGGGAAGGATTGCGCGTGCATGCCCTGAAGGCGCATCAGGTTGTCGACCGCGCCCCAGTCGGCATTCTCGTGGGCATAATAACGGTAGTACTCTTCGGCCTCTTTTTTGGTTGGGCGGCAAACCACGTGACACAAGGTGAAGACGCCGGTGTTCCGCCCCAACTTGGCAGAGTTTGCCTTGATCGCATCCACTTCTGTTTTGGATTTCTCGAGATCGACAGAGATGGCGAACAGAAAGTCGGCGTTGCGCGCGGCGAATTCGCGGCCCTCGCCTGATCCGGCCGCGTTCATGATGGGCGGAATGCCGTCATAGGGACGGGGGAATCCGTACACTCCCTTCAGGTGGAAAAACTTTCCGTCCCAATCGGACGGACCATTATGGCTCCAGATGGCTTTGACCACGTCGAACCATTCTTGCGCGAGGGCGTAACGGTCGGTGTGTTTCTCCGGCAGATCGACGCCGAATGCGTCGTACTCGGGCTTGTTCCATCCGGCAACGATGTTGAGACCGAGGCGCCCGTGGCCGAGTTGGTCGGCGGTGGCGAGTTGCTTGGCGGAGACCACGGGATGAATGAACGCCGTGTGGACCGTGGCGAAGACGTTGATCCGTTTTGTGTTCGCGAGCAACCCGGTCGCCCAGGTGAGCGTCTCCAGCACGCTGCCGTGGAAGTCGGTTTCACCGCCGTAACCGATCCAACGCGCGATAGGCAGCAGGAATTCGATGCCGGCTTCATCGGCAAGCTGCGCCAGGCGGATGTTGTTGTCCCAGGAATTGACCCAGCGCTCGGAAACTTTCGTGACCGACATGCCGCCCGAGCAGTTCGGAGAGAAGAAGCCCAGCTTCAATTTGTTGTGGTTCAGGATGGGAGACTGTTTTTGGCCCATGAAACCTCAAAGCAACCCGGTCGCGGGATTTTACTCAATGGATAACCTGCGAATTATGCCTGAAAATTCGAATTGTTCAAGTATCGTGGACGATGAAGTTGGAGGGCTAAGTTGTGAATAAGCTCTGGTAGCGCTACCGGGAATCGAACCCGGGTTTGAAGATTGAGAATCTTCCGTCCTAACCCCTAGACGATAGCGCCATCGACTCAGATTTTATCACTAAAACCCGCGAGATCAGCGGGTTGGCTGCGGGTCCGCCGATCCCGCCATTTTTGCCCGTTAGCGCTCTTTAAGCTCTAAAAAGCGATTGCGGTGGTACACATGGCGGTACACATGGATTCCGGCCCGGACGTTCACTGCACCGCCTCGCTCGCGTCAGGGAAGGCGTCGCGAATCCCCTCGGCCGTTCCACGCTCCGAGTACTCGACGAACTTCTCGAACCCCTTGCTGACGTGCGGCGCGGTGACGTGGATGTAGTACTTTTCCGTGACGGCCGGAGTGCTGTGCCCCATGAGTTGGCAGAGGCTGAACTTGTCCATGCCTGCCATTGCGGCCCGCGTTCCGAATGTGTGACGCCAGCAATAGAACTCGAACGGCTTAAGTTTCGCCTTCTGGATTGCGGCCTCGTGCGGGTGCTGGAGAGAAACGAGATGCCCAGAGTTGCCGTCGCCGGGGAACATGAACGGCGAGTGCTTCGGCCCCTGCCTCTGCTTCCATCTTCCGCCGTTTGAGCACATCCGCCGCACGCGGCGTCAACGGGATTGAGCGTTTCGCGGCATCGGTCTTGCCCTCGCGAATGTGGATGACGCCATTCGGAGTCTCGGCCCGTGATGCCAAGTCGACGTTCTCCCACAGCAAGGTGAATAATTCTTCCGGCCTCACGCCCGAGTCCACCGAGACGATGGCGGCGTCCCGCAAGTTCGTGGAAGCATGCCGCAAATACTGCTGCTCCTCTTTTTTCGCACTCAGGACGCGTTCGCGGCCATTGCCTTCCGGGATTTCGTTGATGGCGACGGCGGCGTCCGGCCTCAGCTTGCCCCACTTCACGGCGAGTTTCAATGCCCCTCTGGTACACTTTAAGATTGCATTGCCTTTCAGTGGGAATATACTTGTCGTCGCACCTTTAGAGGTTTGCTATGGATATGCGTGCGTTGCTCCGGAGACAGTTTATTGTTGCTGTCGCGATGTGCTTGCTTGGTGTGCCCCTCGCTATGGCCACGGACGCTACCACCCTAACCAAGGAGCAGATCAAGCAATTCCTCCTCACCGCCAAAATCGTTGGTGCCAAAGAGTCGAGCAAGGGCGTCACTCACCCTCTGCGGCTAACCCTCAGCGATGGCAACTTGACGCATGACGCCTCATTCCAGCGCGTCGACGAACACAAGGCCAAAGTGACGCTGGCTAGCGGCCGCACCGAGATGAACTTTGTCGACTCCTACAAGTACAACATCGCTGCCTACGCATTGTCCGAGATGCTTGGTATAGAGGATATGTTGCCGGTCTACGTGGAACGCAAGTATAAAGGTGATTCAGGGTCCTTGAGCTGGTGGCTGCCGGTCAGAATGGACGAAGCAGAGCGGGTAGCGCAGAAGATAACCGTGCCCGATTCCGACGCCTGGAATAACCAGATGTATCGCATCCGGGTTTTTGACCAGTTGGTCTACGATGACGATCCCAACCTCACCAATGTTCTTATCGGCGAGGACTGGAAGATCTGGAGGGTTGATTTCAGCCGTGCCTTCCGAACCAAGAAGGATTTGAGGGATCCCAATGATCTGGTACGTTGTGACCGCTATCTGCTGGAGAAGCTGAGAACCCTAGATGGCGACCAGTTGGCAGAAAAGACCAAGCATTACCTGACCAAGGATGAAGTGAAGGCGGTGATGGCCCGGCGGGACAAGATCGTGGCCCGCTTCCAGCAACTGGTCAGTGAGAAAGGTGAGGCGGCTGTCCTGTATTAACATCTGCCATGGGCGCCCACACGATCGGGAGGGCGCGCTTTCGTGAGCAAAAGTCTTTGTTGGGCTTGCTGTTTTCGCTGACGCAGTCTATTCTTACTCGCCAAGGATTGCACTCTTTAACCGCGAAAGGGGAAGTCACATGTTGAAGAAAGTGGCAGTTGTGTTGTTCTTGGTCGCGCTTGTTTTCTCGGTGTCTGTGCCCGGGTTCGCCCAGGGTGGCGCGAAAGAGTCTCGCGTGGAGGGTCGGATCGTCCATAGCGATAAGGACAAATCGACGTTCGCCGTCCGTGTGGGGGAGGTGGTGGGGGAGAAAACCGTACATTACGACGCTTCCACCAAGTGGGTCAGTCAATATCACGGCGAGAAGAAGGCGAACACCATTGACGCCAGCGAGGTCAAGGACGGTGATTATGTGATTTGCCTTGGCTCGAACGACGACAAAGGCGAATTTCACGCGACTACGATTTCTAAGCGGCTTTCCCACCCCAAGTAGACCGGTTTCCTTCTCTGCTGCGGGCTGGGACCCTCCACTGCGCTCTTGGACGGAAGTCGAAGTCCTTTCGGAGCAAGAGCCTGGAAATCCCCAAGCAGCACTCGGGCAACCCGCGATACGACCGCGCTGTCGCCGCGAATAGCCGACGGTTTCGCGGTTGTTCAGGGATGACAAGCCTCTATCGACGATTGCAGGACAGCGCTCGCAGGACAGCGCTCGTGGAGTGCCATTTGGCAGTTTGACTTCTCTGCGAGGCGCGGCCATCGGTGTATTAAAGCAGAACTGATCGCTTACGGCCACATCACGATCGGTGTGCTTCGTCCTATCGGTTGCATTGCCACCGCCCGCGACGAGGAACCCAAGGACGGGAGACCATAGCGACCTCGCCCGTTCGAAGGACGGTTCAGGATCGCGCCCGCACGACAGAACTTTCCGGCAGCGCGGGCGAGGCGACCAGCACTTCGCTGAAAGATGGAACGCGACGAGCAACCGAATCGGCCCGCGTGTCCTTCTTCCGCTTCTTAGGCTTCTTCGCTTGCTTCCTTGGGGAGCTTGCCAGCTTCTTCTGCGGAGCCAGCACCTCGCCCCGAAGTCGTTCGTCGCGCTCCGCAGCGACGCGTCCGCGACACGATGATCTACCGGTCGGTCGTTGTCGGCGGCTCGCAGGCTGGTTTTGGGCTTTTGTGGTACACGGGGCGGTACACAGAACAGGCGGGACAGGCCGTAAGTCATTGATGGCATTGGCTAGGTTTGAAGATTGAGAATCTTCCGTCCTAACCCCTAGACGATAGCGCCACTCGGGTGGATTGCGACGAAGTCCGATTATAACAAAGGCTCGTTCTGACCAAGGCGGCTGAACTGGTAGCCAGCCGCCCAGGCGGTTCGCGGGACGCGCACCACTTCCCGCTCATTGCTCCGCCCCAAGGTTTGTGGTAATTTCGCGGCTCATGAGAGCGCTCCTTTCAAAACTCGGGTTCGGCTCAGCGGTGGAGGAAGCTCCCGAGATCGTCCACGGGGAAAGCCCCACGCTCCAGGGAGCTGACATGGCGGTCGCTTATTTTTCCTCGCGCGCCGGGGGCGATTTCCACGATTTTCTGCGGGTCGGTCCGCACCGTTTCCTTTTCGGATTGCTCGACATGGCGGGCAAACGCGCAACCAGCGAAACCGTGCTGCTCGCCGCACAGGCTTGTTTGCACTCGTCCGCCGAGCAGATCTTCGCCGCCTCCGAACTGAACGAATCGGAGGCGATGATCGAACTGTCGCGCCGTTTGAATCTCGAGATCATGCGTGCTGCCGGAGGCGTGCGGAGTTGCCCGGCCTTCGCCGGCTGCTATAACGAAGAGCTGGGCACGGTTTGCTACGTGAATGCAGGCCACACACCTGGACTGCTGCGCGACGATACGAGCGTCGTCGAATTGCCCGCGACCGGTCTGCCGCTGGGGCTGTTCTCGCTGGCCCCGACCGACGCCCGCATCGTCGGCCTGGGACCAAAGGGCTCGCTGGCGGTGGTCTCACGCGGCGTGGTGGAGGCCGAGTCGAAGAACGTAGAATTTGGGCTGGAGGGAGTGAAGAGTGCCATGCAGGCTGGACCCTCTTCCGCCAGGGATCTTTCCCAGAGCATCCTGCAACACGTGCAGGACTTCATGAACATGGCCCCGAGGCACAACGACGTGACCGCACTGACGCTCACGCGAGCAGCATAGCCAGCCACCCGGTCAATTGGCCTCCACGCGGCTCGCGGCGTAAAATAGGAAGACAATTTTCCTCGGGTGCACCCCAGGTTTTGAGAGAGCCCTAATGAAGAAAACCAGACTTCCCCTGCTGTTGGCTGTTGGGTACGCGCTCTTGCTCCCATCTCTTTCGCTGGCTGACGCCGTGGTGGAAGAGATTATCGCCCGGGTGAACAACGAGATCATCACCCGCACGGAATACATCCGCAGCCGCGATCAGCTGAAGCAGGAAGTCCAGCAGCAGGATGCCGTCAACGCCGACCGCGCTTTCGCCGAGAAACAACGCGACGTTCTGCGCGATTTGATTGACCAGCAACTCCTTCTGCAAAAAGGCAAAGACCTTGGCATCACCGGCGACACAGAGCTTATTAAGCGCCTCGATGAAATGCGTAAGCAGATGAACCTCGCGACCATGGAAGAATTGGAAAAGGCGGCGGAGGCGCAGGGAGCTTCGTATGAAGACTTCAAGCAGAACCTGCGCAACCAGATCGTCACGCAGCGCGTAATTGGGCAGGAAGTGGGTTCGCACCTTGCCATGAACAAGGACGACGTGAAGAAATTCTATGACCAGCACCGCGCGGAGATGGAGCGGCCTGAAGAGGTTCGGCTGAGCGAGATTCTGATCGCGCCTAAGACTCCCGCCCAACCGGCTGCCACCCCAGACGTGAAGCCTGCGCCGCCGTTGGAGGCTGAGTCGGAGGCAGCCCTGGCGCCGGCTCAGGCCAAAGCGCAGGATTTGCTCGAGCAGATTCACAAAGGCGCAAAGTTTGCAGACTTGGCGAAAAAGTACTCCGATGGACCGTCGGCGAAAGACGGTGGCGACCTCAGCTATTTCAAGCGCGGCACCCTCTCGAAAGAACTGGAAGATAAGGTCTTCGCGCTGAAGGGCGGTGAAGTCACGGATGTGATTCGCACCAAGCAGGGTTACGTGATCCTGCAGGCGAGCGAGCATCAGATGGCGGGCATTCCTACCTTGAAGGAAGCTGAGCCGCGCATCCAGGATGCGCTGTACATGCAAAAACTGCAGCCGGCGCTGCGTGCTTTTCTGACCACGCTGCGCGAAGAAGCCTACATAGACTACAAGCCCGGTTACATCGACACGGGCGCGAGCGCAAAGCAAACCAAGCCCGTCGAGACCACGGCCAAAGAGGCCAACGCAAAGAAGCTGAAAAAGAAGAAGAAGCTTGGCGTGTTTTAGGCTAATTTTCCGTGGCGCGGTAAGATTCGTCTCAGGGCATGCCTTCAGGCATGCCGCAAGAGTAGTAGCGATGATGCGCCTTCAGGCGCTGGATACGGCAGGCCGATTTCGCGGAGGCTCATGAAAGAGTTCTTCATCTCCGAGTGTTCCCAGCAGGAAAACAAGATCGTCACCTCCAGCTTCGTGGTGGCGTCGAAGCAGGTGAAGGCAAAGAAAAATGGCGAGCCTTACCTGGCGTTGACCCTGGCGGATCGCACCGGCCAGATCGAAGCCAAGATGTGGGACAACGTCGAAGAATTCATCGCCGTCTTCGAGCAGGACGACTTTCTCAAGATCAAGGGGCTCATCAACCGGTACAAGAATCGTTTTCAGCTTACGATTCACAAGCTGCGGCGCATGGAAGAAGGCGAGATCGACTTCACCGACTACCTGCCCAAGACCACCAAGGACATCGGCGAACTCTGGAGGACGCTGACCGAGTTTGTGGCAACGTTTCAGAATCCGCACCTGAAAGCGCTGGTGGAACTGTTCATGGCGGACCCGGAGATTGCCGAACGCTACCGCAACGCTCCCGCGGCCAAGACTCTTCATCATGCCTACATCGGCGGACTGCTCGATCACGTCGTGTCACTGTTCCGCTCCTGCGATCTGATCTGCCGGAACTATCCACAGGTCAACCGCGACCTGCTGTTGACGGGAGCGTTTCTGCATGACATCGGCAAGATTCAGGAACTGACCTACAACCGTGCGTTTTCCTACACCACGCGCGGCCAGCTGCTCGGGCACATGATCATCGAACTGGAGATGCTGCAGGCGAAGCTCGCAAAGCTGCCTGACTTTCCCGCGGGACTGAAGACTCTGCTCGAACATCTGATCATCAGCCATCACGGGCAGTACGA
>WNEZ01005042.1_pt1 | contig 12624 bp, 12 predicted proteins | sample 5400521 | NCBI WGS metagenome assembly WNEZ01 (sample SAMN13153339, study PRJNA577476) | soil metagenome | isolation source: 120 cm saprolite under Douglas fir tree site 2 hole 1 replicate 1 | place: USA:California | collected 2015-04-18 | reverse complement strand
ACCTGGGCGCAGGACGAGACAGATTTCGAGGAGGAGATTGTCGAGCACTGTATGCACCACATCACGGGTGACGATGCAGAGAAGGCCTATAAGCACGGCCAGGCCTTGCGGAAGCGGCGCATCGTGCTGCAAGCTTGGGCTGATTTCGCGACCAAGCCACCGGCTAAACTCATCGCCACGGCTCGAGCGGCCTGATGATTTGCGCCCATCTCCGCCGCAAGGACCAGCCTTTTTATCGATTGCTCGGCGGCAGCGAGTCCAGGAATGCCTGCAGATCGGTCCGCGTGATGATGGTGCGCGTGCCGTATTTTCGCGCTTTCAACTGCTTGTCGCGAATTGCCTTGTACAGTGAGGTTTGCCCAATCGAGGCAACCGCAGCGGCTTCTTGGATGGTAAAGGCGAGCTTTTCCACAGTAGGTCGAAGCATCGATGATTCGCGTTTAGCCATCCTTATTGGTCTCGCTTCACTCGCCGCAGGTCAGAGCGCCCAGAAGACGGATCGTTGTAGCAAGGTGTCTCGATAATGCCGGGTGCAATGGCGTGTCCGCTGGACTGTCTGCGTCAGAATCTTATGCCCAACACCGGTTGCTCAAGCCGCCAATTGCCTCGCGAACGCGGGGCCATGTGAACCAAAGGCACGCTGCGACCTGAAGGATGAGATCGGTGCCGAATGCAGCCTGATAGGCGATGAGTGGGTGGTGCGCGGCTTCGACCGGCCAATAACCATCGCCGTGTTCTTCAACATGCAGCCTCGCGCCAGCGGCCTCGATGTATGGCATTGTCGTTTTCCCGTCCCCACGAAGTGATTTGAAAGAAAGAACAGGCAAATGATCGGGAAGCAATGCCTCGCGCGTCGCGATCGTGCGATGGCGTAGGACAGCGCGCAATTACCGGGGAGCCGTCAGCGGCTACTAGCAGCGACGCGGTTCAAATCCGGGCATGCATGAGGAAGTATTTCAGGAAGGACAATCCGTCTCCGCGCGGGAAAGACCGCCCCACAGACTAGCCAGTAGACCTCTGACTGTTTCGGCGTTCCAGCCGTCCTCGATCCGAACGTCTTGATAGGACGCGCCGCATCGTGGGCCACGGCTTTGGCATGTCTTTCAGCAGTGATGCCCGAGAGGTGTAGATCAACGGTGGCGACCGATACGGAATGACCGAGACGCTGAAATTCCGCCCGTACTGCTGCTGCACGGCCGGCACGTCTCCCACTCAATGATCAATTGCCGTTCTAAATTCTTGTAACAGCGAACGTTTTTCTGGCGGTTATTTCCCCGTACCGTCATCGATACCATCTAAATCCTTCGCTGTTGAACTTATTGCCTTAATTTGGCTGTCCGCAGATTGCGCATATCGGCATCTATCGCGTGCGAGCAACTCGACCCGCATTGATCGAGCGATCAAGCTTAGCGCGCGCCGCGCGGCGATAGAAGTCGCTGGATGACATTCACGAACGTAGTCAGATCTGTGCGCTTCCATTCACGTACGCTTTCAAGCGGACTATCGAGTCGTCGCCGGTACTGTTGACGAACGGCTTTTCGGCAAGGGCAAACCGTCAACATGGTCGGATCGACGAAGGGCCGAAGAGTTCGCAAGCTTGATCTTCGAGAGCGAACGCAGCACCGAGGACTTTATCGAGGCCTGCAAGGGAGAAGTGGAGAAAATCCTCAAGGATCATCGCCACGTCCTCTTCTCCGTCTCAGCCGAACTTAGCAAAAAACGAAAACGTCCGGCCTAGAACTTGATGCGTGCACCGCATCGATGATCCTTTCGCCTCTATTTTGCTGGACTGATAAGACACAGCAAAAGGTCACCGGCGATAGGGATACGCGAGGATACCAATGTAAGTCACCAACCACACTGTCACAGCAGGATGCGCCGCCGTGTGGCGGTCGCACCCTGGTCATTGTGGTTCAGGCTCACTTTGCTACTCGCATCACTCGCAAGCATGGCGGCGACCATCGTAACCGAGGAAGGTGCCGGATGCGGGGTCGTAGGAATGATAGAGCTGGGCGCAGGATGAGGCAGTAGCACGACGTGTTGCCGCATAAGCGTTGTTTGCCCCAAAGACAGGAGCCGCACCGCCAGGCAGCTCCAGGCCCATTCTGCCTGCAGGTGTCAGCGCGCCTCCATTCAGGACATCCCGGTCCGGGTATTGCGCCTGAAAAGAACCGGGTTCGTGGCCGCCCAACTCGGCAACTGCGCGCTTGCAGAGGTTACCGCGGTCATCGACACTAGCGCTGCCGCGATGAGAGTTTTGAATGTAGTCATAGTCGTTCTCCGTGTTGTTGTTCTGTGCGGAGAATTCGCGCTAGCGATCACTGCTGCTCTCGGAGCGCTCCCTACAGATTTTCTCCAGCTTCTCATTTGCCAGCATCCGAGTGCTCAGATGCATCGAGCTAGATGTAGGCCGGCAGGGATCTCGCCCCATTAAATTAGGCTTCACAAAGCTCAATTCGTTTTGAGGAGCTTGAGCTGGGTGAATGATCGCAGGACCCGCCCGACCTCACGCGGCGTTGAAACGACATGAGGAAATTGTAACTTTAAGCCGTCGATCGCTGCCCCATTTACATTGAGGAGCCACACGGTGTTGGCTTTTCATATGCAAAGGAGAAATCAAATGACTAAGCTTAAACTTCTGTCGGCTGCACTGATCGCCGCAGGCATGCTTGCAACTCCCGCTATGGCTCGCGAGAGCCATGTAACCTCGCGGCACCTCGCAGAGAACGCCAATGCGAGCGCCTCCCCCACCGCCCGTTATATTGACGGCCGTGTCTGCATTCCAGCGCCGCGCGTCGGCGCATTTGCGACAGCGCCCTGGGGCGGGGACAATGTCCCTTGCGAACCTGAGTCGTATTGAGTCGTTGAGCGGCCAGCGCCAGGGCTGTCCTTTCGGCTGTCCTGGGCCGCTCGATTAGATCGATCGGCTACTGCCGTGCTGCAATGCCCGAAACGTCGAGAAGGTCGGGCTGGAAGGGACATTCCAGCCCGACTCGTTCTATCGCATCCGGCGGTTTTTGGCCTGGATATCCTGGCGGATCGTACGATGATCCGGATTGCTACGGGCTCTATTACCGATATCCAATCTACCGCCGGCCGCCTTACTGCAGCTGACCTGCTCGCGGGCCACCACAGTTTCCCATAAAAGAGCGGTGCCCATCGAAGCCAACCGGCGAGATAATTTTGCTGCCGTGACGCCAAAGATCATCCGAGTTTTGGCCGTGGCCGCCTGGGTGGCGGCCGGGAATGGGAAGCCGGCTTGGGTTCATGCTGAACCTGTGGCTGCAGCGCCGTCAACGGCCAAACTTGAACGCCTTTCCGAGTTCTTCGAACAGTTGCGACGAACTCCCCGCCCTCTTACGTCGAACGTTACGCCGCTGCACTGTTTCTAAACAGAAATTTAGCGGTGTTCGCAAAATATGATCCTATGTCAGCAGCACGAAGCAAGAGTCGTCGCGCTCCGCGTACGGCGGTCGGTTTGATCGGTTGAAGCGCAGAGGCGCCAACAAGAAGGAGCAAGAAGATGCGTTTGATGCCTATCACAAGACTGTTTGCCATTTCGGTTATCCTGTTGGGCGGGACTCCGGCATTTGCGGCACGGGTGATACATCCCGATACTCGTGATATCTGCCGCGAGCAGATAGCCGAGTTTTGTCGCGGATCCCCTTTCAATGTCGAAATTCCGAGCGCGATCAGCGATGCGCAAGCCAAGGCGAACGCGGCCAGCAAAACCTGGCCTGGCGACATGATTCTGGACTAATTTTCACACTCACCCACCATCATTAGTGCACTGCTATGCAGTTGACGTCGGCGGCACTCAGGATATCGCCGGCGGCGATGCGGCGCTCGAGCTCCGCTTGAACTTCGGGCTCTGCCGACGCAAGCATGTCGAGAGCCATCACGCCCAAATGCGCCGCCACGGCGTATTTGGCACCGAACTCACTCGCGACGTTCATGCACCGCCGGGCGGTGCGAATTGACATTTCGGATTCCGCCTCGATCCACTTGTGAAAAGCGCCGTGGGGAAGCTGCGCTTTCTGCCTGATTAGAGCATTGCCGATCTCGATCAAGTCATCGGCGGTCCGCCGCATTAGGCGCTTGATTAGGGCGGCATCGGTGCGCGCCCCGACCTCAACCTCGCGCGACAGCGTCGCATAGATTTCGGTGATTGTTGCCTTCCCGCAACTTTTTGACCTCGAACTCGCAGTACACTAGGGACTCCGCGCACGCCGGCGGCGCATCTGGGCGAAGGTGATTTTCTGGCAGGCGGGCTCGGGCATGGCCCATGATCGCGCCGACTGGACCGGGAGTGAAGCCGCTGGATATTGGGCCTTCACCGCGTGGGCGCACTAGGACGCGCGATAAGCGTCGACCGCGTGAGCTACAAAGATGCCAGCGCTAAACAGACCTAGAATTGCCGCGACTGCTTCAATCATTTTGACGTACCCTGGTAGTTGGTCAGTGCGACCGCCAGCCCAAAAGCATCAACATCCCCGGCAGATCGAATTTAACATTTTGTCGACCTTTATTTCTTCTCGGTCGATGGCGGGATTGGTGCCAAGCAGTGGTCCTTTCATGGGGCCGTTGCCAACGCCGTCCGACGCAAGCGCCGTGCCCAGTGAGTTCGTGCCGGGCGCAGCGGCGCTGGTGCCTAAGGCGCCGCCTGTCATGGACATATGAGACGATCCCATGCCATGCGCTCCCATGCCGCCCCGGGCAAACGCCGCGGCGGTTGAACCGCCCACGCAAAGGGCGATGCAAAGAACGGAAAGCGTTTTCATGTCGAGACTCCCTCGTTAGCCGCGGCCGGCGGTCGGCTCTGAAGGAATTTCGATTGCGCCGGCCCTCGACACCGCCGCAGCCGTGATCATCCTCGGGTTGCCGCTACCTTGCTGCGAATCGTTGCCTGGGCCGAAGTCGTTGAGGATACCAGCGGTACCCACCACTGCGACGATTAGAGTTACTATCGCGGGTATCGTGGGTATCAAGTCCCCGCGCCGGTCTCTTCTTTGAGCGTGCATCTTCACGTTCTGCCAAATTCGTTGCGTGAAGCTGATGTAGTTTCGCAATCCGCCGACACCATTAAATTCAATTTTATTCCGTGTGCTTTTTGACAGGCACGCGAGCCAAGCGGCATCAAAAACATTTGACTGATCGTGAAGCCGCTACAGATGGGGGCGGTGCTGCCGTCGCACCACATAAGAACCGACGGTAGGTCGTGTGGAGCAGGTTCGATGCGTTCTGTTTTGGCCTTAGGCCTTTTGATTACCCTGTGCGCGCCCGCCAGTGCCGCTATGGTGCATCACTCCCGCTCACGCCATCATGTCATCGTTCGTCCCAGCCAAGATGTGGCCGTCCCCCCGGGGTGGTACAAGTTTCCCGGCTATCCGCCCATACCCCCGGAGGAGAATAGAAATCTTGACCCGTCCAACTTCGGTGGCGGTTGACCTTCGTTAAGGCTGGATGACGCCAGCGCGGGCTGGACAAAGGCCTGATGGTCGCTGCCAATCGTGAGCCTGCGCGACGGCCGCGGATACGCAAGGGCGGCCGGTGTCTCACTTGCCCCTGAGCGGATTAACCCCACGACTAGTGGCTACTGGGCCAATCAGCCAAATTACTCGCCACGCACTCTCGTTCAATTTGATGGAGCCTTGGCCTAAAGAAGAAAGCCACATGTTCAAATCGTGTCGGGTGCGCCAGAACACCAATGACTTAGCCAGAGCGTCCTGATGTGAGTGAAAGTAAAACTCACCACAAGCTCACCAAAATATCGGAAGGTTGGCGCGGTATCGGCAGGATCTCGACTCTTAAGCTCGAACGGGTCGCTCGCCCGTGCTCGCTCTCTGCGGCGGATTCGAACAAGAATTCGCGGTCAGACAGAACGACACCCTTCGAACGATCATATCTTGGGAAGGAAGGCGTCGCCCCCACTAAGCCTTACCTGCTTGAAGAGCGCCTGCCGGACCAGCGTCAGCCGGTCAAGGCCGCAAGCCGCAAAGCGGGGCGCGGAACGCGCCAGCCTCACATGGGGAAGTTTGTCAATGCTGTGCTTTCTTCTTTCCTTACAGGCAATTCTCCGGCGAGATGGGAGGCTGCAACTTTCTTCGTCCCTGATCTTTAGGATCCGGATGGCGCCGAGCGCAGACGGAGGCAAGGTCGGCCGACCAGGCCGCCGCGCAGCGGCTTGACCTTGCCGCCGGCGAGCACGGTGCCAAACTGACTCGTATCAGGACTGCCTTCGCACCGACGGTGCGCTCCAGGGCCTGTCATGTTCGAGAAGCCAGGTTCGAGCCCGATATCACCATGCGCGCTACTGTTGCCTTGCACGCACAACCTCACATCCGGTCGCCGTTTTCCGATGAACGCACCAATCTTCCGCTTTCGGCGGCGGGCTCAGGAGGAGACCATTCTTGAGGACGGCGATATATGCCACGGCTGGCGTCGGTTCGTCCGCCTGGATTCTCCGGAACTGATCAGGCCCCGAAGAAACTCGAAGACAGCATCAGGCTCCCTTTAAGATCACGCCCTCGATCACGACGCCCTGGGTTGCGTATCGCCAGAGAGCGACTATCAGCTTGCGCACCAGGGCCGCGATCATTGCCTTTTTGAGGCGTCCGGCGCTTTGTCTGATCCGCTCCCGAAACCATTGTGAGAGGGTGGTATCCGGCTGATGACGTAACCAAAGCTAAGCGAGCTGGATCAATGTCGCACACAGCCGCGGGTTGCCCGCCTTCGAGATCCCCTGCTCCTGCTGGATTGTTCCACTTTGCCATGGTGTCGGTGCCAGTCCCGCATAGACGGCAACTTGTCGTCGGTTATCGAAATGCCGAAACAATCCTTCCGCCCAGAGAATAGCAGCGAAGTCTGGCTCGGCGAGGACGGCGCGGCATCGCGATGGAGGATGGATCAACGACATGGCTCTCGATTCCGGCCTGGCGCAAAGCCCTGTGGATCCAGAAGCCGTCAAGCCCAGCTTCTTGAATGGCGATGATCGGAAAACTCTTGCTTAGCCCGTGCCTTCTCCCGAAGTTTCTCGAACCTGTCGAAGAGGCCCGCAAGATCGCCACCCTCTACGGTATGCTTCGACATTTTCTCACCACAGCCCGGTACAATCGATGTGACCAGCCACTTCGTCTTTGACAGTTCCAACGAAACAAAGATTGCGCCAAGATCAGTCCGGATAGCGCCCGAGCTGTTGGGTTGCTTGTGATCAAATCCATGGTTGCCTCCAAGGTCAGGGGATCAGCAACCCGACCTTGCCAGACCATCAGGCGCCATCCACGCCCAACATGGAACCTTGAGGGGCTGACGCTGGCCCGGCCTGCTTGTCTCAAGCAGACAAGGCTTTCTTTTTAACTCACAGCCCAAGCCCTAGTTTCCGCGCGAACGACCAATCGACTCCACCGCCGGGCATGACGGTGCCGGAGATGTGGCGGCCGACATGCTGTTCGAGCGCGAGACGCCATGGCACGAGGCTGAATCCCAGACCATCGTCGATCATAGCGAACCGGCCACTTGATAGCTGGGTCGAGCCGATAAACTGGCCGGCGACGTTGTTGCCGGGAACGACGGGCTGCCATGTCCGTCCGCGCTCAGCGGCGAGCGCCTTGCCAGCGCGTTCGATGGCGGCGGCCTCAAGCCGCTGGATCAGATCCCTGGGCGCGCGGACGTGACCGCCACTGAGATCGGTGACATGGCCCATTGTCGCGAGCGTCTGCTTGCGTTTCTCCAGTGCCGTCTTCACCTCCTGCCCGAACCCCTCGTCAGCGAGCACGATGCGCTGGCGGGATACAAGCTCGCGGTCGAGCCAGGTCGCACTGTCATCTCCGATCTGCGCGTCGAGGCCGGTGGGAGACAGGATGCTGACGCGGATGTTGGCACCGTCGCGGGCGAGATCATACGCGTGGCCGCGTTCGGGAAGATCGGCGGGAACGCGCCAATGATCCGCGTCCATCCGCTCGACATGGCCTGCCCGGCGCAGCGCCTCCAGCCGGCGGACGTGTGATCGGACGAATGCCTCAGGGTCGCCGCCGATGCGGTCGATGGCGGCGCGTGCCCGTTCCAGATGCACCGACGGACGATAGATGCCCTGCGCGTCGGCGACGTCCATGATGTTACGGTCTGCGGCCCGTGGGCCTGACGACGCGGAGCCGGCCGCCACGATCATACCTCGCCCGATCTCTTCGGCGCGGGAGGCATTCAGTTCGACATGATGGACGCGCCCGTCAACGCCGTCGATGACCAGACGAACGCGCTCACCCGTCTCGTCGCTTCCCAGCCCCTTGTCGAGCACGCAACCGACAATGCGTTCGCTGATCTTCTCCCGATGCAACACGTAGCGCGAGGGATGGCGATCCCCTGCCAACCCGTCGCGTTCCAGCGCCCGGTGCATGGTCTTGATGATGTCGCCGCGCTCGCCGAGTTCCCGCAGGATCGGCTCGGCCTTTGGCGACACGATCCAACGTCCCGTTTCAATCTCGGTCGCCAGCCCCATACGCTCCAGCTTGCGCGCCCGATCAATCAGCAATGCCCGGTTCTGGCGGAACGTGTCGCGCATGTCGTGCTCGGGACGCAGATCGTTGAACTCATGCTCCCGTTGCTCGGCGATCAGCATCCGGTCGAGCCGGGTGAAACGATCGGCATTGACCTCACGCTCAAGCTGCTTCGTCACCTCGAGCTCGGTCTGGCGGCCCAACTCCAGGGTGACGATCTCGCTGGCTCGCTCACGGATGCCGTGGGCGATGTAGTCGCCAGCAATGTTGAGGGTCTTGCGGTCATCGGTGACGCCGCGCACCAGGATATGAGTGTGCGGGTGGCCGGTGTTGTGGTGATCGACCGCGATCCAGTCGAGCCTGGTTCCTAGGTCAGCTTCCATCCGCTGCATCAGGTCGCGCGTGGTTGTGCGAAGGTCCGACAGATCCGCCCCGTCCTCGGCCGAGACAATAAAGCGGAACTGGTGGCGGTCGTCGCGGCCCCGGTCGAGGAAGGCGTGGCCGTCCGCTACATCGCGCTCGGCCGAATAGACCTGCCCTTTCTCACCAGTGCGGGTCACGCCGTCACGTTCGATATAACGCAGATGCGCGTCCACCGCCTTGGCACCGACGAACTGCCTGCCGCGCGCCGCTCCGCGTTGCGGGTTGAGCTTCACGACGCGGGCCTTCACTGCCACCCGCCGCGCCCGCGTACGTGCACCGCTGCCGTCCCGGCTCCATGCGCTCCGATCCCTTAGCGTCAGCGCTATTGCGGCGCCTCGGCCCCGCGCATTGAACCGGCCGCCTCTTTTGCCGGCGTGCGGTCCCCGGTTCGGGTTGCCGCCTGCCCGCCGAACCGCCTGATGGACTTCACCGACAAAGCTGGTCGAACGCCCACGTGCCGCCCCGATCCGGCGCGCGCTTGCCCGTGCGTCACCACGGTCACGGACCTTGCCAGGACGGATGCGGAACTTGTCTTCGTCGTGCACCATGAGACGACGATTGGAAGTCAAATGCGCCGGCCGCAAGAGCCGAAATGCAGTCGTCGTAGAGGAGCGTAGAAACACCTGCGTCAGCAAAGATGCGGCGGCCTCTCATGCCCCCCATATCGCGGGCGATTGCTCTCGGTGCATTGAAAGCAAATGAGAAGTTGGATCAAGAGCCGCGGGGTCATCTCAGACGCGTGTGCTAATTTCCTAAAAACAATGTGCAGACAAATAATTAGGACCGAAGGTCCGACAGCGGGGCACCCGCTTTATCTTGCCATCTGTGACTCGTATGTAAGCGTCCGGTTCTTGCACGACTTTCCGAGAGTGCACTGTCGTTCCATATCAGGTTCTCTGCTGCATTGGAGAATCTCCGGTGGGTCCGAAACATTTCCAGAACAAAGCCAGGCGCGAGTGGTGGTCGATTCACATCGAGGCATGGCAGCGCAGCGGTCTGTCGCAGCGCCGCTACTGCCGGATTCACCACCTCACGGGCACAACATTTACACGCTGGCTGCGCGCGATCACGGACGCCGAAGCGGCCAAAATCCGCGCGCAAAATGCCAAAATCCTCGCAGAAACCGAGCACGAAGAGCGTCGGAGACAACGCAGGGGAAGACCGTTCAAGCTGACAGCAAACAGACGCAACCAGGCAGCGCAGGCGTTCTGGGCGATGCATGTGGAGACGCTGAACTGGAGCGGAATGACACTCACGCATTACGCCGCGGCGACGAAAGTCTCGAAGTTCAGCCTGCGCCGCTAGCGAGACCTGATCGATAGTGGCGAGGTCGAAATTGACTGGCGAGCGCAGCATCATCCCAGTGCCCGCCCAAAAATGTCGGGCGAGACGGTGCGCCGGCGGCTGACCGAAAACGGTCTCAAGCCCTGGCGTAAGGATATGTGGTGCATTCCCCGGGTCGACGGCGAATATGTCGCCCGCATGGAAGACGTGCTCGACCTCTATGCCCAAGCGCCGGATCCTGCGCGGCCCGTGGTCTGCTTCGACGAGAGCCCGGTCCAACTGATCGGCGAGGTGCGCCAGCCGATCCCGGCCGAACCGGGGCAACTGGACGTTACGATTGCGAGTACCGTCGCAACGGCACCGTCAATCTGTTCGTCTGCGTCGACGTGCATCGGCCCTGGCGCAAGGTTAAGGTCACCGAGCGGCGGGCGGCAGAAGACTACGCTCAATGCATGCGCGAACTCGTCGATGTCCATTATCCCGATGCCGCGTGCATCCGGGTCGTCCAGGACAACCTGTCGACCCACTCGGCCGGTGCCCTCTATGAGGCATTCGCGCCCGCCCAAGCCCGGCGAATTCTGCGCCGCGTAGAGTTCCACTACACCCCCAAGCATGCCAGCTGGCTCAACATGGTCGAGATTGAGATCGGTGTACTCCGTGGCCAGTGCCTGGATCGCAGAATCGACGACCCCAAGCGCCTCATCTGCGAAATCGCCGCATGGGAGAAACAACGGAACACCGCCGGCGCACGCATCAAATGGATGTTCACAACCGAAAAAGCCCGCGCCAAAATGGGCCGCGTCTATCCCGTCACGCCCAAAGAGTCATAATCACTGTGCCGAGCTACTAGTCTTCTGCGGTAGCGAGTTCCCATGCGGCTTGGCCGCAAATCAAGATGCGCGCGCTTAATTCGGCAAGAATGACGCAAGAGCAGCAATCCTCGACAAGCGGCGCGTTGCTCGGGGAATTACAACCAAGATCATCCGGCTTGGAGAAGCACAATGACAGTTGCGGCTGAAAAGACGTTCACGGTCGAAGGAATCCGCATTCCCGACAGTAGATTCGCTCGTGAGATCACGCAGTTGGTTCGGGATACCGAGCCCGGGCTGCTGTTCCACCATTCGAGCCGCGTCTATTACTGGGGTGCGCTCGCCGGAAAGCGTCGTGGTCTCAAGTTCGATCGCGAGCTTCTCTATGCGGGGGCGATGTTTCATGACATGGGGCTCACTCCTGCGCATAGCAGCGCCAACGAGCGCTTCGAGGTCGATGGCGCGAACGCCGCCCGCGATTTCCTCCGCGGTCACGGCATCGGCCAGGACGACATCGACACGGTCTGGACGGCGATCGCTCTGCACACGACGCCGGGCATTCCGCAGCACATGCACCCCGTCGTCGCTCTGGTGACCGCCGGCGTCGAGATGGACGTGCTGGGGCTGACCTATGCCGAATACAGCGACGACGAACGCGAAGCGATCGTGCACGCGCATCCGCGCTCCGAGCTATTCAAGGAAGACATCATCCAGGCGTTCTACGACGGCATCAAACACAAGCCCGACACGACATTCGGCAACGTCAAGGCCGACGTGCTCGCGGACAAGGACCCGGCTTTCAGGCGCGGCAATTTCTGCAGCGTGATTCGCGGATCGGCCTGGAGCGGCTGACGGGCCGCGCGTACGATGACGAAGCCAACCGACATCGATAAGGATATTGCCGCGACATCGCGCCGGCGGTTTCTGCGTGAAGGCGGTGCATTGGTGGGTGGGGCCGTCATCGCGGGCGGTCTCGCCGGAAGCGAAGCGCTGGGGGCAAGCGAAAGTGCCGACAACCTCCCGCCCAATGTTCCGGAGTGGATGAAGACGCCCGGCGATCCCATGGGAAGTCAGCTTTACGGGACGCCCTCGCCGTTCGAGAAGGGTGTTATCAAAAATATTCCAAAGAATCTGTCGCAGTATCTATCCGCGTCTGGACGGACGCCGCTGCAGGATCTCGACGGCATAATCACGCCGAACGGATTGTTCTATGAGCGCCATCATGCCGGCGTCCCCTCGATCGATCCGGCGCAGCACAGGCTGATGCTCCATGGCCTCGTCGACAAGCCGCTGATCTTCACAATGGATGACATCCGCCGCTTCCCCTCGGAATCGCGGATTCACTTTCTCGAATGCTCCGGCAATCCCGGCTACAAGAAACCCTACGGCAAGACCGCATCCGATCTCGTTGGACTGCTAAGCTGTGCCGAATGGACCGGAGTGAGCCTGAAGCTTGTTTTGCAGGAAGCGGGATTGAAGCAGGCAGCGAAATGGGTCGTTGCCGAAGGCGCCGATGCCGCGGCGTTGACACGCAGCATTCCGATCGAAAAATGTCTCGAAGATGCGATGCTGGTGTACAGCCAGAACGGCGAGCGGCTGCGTCCACAGCAAGGTTA
>WNEZ01010050.1_pt1 | contig 12625 bp, 10 predicted proteins | sample 5400521 | NCBI WGS metagenome assembly WNEZ01 (sample SAMN13153339, study PRJNA577476) | soil metagenome | isolation source: 120 cm saprolite under Douglas fir tree site 2 hole 1 replicate 1 | place: USA:California | collected 2015-04-18 | reverse complement strand
CGAGTTCGCCGCGGAGCTCTCGAGAGTCGTCCAGCAGACTCTTCCGCCCGGCGTCGTTCCCGATAGCGAGAAATACGTCGCGCTGAGGAAAGTCGAGATGCTCGCCGCCCTCTCGGATACGGAATTCTGGGAGCTTGCCCGAGCCGGCGATTGGGCGCGCGTGGGGCCCAATCAGACGATCGTGAACGAGAATGCAAAAGGAAAGAGCTTCTATTTCATCGGCAAGGGGCAGGCCAAGGTGACCCGTCAGGGGCGTCTGCTCAACATGATCAACGAGGGCGAGTGCTTCGGCGAGATGGCATACATCCGCGGCGGCGAAGTCCCGCGGAACGCGACGGTGGATTCGGTGACGGAGCTTCTGCTCGCCAAATTCAGACCCGAGGCATTCAACAAGATGAGCGTCGGTGCGCAGCTCTATCTCACCCGCGCGCTGGCGCGCAACCTCGCTGACCGGCTGGAACTCGCCAATACCCGTATCGGGCGGTGATTTCCGCTCGGTCGCCCGGCATGAAAATCGATTGGGACGTGCCGGTCAGGATGGACGACGGCCTGGTGCTCCGCGCCGACGTGTTCCGCCCCGCGGCAGACGGGCGCTATCCTGTGATTCTTTCCTATGGGCCGTACGGCAAGGGACTCGCGTTCCAGGACGGCTACAAGACCGCGTGGGAAATCATGGCGCGCGACTATCCGGACGCGGTCGCGGGCAGCAGCAACCGGTACGCCAACTGGGAGGTGGTCGATCCCGAAAAGTGGGTGCCCGACGGCTACGCCTGCGTGCGCGTGGATTCGCGCGGCGCGGGTCGCTCGCCGGGCTATCTGTGCCACAACAACGCGCGCGAGACCCGCGACATCCACCTGTGCGTCGAGTGGGCGGCGGCCCAAGCCTGGTGCAGCGGAAAAGTGGGAATGAACGGGATTTCCTACTACGCGAGCAACCAGTGGCGCGCCGCCGCGTCGCAGCCGCCGCATCTCGCGGCGATCTGCGTGTGGGAAGGCTGGAACGACGCCTACCGCGAGAGCGCGCGCCACGGCGGCATCATCTGCAGCTTCCGCAAGAACTGGCAGGACATGCAGGTGAAGACGGTGCAGCACGGCCAGGGCGAGCGCGGCACGAAGAGCCGCGTCACGGGCGAGCTCGTCTGCGGTCCCGAGACGCTGTCGCCGGAAGAGCTGGAGAAGAACCGCGAGGACATGTGGCAGGCGTTCCTCTCGCGCGAGCTCTGGGGTCCGTACTACGCCGAGCGCAGCCCCGATCTTTCCAAGGTGACCGTGCCGCTGCTCTCGGCGGCGAACTGGGGAGGACAGGGACTGCACACGCGCGGCAACTTCGAGGGTTTCATGGGCGCGGCCTCCCGGCAGAAGTGGCTGGAAGTGCACGGCGGTTCTCACTGGGCGCCGTTCTATACCGATTACGGTGTCGCCCTGCAGAAGCGCTTCTTCGACTATTTTCTGAAAGGTGAAAGGAACGGCTGGGACAGGCAGCCGCGCGTGCAGCTGCAGGTGAGGCACCCCGGCGAGAAATTCGTCCTGCGCCACGAGAACGAATGGCCGCTCGCGCGCACGAAGTGGACCCGCTTCTACCTCGATCCGGGTTCGATGCAGCTTTCTTCGACTCCGCCGACCGTCGAGAAAACGGTCGCGTACGAAGCCATGGGAGACGGCACGACCTTCTCCACACCGCCGCTCGAGCGCGAAACCGAGATCACCGGGCCTTCGGCGCTCAAGCTCTTCGTTTCCTCCTCGACCACCGACGCCGACCTCTTCGCCGTACTGCGAGTCTTCGACCCGAAAGGAAAAGAAGTCTCGTTCTACGGGGCGCTCGACCCGCGCACGCCCGTCGGGCAGGGATGGCTGCGCGCGTCGCACAGGAAGCTCGACCCGAAGCGCTCGCTGCCCTACCGCCCTTTCCACGCGCACGACGAGAAGCAGGCCATGAAGCCGGGCGAAGTGGTCGAGCTCGATATCGAGATCTGGCCGACCTGCATCGTCGTGCCTGCGGGCTATCGCATCGCGCTGACGATCCGCGGAAAGGACTACGAGCACGATGGCGAAGCAGCGTCCCTCTCCAACATGAAAAACCCCATGCGCGGCTGCGGGCCTTTCATCCACGATGACGAGACCGACCGACCCCCTGGGATCTTCGGCGGCAAGGTCACGCTGCACTTCGGCCCGGCGCGACAGGCAAGCCTGTTGCTGCCCATGATTCCCCCGAAGTAGTCGCATGCGCGCCGAGCTCGTCTCCATCCCCACCGGTACGATTCCGCTCGACGGCCTGTACTACGAGCCCGAAGGCAGGGCGGCGGGCGCGGCTCTGCTGTTTCACGGCAACACCATGAATTTCTATGTCGGCGTGCTGCGCTTCCTGCCTCCGGTGCTGGTGGAGCTCGGCCTAGCCTGCCTCGCGTTCAATCGCCGCGGGCACGATATCCTCAGCACGCGAAACAGCCGCGTTCCCGAGGGCGGTGCTTTCCAGTTGGCTAGCGAGGGTATCGAAGACAATCGCATCGCCGCGCGCTGGGTGGCCGATCGCGGATTTGCGAACCCGGTGATCATCGGCCACAGCAACGGCGGCATGCTCGCGGTGCGCCACGTCGCCGATCATCCCCGGACCCCTGCGCTGGTGCTGCTTTCGGCGCACCTGGGCGGCAAGAACATCATGGAGCGCACCAGCAAGACCGGCCTCATGGCGCAGGACCGCGTCGAGGAATTCACCGCGCGTGCGAGGGAGCTCGTCGCGTCGGGCCGCGGACGCGAGCTGATGCTAATGCCTGGCTGGTGGTACGCGATCAGCGCGGAGAGCTATCTCGATCGTCTGACGGAAACTCCCGACGGGCTCGCGCTCGCCCCGACGATCAAGTGCCCCACGCTCTACGTCCGCGGCGACAAGGAATCGCGCGAGAATTATCCCGCTGAGGATTTCAGAGCGCGCGCCGGCGGTCCCTGCGACGTGGAAATTATTCCCGGCTGCGACCACTTCTACAACGGGCGCGAGGAGGCGATCCAGGCGATCGTCTCGTCGTGGCTCGCGAAAGCACTGCATTTGGGCGCCAATGCCGTCGTCTCCGCGAAGCCTATCCTCGAGTAAATAAATCAGAGAGCAGGGAACCGACACTCAATGTCGGTTATCGACGGCGGGTTCAACCGGTCAGTGCAACACTGCTCGTAGTCTATCGGCAGGCGTTTCAAAGCCCAAGGTCTTCCTGGGGGCTTAGATGCGCCTGAGAGTAACCGGACAGATCTGTTCCTCGCGGGAAGTATTGGCGCAGCAAGCCGTTGGTGTTCTCATTGCTGCCGCGCTGCCATGGGCTGCGGGGATCGCAAAAGTAGACCTGCACGTTGGTGGCGACGGTGAAGGTCTTGTGGTCGGCCATCTCCTTGCCCCGATCCCATGTCAACGATCGGCGCAGCTCCACAGGTAATTTGCGCACGTGCTTGCTGAGCGCGCCGACCACGGTCGCAGTGTCCTTGCTCGGGACCTTGATCAGCATCGCGAAGCGAGAATGGCGCTCTACCAACGTCACCATGTGCGTGTTGTTCGCCCCGGAGAGCAGGTCCCCTTCCCAGTGGCCTGGCACGGCACGATCCTCGGCCTCAGCGGGACGTTCGCGGATCGAGACCGCGTCGACAAGCTGTCCAAGCGGTCTGCTCTTCGTGGTGCCGCCTTTGGCTTGGCGCATTTGCCGCGCTGTACGCAGGTGCGCCATCAACTCCTTCTTCAGCACGCCGCGCGTCTGCACAAACAGACTGCGATAGATCGTTTCGTGAGACAGTTGCATGCCTTCGTCAGCAGGGAATTCCCGCTTGAGCCACCCGGAGATCTGCTCCGGCGACCACTGGAGCGCCAGCTTCTGCGCGACGCGCCATCGTAGCTCGGGACAGCTCGCCAGGCGACAAGGCTTCGGACGCAGCGCCCTATCCCAAGCGTCCGAATCAGCTTCGCTGGCGCGGTATGCGCTACGTCCCCCGTGCCGCCTGACCTCCCGAGTTACCGTGGAGGGCGCGCGGCCGAGCCTCGCCGCAATCCTGCGTATCGATCGACCCGCGGCAATCCCGCGCGAAATCTCCTCACGCTCCTCCAGCGCCAGTGCGATCGGCGCTCGCCGGCGTGCCGCTGGGGAAATTCCTCCGTTCAACGCCAGGACCCGGTAGACGCCGCTCTTGTTCCTCCTCTCGAGCGCCCGCTGGGGAAATTCCTCCGTTCAACGCCAGGACCCGGTAGACGCCGCTCTTGTTCCTCCTCTCGAGCGCTCGCGCAATGTCGGCTATACATTGACCGTTCCTCCAGCGGTCCCAAACCTCAGCCCTCTGCTTCGGCGTAAACCTCGTCCGTGCGTTCCCCTCCATACGCATACCTCCTCATCTGGCAAGATTAGAAGGTGTTGCGTCGATCGGTTGAACCCGCCGCCAAAAGCAGACGTTACGACTATCAACGTTTCAATGCTTTGTCGGTGCGGTACAGTCGGTCAATTGTATGAACCATACCCGTCTCGCGGACGCTGGATATCAAGCCAATTTTCCCGGACCCCCGCCACGCTGGCATTATTTATCAGTCGCAGCGCGCGGCTTCGAGCGCCGCGTACATGCCGGCGCCGCCGGCCCCTATCACGAGAACGTCGCTGCCGAGGTGGCTCACTGTTTTCCCAGCTGATATTATGGCGCTCCATGAACGATCCCCGCGAGGTGCGCCGGGCAATCCGCCATGGCGAGCACTCGGGCCACACGGCAGGTCTCGCGCCGGGCTACGTGCAAGGCAACGTCTGCATCCTGCCGCGCGAGTATGCAGAGGAGTTCGCGCTCTTCTGCGAGCGCAATCCCAAGCCCTGCCCCCTCCTCGCCGCTTCGCAGCCAGGGGAGGCGCAGCTGCCGTCGCTCGGCAAAGACCTCGACATCCGCACCGACGTGCCGCGCTACCGCGTCTTCCGCAACGGCGAGCGGGTGGAGGACGTCGGCGACATCCGGGCGCTCTGGCGCGAGGACCTGGTCGCCTTCGTCCTCGGCTGCTCGTTTTCCTTCGAGCAGGCGCTACTCGAGGCGGGCCTGCGCCTGCGCTACTTGGAGGAAGGGAAGAACGTGCCGATGTACCGCACGAGCATCGACACCGCGCCCGCCGGCCGCTTCCGCGGCAAGCTGGTGGTGTCCATGCGGCCGTTCAAGCCAGCGGACGCGATCCGCGCCATCGAGATCACCTCCCGCTATCCAAGGGTGCACGGCGCGCCGGTGCACCTCGGCCGGCCGGATCTTATCGGCATCGAGGACCTCGCCCGCCCGTGGGCGGGCGATCCCACGGAAGTGCGCGAGGACGAGCTACCGCTTTTCTGGGCCTGCGGCATCACGCCGCAATCGGTGTTGCTCGACGCGCGTCCCTCGCTGTGCATCACGCACGCGCCGGGCCACATGCTGGTGACCGACCTGACGAACGCAAGCCTCGCGACCCCGTGACAGCCGAGACTGGCATCCTTGCTGAAACGCAATCCCTCGCGACGCTTGCGAACCATTGGCTCGCGACCTTCGAGAAGGCTCTTGCGGGAGGCGACGATGCCCTGCTCAAGACGCTGTTTCATCCCGACAGCCACTGGCGCGATGTACTGGCCCTGACTTGGCACATCAGGACGGTCAACGGCGTGGAGGTGATTCTTAGAGAGCTGAAAGCGCAGGCCGGGCGAGCCCATCCGACTGGTTTCAGGACGGATCCCCATCGGACTGCGCCCCGCCATGTGACGCGCGCCGGCACTGAGGCGATCGAAGCCATCTTCAGATTTGAAACCGCCGAGGGCCGCGGCAGCGGCGTCGTGCGGCTGATCCCCGATGCCGCCGATGGCCACATGAAAGCGTGGACATTGCTTACAGCGCTCGACGAAATAAAGGGGTTCGAGGAACAGGTCAGCAGATCGAGGGCCAAGGGGGAGTCCTATGCGCGCTACTTTCGGGGCCCTAACTGGCTCGACCTCAGGAAATCTGCCGCCGCGTATGTAGAGAGGGATCCGGTTGTGCTGGTCGTAGGTGGAGGGCAGGCCGGGCTTTCAATCGGCGCACGCTTGACTCAATTACAGGTCGATACTCTGATCGTAGACCGCGAGCAGCGTATCGGTGACAACTGGCGCAACCGTTATCACGCGCTGACGCTGCACAATCAGGTGCAGGTCAACCACCTTCCGTACATGCCTTTTCCACCGAACTGGCCGACCTATATCCCCAAAGATAAGCTTGCCGGCTGGTTCGAGGCCTATGTGGAAAGCATGGAGCTCAGCTATTGGACCGGCACGGAATTCAAGGGCGGGGCCTACAACGAAAGCGAAGAGCGATGGTCCGTTGTGCTACATCGGGCGGACGGCACCAAGCGGGAAATACGTCCGCGACACGTCGTCATGGCGACCGGAGCAAGCGGAATTCCGAACCTTCCCGACCTCCCGATGTTGCGCAACTTCGGCGGCAAAATCCTGCACTCCAGCCAATACGGTGACGGCGAGGCATGGAAGGGCAAACACGTGCTTGTCATTGGCACCGGCAACAGCGGCCACGATATTGCGCAGGACCTCTACTCGAGCGGGGCAAAGGTCACGCTCGTGCAACGCAGTCCGACCCTCATCGTCAATATCGAGCCGAGCGCGCAACTTCCTTACGCGTTGTACTTCGAAGGACCGCCTTTGGAGGACTGCGACCTCATCACTACCTCCATACCGCTTACCTTGGCAAGGAAGGGCCACAGGCTCCTGACCGAGCAAGCGAAGCAAGCCGACAAGGAGCTTCTCGATGGGCTGGAGCGCGTGGGGTTCAAGCTTGATTTCGGGGAAGATGGAACGGGCTGGCAGTTCAAGTACCTCACCCGCGGCGGCGGCTACTACTTCAACGTCGGCTGTTCCGATTTGATCGTTGAAGGTGAGATAGGACTGATGCAATTCTCCGATATCGCCGGGTTCGTCGCAGAGGGGGCGCGGCTGCGCACCGGCGAGACGCTTGCCGCTGACCTGGTGGTGTTGGCGACCGGCTACAAAGGGCAGGAGTATCTCGTCGCCAAGCTGTTCGGCGACGATGTTGCGGCTCGCGTCGGCCCCATATGGGGATTCGGCGGTGAACAGGAGTTACGCAACATGTTCACGCGAACCGCACAGCCGGGCCTGTGGTTTATCGCCGGGAGTTTCGCGCAGTGCCGCATCTACTCGAAGTATCTCGCGCTGCAGATCAAGGCCTGCGAGGCAGGGCTGCTACCCCGGCGGCGCAACGATTATTCAGCCAGTGTGGCTACAGGAGGCCGTCCATCCCGAGGCACCCAGATTACGTCCCGCACGGGGTGATCCCCGCCGTGCTGCTGCCGTTCGACGAGAACCTCTCGATCGACGAGGCCGCGTACCGCGCGCACCTGCGCGACGTGAGCTCGGTCGAGGGCGTCTGCGCGATCACCACCAACGCGCACGCCTCCGAGGTCGCGTCGTGCAGCTTCGAGGAGCAGCGGCGCGTGCTGGGGATCACCGTCGACGAGATCGGCGCGCACGTGCCGATCGTGAACGGCGTGTACGCCGAGAATGGGCTGGAGGCGACTCGCATCGCGAAAATGGCGCATGAAGGCGGCGCCTCCGCGCTGCTGGTATTTCCCTCTGGTGTCTATACCTTCGGCCAGCGCCCCGAGATGGCGCTCGACCACTGTCCGGGCCGGTCTGGGCGCCTGCCAAACCAAATCCAGCAGAGCCGCGCCCGCGCCGTGCGGGCCGCTGCCGATCGGCTTTCGGCAGAATTTCGGCTATACGCGGCAACGCGACGCGAGCGTCAAGGCCGGGGGATGAATCCCAAGGGCGGGCCGCGACGATGGGCTGAGTTTGATTGCGCCACTATGGAATCCGGTGGAGAATGGCAACGTCGGCCTCTCGCTCTCCGGCGAAAGAACTCCAGCAGTCGGGCAAGAATCCCGATGGGAAAATTTCACAGGGAGTGCTTCACAATGACTAGGAAATGGAACGAACAGGATCGGCCTGAAGATTTCTGGTACAGCGGCAAGGTGACGCGCCGTCGGCTCGTGGGCTGGGGCGCCGGCGTGATCGGCACGGCGATGCTGGTGCCGGCGCCGTGGCGGGCGGCGTTCGGCGCGGCGGCCAAGCCTTACAAGATCGGCTCGCTGCAGCCGCTCTCCGGCGCGGGTGCCGCCGGCGGCAAGACCGCGCTGGTCGGCGCGCAAATGGCGGTGGCTCGCATCAACCGATCGGGCGGCATCAACGGCCGGCCGGTCGAGCTGATCGTCGCCGATGACGAATCGAAGCCCGATGTCGGGCGCCGCAAGGCGGAGAAGCTGGCCGTCGACGACAATGTGGACGTCGCATGCGGCGGGTTCCTGTCCAATGTCTGCCTCGCCTGCATGCCGATCTGGGAGGAGCATAAGATCGTCAACATGATCAGCGTCTGCCTCGACACCACCATCACCGGCAGCCGCTGCAACAAGTACACGTTCCGTCCGTTCGACTGCGCGCCGGCGCAAGCCGTGGCCTTCGGCCCGTATCTCAGCAAGCTGGGCAAGAAATGGCACATCGCCTATGCCGATTACTCCTGGGGCCAATCGACGCGCGACGCCTATGCCGAGGCGATCAAGAAACATGGCGGCCAGGTCGTCGGCACCACGGGCATCCCGCTCGGCACCGCCGACATGACGCCGTTCCTGTCGAAGATCTCCGGCGAGTTCGACGGTCTCTTCGGCATCTTCTTCGGCAGCGACGGGGTGACCATCGGCAACCAGGCCTTCGACATCGGCCTGACCAAGAAATACAAATGGGCCGGTGACGGCGCCATCGCCGAATCGACCAACCTGCCGGCGCTCGGCAACAAGATCGAGGGCTTCGTCGGCATCAATCGCTACGTTCCGGTCTTCGAAGGGGCGCTCGACACGCCCTACCACCGGCGCTTCTTCGACGAGGCCGTGAAGCGGCTCAAGGCCATCGACCCGTCCGGCCCGCTGCCCGACCGTTACGTGCAGTCGACCTACGAAGCGATCAATTGCCTCAAGCTCGGTATGGAGAAGTCAGGCTTCCGCGGCCGCGAGGACTCGCTGAAGCTGATCGACGCGCTCGAAGGGCTGCGCATGACCGCAGGCGATGATTTCCCGACCGGCGACAAGGTGATGCGCAAGGAGGATCACCAGGCCTTCCCGCAAGAGTTCATCTTCGAGATCAAGGGCGGCAAGCATCACATCATCGCGACGACGCCCGGCGAGCAGACGCTGTTTCCGCCGACCTGCAAGCTGATGGCATAGGCGGTCAGCGACCATCGCTGCTTCTTCCGGCGCGCTCTCCCCGGCCGGTGCCCGCCGGGGAGAGGCACAAGCGGCCATCCTCGCCACCGCGGGCCTGACCGTTCGCTTCGGCGGCTTGATGGCGCTCGGCGGCATCGACTTCGCTGTCCGGCGGGGCGAAATCCGCGCGGTGATCGGGCCGAATGGCGCCGGCAAGAGCACGTTCTTCAATTGCCTGACCGGTGTCCTGCGCCCCAGCGCGGGGCGTATCCTGTTCAACGGCGAGTACATCACCGGCCTGCCGCCGGACCGCATCTCGCGAAAGGGCATCGCGCGGTCCTACCAGATCACCAATATCCTGCCCAACGTCACCACGCGCGAGAACGTTCGCGTTGCCGCGCAGTCGCGCCGGCACGGCTGGAGCATGCTCACGCATCACAACGCCTTCCGCGACATCATCGACGAGGCGGAAGCGGTGCTGGAAGCGGTCGGCCTGCGCGGCAAGGCCGACGAACTGGCCGCCAATCTCTCGCATGGCGAGCAGCGCAATCTGGAGATCGGCATCGCGCTCGCCACCAAGCCCGAGCTCCTCTGTCTCGACGAGCCGACCGCCGGCATGAGCACGGCTGAGACCCGTGACACGATGGAGCTGGTGCGCCGCATCGGCAAAGGCCTGACGATCCTGATCGTCGAGCACGACATGCAAGTGGTCATGGAGCTGGCCCACCGCATCACGGTGCTGCATTACGGCGTAGTGCTGGCCGAGGGCACGCCGGCCGAGATCCAGCAAAATCCCAAGGTGCAGGAGGTCTACCTCAAGACATGAGCCCGCCCAAGCCATCCGTGGAGCCGCTCGTGCAGGTCGAGGACCTGCACGCCTATTACGGCAAGAGCCATATTCTGCACGGCGTTTCGCTGTCGGTCGGCAGGGGCGAGGTCGTCGGCCTGCTCGGCCGCAATGGCGTTGGCAAGAGCACGACGCTGAAAAGCATCATCGGCCTTGTCGCAGCCCGGCAGGGCAGGGTGCTGTTCGACGGCCGGGCCGTCACCGGCATGCCCGCGCACAAGCTGGCGCGGATCGGCATCGCCTACGTTCCCGAGGACCGGCGCATCTTCCCCCTGCTGACGGTTATGGAGAACCTTCGCACCGGCCTCGATCGCGACGGCGTGAGCGAGAGCCGGCGCCGGCAGCTTCTCGATAAGGCGTACGCCTATTTCCCGGTGCTGGCCGAACGGCGCAATCAGCCTGGCGGCACGCTGTCGGGCGGCGAGCAGCAGATGCTCGCCATCGCGCGCGCGATGATGCTCGAGCCCAAGATCATCCTGCTCGATGAGCCGACCGAAGGCCTGATGCCGCGCATGGTCTCGCAGATCCGGCAGATCATCGACGTTCTCCACCGCGACGGCGTGGCGATCCTGCTGGTCGAGCAGAATGTGCCGCTGACGCTCGAGGCGAGCCAGCGGGTCTATTTCATGGAAAAGGGCGAGGTCCGGCACCAAGCGGTGGCGTCCGAGCTCGACGTGAACGATCCCGTCATCCATCAGTTCCTGGGCATCTGATCATGACCATCCCCTGGGACCTGTTCGCGATCCAGACGGTCAACGGCATCGTCACCGGTATGATCCTGGCGCTGGTGGCGTCCGGCCTGACGCTGATCTTCGGCATCCTGAACGTGGTCAACTTCGCCCATGGCGAGCTGTTCATGCTGGGCGCCTATGTCGGCGTCCTCGTGCTGGCGACGACCGGCAGCTTCTGGCTGGCGCTTGTCGCCGCGACGATCATCGTCGCGCTCCTCGGCGCCGCCCTGCAAATCGTCACGCTCCGCCCGCTAGTCGGGCGCGATCCGATGACCACGATTCTCGCCACCTTCGGCATCTCGCTGGTGCTGCAGAACTACGCTCTGTGGCAGTTCGGCCCGGTCGCGCGCAAGATCCAGGAGCCCATCACCGGCCACTTCACGCTCTTCTATCTCGATTATCCGTGGTACCGGCTGATGATCGCGCTGCTCTCGGCGGCGATCATCGGCGGGTTCTGGCTGTTCCTCAAATACGGCAAGTACGGCATCTGGATCCGCGCCACGACGCAGGACCGCGTGATGGCAGAGGCCATGGGCATCCCGGTGCCCTGGGTCCACACCGCGGTCTTCGCCATCGGTGCCGGCATGGCCGCCGCCAGCGGCGTGCTGTTCGGCCCGCTCGTCGGCGTGGACCACGCCATGGGGCTCCCCTGGGTGCTGAAGGCCTTCATCGTCGTCGTGGTCGGCGGCATGGGCAATCTCGGCGGATCGATCGCCGCCGCCATCTTCATCAGCCTGCTCGAGGCCTACGCCTCGATCTGGGTCAGTCCCTCGCAGGCGGTCATCGTCTCCTTCGTCGTCCTGATCCTGACGCTGTTGTTCCGGCCCACCGGTCTTTTCGTGCCGACGCCAAAATGACCGAGCGCCACAGCACCGTCTTCTGGAGCGGATTCGCCGTCATCCTGGCGCTGCTGATCGCAGCGCCGCTGGTTTTGCCACCGTTCTGGGGGCGCTTTTTGACGGAAATCCTGATCTGGGGCCTTCTCGCCATGTCGTCCGATATTCTGATCGGCTACACCGGCATGATCTCGTTCGGCCACTCGGCGTTCTTCGGTCTCGGCATCTATGGGACGGCGGCGGCGCTGCTGCTGGTCGACCCGCCCAATCTTTTCCTGGCGATCCTGTTCGGCCTCGTCGCTTCCGGCCTGGTCGCCGTGGTCGTGGCCTATTTTTCGACGCGGCTGCGCGACATCTATTTTGCCATCACGACGCTGATCTTCTCGCAGATCTTCTACGTCGTCATCTTCACCTGGACGAGCGTGACCGGAGGCGAGAACGGGCTCGCCTTCACCCGGCCCGGCCTCGGCATCCCCGGACTCTATGTCGTCCGCTTCACGGCGGAGACGATGCATTGGTTCGTGCTTGCCGTCGTCGCCGGGTCCTATCTCCTGTTGCGGCGCATCACCCAATCGCCCTTCGGCACGGTGCTGCAATCCATCCGCGAGAATGAGGCGCGGACCCGGGCGATCGGGTACCACGTCGAGCACTACAAGATCGTATCGGTGATGATCTCCGGCCTGTTCGCGGGATTGGCCGGCGTTCTCTACGCGCTGCAAAACCAGTTCGCCGCGCCGGATTTCGTCTTCTTCCTCGTTTCCGGCGAGACGGTGATCTTCAACGTCATGGGCGGGATCGGCACGCTCGTCGGACCCATCGTCGGCGCCGGGTTCTTCCTGCTGTTGCGCGAGGCCCTGTCGCGCTTCTTCACCGAGTACTACCTCATCCCGGTGGGAATCATCTTCATCGCCATGGTCATCTTCATGCCGCAGGGGCTGCTTGGGTTCATGCGGCGCTGGCTCAACCGATAGCTTCGAGGTAGCGCTGCGCGCGAGGAAAG
>WNEZ01004115.1_pt1 | contig 12626 bp, 10 predicted proteins | sample 5400521 | NCBI WGS metagenome assembly WNEZ01 (sample SAMN13153339, study PRJNA577476) | soil metagenome | isolation source: 120 cm saprolite under Douglas fir tree site 2 hole 1 replicate 1 | place: USA:California | collected 2015-04-18 | reverse complement strand
GGATCGGTGCGAATGGTGTCTTCCGTGACGTACATGGATGGAAGACCATGCGCGACCGCGTACTGTACGGCCTTCTCGGTGGTGCGTTCGAGATGATCGACCGTCCAGTCTTCCACGAGGCGGCGGATTGGGCTGGAGCCGAGAAACGTTGCGGCTTCGATGGGGATACCGACCTTCTGTGAAATCTCAACGATGGGGCGAATGTCGTTCTCGTGGGTGCGCGCGGCGCAGTTGGGCTTGATCTTCATCCGGTGCGTGGCGATTTCGCGGGCTAGCGCCTCGGTGTGCGCAAAAGCGCGCGGCCCGGCGCCAGGAAGACCGATGTTGACCGCGTCGATTCCCAGGGATTCCATCAGATGCAGGATTTCGATTTTTTCCTCGATGCTGGGGTCGCAGACGGAAGGATTCTGCAAACCGTCGCGGAGCGTCTCGTCATTCATCAACACGCGCGTGCCGGGAGGAATCGCCGGCGGCGTGGCAACGTTCCAGTCGTAAGTCCATTCTTTCTGCTGCAAGGCGACCCTCGTTACGTGCGAAATAGCAAATTTAGTTGCGCAAAGTATAGCTCTGCGGCTGCTGCGCGGGATCCGGGCGGTACAGTGTCTTGCAGAATTCACAGCGGTAAATTTCCGTTTTTGCACCAATCACGGCCGCGACTTCCTTGGGATAATCGTAATAACGCTTCAAGTGGCCATTGCAGAGCTTGCCCTTCTCGTCTTTTTCGTCGCACGCGCGCTGCTTGGGCTTGCGCGTTTTGATTTTGGGTGACGCAGCAGTTTCTTCGGGCATGAAGTTCCTCTCTACAAACCGTGGTCGCGGAAAAAGGCTTTCATGGCGCTGCGGGCGTTCCGCAACTTCGCGCCGATGCCGCCGGAAAACTCAAATTGGAGAAATGCGTCTGCGGCGCGCTCCAGATCCGCGCCGTAACGATACCACCAGGGCTTTTCGCTCCGGGGCAGCCCGTCGACATCAATGTATTTCATTTGCACCATTTCGAGGAGGCCTGCCTGGCCATGTGTGCGGCCCCAGCCGCTCACGCCACACCCGCCATGCGGCGCTTCGGCAATTCCGAAATAGCTGATGGCATCGTTCACCATGACCGCGCCGGCTCGGAGCTCCGCCGCGAGGGACATCCCTCGAGTTCTGTTCTTTGTCCAAACGCTCGCCGCAAGGGCAAATGGCGAATCGTTAGCCTGCTTGATCGCTTCCTTCGTATCCTTCACGACTTGAATCGCGAGGATCGGGCCAAAGGTTTCTTCTTGAAACAGCTTCATCGAGGAATCGACACCCGTAATGACCGTAGGCTCGAAAAAATTCGGACCAAGCTCGGGTCGCGCGCTGCCGCCACACCGCACGTTTGCGCCACGCGAAACCGCATCGTCGACTAGATCGATCATGCGCCGCACGTGCTGCGGCCTGATGAGCGGGCCAACGTCGGTCGCGGGATCGTTTCCCGGACCTATGCGGAGCTTTTTCGTTTTCCCCACGCAAAGCGCGATGAATTTTTCCGCCGCGGCTTGCTCCACATACAAGCGCTCGACCGAAAGGCAGACCTGTCCGCAATTCGTATAGCTGCCCCACACGGCCGCGCTCGAGGCCACTTCCAGATCCGCATCCGCCAGAACGATCATGGCGTCTTTGCCGCCAAGTTCGAGCACGGATGGAATTAGCTTTTTCGCGCAAGCTTCGGCGACACGGCGGCCGGTCGCCACGCTCCCAGTGAACATGACTTTGTCTGGTGAGGCATCGATCAACGCCTGGCCAACTTCCCCGCCCCCTTGCACCACGGTGACGAGACATTTGGGAAAACCTGATTCGATGAACAGTTTCTCGATCATCGCACCGCATTGCGGCGTGAAGTCGCTCGTCTTGCACACCACGGCATTTCCTGCCGCGACTGCAGGAATAATCTGGCTGAGCGGGATCGCCAGCGGGTAGTTCCATGAGGAAATGATGGCGATGACGCCGAGCGGATCGTAAGCCAGATAGCCGCGTTTGGCCTTGGCGGCAATGCTGTGATGCGGAACCCGCTGCGTGCGAAGGGCGCTCACCGCGTTCCTGGACCAATACTCCGCGGAGTCGAGAGCAACGAAAATGTCCGCAAACAGCGCTTCGACGCGAGGCTTGCCGGATTCGTGCACAACGGCGTCCGCCAATTCCTTCCGCGAGGCCATCATCCGCTCGCGAAGCTTGCGCAATTTCATGCAACGCTCGCGAACCGGCAACTTCGCCCAAATGCCTTGAGCGACGCGCGCGCGGGAAACGATCTCCGGCAACTGCGACGCCGGCGTTCTCGCAATATGAGCGCGCACTTCACCCGTAGCCGGGTTGATCGAAGGAAGCGTGTCGATCGGAATGGCTGTTGCCGCCATAAGCCGGATTCTAACCGATTTTGGGGCCGGAAGGTTGTTGCGCCATTCCAGATCCTGCTGACCCCGCTTTCTTTCGGCAGGAGCCGGTCGCCGGCCGTGTTAACGGTCCGACTTTGGAGTGAAAAGCTGCAAGTTTTCGGCCTTCCACTGCATCGCATCGTGGATGCGATTCCGTCCGCTAGGATGGTCGAAGAAAATCCATTCTTCGACCGGGCCCGGATTCATCTTGCGATATTCGCCGAGATGAATGGCGCCCTGTGCGAAGCCGTCGGGCTGGCGGCTGGCGTTCAGGCCGTACATGTCGGCTTCGTGTTCGTTCGTGCGAATGTGCGTGTTAAAGAATGGCGTATACACAAATCCAAGAATCGTCCCTACGAGAAACACCAGCGGAAGGATGGCCGTATCACCTATTCCGCGCACTTGCCAGCGTTCTCCCCAGCGAGCAAGTGCGTGTTCGAGCGACCAGCGCAGCAAGGCGAAGAAAATCACGATGACAACGGAGAAGTAAAGAATGTCCTTAGCAATGTGGTGAAGAACGTAGTGGCCCATTTCGTGGCCCATAATCGACTGAATTTCCTCCAGTGACCCACGCCGCAGGAGATTGTCGTTGAGTGTGATGCGCATGGTCTGGCCGTAACCACTGACATTTGCGCTCATGCGCGTGGTCTGGCGCGAAGCATCCATCATGTAGACTTTTTGCGCGGGAATTCCGTTGGCGCGCGCAAGGCTCAAGATGGGCCGCGTGATTTTTGGATCGTCGAGCACCGTGAATTTATTGAGGAGCGGGAAGATGAAGACTGGCGCAATCATGATAAAGAAGATCAAAAAGACGATAGAGACGCCAGCGCCCCAGATCCACCAAGTTCGCGGAAGGCGGCGGACCACGCCAAAGAGCACCATCGAGACGACTCCGCCGAGCACCACGTTCACCAAAAGCACGATCAGTTGGTCGCCGAGCCAGGGGACAAGAGTCTGGGTCGCCAACCCGTACTGTCGCTCCCGGAAATAGCCTTCGTACAGCGCCAGAGGAGCGCCCAGGATCGTCGTGACGATCAGAAATTCCGTCCAATAGATCAACGTCTGCAGCGGCTTGAAGCGCGTCAGGCGTTCGGCGAAGTTCCGCATTGCGGCGGACCAGCCAAAGTACAGCAAGAAAAGATAAAGTGCCGCGCCATAGAGAAAATCCCAGAGGATCAGCCAGTACCCTCCAACGAAGTAAGCGTCGGAACGCGAGCGCGCACTGGCCGGAATTTGCGCGAGGTAGGCCTCCGTCGCCGCATCCACATCGAAATGTTCAGAAGGCTGCGCTGCGGCGGGGACTTGAATCACATCCGGCATGACCGTGGCGGGCTTGGCGCCGGGGCCCGGCGTTTGCTCTGCGCGGGAAACGTTCACGCATGCAAGCAGCGCGAGAACTGCCAGCCCGGCAATGATCGTCTTGCGGAAACTCATAGACGCTCCTTCGAACACATTTCTTGCGAACTTCCACACTCGGGCGTGAGTCTACGACAAATCTTGAGCTTTCGCGTTCATTTTGGGCTCAGAGACAGTACGAGGCAGAACAAAAAATAGTTTCTCGCGTGAGAATAAGATTCCTTATGGCTGGCCGAGCCGCCAGGCTTGCTCGTGTTGCACTTCGACCATGACGAGGCCATGAGGAGGCACGGTGGGGCCAGATTTGGAGCGGTCCCGCAGTTCGTACAAACGCTCAATATCCGCAGGTGTAAGTTTTCCGCGCCCGACGTCGAGCAGAGTGCCTACCATTTTGCGCACCATGTAACGAAGGAACGAACGCCCGCGAACCGTGAAGACCAATTCTTCATGGTCCGCGGTACGCACCAACTCAGTCGAGTAAATCTCGCGCTCGGTGGATCGTTCTTTGTCGTCCTCTTCCGAGCCCGTCGAAGCCGCAAACGAAGCAAAGTCATGCGTGCCGACAAAGCGTGCCGCGGCGTCGCGCATGGCGTCTTCGTCGAGAGGAAAGGGGTAATGCAGAACGTAGCGCCAGATCATCGGTGGCACGATCCTCCCTCGATACAAGCGATAGCGATAGGTCTTGCCACGCGCCGACCAGCGCGCGTTGAAGTCCGGGCCGACTTCCTCGGCGCCCACGATTCGAATTGCAGGCGGAAGCAGCGCGTTCAGCGCACGCTGAAAATCCTGCGCTGACAAGTGAGATTGCGTTCGAAAGCTCCCGACTTGACCAAGCGCGTGCACCCCAGCGTCGGTTCGTCCGGTGCCATGCAAAACGACATTCTCCTGGGTGAGCCGGCGGAGCACGCCAACGATTTCTCCCTGAATCGTGGGCTTGTTTGCTTGCATCTGCCAGCCGTGAAAATCAGTGCCGTCGTACGCGATTATGAGCTTGAAATAGCGCATGGAGAGAAAGTTACCAGTTTTCGGTCATCGGTGTTGAGAGGAGGGATGAGTACCAGCAGCTCTTAACTGGCGCTATGAGACGGAGCGGACAAAGCGGCTCCCCGGCTTCACTGCGACGCTGCCGCTGCGGCAGAGCGGGCAATCTTCTTCCTCGTAGCTGGCGATGGGCAATTGGATCAGCGACTGCGCTTCCACCTCGAAGTCAATCTTGCCACCACTCCGATCGATCAAGGCACCGGCAGCAACGACGCGTGCGCCCGCCTCTTCCACTACGCGGATGGCTTCTTGCGTCGAGCCACCGGTGGTCCAAACGTCTTCGACAACTAACACGTGCTGGTCGGGTGCGAGCGAAAAGCCGCGCCGCAGCGTCATCATCCCGCTGCCGTCGCGCTCCACAAAGATTGCGGGCGCGCCCCCGCCAGACGAGCTTTTCGGCTCTGGCAGCGCTCGGGCGACTTCCTGTCCGATGATGAGTCCGCCGATCGCGGGTGAAACGACAGCGTCGATTCTGGCGTCCGAAAAGAGCGCCGCCAGCGCCTGCCCTAACTTCTCCGCGAAGCGCGGATACTGCAGAACGAGCGCGCACTGAACGTACGTGCCGCTATGCAGCCCGCTGGACAGCTCAAAGTGCCCATGCCGGATGGCGCCCGCCGCTTCAAACAGCTTCAGCAATTCCTCACGATTCAGCATTCGGCCCGGCTAACTGCCGCCAGCTCCTAACCGTCGAAATGTCAGCAGCCTAGCCGCCGCTCTTCGCGTTGTCAAGGATGGCGGGGCCCTGCTAGACTCCTCTTCGCCTAGCCGGCGTGGCGCGACATTCGGGACGGCTTGTGGACCTTCCCAGTAGCGTGAACACGGAAACGTCAGATTTCAGTGGTGACCTCAAAACGGTCAACTTCTTGAATTCGTGAAACAAATTCCATTCTGCGAGCGTTTTACAGAGTTGAGTACATATAAATTAAGCCCCTTGGGGGATGAATCTTGAGGGTAAGGAGCACTATGAAGACGCTGTATGCTCGACCGCTGTTGGCCGCCGTACTGGCCGTAACGCTCGTGGGAGGACCCATTTCCCCAGCTTTCGGACAGGATGCGCCGCAAACTCCGCAAGCAGCGCCCGCCAAGCCGTCCGCGCCCATCGTGCCGGTTTCGCTTGGCTCCGCGAAGTACAACTACACCCGTGCGCCCAAACCTTTTCCTAACCTGTTTGCTCCTTACACTCCGATCAAGATTGCTGCTCCCGTGCTCACTAATTCGCCACGCGTCGACCAGCTCATCCATGACGGAAAGCTGGAGTTGAGCATGCAGGAAGCGGTGGAGTTGGCGCTGGAAAACAGCATGGACATTGTGGTCCAGCGGTATAACCCCTGGTTCGCGGACACCGGTATCCTCAAAGCGAGTGCCGGAGGCTTTGGCGGCACCACTCCCGGTGCCGTGTTTGGCGGCTCCACAGCGAATAACCCGCTGCTGAATTACGATCCCCTCATCACAACTACACTCTCGATCGATGACCGCAACGTCCCGGTCAACAACCCTCTCACATCCGGCACCGGAACGGGGCTTTCCTCACTCGCAAGATTGACTTTGCACACTTCCACGTTTAACACCCAATATTCCCAGGGATTTCAGACCGGAACCACGTTCTTCACCGCATTGGACAACACACGCTCTTCCTCCACTTCGGCGGCGAACTTGTTCAATCCTTCCGTGCAATCTACGATTTTCGTCGGATTCCAGCAACAGTTGCTGAACGGTTTTGGACGCTCCGTCAATACGCGTAACATCCGCATCGCCAAGAACAACCGCAAGATCGCGGACTGGGCGTTCACGCAGCAAGCCATCACTACCGTCACGAACACCATTACTGCTTATTGGGAACTAGTCTTCGCCAGGGGAAACGTAAAAGTTCAGCAGCAGGCTGTGACTGTTGCTGAGAAGCTTTACAACGACAACAAGAAGCAATTGCAGATTGGCACGATGGCTCCGCTTGACGTCACCCGCGCCGAATCCGAGCTCGCCACCGACCGCCAGAACCTGATTGTCGCGCAGACCGTGCAACTTCAGGATCAGCAGACTCTGAAAAACGCCATCAGTAAGAATCCCTTAACGCCTAATTTCGTGGATGTTGAAATCATCCCCACTGATTTGCCCTCGCTTCCGCAGGCTATTGAAGCCCCCTCATTTGAAGAGGCGATCAAGGAAGCATTTGCAAAGAGGCCGGAATTACAGGAAGAGGCGCTCAATCTGTTGAATGGACAGATTGACCTGAAGGCTACGCGCAATGCGTTGCTGCCGACTGCTACGCTCACAGCGCAGTATGCATCGGTTGGGCTCGCTGGCGACCAAAAGAGGTTCACGTCGGCAACCGTGGCAGGAAGTCCCGTCGTGGACGCCAACGGAAACCCGGTGCCAGGTCTCTTCTTGCCGGGCACGCAATTCACTCCCAACGGCGTTGCTCAGGCCGGATTCACCGACGCCATGAGCTCTGTTTTTCACAATAACTTTCCGGACTACCAGGTTTCCTTGAACGTGCAGATACCCATCCGCAATCGTTCGGCCCAGGCAGACAATCAGCGCGCTATCCTTACGCAGCGTTGGCTCGAGGCGCAGTTGCAGCAATTGAAGAACGCCGCGCTTCTTGACGTACGCAACACGTACATCGCCCTTACGCAAGACCGCGCCCAGGTCGATGCCGCCAGCAAGGCGCGTGAGCTGCAGCAGCAGACCTTTGATGCCGAGCAGAAAAAGTATCAGCTCGGCGCTTCCACTGTATACCTGGTCATTCAGACGCAACGCGACCTCATCAACGCACAAGGCACGGAACTACGCGCTCTGGCTAACCTCGCCGAAGCCAAGGCCAATTACGAGCGCGCCATCGGGCGCACCCTCGAAGTCAATCGCGTCACCATCGCCGACGCCAAGACCGGCGAAGCAGAACGCGAAACGCTCATTCCCGGCACCTTACACGGCCAAGTGGTCGGCACAGAGAAACTTTCCTTCAACGCCGGCCAAAAGTAGTTCCGGCAATTACCTCTTTCGAACGGCCCGGGCGAGAGTGTCTGGGCCGCTTTTTTTTGCTCAGTCGAATTACGCCGAGTTCTCTCTTCTCCGCACCGAATCCACAGCACGCTTGCCCCTTCCAAGCCTTTCGCATAGCATTGAACTTGGTTATGTCGCGATTCGTTTTTTTGAATCCCTGCTGGGGGCGATGAGCATGAGCGAACGATCCAAAGGCACTACGCAAGCCGCCCCTCCATTGGAAACACCGTCGAGGGAGCGAAACCCTTCCACGAGAGAAAAAGCCTGGGAGAAGAATACCCTCCAGGCGACGCTGGAAAAAAGCCCCGAAAGACAGTCCGAATTCACTACCATTTCTGGCCACCCCATTCGCAGGCTGTACACAAAAGCCGATCTGCCGAATTGGGATCCTGACCGCGATCTCGGCTTCCCTGGCGAGCCGCCCTACACCCGCGGCATTCATCCCTCGATGCACCGCAGCCGCCTCTGGACCATGCGCCAGTTCGCGGGTTTCGGCACAGCCGAAGATACCAACCAGCGATTCCGCTATCTACTCGCGCAGGGCCAGACCGGCCTCTCCACCGCTTTCGACTTGCCCACTCTGATGGGTTACGACTCCGACCACGCGCTCTCCGACGGTGAAGTGGGCAAGTGTGGCGTGGCCATCAGTTCGCTCGCGGACATGGAAGTGCTCTTCGACAAAATTCCACTGGCCGGCGTTACTACTTCGATGACCATCAATTCTCCCGCCGCTGTCATCTGGGCGATGTATTTGGCCGTCGCCGAAAAGCAAGGCGCAGACTGGAAGAAAATTTCCGGGACGCTTCAGAACGACATCTTGAAGGAATACATCGCGCAGAAGGAGTACATCTATCCGCCGGAACCCTCGATGCGCTTGGTGATTGACACGTTCGAATTCGGCGTAAAAAACACACCGAAGTTCAACACCATTTCCATCAGCGGCTATCACATCCGCGAAGCCGGCTCGACCGCCATTCAGGAACTCGCTTTCACTCTGCGCGACGGCCTCGAATACGTCGAATGGGGCATGCGCCGCGGCCTCGATCTGGATCAGTTCGTTCCCCAACTTTCCTTTTTCTTCAACGCGCACAATGATTTCTTCGAGGAGATTGCCAAGTATCGCGCTGCCCGCCGCATCTGGCACAAAGCCATGCTCGAGCGCTACAAATCCAAGAATCCGCGCTCCTGGGCTCTGCGATTCCACACGCAAACCGCCGGCTGCTCGCTCACAGCGCAACAGCCTTACAACAACGTCGTCCGCACCGCGATCCAGGCACTCGCCGCCGTGCTGGGCGGAACCCAGTCGCTGCACACAAATTCGCTCGATGAAGCCTGGGCTTTGCCCACGGAATTCGCCGCCACCGTCGCCCTGCGCACTCAGCAGATCATCGCGCACGAAACCGGCGTCACCAACACCGTCGATGCGCTCGGGGGCTCCTACTTTGTCGAAACGCTCACAAACGAAGTGGAGCGTGGCGCGTGGGAATACATCGATCGCATCGACGCCATGGGCGGTATGGTCCCTGCCATCGAGCGCGGCTACCCGCAGCGCGAGATCGCCGAAGCTTCCTACCGTTACCAGATGGCCGTCGACAAAAAAGAAAAGATCATCGTCGGGGTGAACGATTTCGTAGCCGAAGAAAAGCCGCTGGACGTCCTGCAGATTGACGAAACCGTAGCGCACCGCCAAGCCGTCCGCCTGAAAAAACTCCGCGCCGACCGCTCCCAAGCCGAAGTCGACCGCCGCCTCAGCGCTCTCCGCGCTGCCGCCAAGGGCACCGACAATCTCATGCCCTTCCTCTACGACGCCGTGAAATCCTACGCCACCCTCGGTGAAATCTGCGACGCCCTCCGCGACGTCTTCGGCACCTACGAAGAAGTCGCCATCACTTGAACTAGCCGATAGTCATGCCACTCGACCTTGTGCTCACCGCCTCTCCGCGTGCCTCAGCGTTCTCTGCGTCTCTGCGTTATCTTTTTCGGGGTCCTTGGATTAGCGCCCATGAAAGATAGCAAACTCACTCACGCCGTCACAGGAGCCGCCATTGAGATCCACCGCAATCTTGGTCCTGGCCTTCTGGAAGCTGTGTACGAAGAGTGTCTGGCTCGGGAGCTGACTTTGCTAAACATTCCCTATGAGCGTCAGAAACCAATACCGCTAGTCTACAAGGATCTGAAGCTGGAGTGCGGGTATCGCCTCGACCTCCTGATTGCTGGTCGCGTTGTCGTCGAGATCAAATCGATCGAGGCTTTGGCGCCGATTCATGAGTCCGTAATGCTCACTTACTTGCGTTTATCGGGATGCTCGCTAGGTTTGTTGATCAATTTCCATGTGCCGGTCTTGAAGGATGGCATACGCAGGTACGTATGGCATTATGAAGAAAAGGATAACGCAGAGACGCTGAGAAACGCAGAGGAACGCTGAGAGAGGCAGAGAAAATGCCGGTAAAGAAAATCAGAGTGCTAATTGCCAAGCCGGGGCTGGATGGCCATGACCGCGGCGCAAAAATAATCGCCCGCGCCCTGCGTGATGCCGGCATGGAAGTCGTCTATACCGGCTTGCGCCAAACTCCCGAGATGATCGCCTCCGCCGCCGTCCAGGAAGACGTCGACGTCATCGGCCTCTCCATCCTCTCCGGCGCCCACAACACCATCTGCCCCCAACTCATGAAACTCCTCCACGACAAAGGCATGACCGACGTCACCGTCCTCGTCGGCGGCATTATCCCCGAAGCCGACATCCCCGCCCTGAAGCAATCCGGCATCGCTGAAATCTTCCTTCCCGGAACCTCCACCCAGGACATCGTCGAGTTCATCCACAAGCGCATCTCTCTCACCTGATTCCTCTGCTCCGGCCTGAGCCAATGCCTAGTGGAGTGCGCCGTCACCGCCTCCCTCCATCTTTTTCTCTCTGCTGGTATTTCTGCCGCGCAGCTCGATGCATCTGCTTCCATTGCTCTTTTTGCTCCAGCCGCGCCGCGGGATTGATTTTTCGCCGCAGAAATTCCTGCTCGCGCAACAGCTTGCGCCGGTTTTCAACACGCCCGCGATCGAGCGTTCCCGCATCCAACGCTGCCTGAACCGCGCATCCCGGCTCCCCTTCATGGCTGCAATCACCGAATCGGCACTCCCCCGCCAGCAAATCGATGTCTGCAAAGGTTTGCGCCACGCCATCCGCTGCGTCCCACAGTTGCATCTCTCGCAAGCCCGGCGTGTCCATCAACAACGCACCTCCCGGTAACACGAATAATTCTCTCGTGGTCGTCGTGTGCCGTCCCCGGCTATCACTCTCCCGAACCGGCCGCACTTCCTGCTCCGCATGCCCCAGTAGCCGGTTCGCAATCGTCGATTTGCCCACTCCGGAAGAGCCCAGCAGCACCAACGTCTGCCCAGCCTTGAGAAATTCCTCCAGCGCACCAAAACCGTATCCAGTTTTCGCGCTTACAACACACACCGCCGTGCCCACCGCAACGCGTTCCGTCTCCGCCACCTTCGCGCGCGCATCCTCGCAGGCATCCGCCTTATTCAACACAATCACCGGCCTGGCCCCGGACTCCCAGCACTGCGCCAGATACCGTTCCACGCGTCGAGGATTGAAATCGCCGTCCAACGCGGACACCAGCAACGCCGTGTCCACATTCGCCGCAATCACCTGCTCTTCCATTTTCTTCTCCGGCGATTTGCGCACAAACTTGCTCCGCCTCGGCAAGACTTCCTGAATCACCGCGCTCGAGTCCGTGCCTTGGAGTCCTATCACCACCCAGTCGCCAACAGCCGGCCAGTCCGCACCTTCTTGGGCGGCAAGACGCAGCTTGCCGCTGGCCTCAGCCCAGCATTCGCCGAGCTCTCCCCCCACGCGCCAAAATTTCCGCCGCTGCGCAATCACGCGCGCCGGTACGGCATTTTTCCAGTCACCGCCGCGCCAAAACACCTCAAAGTACGAATTCCATCCCCACAAAGTAATCGTCACGGACAAATCCTCCCGCAGCCGTGGCCCAACACACGGCCGCCGCTAGCGCCAAATCAAAACAGCCTTCGTTCTAGTGGATTGGAATTGCGGGAGGATGTTGCGGTCAGTTCCTGCCAGCCGCGGAGACACACCCGCCCGCGAGAACTTTGCTAGTGGTTCGCACAGGCGCCTCCGTGGCTGAATTGAGCGCCGCCGCACAGTCGCGCGGCACTCACTGAGTCGAATCTTAGCGATGCGCTCAGTCTGAGTCAATCCTCGGAACATTCGAGTGGCAGATCGGCTTCCGATTATGCGACTTCCATGAGTTGGGCGAGCATACCAACAGGGATTGATGTACGATTACCGTTCGGAGGTAGATAATGAAAATCACGCTTACCTTCCTGGGGTTATTCCTGCTGATCGTCACTTTCGGCGTTGCTCAACAGCAGCAACACGGCACTGAGTCGTGTGGTTTTGGCGTGCAAGGCGAACCGACGCATCCGACAGTTACGGGTCCAGATGACATCCTGCCTCTGGTCTACGTGGTCGAACAGCCTGATTCCCCGATTGAGGTCATTTCTGTGGACCTAACCGGAATGTGGCTCTCCGTTGCCAACGAGCAACACACAGAGCGGGACTGCGCCACTTACAGAGTTCGCAATCGCAGTGACCGACCTGTCCAAGCCTTTGATGTAGAACTCTCGGTTAGCGTCCTCCACGGAGGAGGGGGATTTGGAACACGTCCATCGTCTCCGCTGGCCCCTGGCCAACTTGTCGAGATTAAGTCTTGCGGCAGTGGCGGACATGGCGGAGCGCCTGGGAATCACGTAAGGCTCCTCCTAGCTGTACAATCAGTTGATTTTGGAGATTGTTTTTACCGACCGTCAGCG
>WNEZ01004114.1_pt1 | contig 12627 bp, 10 predicted proteins | sample 5400521 | NCBI WGS metagenome assembly WNEZ01 (sample SAMN13153339, study PRJNA577476) | soil metagenome | isolation source: 120 cm saprolite under Douglas fir tree site 2 hole 1 replicate 1 | place: USA:California | collected 2015-04-18 | reverse complement strand
CGAGCGTGGTTCGCTATTGCCCGCTTCTACACTAACTGCAAAGAAAAGAATCCGGGGAAGAAAGGCTATCCTCAGTTCCAACACAACAATAGAAGTGTCGAGTACAAAACCACTGGCTGGAAGCTCTCTCGTGATGGCAACCATATCACTTTCACTGATGGGTGTGGGATTGGCCGTCTTCGCTTGGTTGGCAACAAGAAACAAACAATCGTCACCTTCCCTCTCAAGCAGATCAAGCGAGTTCGCCTCCTCAAGCGTGCCGATGGCTACTATTGCCAGTTTAGCCTCAAGGCTGAGCGCAAGGTGGAGCATGTTCCAACGGGCTGTGAAATTGGCATTGATGTTGGACTCACATCCTTCTTGACCGACTCCGAAGGGAACATGATTGACAATCCTCGTCACTATCGCAAAGCGGAAAAGCAGCTCAAGCGATTGCATCGACAGCTCTCTCGGAAAAAGAAAGGGAGCCAGAACCGCAAAAAAGCCCGCAAGGCATTGGCAAAAGGATATCTGAAAGTGCAACGGCAGCGTGAAGATTTTGCCCGCAAACAGGCAAACGCGCTCGTCTCGTCTCACGACTTGATTGCCTATGAGCACCTTCACATCCGCAATATGGTCCGCAACAGGCACCTTGCCAAGAGTATCCATGATGCTGGTTGGGGGATATTCCTGCACTGGCTTGCCTACTATGGCATCGTGCATGCTATCCCTATCATTGCCGTCCCACCTCAGTACACCAGCCAGCAATGCTCTGACTGCGATACCATCGTCAAAAAGTCGTTGAGTATCCGCACGCATATGTGCCCAACGTGTGGCTTGGTCATGGACCGTGATCACAATGCCGCACGCAATATCTTGGAAAAAGCTCTCTCGTCCCATCGAGGCTGTACCGGGGGGCACTCGGAAACAGACAGGCTTGCCCTGTGAAACGCTTCTGGACAGGGGACCTCTACTGCTGTACCAGCAATGGACAGTGGCAAGCCCCCTGGATGAAGGAAGAACCTCCGTCTCTTGAGAGCGGGGAGTGGCAGAACAATGGTTTCGTGAACCGCAGTCCCACCGTCACATGTTGCGCCATCTCGGCCTGCTTGCCGGGGCCACCCTGGCGCTTGACGCTTTGATTTCTCGCAAGATCCGCATTATTACCCACCGTTGCCAGAGTTATGAGAACCGTGCTCCGGGAAAGCTTAAGGCGTAGGAGGCAGTAGGGGCAGACTAAATCCCCAGTTGAGCAGCGTTCTCGCGTCAGCGAAGCGTAGTGCCTCGCTTGTGTCGTGCAGGACGACGCCGATGAGGTGGTGACCGTTGCGAGTAGCAGAGAATACCAGGCAGAAGCCAGCTTGGGGAGTTGTGCCAGTCTTGATGCCGGTCGCGCCTTTGTACATGCCGAGCAGTGTGTTGGTGGTTTTCCAGCTATACCTGTGATGATCTACATTGGCTGGCAGCGTGTACGTCTGGGCCTGTACAATCTGAGCAAAGATGGGTAAGGTCATAGCATAGCGTGCCAGGCGTACAAGGTCGTAGGCGCTGGTAAGATGACCGGGAGCTTCAAGGCCATCGGGGTTGACGTAGTGCGTCTGGTAGAGATGGAGGCGGTAGGCAAAGATGTTCATGATGCGCACAAAATTAGCCTCTGTTCCTCCCACAGCATCTGCGATGGCGACTGCCGCGTCATCTCCCGAGGGCAACAATAGCCCGTACAGCAAGTATTTGAGCGGGATCTTGTCACCGATCAACAAGAACGCGCTGCTCCCATTGTTCTGGTGTACCTCGTTGTAGGCATCCTGTTGGATGGTTACGAGTTGGTCGGGGTCTGCCGTTTCGATAGCTATGACAGCAGTCATGATCTTTGTCGTGCTTGCCATCGGCAAGGGTTCCTCGCCATTGAGGTCAACCAGCGTGTGACCTGTATCGACGTCAAGCAAATAGGCTGCGGTGGAGCTGACGCTGGGAGGTTTGCCTCTGACTGTCAAAATCGGTGTAGGCGAAGGTGGCGGCGTGGGTGTGAGGATGGGTAGAGAGGATGTCGCCGTGGGAGTAACCTGCGTCAATGTATTGAACAGGTGTTTTCCTACGGGCGTGAAAGCGAATACAGGTGCCATGATCCCCAGGCAAACCGCTATGAGGATCAGCGTAAAAGCAACAATACGACGCAGCATTGAATTAATCACCTAAGGCAAAGTTTTGGGCCAGCGCGTGTGGTAATCGGTCACTTGCTCAAAGGCATCGGCAATGCGCAGGATGACGTCTTCGGCGAAAATGTTGCCCAGCAATTGCAGGCCTACAGGCAAACCTTCACTGAAACCGCCAGGGATAGAGACACCGCAGATGCCCGCCAGGTTTGCCGGGATGGTGAAAACATCCTGGAGATACATTTGATATGGATCGGAAATCTCGCCAATGCGGAAAGCCACGGTCGGCGATGCCGGGCTGACCAGCGCATCGAAGCGCTCGAAGGCGCGGTCGAAGTCTTGCGTGATCAGCGCCCGTACCTTCTCGGCTTGCTTATAATAGGCATCATAGTAGCCGGAAGACAGCGCGTAGGTGCCAATCATAATGCGCCGTTTGACCTCCCTGCCAAAGCCGTACTGTCTTGTTTTCTCCAGGGCCTCCCATATATCATCGGTATCCCGGTAGGAGTAGCCATATTTGACGCCGTCGTAGCGGGCGAGGTTAGCGCTGGCCTCGGCGGGAGCTATGATATAGTAGGCTGCGACACCGTACCTGGTGTGCGGCAGCGAAACATCGCTCACCTCTGCGCCCAGTTCGCGCAGTAGCTCGATGTCATCGCGCACAGCTTTGATCACGCCTGGCTGCGTGCCTTCCACCCAGTATTCCTCCGGTACACCGATGCGCATGCCTTTGATGCTGCCGGACAGCGCGGCGCTATAATCAGGAACCGGCCTGTTTGAAGCGGTAGAATCGCGTGAATCGGGTCCTGCGATTGCCTGCAACAATATCGCTGCATCGCGTGCTGTACGGGCAAAGGGGCCTATTTGATCAAGCGACGAGGCGAAAGCTACCAGGCCGAAGCGCGAGACTCGCCCGTAGGTAGGCTTCAGCCCCAGCACGTTGCAAAGCGACCCCGGTTGGCGAATCGACCCGCCCGTATCGCTGCCAAGAGCTCCCATGGCCATCCCTGCGGCAACCGCTGCTGCTGAGCCTCCACTGCTGCCGCCAGGTGTACGCTCCAGGTCCCACGGGTTGTGCGTAGGATAGAAGGCAGAGTGTTCAGTGGAGGAGCCCATCGCGAATTCGTCCATATTTGTCTTACCCAGCATCACCACGCCATCGGCGTTTAGTCGTTCCATCACGGTGGCATCGAAGGGCGGCTTGAAGTTTTCAAGCATGCGGGAGCCGCAAGTAGTGGTGATATCCTTCGTGCAGATCACGTCTTTGATTGCCAGCGGAATCCCTGTGAGGGGTGCGATAGTATCGCCATTCTTAAAGTGGCGGTCGGCCGCTTCCGCTTGTTTCAGCGCGAGATCGTCGGTAACCAGTGTGAATGCGCGGACCTTGTCTTCGACCGCCCGGATGCGGTCCAGGTGTGCTCGGGTTAGCTCGACCGAGGAGATCTTGCGCTCTCGTAGCAGCTTTCCTGCTTCGGTGATACTTAATGTATATAACTCAGTCATCAAGAACGCGGCGTGGAGACCCGTCTGCCTTCAGGCGACGGGAGGAAACGCCGCCCTCCTTTCCACGAGTGAGGCTGAAGCCTTCTGGACAATGGTCAACTGTTTGTAGCTGGCACTGGCACTGATCTTGACTCCATCCAAGGTACGCAGATCAAAGTAGCCCGAACTCCGTCTCCCAAACACAAAACAACACTTCCCTTGATAGTTCACGCAATCAAACAAGCGAAAGCCGTGGACATACTTAGGAGCCGTGTGACGCTGCCTCTTGCCGCCCCTTCTGATGGTCGCTTTGTGCAACTGACGGTTATTTCTCCTCACGCACTTGATCAGATACCACGTCCCATCCGAGCATGCCAGCACATGACCACTAATACAGCGAGCGTCGATCACATGCGATTTTTCAAGGTGGTTGGCGATGCGAGTGTGCTTTGTGATGTAACCATAGGTCAGATGGACATGCGGGAAGAGTGCTTTCGCTTGCTCATAGATGCGCCACCGGATGACGCCCATCTGTGTCGCATCCCGAAAGCCCCTGGACTTCCGTTCAATCGTGTGCTCCTGGTGCGTTCGGTGAATGAAATCATGGCACGTCTCACATAACGTCATCAGATTCTCGGGCCTATCCCCACCTGTCTTGCGAGACTCGATGTGATGGACAGTGAGCCTGTTGTCTTTCGACTTGCCCTGACACCATTGACACACATGACGATCTCTGGCCAGGACATATTCCCTGACATTCCAGAAACCGAGCTGTGGACCGTGTTGGTACTCCTTGCCCTCGATCGAAGGTGTGCGTAGTTTCTGGATGTCGAACTGTGCCACCTCGATGGTGGTCCTGCTCACAGGCACCAGCTTGTGAACCAAGCGGATCGTTTTCAGATGAGCTTCTCCTTTGTGCCGCACAGAAGGCGCGAGCCAGCCTGATCGCTTCTTTCTATTGAGGCAACGGCACTTGCGATAGCGCGTCTTGCGGTTGCGCCTGGCACGGCGGAACTGACGGCGGGTCGAAAGCCTCGCCTGGATGTCAGTTCTCGGCTGCACCTCTGCTTCAAAGAGCACCTTCTGCTCCGTCGTGGCGGACACGCCGATATGCTGTGGCCCTGCATCAATCCCCAGAGAGACTGGCTGTTTATACCCACTACTGCCATAGAGCAGTTGCAGGGTCAAGGGGACCATCCTGACCACTTTGGCCTTACCTGCCTTGAGCAGCAATCGCGCTGTACGCGGTTGACAGGGCATCAACGGTTGCCCGTGACAATTACGTATGTAAACGAACACAGCGTTTACCATCCTTTCGGATGTCTGGTACTCTTCGCCAATGTTCAACGGGCTTGTCGTGTCTGCACCACTGTTCCTACCCATCAGAACTGTTAAGCACAGACGCTAGAGCTACAGGCTAGAGTAGGCACCCGTAGGTAGCATGACCTGTCGAACGTAGTGTAGACTCAGGCTAGTCAAGCAAGGCTTGTTCACACAAGCCCATCACCTTGAGGCGATTAGGTTCTTGACAATTATGATTCCTCCAGCACTGCATTGACCTTCAGGCAGTTGTCTTCCTGGTCAGGAGCGTTGGCGAGCAACACCTCTGGAGGGTATGATGGCTGCGGATCGTCCGCGCGCATGATATTACTGAGGCGCGAGGCATGTGCCGTTGGAGAAACGCCGCTCACGTCGGCCTCTTTCAGTATTTCAATATGCCCCAGGATGGCGGAGAGTTCCTTGCGCAGGGCATCGACTTCTTCTTCGCTCAAGCCCAGGCGGGTGAGCCTGGCCACGTACTTAACAGTTTCGCGATCGATCATCTGTTTCCTCTTCTCATTCACCAGCGGATATGAAAACCGCTGAAATATTCTGTTGGCTGCCCCCATTGAACCCGTACATCGCTTACCTGGGCAGCAGAAGGTCCTCGCCTCAGCAAGGAAAGCAGTTGCTCAAGCGCCGCCCGCTTCCCCTGGGCTAAGACCTCAACATCTCCGCTGCTATCGTTGCGCGTATATCCTCTCAAGCCAAGAGACAAAGCCTTTCGGATGACGAAGTCGCGGAAGCCCACTCCCTGCACCCATCCACTCACCCAGGCATGAAGTTCTTGGATATAGTTGCTATCATGCTGGCTCATGCGCACTATGATAGCATATCGTTCGTTCTTGCGCTACAGTGATCAGGTCCGTTTCCTGGATCGTCCCTTCGCGGGTGTGTTGTCATCTTCGTTGTGATTTTCCAGGGGAGATATTGTAACTTCTCTTTGCCATCATTCGTGCAAGGTGCAGCAGTGAAAAAGTAAGAAATCTCTTAGGTTCGAAAAAGAAAGGAGCAAGCAATGCAGGCAATTCGAAGCCCGCGAGACCTGTTTTATTACGATCTCTGTGCCATGTACGATGCTGAGCAGAAACTGGTCCAGGTGCTGCCACAATTAGCTCAGGAGTGTCAGGATAAACAGGCCAGGGAGGCATTTACGCAGCACGAGCAGGAAACGCGTCAACATGTGCGCAATCTTGAGCAGTGCTTCCAGATCCTGGGCAGCCAGCCCACGGCCCTGGAGAATCATACGATCAATGGCCTCAAGCAAGACCATGACACCTTTGTTCAGCAGCAGCCGCCTCGGGAGGCTCTGACTATGTACGATATCGACGCTGGCTACCAGAGCGAGCACATTGAAATGGCGGCCTACTACAGGTTGATTGATGCAGCACATAGCATGGGGCTGCAACAATGCGTTCAACTGTTTCAACAGAACCTGCAGCAGGATGAAGCCGAGGCGAAAAAGCTGGCAACAATTGCACATCAGCTCAATCAGCAAGTGGCCATGTCTGCTCAGGCGCCACAACAGGGCCAGCCCTACGCGCCGGGCAACGTACCACCGCCGATGGGCCAGCCCAATGTGGCACCTTCTCCACAGGAACCTGGTCAGGGCTATGGAACAGCCAGCGCGCCAACGCCCGGTCAGGGCAATGCGCCAGCCAGCCCGTCAGCGCCCGGTCAAGGCGGTGCGCCAGCCCCCGGCCAGAGCTACGCGTCAACCAGCCCACGCACAGGTCTCTCATCCCAGCTACAGCCGGGAATGAGAGTAATCTGCTCAGATAAAGGCAGTATTGGACAGGTCCGCGATGTCCGTGATAACGATTTTCTCGTTGACCTGCCGATGCAGCGTGACGTCTATGTGCCCTTTGATGCAATTCAAGAGGTGACCATCGACCTCGTCATGCTCAACATACCATCCGACCAGGTCGGTAAAATGGGCTGGGACAATCCTCCACTCACCGGAGCATAAATACTGAACTCACTTCTGTGTAGGTGCGCTCGCACGTATCATGTCTCTCGGATCGAGGCGGTCTCGCAATGCATCGCCCAGGATATTGAGGCTGAGCACGATTAAGATAATAGCCAGGGCAGGGCCAAACATCATCCACGGGTCACTGTTGAGGAATGGCTGAGCATCGCTGATCATAGCTCCCCACTCCGGTGTTGGAGGCTGCGCGCCCAGGCCTAAGAAGCTGAGCACCGATTCATCGAGGATTGCGAATGAAATAGAGAGCGTTGCCTGCACAAGTAGCGGGCTGAAGATGTTGGGCAGGATATGACGAAGCATGATTTTCCCGGGCGTTGTTCCACTGACCTCGGCAGCAGTCACATAGTCCTGTGCAGCTACCTGGAGCGTCTGACCGCGGGCAATACGGGCATAGATAGGGATACGCACAACAGCCAGAGCAATTACCACATTGATAATGCTTGGTCCCAGTGCAGCAGCAATGGCCAGTGCAAGGATTAGTGAAGGGAAAGATAGAAGAGCATCGACCACCATTGTAATGACCTGGTCAACCCAGCCTTTGAGATATGCGCCGATTATACCCAGGAGAGTACCAAGCACTCCTCCCATGAGTATAGTGGCGATACCCACCGAAAGTGAGATGCGGGTCCCATAGATAACGCGGCTCAGTTGATCTCTTCCAAGCGCATCGGTTCCCAGCAGGTGTGCCAGGCTTGGCCCCTGTCCCGTAATAGATGGATGATACAGTAATGGTGAGTAAGGACTGATGATGGGGGCGAAAATAGCCGCTATCACAAACAAAAGCAACACAACTCCAAACCACAAACGCGGGTCCTGCCGGAACGCGTGCGCTATGCGAGCGAACCGGCCTGCGCCTGTCATAGACAGTTGAGTTTCTATTGCCTCCGCGTTTTCTCTAAAGTCTGTTGGTATAGCCACACTATGCTCCTGAGATGTACTCTTGCAGTCAATATGCTTGCAAAACTTGTAAATCACCTCTTATCGAAACGTATGCGCGGATCAAGAACTGCATAGCAGATATCAACAAGTAAATTGGCCGCCATGTATGAAAGTGCTGAGAGCAGTACTACCCCCTGCACGACGGGATAATCTTTGGCTAGAATGCTGGTAACCGCTAATTGACCTATACCTGGCCAGAGAAAAATAGTCTCCACGACAAATGCTCCTGCAAGTATGGTTCCCACCTGCAGCCCAACAATTGTGAGTACAGGAATAACGGCATTTCTTAAAGCATGCAGGTAGGACACTTGCCTTTCTGATAATCCCTTGGCCCGCGCTGTGCGTATGTAGTCCTGACTGAGCGCTTCAATCATGCTCGCGCGAATCTGCCGCATATTTAATGCGACAGCCCCTGCTCCTAGTGTAACCATGGGGAGAATGAGATCACGAATATTGCCAAGCGCGTCTTCATCGAATGAGACATATCCGCCGGGGGGAAAGAGCCGGATATCGACAGCGAAAAAGAAAATAAGGAGCAATCCTAAGACGAAACCCGGGATAGCTGTACTAAACAGGCTTGATACGTTTGCAAGCCAGTCTATCCAGTTGTTGCGATGCGTGGCAGAATAGATACCCATCGGAATCGCAAGTATCAGGGAGAAAAGAAGCGAGCATATGCCTAATTCTGCGGTGACAGGAAGTCTCTGTATAATGGCGTCTAGCACCGGCTGCTGGAGTTGGATGGATTGCCCCAGGTTACCATGTAGGGTTTGCCAGAGCCATAAAGCAAATTGTGTGGGAAGAGGCTTATCCAGGCCTAGTTGCTGGTGCAACGCCGCAATCGCTTGTGGCGTCGCAAACTCCCCAAGGAGAACGCGCGCAGGATCGCCGGGGATCAAGTGTATCGTCATGAATGTCACGAAGCATACCAGCAGTGCAACTGGAAGCATGAAGAAAAGTCGTCGCGCGATATACCGGGCCACGAGTATTCTCCTATAAGCAAACGCTTATAGGGGAGACAAGAGCATAAATCTTGTCTCCCCCATCGGTCAATCTTATCTGTGCTCGGCCCTATTCGGTTAAGAGCCGACGAACACGTTTGTGAATTCCAGTATTCCTGTTGGCAGCAGCGTGAAGTTTTGAATGTTCTTCGTCGTTGCCTGGATGTTCACCCCGTGGTTAATAAACACATACGAAGCATCGTTCAAAATCATCTGCTCTGCTTGCTGGTAGTCTGTGGTGCGTTGTGCTTGATCGCTGTCAGTGCGTCCCTTCTCAAGTAGAGCATCCACCTGCGGATTGGAATACAGCATCGAGTTAAAGCCGCCCCCCGTGTGGAACCATGAGAACATATTCCCATCTGGATCAGGTCGTCCGCTCCACCCCAGTATGGCTGCCTGGAAGTTATGCGTACTCGGGTCGGTATCGTTGAGCAGCGTGGCAAACGTTTCTTGCTTGATATTGACCGTGATACCGGCTGGCTGTAACTCAGACTGCACAAACTCTGCTTCCTGGGTAGTGACCGGAGAGCCGCTTGCGATCAGCAGCGTGAAGGTGATACCGCTGGGCTTGCCCCCCTGGGCGAGTTCAGACTTGGCATTGCTGACGTTGTACGTATAAGGTGCGATGCTGCCGCTGTACGCCCAACTGACGGGCGAGAGAGGTCCCTGTGCAACAACCCCTATGTCCTTCAAGACGCTGTGCACTATCTCCTGGCGATTGACACCCCATTCAACGGCTTTGCGTATATGCACGTTATCAAATGGCGCCGCCTTCGTGTTGAGCATAATCCCGAAAAAGCTCAGTGCAGGCACTTGCTTGTATATAAGAGTAGGATTCGACTTCGCAGATGCCACATCATTAGGCCCGAGAACCTCGGCGACATTGATGGTGCCGGTTTCCAGGTTGGAAAACATCACGCTCTCGTTGGTGATGGGGAGATAGCGGATGGATTGCAAGTAAGGTAATGCGTTCCCCTGGGCATCTTTCATCCAGTAGTGGGGATTCCTCACGATGGTCAGGTGACCACCTTTCACCCATTCACTAAACATGAATGACCCGCTTCCCGCATTGACTGGCCCGTTTCCCAGATTGTCGCCCAGCTTTTGTACTACTGCTGGTGAGAGCATCATTCCTGAGCGGTCGGTTAGAGTAGCCAGAAGTGGGGAGAATGGCTTCTTAAGCTCGAAGCGCACATGGGAAGAATCTACTGTCACTACAGACTGTACGTTTGACATCTCACTGAAGCGGGGTGATGACGGAGTGGATAATATCCGGTTGATGTTAAATACGACGGCGTCAGCATTGAAGGGGGTGCCATCCTGGAACTTTACATCGCTACGCAGCGTAAATACCAACTGCGTAGGCGAGGTGTACGACCATGCGGTAGCCAGGTCTGGCACAATGGCATTGTGCTCATCCAGCCTTACAAGTGTGTCATAAAGATTCAGCATCACCTGGCGATCAACAAACGCTGATGATTTTAATGGGTCAAGCGTCACAGCGTCCGAATCCAGGCCTACACCGATCTTTCCATTGTATTTTGATGGCGTTGCTGGCGGCGACCCCCCACATGCCACCAGGACTGTTGTGAACAAAATAATGACCGAAACTATGGCAAATAGCTTGCGTGACCGAATCCATCTTAAGATGCTACCCGTGAGCTGCATCATGATCAAGTCCTCCATTCGCTAGCGTATTGCTACGCAACGGCACCTTTGGCGCTTGCCAGTTCGATATTGTGAGTCTGCTGTCTGACTATTCCCACCTCCTCATTTGTGATAGACCTTATAGCGATATGACTTCTTTGTCATCCTGCTCCCATCGTCATATCTCCATGTGGATATGTCCATATTGTAAGATGGAGGGAAGGCGATGTCAATGCTATGGACAGCAAATGGACACCGAACTGGTTATAATGTGTAACAAAGCCCATCTCATGACGTAGTAATTGGTGTGAATATCACGGTGCCTATTTCACACCTATTCTTTTCCCTTTGAGCTTTTGTGACAAGGTGATACACTATCACTAATTGCTAAGTATCGGAGCTCACTACTCCAACTCTACCTAATTGGGGAGAAATGCATGCAGTCAGTACAAGACTTAGCCACCGCCGTCCAGCGAGTGGTCACCAATGTTGAAAAAGTCATCGTCGGTAAAGCAGAGCCCGTCGCTTTTAGCCTGATCGCTGTCATTTGTCATGGACATGTGCTGATCGAAGACGTGCCAGGCGTGGGTAAAACTGTGCTTACAAAAGCTATTGCCCGCTCTATCGGATGTACATTCAAGCGTATCCAATTTACTCCTGATCTTTTGCCCAGTGATGTAACTGGTGTCTCCGTCTACAACCAGAAAACAGGCAACTTTGAGTTCCGGCCCGGTCCCATCATGGCGCAGATCGTACTCGCCGACGAAATTAACCGCGCCACTCCAAAGACCCAGTCGGCCCTGCTGGAAGCAATGGAAGAATCTCAGATAACCATCGATGGGGTAACTAACCGCTTGCCGGAGCCATTCATGGTCATGGCGACGCAGAACCCCATCGAGTACGAGGGAACGTTTCCCCTGCCGGAGGCCCAGCTTGACCGCTTCATGATGAATATCAGCCTTGGCTACCCCAAAGCAGCGGATGAGATGAACATCCTGGATAGTCATCAACACCATCATCCACTTGATGACCTGGCGCAGATCATGACAGCGGAGGAGCTGGTGACTATTCAGCAGCAGGTGCGCGCTATCCATGTCGATCCGTCTATCCGCGAATATATCGTTGCTATTTCCAACGCGACCCGCAACCACAACAACATTTACCTGGGCGCGAGCCCCCGTGGATCACTGGCACTGTTCCGTACCTCACAAGCACTGGCAGCTATGCGTGGTCGCGGCTACGTCATTCCCGATGACGTGAAGATCCTGGTGAAGCCGACAATGGCACATCGCATCATCGTTACTCCAGCGGCGCGTGTTCGGGCTGTGACTTCTACAGCTATCCTGGACGAGATCTTACAGAGTGTGCCTGTACCAGGCGCTTGGGTCAGTGGCGGAAAGGGGCGCTAACCTATGCGACCCTGGCAAGCTATTCTGCTTATCATTGTCCTGGCTTTCCTGGCAATCAGTAGTGGCTGGGATGTCCTGTACCGGCTGACCTACGTGTTGGTCATCCTGTTCATCCTCTCCTGGCTCTGGGCACGCTATAGCCTGAGAAAACTGGTCTTTCGCCGTACCGCCGCCAGTGGGCGCGTGCAGGTTGGCGAGACCTTTGATGAGCGCCTGATGCTGGATAACCTGGGTGTCATCCCCAAACTATGGGTACAGATTGCCGACGGCTCGACCTTGCCCGGGCATCGAGCTGGCTACGTAGCAACAATGGGGGGCCGCAAGCGCGTATCCTGGCGAGCGCGCACTGTGTGCAGGCAGCGTGGGCGCTTCCAGCTTGGCCCCGTTACCGCTACAAGCGGCGATCCCTTTGGCTTGTTCCGGCGCCGCGCCTTCCTCACAGGACAACGTGAAATGCTGGTGCTGCCACGCGTGTTACCAATTAGTAATTTTGCACTCTTCACAGGCGGATTGCCAGGGCGCGGGCGTAGGTCGCGGCGGGCGCTACATGCGACGACCAACGCTACCACCATTCGCGATTATATCGTCGTAGATTCATTGACCCGTATACACTGGCGTTCCAGCGCACATTATAATAAACTAATGGTAAAGGAATTTGATCTTGACCCCGCCGTGGATGTCTGGATCTTTCTGGACTTGCACGACGCGGT
>WNEZ01004112.1_pt1 | contig 12628 bp, 9 predicted proteins | sample 5400521 | NCBI WGS metagenome assembly WNEZ01 (sample SAMN13153339, study PRJNA577476) | soil metagenome | isolation source: 120 cm saprolite under Douglas fir tree site 2 hole 1 replicate 1 | place: USA:California | collected 2015-04-18 | reverse complement strand
GACTTGCAGGGCCACGCGAGCAAAGGGCAAGAGTCCGACTTCGGCCATCGACCCTCCTGCCCCATCAAAAAACACCGAAAGCCTCTCTTTGTCGACCCCTTGCAACGAAAACTGTGCCCAGGATGTCAACAGAGCCCAACAGTTGTGGGCGGCTGTGTAAGTGTTGATTCTAAAGGGCTTGGGGTGTGAGCGTATGAACGTCCAAACGTCGAAACGTCTGAACATTGAGAAGATCCGAAGAGTGCCCCTCCCCCCGCATTTTTGGAACGATATGATTCCAAATGGGTTAGAGGGTGGGCGTCTACAAACGATATGAGAGGAAGGGATTTAGGGGAAAGGCAGGCAGGAAGATAGTAGGGCAGGGGGCCAGTGGGACAAGGAACGCTTCGGCGAGAGTGGCGTCTGACTATCAAAAACAACCATAACATACAGTACTGTATTTGTCAATAACTAATTAAATTAAATTTAGAAATGGTTTAGAGAGAACGAGATAGCGCGAGACGGTACGTTTGCGATGAGGTTGATTCTAAACCCGCACACGCAAACTCGGCGTATGCGGCAACCAGGATCGTCTTACTATCTATCGCCTGTGCCACCAGCCGGTCTGCGAGTTCGTAGCGTGAAGCCTGCTCCCAAGCAGCAGCGTAGTGGCGAATCATTCAAAAGGTACGCGCCCTGTGGACGAGAGCAAGGCGCGGAAACCACGAGAGTTTTCTGAATTGGCACAAGGTTATATGATTTCCTTGAAGATGGACGGAGGTAGCGCCGATGTTTAAGGGATGGATCGTAAGCGGAGCTTTGGCCCTTTGTTGCATCACAGCACCTGCCGTGGGCGCGCAGCAGAAGGCAGTGGACGCGGAGGGGCATCAGTGGTGGCAGCATGCGGTGTTTTATGAGGTGTATCCGCGGAGCTTTGCGGACAGCAATGGGGATGGGATCGGGGATTTGAATGGAATTGCGTCGAAACTCGACTACTTGAAGGACCTCGGGATCGACGCCATCTGGATTACTCCCTGCTTCCCTTCGCCGCAGGTGGATTTCGGTTATGACGTTTCGGATTATGAGGCGATTGACCCGATGTACGGGACGATGAAGGATTTCGATCACCTGGTTGCCGAAGCCAAGAAGCGGAACATTCGGGTGATTCTGGATTTTGTGGTGAATCACACTTCGGACAAACACAAGTGGTTCGAGGATTCGAAATCGTCGAAGACCGCGGAGCACCGCGACTGGTACATCTGGCGTGACGGCAAGGGGCCGGGACAACCGCCCAACAATTGGTATTCCACGTTTGGCCTGTCCGCGTGGAAGCTGGACCCGAAAACCAATCAGTATTATTACCACTACTTTTATCCCGAGCAGCCGGACTTGAACTGGCGCAACCCCGCAGTGGAAAAGGCGATGCTGGACGTGACGCGCTTCTGGTACAAGCGAGGCGTCGCGGGATTCCGGCTGGACGCCCTGGACACTCTGTTTGAGGACCCGAAACTGACGGACAACCCCGTGCTGCCGGGCACCGACAAGTTCGGCAGGCCAAATATGGAAGAAAAGTACAACAAGAAATTGCCGGAGGTTCACGACGTCATGCGCAAACTGCGCGGCACCGCCGAGGAATATGGCTCAGTACTGATCGGCGAGACGTGGACCACGAATGTCTCGGAACTCAAGGACTACTACGGCGCGAAGAATGATGAGTTGCAACTACCGATGGACTTGATGATGACGGAGTTCAAGGGGCTATCCGCGGACCGGTACCGCAAGCACATCGGGGCGGTGGATGCCGCAGGAGGCTGGCCCACCTACGTCATTACCAATCACGATATCGTGCGTTCCTATACGCGCTATGCGGACGGCGCGCATAACGACGATATCGCTAAGATGATGGCGGCGCTTTACCTGACGCTGCGCGGCACGGCCATCATGTATTACGGCGAAGAAATCGGCATGGAGAACAACGACCCGAAGAGCAAAGATGAGGTGCAAGACCCCATCGGTAAGCTCGGCTGGCCGCTGGAAAAAGGGCGGGACGGCGAACGCACGCCCATGCAGTGGAACGACAGTGCCAACGCGGGATTCAGCAAGGCGAAACCGTGGCTGCCGGTTCCGCCAAGCTACAAGACCCACAATGTCGTATCAGAACAAAAGGACGGCAATTCCGTTTTGAGTTTTTACCGGCAACTGCTCGCGATGCGGCACAAGGAACCGGCACTACTCGAGGGGAACTACGTGGCCTTGAACGAAAATGATCCCAACGTGCTGACATACGTTCGCAAATACAAGGATGAAGCGATTCTTGTGGTGCTGAATATGTCCGCTACGGAACAAAAGGTGCAATTCGATTTGTCGCCGCTTGGTTTCAGTTCACCGAAACTAAGCGTGTTGCTGACGGACTTGCACAAGCCTCTGACGGGAATGGCTGAAGGATTGCCGATGGAGCCGTACACCGCGTTCATCGCCAAGATTTCGGACGCAGCGAAGGCGAAATAAGAACGTCCGCGCCCCCGGGATTCGGCAGTTTTCCGAAAAACGTTAGCGAGTAGCGTTGGTCACGAGGGTCGCAGGGGCCTCGGCAACTCCGACGTACTTGTCGGCGCCGCCATAGTAGAAACGGAAGTAACTGCGCAGAGGGGAATCGTCTCTGGTTTCTTGCCCCTGCAGCATGCCTTCAATGAAAACGACATTCGGAACCTGCCCGACCGTCTCCCATTCCTTTTCGGGCGAGAAGATTGCGGTATCCGTTCGCGAAAGGAGTTTTCGCGGATCATGGCGGTCAAAAACCGCGACGCCAGTGCGATAGACAAGATTGTCGTCCGCGCCATTGTAAATCAGCACGATGCCCACCTTGGTGAGGATTGGCGGAGGGCCGGGTTCAACCACACGGGAGTCAAACATTCCCGCGCGTCGCGGAAGTACTGGCGCGGTGGTAGCTTCGGTCCAGTGAATCAGATCGGTGGAGTAGGAGAGCCCCATCTGGTCCGTCTTGTCCGCCGCGGTGCCGAGCCAGTACATCCAAAACTTGCCATTAATTTTCTCCGGAACGATAGCTCCAGACTTGGTCCAACCCTTGTTCCAGTTCCCTTGATAAGCTGGAAGTATTACGCCTTTGCGCTCCCAGTGAATCAGGTCGCTTGAAGTGGCCAGGCAAAGCTGCGCGTCCTTTTTGTTGTAGCCGGTGTAGGTGAGGTAGTAGACGTGGCCAAACTTCTGCACGCGCGGATCTTCCACACCGCCATCTTTTTCGTAGTCGGTCTCCGGCGAAAGCACGGGCTCAGGCCTTCGCGTGAAATGAATTCCGTCACTGCTCTCCGCGTAACCCAGCCGCGAAGTGCCGGAAATATCTTGCGCGCGGTAGAGCATTACGACTTTACCGAGCTTCTCGCGTTTACCGCCGGGCAGCATGGCATCCATCGTTGGAATGGTGGTGACTGCTGGATTGAACGTTCCCGCGGATTCCCAGGTTGTGCCCTCCGGAGAAATAATGGGTTGGTTCGAGGTGCGCGTCCACGCACCGAAGGGCAGATCGTTAGTCGGTGTGGCCAAGGCGAGGGAGGCGAGCAGAAAGGTCAGCGGCAGAACTGCTTTTGGTTTCATGAGACGCATCATGGTCAACTCCTCTCGCCTAAAGTTAACAAAGAACCTTACTTCGCTGGCTTAGGGTTTTTGGGAGGATCGAATTGCATGGTGCGGACGATGCCTTCGCCTTCTTTGACGAAGATGACTTGATTAGGCTTGATGTCTTTTAGGGTGTCGACTTGGCCGCTGGGCCAGCGGATTTCGAGGAGCTCGATGCTTTCGGCTTTGCCGATGCCGAAGTGGACGCGGAGATCGTTCTGCGAGAAATAGCTGCCGCCGCTGCGCACTTCGTCGATTTGGGGATGCAGACTTTTTTCGCCGGGGAGATGCGTGACGCACTTAATGCGCGCGCCGATGCCGCTGCGATTGGATTTTGTGCCGATGGTCTTGATCTTGATCCAATTGTTGGCGGTGCGCGATTCGCCGCGGAGAAGCTGCGGAAAATCGTTGACGGTGTTGACGAGCAGGTCGAGGATGCCGTCGTTGTTGAAGTCGCCGAAGGCGCAGCCGCGCGCGGCGACGGGAACGGAGATGCCCGGGCCGGCATCATTCGAAACATCGGCAAAGCGGCCGTTGCGGAGATTTTTGTAGAGCAGCTTGCGCTGAGGGTAGCCGGCTTCGGTCTTAAGCTGCTCGACTTCGGGATAGACGTGACCGTTGCAGATGAGAATGTCGGGCCAGCCGTCGTTGTCCATGTCGAAAAAACCGCAACCCCAGCCTAGATATTGGGTGTACTTACCGAGGCCGGCCTGGTAGGTAGTGTCTTCGAAATTCGCGCCGCCGAGATTGCGATAGAGAGAAGGCGTGTCGCCGGCGAAATTGGTTTTGACGAGATCGAGATTGCCATCGAGATCGTAATCGGCGGCGGAGATGCCCATGCCGGCCTGGGGCTTGCCATCGGCGCTGAGAGCGCAGCCGGCTTCGATGGCGACGTCCGTGAAGGTGCCGTTCTTTTTGTTTTGATAGAGAGCGCTGGCGGTGGAGTCATTGGCGACGTAAATGTCGGGCCAGCCGTCGTTGTCGAGATCGGCGGTGAGGACGCCGAGGCCGTAGGTGCCGTTGGCGGTGAGGATGCCGGATTTTTCGCTGACGTCGGTGAAAGTGCCGTCGCCATTGTTGTGATACAGAATGTTTTTGCCGCCGTTCAAGCCGGGAGGGCCGCAGGCGACCATGACACCTTTGTAAAGGCAGGGACCGGATTCGGGGACGGGAGCAGTTTTCAGATCGAGATCGATGTAGTTGGCGACGAAGAGATCGAGGTGGCCGTCGCGGTCGTAGTCGATGAAGGAGCAGCCGGTGTTCCAACGCTTGCCGGCGCCGGCGACGCCAGCTTTTTCGCTGACGTCGGTGAAGGTGCCGTTGCCATTGTTGTGGTAGAGAACGTTTTTGCCAAAGTAGGTGACGAAAAGATCGTCGAAGCCATCGTTATCGTAATCGCCGACGCAGACGGCTTGTCCCCAGCCGGAATGGAGGAGGCCAGCTTTGGCGGTGACGTCGGTGAACGTGCCGTCGCGATTGTTCTTGAAAAGATGATTGGTGGGTTCCTGACCGGCGGGAAAACCTTCGAGGCGAGTGCCGTTGACGAGAAAGATGTCCAGCCAGCCGTCATTGTCGTAGTCGTAGAAAGCGGCGCCGCAGCCAGTGGTTTCGAGGAGATATTTGTTTTTGTGCTCGCCACCGAAGATGGTTTTGGCGTTGAGGCCGGAATCGCGCGCGACGTTCAGGAAGGAGACGCCGAGGTCGGCTGGCGGAGCAGTTGCGGCGGCGGGCTGTGGCGAAGGCATCCTCTGACTGATGAAGGCGGAGAGCCATTTTTTGGAAAGCGCGAGGGCCAGGACTTTCTCGAGTGGGAGCACGATGGCAGAGCGGCTGAGCGATTGGAGGAATGCGCGGCGTGTGGAAGACAAAAGTAGCGATACCTTTCCTTGCGAGCGCCGTGCTAGAATCCGGCGCTTTCCTTTATAGTAAGGCCAACGAGGCAATGCAAGCACACAGGGCAGCGGGGGCCACCAGAATGGACGTCACGCCGGGTAATGGTCTTTCCTTTCAAAAACAAATTGGACGGATGCGGATGAGATGGATTGGCGCTTGCTTGGCGGCGACGGTGATGCTGGACGGCGGGGCTGCTGCCGGCTGGGGCCAGGCGTTGCCGGACAAACCGCGCGAGATGGAACTCTCGCGGGCGGTGCGGCCGTGGGAATTTCTTCCTGTTACGGGAACACGCGCGGGACTACTGGGGAATGAATCGGGGCGGATGGAAGCTTGGGTGTACCCGCTGAAGATTTTTCGCGAATTTCATTTGAGATTCCATACCGAAGGGCGAGTGCTGGCGGCGGAAGCGCTGGCGAGGACGGTTACGGTGCGGCCGGAGTCGGCGACCATTCTCTACGCCGGGGACACGTTCACGGTGCGGGAGACATTTTTTGCTCCGGTGCGGGAGCAGGGCGCGGTGGTGATTCTGGACGTGGAAACGGAACAGGCTTTGGAGATTGAGGCGGTTTTCCACCGGGATTTTCAACTGGAATGGCCGGCGGCACTTGGGGCGACTTATCTAGACTGGGCCGCAGCGCAGCATGCATTTTATTTTGGCGAGGAACAGAGGAAATTCTCGGCGTTGGTGGGTTCGCCGACGGCAGCGGAGCCGCACGCGGAATTCCAAACGAACTATTCGGAATCGCAGGAAAGCTCGTTCCGACTGGGGGCGACGAAAAAGGGAAAAGAATCGAAGTTGATCGTGATTGCGGGTTCATTGAACGGGAGGGCGGAGGCGGAGAAAACGTATCAGCACTTGACGTTGGATTACGCGCAATTATGGAAGGAATCGGCAGAGTATTATCGAGATTATCTGGAAAAAACGGTGAGCGTGGAACTGCCGGATGCGCAGATCCAGCGGGCTTACGATTGGGCGCGGGTAAGCACAGTGCAAGGAATGGTGAGCAATCCGTCGCTGGGGACGGGGCTGGTTGCGGGGTACCGGACTTCGGGACAAAGCCAGCGGCCGGGGTTCGCGTGGTATTTTGGCAGGGATTCGTGCTGGACTTCGCTGGCGCTGAATGCAGCAGGCGATTTTGCGAATTCTCGGGCGGCGCTGGAGTTTATCGGCAAATACCAGCGGGAAGACGGCAAGATTCCACACGAAATTTCGCAGGGCGCGAATTTCGTGAATTGGTTCAAGGATTATCCGTATCCGTACGCTTCGGCGGACGCTACCCCACTTTACATTATTGCGGTGAATGATTACGTGGCGAAGAGCGGCGACACGGAGTTTGCAAAAGAAGAGTGGAACAGTCTTTGGAAGGCGTATGAATTTTTGCGTTCGACTTATGACGAGCATGGCTTTGCTCAGAATATGGAAGTCGGGCACGGATGGGTGGAGGGGGGGCCGCTGCTTCCGGTGAAGACGGAGCTTTATGAAACGGGATTGGGAATCGAGGCGCTGCGGGCTCTTTCGAATCTGGCGCACCTAACCGGGAGGGAAGATGCGAGTAACGAGCTTTCCGGGAGTTTTGTCAAGCAGAAACCGCTGATGAATGAAGCGTTCTGGATTGCGGAGAAGAAGAGGTTTGCGTTCGCACTGGACAAAGACAATCACGCGGTGGATGAGCCGAGCGTACTGGCAACGGTGCCGATGTGGTTTGGATTGCTGGATGAACCGAAAGCAGACGCGATGATCACACAACTCGCCGATTTGGATCATCAAACGGATTGGGGGATGCGGATTATTTCGGAGCGCTCGCCGAAGTTCAGCGGCGGTGGCTACCACTTCGGATCCGTGTGGCCGCTCTTCACCGGCTGGGCGTCGGTTGGCGAGTATCGGTACCACCGGGCTTTACCGGCTTACGGGAATTTCCGGGCGAACGCTTTGCTGGCGCTAGATGGCTCGCTGGGGCACGTGACGGAAGTGCTTTCGGGCTCGGATTACCAGTCGCTTTCGACGAGTTCTCCGCATCAGATATGGTCGGAGGCCATGGTGGTTAGTCCGTTGTTGCGCGGCATGTTGGGGCTGGATGCCGACGCGGCGAACGCGACGCTCACTTTTTCTCCGCATGTTCCCGCAGACTGGACCTCGTTGGGGATTCGGAACGTGCAGGTTGGATCGGCGAAATTGGATTTGCACTATGCCAAGGATACGGGCGGAATCACACTGGAGGTAAAGGCCGCAGGCGATGCTTCTTGCACGATCGATTTTCAACCAGAAGTGAGTTTGCGGGCGAAAACTCTGGGTGTGGAATGGAACGGACGCGCCACGGCGTTTCATGTGCAATCGAACGAAGAAGACCAGCACGTGGTCGCACGGGTGACGATAGCAGGTGGACAACACACTGTGCGGATCCGGACTCAGGATGATTTTGGATTGAGCTATGACGCGACGCTGCCGGCACAGGGGGCAGCCTCGCGGGGGCTGCGGATTCTTTCGGAAGCGTGGAGCGCGGCGCGAGACCGGCTCACGGTCGAAGTGTCAGGAATTGCAGGCGGTCGGTACGAACTTTCCGTGTGGAATCCCGGACAGATGGCCTCGGCCGACGGAGTAAGAATGGTTAAGGAAGCCGACGGGAGAACATTGTTGCTGCTTGATCTGCCGAACAACGGTGATGCGGCCGTTTCCTACGCGACGTTTTCCATCCAATTTGCGCCAGCGAACAAAAGACGCGCGAAACGATAGATTTAGCCTTCACTCTTGAAACTTCCGCGGGACGCACCATTGCCAGTCGGGTTTCCTTCCGAGATGAAGTCCTGCTCATCGAAACGCCTTCAGCTTTGACGATCCTGGAATTCCTCGTGCCAGGCCATCTGGATAGCTTCGAGCTTGGCTTCGTTGGAAGCGGTGGGGTCGCCTGAAAACCCGGGGAGTTCGGTGATCCACTTGTGCATGTCCGTGAAGCGAACGGTGAGGGGATCAGTATCCGGATGTTTGTCGGCCAAGCCGATGGCGATGTCTTCGAAATTGTCCCAACCGAATGTCGGCGGCATGTCCACTCCAGAAAGAGATTTAACACAGGGGGCGCAGAAACCACAGAGAAAGATGGCGGGATAAGGTCGCCAGCGCAACAGAATTAATGATCGAGTTCCTTGGCGTAGTTTTTGTTCCATTCGGGGATTTCGACGACGATGTCGGTGGTGCCGTCGGGAACGGTCTGGCAGCCGAGGCGCGACTTCGGCGTGATACCGGGGGCTTCGTCGAGTTCGTCGAACTCGGCGTCGGTGGCTTCGTTGCAGGATTCGAGGCCTTCCCGCACGATGACGTGGCAGGTCGAGCAGGCGCAGACGCCGCCGCAGGCGTGGTCGAGGCCGGCTTTGATGCCCTCAGAAATGTCGAGGATGCTGCCCGGGAGGCCGTTGTGGCCGTAGGGAATTTTTTCCGGGTCGACTTCTATGGTCTTGCCGCTGGGAAGAAAGGTGACTTTATATTTCTTCGTTGCGGGTTTGTATTTGACTTCTTCGATGTATGGGTTGCTGCCGCCCATTTTCTCCCCCCTGATTCTTGCTGCGCTGATATCGCGCCAAGTAGTGGCGCAGCATGCTGCGCCACTACAAAGAAAATCTAAACTTCGGCTAGTTTGCGGCCTTCGAGCGCCGTGGAAACGGCTGAGTTCATAAGCAACTCCGCAAGGTGCTCGGTTGCGTGATTCAGTTCGTCGATGCGCTTGCGAATCAATTTGTAGTCGCTTCCAGTTACCGATTCTTGCAAGGCGACGACACTGGCGTTGATTTTAGCGCGTTCTTCGGCGGACAAAGCGGCGGATTGCGGATTGGCTAGCGCTTTTGCCGTGGCCGACAGGATCGCCTCGGATTCGGTGCGCGCTTCGATGACTTGGCGTTCGGCGAAATCCTGCTCGGCGTATTCGATGGATTCCTCGAGCATGCGCTCAATTTCGGAATCGTTGATGCCGTAGCTGGGCTGGACCTCGATGGAATGCTGATCGCCGGTGCGGAGATCCTTGGCTCCAACCTGCAGAATGCCGTTTGCGTCGATCAGGAATTTCACTTCGATGCGCGGCAATCCGGCGGGCGCGGGGGAAACTCGCAGAGTGAAACGTGCGAGCGAGCGGCAGTCTTTCGCGAGTTCGCGTTCGCCCTGGAGAACGTGAATGTCGATGCCGGTCTGATTGTCGACGCCGGTGGTGTACAGCTCCTGAGCGCTCGCGGGGATCGTGGAATTACGCGGAATGATTTTTGCGACGGCACCGCCGTAGGTCTCGATGCCGAGAGAGAGCGGCGTGACATCGAGCAGGAGCATGGTTTTCACGCCCTGGTCGAGAATGTTGGCCTGCACCGCGGCGCCGAGGGCCACGACTTCATCGGGATTCAGCTCGATGTGCGGTTTGCGATCGAAAAATTCCTGCACGGTGCGGCGGATCAGCGGCGTGCGCGTGGTGCCGCCGACAAGCACGACCTCGTCCATGTCCGTGGGCTTGAGTTGGGCGTCGGCAAGGGCTTGCCTGACGGGTCCCATGGTGCGGTCGACCACCGGGCGAATGAGTGCGTCGAGCGCTCCGCGGGTAAACTCGTGAACGAACATCTTGCCGTTCGGCAAGGAGAAATGAAGAATGGCGGTTTCGGACTCGGAGAGATGGTGCTTCACGTCAATCAGCGCTTTGCGCAGCTCTTGCGCGAGCTCGCCGTGCGGCGAAAAGTCAATTTCATCGTGCTGAAGAATCAGTTCATGGACAAATGCCTGGAGCAAATTGTCGATGTCGTCGCCGCCCAGGTGCGTGTCGCCGTTGGTTGAAAGAACCTGGAAGATGTCGCCATCGGTCGTGGAAATCAGTTTCAGGACGGAAATGTCAAAGGTGCCGCCGCCGAGATCATAAACGGCTACTTTGCCGCGCTGTTTCTCGTGCAAGCCGTAGGCGAGCGCCGCGGCGGTGGGCTCGTTGACGAGGCGGAGGACTTCAAGGCCGGCAATTTTCCCCGCGTCCTTGGTAGCCTGGCGCTGGGCATCGTTGAAATACGCGGGAACGGTGATGACCGCGCGATCAACGGTTTCGCCGAAATGGGCTTCGGCCCAATTTTTCAGTTCGCGCAGGATGAAAGAGGAAATCTCGGGCGGGGTGAAAACTCTGCCGCCGAGGAGAACGCGGATGACGTTTTTGCTCGAAGGATCGATACGAAAGGGAAACAGCTTGAGCTCATCTTGAACATCGGCGGGGCCACGGCCCATGAGACGTTTCACGGAGTAAATGGTGCGCTCGGGCTGGGTAAGCAAGCGGCGGCGCGCCGGTTCGCCGACCACAATGCTGCCGTCGGGATCGAGGCTAACGACTGAAGGGCAAAGAGTGTCGCCGTACGGGCCCGGGATACACTTCGGCTGGTTCGTCTGCGAGTCGAGGTAGGCGACGAGGCTGTTGGTTGTTCCGAGGTCGATTCCGACGATTCTGCCCATGATGAAAACCCGGAGGGGCTAAAGCCCCTCGCTACAAAAGCTCCTTTTGGACGTTGTTTACTAGATTTCTTATGTACGAGCGGCGGTTCAGCAAATCGTTCAGCTTGGCCATGATCTTTCTTCGCGTGACGGCGTCAGCTTGCAGGGCGGCATCCCATTCGCGCGCGGCGCCTTGAAGCTGCGCATCAACTTCGCCTAGCTTCAGCTGAAAACCTTTCTCGGCGGATTCAAGGCGCAATTTCAATCCGGCGAGGGCGCCACCCGAGGCCTTTGCTTCGCGAAGCTCGTCGAGCGATTCGTTCAACTCGAAGACTTCCTCAAGCAGCTCCGGCGGAGCTTGCTGCTTGTGCTCACCTTCCTTGCGGGCGCCTTCGATGCCAAGGAGATATTCGACGCGCGCCACAGGATCGCGCAGAATGCGGTAAGCGTCATTCAATTCCGAGCTGCGTTGCAAAGAGATCCCGCGCTCGTGTTCGCTGGCGTTAACGAAATTGTCTGGATGGAACTTCCAGCTCAGCTGCAGGAATTTTTGCTCAAGAGCGCCCATTTCGATCCAGAGCTTGCGGGGCAGACCAAACAGCTCGAAATAGCCGGAATTGTTCGACACTGCTAGGCCGTAAAGGAGCTGCCGCAGCCGCAATTCCGCGCCGCGTTGGGATTCTGGAAAACGAATCCCTGGCGCATGAGCGTCTCTTCGTACTCAAGGGTCGTGCCGTTCAGGTACAGAAAACTTTTCGGGTCGACGAAAAGGCGCGCGCCGAATTCCTCGAAAATCTTGTCGCGGTCGCGCGCTTGAGTGTCCAGCCTCATGGCATAGGAGAGACCGGAGCAGCCGCCGCCCTGGATGCCCACTCGCAAGCCCCCAACATCGGGAGACACCCCTTCCTTTTCGAGCAGCGCGCGAATTTTCAACGCGGCGCGCTCGGTCAGGTGGATCTTTGCGATGTTCGGGCTTGCGACTTCTGTTGCCATGTTCAAATGCTCCAAAACGTTTCCGGATTCAATCGTGCCACGCAAGGGTGCATGCTCGCCCCTACAAGCCCAGCGTTAGCAAACTTAGTTGGCTCCAGGCTTAGTGCGACGCCTTTTCGTGGACCGGGACTTCGACGCCGTGCTTTTTCTTCCAGTCGCCAATGGCGGCCTTGATGGCGTCTTCGGCGAGCACGGAACAGTGGATCTTCACCGGCGGGAGTGAGAGCTCGCGCACGATGTCCGTGTTCTTGATCGAAAGCGCCTCTTCGACCGTCTTGCCTTTGACCCACTCGGTGGCGAGCGAAGAGCTGGCGATGGCCGATCCACAACCGAAGGTCTTGAACTTGGCTTCTTCAATGACCTGGGTATCGGGATTGATCTTCATCTGCAGCTTCATGACGTCGCCGCACTCCGGCGCGCCGACGAGACCCGTGCCGACGTTAGGGTCTTCTTTCGGCATGCTGCCGACGTTGCGGGGATTGTTGTAGTGATCAACCACTTTATCGCTGTATGCCATTAGCCGTTGCTCCTTGCCAGATTGACGAGATTGCCGAAACCCGCGCTCTTGACAGCCTTGTCCGTGAGCGAAACGTTCGGCACGGAAGCCGAGCGGCCCGCGGTCAACTGACGAAGAGCGTCCTTGATGAACTCCGCGCCGAGCCCGAGCATCTTCAGAAAGGCGCGCACTTGCTGAAGCTC
>WNEZ01004107.1_pt1 | contig 12632 bp, 9 predicted proteins | sample 5400521 | NCBI WGS metagenome assembly WNEZ01 (sample SAMN13153339, study PRJNA577476) | soil metagenome | isolation source: 120 cm saprolite under Douglas fir tree site 2 hole 1 replicate 1 | place: USA:California | collected 2015-04-18 | reverse complement strand
CGCCAGCATGCTGACGGGCACACGCATCGTCACTGCACGGATCGTGTGCAGCTTCGACTTGATCGCTGCGCCACCCAGTTGCATCGTCTTGATCGACGAGTCAGTGGGCATCTGGCGGAACTGCACGATGACGGTCACAAAGCTGTTCGTTCCTGTTGCCCGCTGCTGGAGATCTGCGGAAAATTTGGCTGTGGAGCCGGCGTAGGACGGCATTGCCGAAAGCACCAGCAGTGCCAGTCCGACAACCCGACCCCAAGCCGCGCTGAACATTGGGGAACTGGGCGGACGACCTTCGCGTCCGCATGTGATCTGCGATTTATCGCTGTTGTTCATAGGTATTCTTGGCGGCGTTTTCGAGGGACGCAGCATACAGCACGCCCTTCGCGCCTGGCCTTTAATGGGCAATCGCGAGGCCAATTACAGTATGGCTAAGCTTAGTGTTTACAATGACTTGCACGTGGGAGGCGACCGGAAGCGAAGGGACAACTTGGCCCAACGGACGGGTTCGACACCGCCGCTCGGTCCGTAACTCATTTGAAATAAAGGCGGGGCAGGCAGGAAGCCTGATTTGGGACAAAGTGGCCCGATCTGTGGAGTCCAGTTCTCAGTTCTCAGCTATAGAATTGGCTGTTACTGAGAACTGAGAACCGGGAACTGAGAACTTCTAAGTACGAGCAAGCACCGGACGTAAAGGGGCACTCAATCCACGCATCATGCTTTCAAACTGTGGAATATCGAGAGACTGAGGCCCGTCGGAAAGCGCCCGCTCCGGACAGGGATGCACCTCGACAATGAGGCCGTCCGCTCCGACCGCTATTGCTGCCCGCGAAACCGCTCCTATCAGGCTCTGCTTGCCGGTGCCATGCGACGGATCAGCCACTACCGGCAGGTGGGAGAGTTCTTTGGCGAGGGCGACAGCGGCTAAATCGAAAGTATTGCGCATGCCGGTTTCGAAGGTCTTAATTCCGCGCTCACAAAGCACAACCTCATCGTTTCCGCCGGAAAGCAGGTATTCCGCCGCCAGCAGCCACTCCTTCACCGAGGCCGACGGGCCGCGCTTGAGCAGAATCGGCTTCTTGACGGTCGCAAGCCTTCGCAGCAGCGCGAAGTTCTGCATGTTGCGCGCGCCGACCTGCAGCATGTCGGCATACTCGCAGATCAGGTCCAAATCTTCCGTACTCATGACCACGGTGACCACCGGGAGGCCGGTCAGTTCACGAGCTTCGCGCAGAATCTTCAGCGCTTCAATGCCCAATCCCTGGAACTCATACGGGGAGGTGCGCGGTTTGTAGGCTCCGCCGCGCAGCATGGTCGCGCCTGCGCGCTTCACCCCTTGCGCAGTCTCCAGCAATTGCTCGCGCGATTCCACCGAGCAGGGACCGGCAATCACGACTACTTCGGGCCCGCCGATTTTTACGCCCCCAGACTTTCCTCCTCCAACGCTGACCACCGAGGGCTGCGGCCGTGTTTGGCGGCTGACGAGCTTGAAGGGTTGGGCGATCGCGACCACGTTGTCCACCCCGGGCGCGACCGAAAGAGCCTCGATTTCATGGCGACGCCCACCGCTGCCGACTGCCGCGACAATGGTGCGCTCGGTACCTCGCGTGACGTGAGGCTGGAATCCGGCCTCGCGGATACGTTGAATGATGTGGTCGATCTGCTGTTCGGTGGCGTTGTCGGACATGTTCACAATCATGGCGATGACCTTCCTTATTGCCGCCAAAAACAAAAGCCGCGATTTTTCGCGGCTTTGGCGGAATCTTTGAGCTGTCTCTATTTTCCTGGTGACCCGCTCCGATTCTGCACCTCCGCCGCACATGGAAACCAATAGCGGCCAAATAGGCGAAACGTGCAAAATCGAGTCATAGAGATGTCGAACTGTAACGTTTGAAGCGGCGACCTCTTCTACAATCTAAACCTTGTGGAACCGAAATTACTGCTGCGGGATAGAACTGGCAACACTGGAGAACACGTTGTTGGCGTTTCCGCCGATGAGACGCACCGTGCCGATTACCAATACCAGGATGACAGCGAGCATGACCGCATATTCGGCAATGTCTTGCCCTTGTTCGTCCTTGCAAAGATTGCGAAGATACTGAACCATAGATCCTCCGGGAGAAGTGGCGTAGCTAATAATGCCGACTCGGACGGCGATTGTCAATCGCAGCCGGAGTTGATTTTTTTACCAGCGTCGGAACTCGCTGCTCAGGTGAAAACCTGAGCCCCGACGCATAGTCTACTACCTCGTCACAGATCCTATCGTGCTTGCAACGGTAACGAATCGCTAGTGTACCGCCGCCGCAGAAGCTCTCGATACGATCGGACGTTGAAGTAGCGCCGGCGTCACCGCTCGAGACGTAGCGCCGGCTTCACCGCTCGATACGATCGGAGCCGCTCTATCGCTCAAAAGTTGGCGGGCGCCCTGGGCGGCGTAGTCGAGCACCGGTCCTGGCACCACTCCAAGGTAAAGCGTGGCCAGCACGCACATTGCAATGGCGAGCCCTGCCGCGAACGGCACCTGAGTAACGGGAACCTCGCCTCGGGGCTCGCGCATGTACATCATGACGATAATGCGGAGGTAATAATAAGCGCCCAAGGCGCTATTCAGCACTAAGATGATCGCCAAGCCAACCAGATTTGATTTCAGCGCGGCACTCAATACATAGAACTTCGCAAAGAAGCCGCCCGTGATCGGAATACCGATCAACGACATCAGAAAAAATGTGAACGTCGCCGCCAGCAACGGAGACTTTCTGCCGAGGCCCGCATAATCTTCCAGCGTGACGTACTTTTCGCCGGCGTTCGCAAAATGGCTGACGACGGCAAACGCTCCTACATTCATCGCGGCATAGGCGGCGGTGTAGAACATCGCCGCGGACGTGCCCAATTCCGGTTGTGCCGCAAACGCGACCAGCAGATATCCGGCGTGGGCGATCGACGAATACGCGAGCAAGCGCTTGACGTTGTCCTGCACCAAAGCGCCGACGTTTCCCAGCGTCATGGAAAGCGCGGCCGAGGCCCAGATCAGCCAGAACCATCCGGGTGCGTTCGCTTCGAACAGAACGCGCAGCAAAACCGCGAATGCCGCCGCCTTGGGCCCCGTCGACATCAGCCCGACGACAGGAGCCGGTGCTCCTTCATAGACGTCTGGAGTCCATACGTGGAAAGGTGCCGAGGCGACTTTAAACCCCAAGCCCACGAACATGAGCGCGGTCGCAAGATACGCCAACACGGGTACGTTGCCGGACCGCAGCACCTGCCTGATCGCGTCAATGTTGGTGGAACCGGTCGCGCCGAACATAAGCGCGACACCGTAGAGGAAGAACGCCGTGGCGAACGATCCCAGCAGAAAATACTTGAGCGACGCTTCACTGCTTGAGGCTTCGCGCCGCCGCAAGCCTGCCAGTACATATGTCGAGATCGACGAAATTTCCAGCGCAACAAAAATAAGCACGAGTTCGATCGCCGACGACATCAAACACATGCCAACCGTGCCGAACAGGATTAGAGCGTAGTACTCTCCGCCGCGGATGCGCTGCACCCGCAAATACTCGAATGAACTGAGGATGGCCACCGCCGCAATCGCGATGACGAGGAAGTGAAAGAAGACGCTGAAACCCTCCACCCGAACCATGTTCCAAAAAGCTGTTCCGGGATACTGCGCCATCCAGAACGTCGACGCCAGCGCCGCGAGAGTACCGATCAGTGCGATCGTGCCCAGCGCCTGATGACTATTGTCTTCGTCGAGCAGCGGGTCAACGACCATGATCAGCATGCCGAAAATCGACAGCACCAACTCTGGCAGGATGCGCATGTAGTCGGCGCCTTGCGGCAGCATAGATGTCGATGTCTGCACCTGCGCCAGCAGACCTAGCAATGAATGGGAGAACTCCGTCAGCGCTATCATTGGCCCACTACCTTGCTGGCCAATTGCGTAAAGGGGGCGAGCGCCGCTTGCACCGCCGGATCAATTGCGCTGAGCCACACCAGTGGCGCGACGCCCATCACTAGAGCGGCAATCGCAATGGGGGAAAGTGCTGCCTTCTCCCGCAGATTGAGGTCGGGCAGTGTGGCATTCACTTCGTGCGTCACCTTGCCGAAGAAAACGCGCTGATACATCCAGAGCAGATAGCATGCGCTCCAAATCACACCGGTCGCGGCCAGGATCCCATAGATCGGGCGCGCCTGGAATGCTCCACTCAGCACCAGGAACTCGCCGATGAACCCGTTCAGCAGCGGCAGTCCGACCGAGGCCAGCACCGTGACCAGAAAGAAAGTGGCGTACTTGGGCATCGGTGTCGCCAGTCCGCCAAACTCGGCGATCTCGTAGGTGTGGCGGCGTTCGTAGAGGATGCCCGCCAGCATGAAGAGCCCGCCGGTGGCGACTCCGTGCGCCAACATGACAAAGACGGCTCCGTTGAGTCCGGCCGTGGTGAAACTGAAGATGCCGAGCACGACGAACCCAAGGTGGCTGACCGAGGAGTAAGCGATCAGCTTTTTCATGTTCGGTTGCACCAGCGAGACCAGCGCGCCGTAGATGATGCCGATCAGCGCCAGAACCATGATCCAGGAGGCGTTGCGGCGCGCCTGTTCGGGAAAGAGGCCGACGTCGAAGCGCAGCAGACCGTAGGTGCCCATCTTCAGCAGCACGCCGGCCAGCAGCACCGATCCGGCAGTGGGCGCTTCCACGTGCGCGTCAGGCAGCCAGGTGTGAAGAGGGAAGAGCGGGACCTTGACCGCAAACGCGATGAAGAAGCCAAGGAAGAGCCACAGCGAGGCCGTCTCAAAACCCAGCACGCTGCCGCTGCGGATCGCATTTTGAATGACCGTGAAATCGAAGCTGCCAGTCTTGGCATACAACCACAGAATAGCCGCCAGCATGAACATTGAGCCGATAAAGGTGAACAGGAAATACTTCACTGCGGCATACACCCGGCGTCCGTGGCCGTACATGCCGATCAGCAGCGCCATCGGGATCAGCGTGGCGTCCCAGAAGAAGTAGAACAGGAACAAATCGAGTGAGGTGAAAACGCCGATCAGAGCCGTCTCCAGGATCAGCAGCAGGATGAAGAATTCCTTGACCCGCTCGTGAATCGAAGTCCACGAAATCAGCACGCACAGCGGCGTGAGGAATGTCGTCAGCACCACCAGCCAGACGGAGATTCCGTCAACGCCCATATGGTAATGAATGTTGGGGGACGTGATCCAGATTTTGTCGATCTCGAATTTGAAGGCCCCGGGCTCACGATGGAGATGCACCGGCAAATGCAGCGAGGCCACAAATGCCAGGATAGATATGACGAAGGCAAACAGCTTGATGTCACGATCGCGCCGCGGGATCAGCAGAATGAGCAGGCCGCCTCCAGCAGGAATGAAGGTCACCAGTGAAAGAATGAATGGACTGAGACTATCCAGATTCATCGGACTCCGTTCATCGCAAACCCATCCAGACCATGTAGGCGATTACAACCGCTCCTCCAGCCGCTATCCAGCCGGCATAGGAACGCAGGTTGCCCGACTGCATGTGACGCGCCTTGTCAGAGACATGGCGCGCGGCGTCGGCTGAATCATTGACCGCGGCGTCGATTATTCCCTGATCGACGCCATGCCACAGAATCGTCGTCGAACCGTCGATGAGCGGCTTGACGAAAAGAGCAGCGTAAAGGTCGTCAATGTAATACTTGTTGCTGACAGCCTGGTAGAGTCCGCCGAGGCTGGCCGCAATCCGTGCCGGCAGTTCCGGGCGACGACTGTATAGCAGATACGCCAGCAGCCATCCGAGCCCGGCCACGCCGACGGAAACAACCATGAGCAGATACTCGAGTGTGCTCTTCCCAGCTTCCGGAGAGGCTTCCTGCGCAACGTCACTCGCTCCCCGAAAAACGGGGGCCAGAAAATGTTCGAAATGATTGTTGTACCCGGCTACCCATCCTCCAAAAACCGATAGGACGGCAAGGACCACGAGCGGACCCAGCATCACCCACGGGCTCTCATGTGGCTCGCCGTGGCCATGCCCATGACTGTGATCATCATGACCGTGCGCCTTTTCCACCACGGCGCCGCGATACTCGCCGCCGAATGTCATATACATCAACCGGAACATATAAAAGGATGTAATGAAAGCTGTAACCACGCCGATCAGCCAATAGACCCAGCTTGCGTTAAAGGCTTTCCAAAGAATTTCGTCCTTGGACCAGAAGCCAGCGAGCGGCGGGATGCCCGCAATCGCAAGCGTGGCAATCCCCATCGTCGCAAACGTCCACGGCATGTAAACCCGCAGTCCGCCCATCTTCCGCATGTCCTGCTCGCCGCCGACGCCATGAATTACCGAACCTGCCGCAAGAAACAGCAGCCCCTTGAAGAAAGCGTGCGTCATCAGATGGAAGATGCCCGCTGAGAACGCTCCCACGCCGCAGGCCATGAACATATAGCCGAGCTGTGACACGGTGGAGTAGGCCAGCACTTTCTTGATATCGGTTTGCGCGATGCCGATGGTTGCCGCAAACAGAGCGGTGAGCGTTCCGATGATCGCGACCACCATCATCGCCATCGGCGCGCGCTCGAAGATCACGGACGAACGCGCCACCATATAAACGCCCGCCGTTACCATGGTCGCCGCGTGGATCAAGGCGGAGACTGGAGTGGGGCCTTCCATGGCGTCCGGCAACCACACATAAAGAGGGATCTGGGCCGACTTACCCGCCGCGCCGACCATCAACAGCAAGCCAATCGCTGTGAGCAATCCGGCGCCCGCGGTCTCGGCTGGCAATGACTGCGCCGCTGCAAACACGTGTGTGAAGTCGAGCGACCCGAAATTCTTAATCATCAGGAAGAGCGCAATCAGGAATCCGAAGTCGCCGATCCGGTTAACGATAAAGGCCTTCTTGCCGGCCGCCGCTGCCGAGTCTTTCGTAAACCAGAAACCGATCAGCAGATATGACGCCAGGCCCACGCCCTCCCACCCGATGAACATGACCAGGTAGTTCTTCGCCAGCACCAGCGTCAGCATGAAGAACATGAACAGATTCAGGTAGGACATGAAGCGGTAGTACCCGTCGTCGTCCCACATATAACCGACCGAGTAGATGTGAATCAGGAAGCCGACGCCGGTTACCACGAGCAACATGACGAGCGATAACTGATCGAGATAGAAACTGAAGTCGACTTGAAAGTTGCCCGAGCGGATCCAGTGTGCGAGATCAGAAGAGTAAGGAGCGGATGCCGACGAAAAGCCCGCGGCCAGCCACACCGCCATGACAAAGGCAGCGCCGGAGAAGACGAGAGCCACCGTCGAGATCGCTTTCTTCGACAACCGCCGGCCAAAGAAGCCATTGATAGCCGCCCCGGCGAGTGGAAGCAGCGGGACGAGCCAAGGATAAAGATAAGGATTCGGCGTCATAGCTTGAGCAGGTTCACCTGGTCCACATTCAAAGTTTCACGCGTTCGATAGACGGCGATGATGATCGCCAGTCCCACCGCGGCCTCAGCGGCGGCCACCACCATTACAAAAAAGACAAAGACCTGTCCGCTGAGCGCATGCCAGTGCGCGGCGAACGCCACGAACGAAAGGTTCACGCCATTGAGCATCAGCTCGATCGACATGAAGATCGTGATGATGTTGCGCTTGATCAGGAACCCGAGCACACCACACACGAACAGGATTCCGCTCAACAGCAGATAGTAGGAAAGAGGGACCATCTTTATTCTGCGTCCTTTCTCTCGCCGCTGGCCACAGCTCTCGGCCGGCTGGCAAGGACGACCGCGCCCATGATGGCGATCAGAATTAGCACCGACGTGACTTCAAAGGGCAGCAAAAAATCGTGGAAGAGAAGCCGGGCAATATCCTTGGGATCGCCCTTTAACGCGCCGATGGGGACGGCCTCTGTATTGGATCGATTGAGAAGCGTCCAGGCGACGAGCACTCCGCCGATCAGCACTCCGGGAATGCCGAGCAGTATCGCCACTCGGCTGCCTTTGGTGCGCTCTTCCGCGCCGGCGTTCAGCAGCATGATGGTAATCAAAAACAACACCATGATCGCGCCGGCGTAGACAATCACTTGCACCGCAGCCACAAATTCAGCGCCCAACAGAAGATACTCGGCAGCGAGCGCCGCCATCACCGCGATCAGCGACAGCGCGCTGTTAATGGGATGGCTCTGCACCAGCAGGTTGATAGCTCCCGCCACGCAGATCGCTCCGAAAAAGAGAAATAGAATTAGATGAAGCATTTTTTGCGAGTTCTCAGTTCCCAGTTCTCAGTTCTCAGTAACCCCATATCGCAACTGAGAACCGGGAACTGAGAAATGCCGTCAAGCTCTCCATGCCACAATCAGCGCCGTAACCACAATGTTCGCAATCGCCAGGGGTAACAGGAACTTCCACCCGAACGCCATAAGCTGGTCATAGCGAAAGCGGGGCAAGGTCCAACGCACCCAGACGTACAGAAACATAAAGAAGAAAACCTTCAGACAGAACCAGACAACCGGCATCAGCGCTTGCAGGATTGGCGGACCAAAGATCGGGCCGTGCCATCCGCCGAGGAACAGCAGCGTGGCCAGGCAGGCGACCGTCACCATGTTGGCGTACTCGGCCATGAAAAACATCGCGAATTTCATCGCGCTGTACTCGGTGTGATATCCGGCCACCAGTTCCGACTCGGCTTCTGGCAGATCAAAGGGCGTGCGGTTGGTCTCCGCATACGCGGAAATCAGATAGATGAAAAATGCAATCGTCTGGCCGTGAAAAATATTCCAGCGTGGAATGAAATGCCAAAACACTCCGCCCTGCGCATCCACGATCTCGCGCAGGCTGAGGCTTCCCGCCATAATCATTACTCCCACCAGCGACAGGCCCAGCGAAACTTCATAGCTGATCATCTGGGCGCTGGCGCGCAGTCCGCCGAGCAGCGCGTACTTGCTGTTCGAGGACCATCCGGCAAGCGCCACACCGTACACGCCCATCGACGTAATCCCGAGCACAACCAGCAGGCCGATATTCAAGTCGGTAATCTGGAGATACGTGCCCCACGGACCGATGTTGACCCAATTGCCAAACGGAATCACCGAAATGGATGTAATAGCGAAGACGACCGCGATGATCGGCGCAGCGATGTAGAGCGGCTTATAGACATGCGGCTGCGTCAGGTCTTCTTTAAAGATGAATTTGACACCGTCAGCAAGCGGCTGCAAGAGCCCAAAAGGACCGACCCGCGTAGGCCCCCAGCGGTTCTGGATGTGCGCCGACACCTTGCGCTCCAGCCAGACGCTATAGGCCACCGCCGTCAGCAGAACAAACACGACGGCAACCGACTTGATCAGCGAAATGATGACGAACGTCGTTATGCTCAATTGTTCTCGTGTGGCGCGGGCGCCCTCGCCCGCGTGCTTTTGATCTTAAGGTTTGTTGTGCGTCTCAGCAGTTCGTCTCTAGTCCGCCGCAACTTCCGACTCAGCGGGCTTGTTTTCCAAAACCGACTTCAGAGTCTTTGAATACCGACCAAGCGTCCCCGAGCTAAACAAACCATCGTCGGCCGGAACAATCAACTCCGGCGGTTGCATCGCGCTCGCGCCACCGTCAGCAATCTCCAGGTGCTGATCATTGCCAGCCAGCAGATTGATCCGCGAGACATTGGTCTGCGAAACATGGTACCCGGCAACCACCCGCTGGACTTCATCCAGAATCGCGATGGGATCAAACGGCGTCATTTTTGGTTCCAGGTTATGCGCTTCGAGCCACACCGCATGACGATCCGCCTCGCCCGATTGCGCTCCGCGGGTTTGCCCCATATCGGCGTGCGTCCCACCTCCGAAGGGCACAAGACCGCGTACATCGAAGCCAATGGCGTCCGCTATGCGAACGATCATCTCGAAGTCCGGCTTCGTGTTCGTAACTTCGCCGGCTTTCTTCACGAGTTGCAGATCGCCACAGGTGTTCGTATAAGTCCCAGTTTTCTCGTATGCATTCGCCGCCGGCAAAACTACGTCGGCAATCGTCGCAGTCTCAGTCAGGAACATGTCCTGAACCACGACAAAGCTTTTCGAGAGCACAAAGGGATCAATGCCTAAACGGCCGACGGGATTCGAGCCGACGACGTACAGCGCTTTCAGTTTGCCGGCCTTCGCCGCGTCCATCATCTCCGGCAGGCTCAACCCTTTTTCGCTCGGCAGCTTGCCCCATTCCTGCTGAAACTTGTCTGCGCTGCTGACCGGCTCATATCCCGGCAGAAGATCGGGATAAAGCCCCATTTCGCTTGCTCCGCGGGAATTCGCGTAATCGCCCAGACAGATCAGCTTGGCCCCGGTTAACGTCGAAGCAAAGCCTACCAATTTTTCGATGTCATGGCCGCGCAGTTCGGAACCGAAGGCGATGACCATACTTTGTTCGGCACGAATTGTTTCTCGCAGCGCGATCCAGGCGTCGCGCGTCAGACTGTCGGCTAGTTGGGAACTTACAAGCGTATCGAGCAGGGAATCGTCGCCAGCAAGAAATGCGACTGCCTTCGCTTCCGCGCCCGCTGGCACCAGTCCAAAGCTCGCCGCCTGCCGCCGCATTTTGATGGGCGCGGAGTTGATGACATAGAGCCGCGCCCGGCGCAATCGGACGTTAGTTCGAATTTGCCACGCCAGCAGTGGATGCTGATTTGTCGGGTCGTTGCCGATCAGCAGAATCGCAGGTGCCTTCAATACGTCGCGCATGGAAGCCGTTTTTCCAGGCTTGCCGTGGAGCGCTGCCGCGAGGGCAGGGTAATCTGCCGTCCGGTGATGATCGACGTTATTGGTTCTAAGTACGACGCGGGCAAATTTTGACAGAAGATAATTTTCTTCGTTAGTCGTGCGATTTGACCCGACGACGCCGATCGCGCTCCCGCCGCCTTGCTCACGAACTTCGTCGCGAACTTCTAGAAACCGCCTGCCGATCAATTCAAACGCTTCTTCCCAGGTCGCAGGCGTCAGCTTGCCGTTCTTGCGAATCAGCGGCTGGGTAAGGCGCTCTTCATTATGCGCAAAGTCGAAAGCGTAGCGGCCCTTGACGCACAGAAAATCGCCATTGATCCCGCTCTTGTCGCGGTTGTCACCGCGGACGATCTCCGTGCCGGTGTCGCAGCGGCGCACGCCCAACGTGGTCTTGCACCCGTCCCCGCAGTGGGTGCAGATCGTGCCCACATGTTTCATCTCCCACGGACGCGTCTTGTAGCGATAGGCGCCCGAGGTGAGCGCGCCGACTGGACAGATGTCGATGCACATCCCGCACTCTTCGCAATCCAGATGATCTTCCTGATTAGGCGCACTGATATTCGGAGCAATGATCGAACCCACGCCGCGATTCTGCACGCCGAGCGCCCAAACATCCATGCCTTCGCCGCAGACGCGCACACAGCGGTAGCACAGGATGCAACGCGGACGGTCGAAATACACCACCGGAGACCACTGCTGTTCTTCCTTGTGGTTCTTGGCCTCCATGAACTTCGATTCGGCGGCGCCGTAGGAAAACGTCATGTCCTGCAGTTCGCATTCGCCGCCGGCATCGCACACCGGGCAATCCAGCGGATGGTTGCCGAGCAGCAACTCGACCATCGCCTTGCGGGCCTGACGCACCTCATCGCTGTCGGTCGCGACGATCATGCCCTCGGTCACCGTGGTCGTGCAGGCAGTCTGGAGCTTGGGCATCTTCTCGACCTTCACAACGCACATGCGGCAAGCGCCCTGCAACGAGAGCCCCGGGTAGTAGCAAAAAGAGGGCACTTCGATGCCCACGCTCTTGCAGGCTTCGATCAGCAGCGACCCAGCAGGCGCCGTGATCTTTTTTCCGTCGACAGTGAGATTTACGTCAGCCATGATTTTCCGTAGCGCCGGCGTCTCGCCGGCTGTCCGGCGGGCGTCCTCGCCCGCCGCATATCCTCAAATCTTCTGTACCGTCGTATCTCAACGGCTGTATATCCGCCGGGCCGGCGAGACGCCGGCGCTACACCAGTACCGCTTCGCCCACTTTTTCAAAAGGGCAAGGCTTTCCATCCAGATGATCTTCAAATTCTTTTCTGAACTTTTTCACGAACGCCATGGTAGGCATCGCCGCGGCGTCTCCCAGCGGACAGAAAGTCTTGCCCAACATGTTTTCGGAAAGGTAATACATATTGTCGATATCTTTCCTCACGCCGCCGCCCGAATGGAAACGAATCAAAGTCTTCTCCAGCCAGTCCGTCCCCTCGCGGCATGGGATACACCACCCACAGCTCTCATGCCGGTAGAACTTCATCGTTCGCAGCGCGAACTTGACAATGCAAGCAGTATCATCGAGCACCACCACGCCGCCGGAACCAAGCATAGAACCCGTCTTCGCCACGGAATCGAAGTCCATGGCGACATCAATTTCCTCCGGCAGCAGCACCGGCGTGGACGATCCACCCGGAACAACAGCTTTCAAACTGCGTCCGTTAGGAATCCCGCCGCCAACCTCGTAAATCATCTTCTTGAGGTTATAGCCCATCGGAAGTTCGTAAACGCCCGGCTTATTGAGATTTCCCGCGAGGCAGAACAGGCGCGTGCCACCATTCTTCGGCGTGCCCAGTTTCGAGTACCAATCCGCGCCGCCCAAAATGATGTGGGGCACGGCAGCCAGCGTCTCCACATTATTAA
>WNEZ01006947.1_pt1 | contig 12635 bp, 8 predicted proteins | sample 5400521 | NCBI WGS metagenome assembly WNEZ01 (sample SAMN13153339, study PRJNA577476) | soil metagenome | isolation source: 120 cm saprolite under Douglas fir tree site 2 hole 1 replicate 1 | place: USA:California | collected 2015-04-18 | reverse complement strand
AACCTGCTGATCGGCGAGCGCACCGCGGAGCAGATCAAGATGGAGATCGGCTCAGCGCACCAGCTCGACAAGCCGATGACCATGGAGATCAAAGGCCGCAACCTGATTGAAGGCGTGCCCAAGACGATCACAGTGGATGACGGCGAAATCCGCGAGGCCTTGAGCGAATGTGTTTCGACCATAATGAACGCGATTCGCGTAGCGCTGGAGCGGACGCCGCCTGAACTCTCGGCCGACATCAGCGACCGCGGCATCGTGCTGACTGGAGGTGGCGCGCTGCTGAAGAATCTCGACAAGCGTATCCGCGAAGAAACCGGCCTGCCGGTGTCAATCGCGGACGATCCGCTGTGCAGCGTGGTGCTGGGCACAGGCAAGATGCTGAGCGACTTCAAGCTGCTGAGAAAGATCTCGATCGAATAACAGCGGCCAGCTGTCAGTTGCCAGTTAAGGCTGCGCACAACTGGCAACTGATCACTGACAACTGGCAACTGGTGTTATGGAATCTGTCCTCGGCCGTTACCGCAACCTGATCATCCTGGTGGGAGTGTTGTTCCTGCAGGTGCTGGGACTTGCCGTGCAGGTCAAGCGCAGCTCGGACGCGGAAAGCACACGCCTGATCCGCATCTGGGCGGTGAGCGCCATTACTCCTCTCGAGCGCGGGCTGGTCTGGGTGCAGAACGGCGCCGGCAATCTCTGGCACAACTACTTTTACCTGCGCGGGGTGCGGGCGGAGAACCGCCAGCTCAAGGAACAGATCGAGCAGATGCGGCTGGAGCAGGTGCGGCTGAACGAGGACGCAGCTCAGGCGCGTCGCCTGCAAGCGCTGCTGGCGTTCAAGGAACAATTCGTCTCCCGGACCGTGGCGGCGCAGGTCATCGGCTCGAGTGGCAGCGATCTTTCGCGAATCGTTTACATCGACAAGGGCGAGAACGACGGCCTGCGGCGGGACCTGGCTGTCATTACTGCGGACGGCATCGTAGGCAAGGTGCTGCAGGCGTTCCCCACGGTCTCTCAGGTGTTGCTGATCAATGACCAAAGCAGCGGCGTGGGTGCGATTCTCGAGAAGAGCCGGTTGCAGGGTGTGCTGCGCGGGACGGCGAATGGCGAGGTCATGCTGGAGCGCGTGATGAGCGACGAGGAGGTTGCGCCCGGGGACACCGTCCTGACCAGTGGCGGCGACCAGATCTTTCCCAAGGGGCTGCGTGTCGGAACTGTTTCCAAGGTTGGAACCGGGAAGGATCTGTTCCTGAATGTCCGGATCAGGCCGGCGGCGAACCTGAGCAAACTGGAAGAAGTTCTGGTAGTGACCGAGAAGCAGGAGCGTCAGGCCGCAGCTCAGGTCACAGAACGGATGCGAGCGGCCGACATTCTGGCGCAGCGTCTGCCCTCTGTACCGGACAAGCCGGCCACGCCCGAGACGAATGCTGCGGCGACAGGGACCGCGACGACAAGCGGTGCGGGAGGAACTGCGGGAGGAACTGGGGGAGGAACAACGACTGCGGTTCCCCGATCGAAGCCGGTCATTGCTCCCGGTCCGCAAGCGGGAGGCCCGAGCAAGATACAGAGTCCGACAGGAGCGGCCAAGCCAACTGGCGTTGGAATCGCACCGCTGAGAAATGGTGTGGGAGCTTCGACCCCTGCGGGCAATCATCCCGCGGGCGCCAGCAACGCCCCGGGAGCGACTGTGCCGGGACAGCCAATATCAAAAGCGGTACCGAAAGCCGCTACGCCGAAAAGTGCATCCGGCTCGGCCGCCAAGGCCGGAACATCCAGCAACGCCATAGAACTGGTTCCTGAAGATTCCAAGCCCAAGTCTTCGGAAATGCCGAAGCCGGCGCCGCCGCAATCCAATCCGCAGCCCCCGACCGCCGACGATAGTCCAAACTAGCGTGCAGATTACCTACACATCCGGGGAGCAGGTTGAGGTTTACCGGTTCAGTTTGCCGGTGACGGTGGGTGTGCCGCTGCTGGCATTGTTCCTGCAGGCATTCGTGCCCAGACGGTTTCCTTTCTTCTCCTACTTCGATCTGCCGCTCCTGGTGACGATTTTCTTTGCCATGGCCCGGCGTAATCCGATTTCCGGCTTGCTGACCGGCGCAGTCATCGGCCTGGTGCAGGACTCGATTGGCGGGCATGCCATCGGGCTCTATGGGATTGCCAAGACCGTGGTCGGTTTTGGAGCATCCTCGCTGGGGGTCAAGCTCGATGTAGAGAATGCCGGTGCCCGCCTTCTGGTTACGCTGGGGTTTTACCTGATCCACGGCGTGGTGTACTTCGCGGTGGCACGGGGCATGGTGAACATGACGTTGAACTGGAGCTGGGGCCACAGCATCCTGGCCGGGCTGGCGAATGCGGTGCTCGGGGTGATGCTCTATTTTCTGCTGGACAAGTTCAAGCAGAGAACGTGAAAGGCAGTTGCCGGTTGCCAGTCGCCAGTTGCCAGGAACCTGAGGACCCTATGACTTCCGTTACCCGGTTCGACGATTCCAAGCCCCAGAAACATTTACAATTGGAGTGAAGAACTCCTTACATTCGATTCTGCGAGGACAAGTGACAGGTTGCGGCCCAGAAGTGCGCCCACCGGCCCTTAACTGGCAACTGGCAACTGGCCACTGACCACTGATGTTTGGCCGCGACGAAAAAGTATCCTGGTGCTGGCCTACGGCCTGTGGCGGCTGCAGGTGATGCAGGGCGATTACTCCTCGCGGGCGGCGGAGAAGAATCGCATCCGCAACGTGCCGATTCTTGCCCCGCGGGGTAAGATTGTCGATCGCGAGGGGCGGCCGATTGTCGATAACTATCCTTCGTTTTCCGCTCTGCTCCTCCGCGACTCAACGCGCGACCTCAATGCAGACGCGGACCTGATCGCACAGGGCCTGCATCTGGATCCAAACGAAGTGCGGACGCGCATCCGGCGATTCGCTTCGATGCCGCAGTACCAGCCGATTTTTCTCAAAGAAGACATCACGCCCGACGAACTCGCCTTCATCGATGCGCACCGGAACGAACTGCCCGAACTGGACACGATCATGGCCCACCGGCGCCTTTATCCGCGCAACGGGTTCATGGCGCACCTGATCGGCTACGTTGGGGAAGTCACTGAGGACATGCTCAATCAACCCCAGTTCGAGCTCTACAGCCCGGGTGACATGGTGGGCGTCTCGGGACTGGAACGGCAGTACAACACGCTGCTGATGGGGAAGAACGGATTTCGCCGCGCGCTGGTCAACAGTCACGGCCGCGAAGTCGGCCGCCTGGATGAGACTCCAGCGGAGCCAGGCAAGCAACTCAAGCTGACCATTGACCTCGATCTGCAAATAGCGGCGGAACAGGCGCTGGAAGGGAAGAATGGCGCCATCGTCGCCATGGATCCACGCACCGGTGAAGTTCTCGCCATGGTGAGCCGCCCGACATTCGCTCCCCAGGATTTTTCAGTGCGCATCTCGCGCGATGAGTGGAACAAGCTGGTGACCGACCCCGACAAGCCGCTGCTGAACAAGGCGATTCAGGCGCAGTTGGCGCCGGGGTCGACCTTCAAGATCATCATGGCGACCGCGGGCTGGCAGGAAGGAATTGCGCAGAATCTGCATGTGAACTGCACCGGGGGCGCGGAGTTTTACGGACGGCGGTTTGGCTGCTGGGTGAAAACGGGGCACGGAGGCGTCGATCTCGAGAAGGCCATCTACCAGTCCTGCGACGTCTTTTTCTACACCTTGGCGGAAAAGTTGGGCATTGATCGCATTGCGAAATACGCTACCGCTTTTGGCTTGGGACAGAAAACCGGGATCGACCTGCCCAATGAGGTCAGCGGAGTGATGCCGTCGGAAGAGTGGAAGATCCGTAACTTCAAACAAAAGTGGTTTGCCGGAGAAACGATTTCGGTGGGCATCGGCCAGGGCGCGGTCGCTATCACCCCGGTGCAGTTGACGCGCGCGATTGCGGCGATCTCCATGGGTGGCCGGATGGTTGTGCCTCACGTGATCGACCCGCAAGGACTGCCCGGCGGGTACGTCGAGGTCGGTCACATTACGGAAGTGAAGAATATTCCGATCGAGCCTGGCGGGTGGAACGCTATTACGGACGCCATGAGTCGAGTGCTCTTGCCGGAAGGGACGGCTCCGTCGGCACATATCCCGGGGATCGATATTGCCGGGAAGACGGGATCGGCGCAAATTGTGTCGCTCGCGACCCGCGCGAAGTTCAAGAACAGCGATGATCTCGCGCAGAACGGATGGTTCGTGGGATTCACGCCGCGGCGCAATCCCGACATCATTGTGTGTGTGCTGTTCCAGGGCGGCGAGCATGGGAAGTTGGCGGCGCGGCTGGCGACTCAGGTGGTCAAGGCCTACGTCGACAAACAGCGGCGCACGCCTCAGAAGATGGTGGAGAAGCCGAAGAGCGATGGCAAGGTCGACATGGGCGGGCTCTGGACGTCGCCCGATGGCGATGGCTCCCACGACAAGCTCGAGAGTGGCCGCTTCGTCGTCGATCTGCCGAAGAAGCCGCTGGTGGCGGCTACTGCTGCGCCTGGGATTGTTCCTGTGAACTGATCGGGATGGGCAGGATGCGAGGGCGGGACGCCCTCACGACAGCCGGCGGGACGCCGGCGCTACGGCTGAGACTGAGAACTGGTTCCGATGTCACGTTACGTTTAGTGTGCGAACGTCTGCACGAAAAAGGCTAGGAGCTACTAGGAGCTAGGAGCTAGGAGCTAGAAGCTAGGAGCTAGAAGCTGCATCTATGTCACGTTACGTTTCATATCGCGATTTTGACTGGCTGCTGCTGGTCTTCGTGCTTATCATCTGCGGGTTGGGCGTGATGGAGATTCAGAGCGCCACCCAGCACACGAAGTTTGCCGGGTCGCATGTCAAGCAGGTCTATTGGGTTCTGGCTGGCGTGGGCATGATGTTCCTCATGAGCCTGATCAACTACCAGGCTCTGCTGGAGCAGATTCACTGGTTCTACATTGCGGGTGTGGGTTCGTTGATGGGGGTGCTGGTGTTTGGGCAGAAGTACTTGGGCGCCCGGCGCTGGATCAAAATGCCGGGCGGCAATCACTTCCAGCCTTCGGAGTGGGTGAAGCTGATCTTGATTCTGGCCGTGGCTAAGTATTTTGCCGAGATGCGGCAGCGGGAACTCTCCTGGTCGGATTTCATCAAGGCGGGAGCAATCGTCGGGGTCCCGATGCTGATGGTTCTGGCCCAGCCTGATCTCGGTACGGCGCTGACTTATGTTCCCATTGCTGTCATGGGAGTTTTTCTAGGCGGGATGCAATGGAAACAGGGCCTGGCGGTAGGTCTGCTGGTAGCCGTGGCCGTGGGGGCGGTATTCTTCACGCCTCGGGTTCATGTCCTGAAGTCGTATCAGAAGCAGCGGCTCACCAGCTTTCTGGAGCCGGATGCTGATCCCCAGGGGTCGGGGTATCAAGTTTCACAATCCCTGATTGCGGTGGGTTCGGGAGGGCTGTGGGGCGGGAAAGGCTCGCAAACACACGGGGCTTTCCTTCCTGTCCCGCAAACGGACTTCATTTTTGCGGCGTTCGCAGAAGAGCACGGATTCGTAGGCGCTCTCGGGGTGCTGCTGCTATACTTCATAGTGCTGATGCGTTTGACCCAGAACGCGCAAACAGCGCCCGACCGCGCTGGCACGTTCGTGGTGATGGGTGTGGTGGCTGTGCTTAGCTTCCATATCCTGGTCAATGTCGGCATGGTGGTCGGCTTTATGCCGGTCACTGGAATACCCCTGCCATTGATGAGTTACGGTGGGTCTTCCGTGTTGTTCATGTTCCTGGCGCTGGGGATGGTTATGAATGTTCGTATGCGCCGCTTCGTGAATTAGCTGGGGCGAAGAGAGTTCGTTGCCGGCTCATGAACAGGTTGTGAGCCTCGGAAGTAGAAAAAGGAAAGATGGGCAGGGAGCAGTTGCTGTGCCCTGGTGGTGCAGCCCAACAACATATCGATCGCCCTCGCGTAAAGAGGGCAATTTCACCGGCCAGTCGAGCAGTCGAAGGCCGGGCAGGATTGAAGCTAGAAAGCTGCCGGGCAGGGAAACGGCCCCCCGACCGAAAACGGTCTGAGAGTGCGGTCACAATCCCCGGCAACACAAAGCGATAAGTGCAAAAGATTCCCAAGCTTGAGCAACGGATTCGGCCCGGGAGGGAACTCCCGAGCCCCAGCCGTCCCCTGTGTGGGGCCAACCTCGCGACGCTCGATCCTCCCGTTTCCTTCCTGACTCTACGCCGGTAAATCCCGCCCGACCTTCTTAGAAAAGTCGCGGCGGGACCGGAGTGTCCATGAACAAAGAACTATTTGTCTCTTCCACGCCTCACGAAACCAAGGTGGGGCTGGTGGAAGACGACCTGCTCGCGGAAATCTACCTCGAGCGCGAAAATGAATACACCCTCGCCGGGTCCATCTACAAGGGCCGCGTCACACGCGTGCTGCCCGGCATGCAGTCCGCCTTCGTCGATATCGGCCTGGAGCGCGACGCCTTCCTCTACGTTTCCGACTTTATGGAGTTGGAAGATCAGGATGAGGACTTAACGGAAGTTGTGCCCGCGAATCGTGGCGTGCAGGATTTGCGTCAACAGCCCGCGCGGATCCAGGCGCCGGTGGAGGATTCCCGCTCAGAAGTGAGCCCTGAGGCTGCCGCGCCAGCAGGCGAAGCTGAGAGTGATGCGGGCGGCTTCGACGAGCCGCAAAATCGGGTTGAGGCCCAGACCTCGGCGCCTGCGGGAACCGAATCTGCTGATGGCGATTCCCAGCGCGAACGTGGTGGCTATCGCGGCCGCCGGCGCCGCCGCGGCGGACGCCGCGACGGACGCAGCGATGGTCGCGGCGAAGCCCGTGGCGATGGACGTGGGGAAGCGCGTGGCGATGGACGCGAGCGCGGGAACGAGTCGCGTTTCTCCCGGCCTGCCCCCGAGAGTGCGCCGCCGCCGCGAGTGCAGGAATCGGGTAGAACGCAGCAGTTTGGACCGCCTGCGGGATATCAGCCAATTCTTCTGCCGGGCGAGTCGATTTCAAAGTACCAGCGCTATGCACAACCGGCTGCACCGCAGACCCGTTCCGCGGAGCAGGGAAGCAGGTCATCTGCATTGCCCGCAGAGCAGAGCATCCCGCTCGCAGCAACCTTCCCGGAAGACGAACCGATCTTCGCTAGTCCGTCGAGCGCCGCGGAACCACTGCATGAAGAGCACGACGACTCACGGGGAAATCAGGAAGAGCCCACGGAATCGGCTTCCACCTCGGTTGACTGGAACCGTGAATTCCGGCGTTCAGAGCCGATCAGTGCCGCATCTGCTGCAGTTACTGGCGAAGAGGCGGAGACGACCGAGGAAGAAGTCGTTGAGGAAGACGAACAAGACACACTGACTGCCGTCCCCGAGTATCGCGATCAACCAGTATCGACGTCGAGGGAGCAAGAAGCGCCCGTGTTTGCTGCTCCCGGCACTATGGAAGAAGAAACCATCGACGAGGAAGAAACTGATACCGTCCGCTACGAAGAATCGTCCGATGAGGGCTACGACGAGTTTGAAGAAGAGACTCGCGCGGCCACTTCCGAGACCGGCCTGCACCTGAACGGCGATGCCCGGGAAGTAGTTTCCGAGATTCACATGTCCTCGCTGGCTGAGTCGGGCGTGGCTCCAACTGCCGAGGCGAGTGCGGCGGAGGTTGAAGAAGACTCCGAGGAAATCGAACTGGAAGAAGCGCAGGCGGAAGCCGAGGCATTGCTCGACGCCGAGGCTCGCGGCACCGGCACCGTCGACGCCCGGGCGGAAGTTCGCGCTCCGGCAGGGACCGCTGGTTACACGCAGCGCGCACAACGGCCTGCGTTCGATCGCCGCAATCCCCGCGGACGCCGCGGTCCACGCCGCTTTCGCCGCCGCGAAGCCCAGGATGTTCCAAAGATCAGCGATCTGCTCAAGGAAGGGCAGGAAATCCTGGTACAGATTGCCAAGGAACCGATCGGCAAGAAAGGCGCGCGGATCACCAGCCACATCGCGCTGCCCGGCCGCTTCCTGGTCTACATGCCGACGGTGAACCACACCGGAGTCTCGCGCAAGATCGCGTCGGAAGAAGAACGCCAGCGCCTGAAGCGCATCATCATGAGCGAGCGCGACAACGGCCATGGAGGCTTCATCGTTCGCACCGCCGCGCAAAATGCGAGTGAGGACGAACTTCGCGCCGACATTCGCTTTCTGAAGGGTTTGTGGAACGACATCAAGGGCCGCTCCGAGAGTTCCAAGCCCCCGGCGCTCATCTATCACGACCTTAATGTCGTGGAGCGAGTGCTGCGCGACCAGGTCACTTCCGACTTCTCGGTGATCTGGGTTGATACCGAGCCGGAATACGAGCGCATTCTGCGCTTCTTCAACCGCTTCCAACCGGGGCTGGTCAAGCGCGTGAAACTCTACACCAAAGAGACTCCGCTGTTTGAGCAATTCGGCCTTGCCGAGGAGATGAACAAGGCGCTCAAGTCGAAAGTCTGGCTGAAGAGCGGCGGCTACATCGTGATCAACCAGACCGAGGCGCTGGTCGCGATCGACATCAACACCGGCAAATACGTCGGCAAGACGGCGCGCCTGGAAGACACGATCGTCAAGACCAACGTGGATGCGATCAAGGAAATCGTGCGCCAGATCCGGCTGCGCGATCTGGGCGGCATCATCGTCATCGACTTCATCGACATGGACGAGCGCCGCAACCGCCAGCGCGTGATGCAGGCGCTGGAAGAAGAATTGCGCCACGATCGTGCTCCGTCGAAGGTGCTGCAGTTCAACGACTTCGGGCTGGTCGCGATTACCCGCAAGCGGGTGAAGCAGTCGCTAGAACGCACCATTGGCGCACCGTGTCCGTACTGCCAGTCGACAGGCTACGTCAAATCGGTCACGACGGTGTGCAACGAGATTTACGTCGAGATGCGCAAGATCGCGAAGCATCTCGAGCATGAAGACGTCATGCTGCGTGTGAACCCGGATGTCGCCAAGGAACTGAAGACGAACAACGGCCGCCTGCTGAACGAAATGGAAGAACTCACCAAGCGGACCATCATCGTGAAAAGCGATCCGGCTCTGCACCAGGAGCAGTTCGATATCAACTAAGGGGCGTCGCACAACATGACATCGTTCCGGAAGAAACAGGGTGTCTTGGTAGTCAGTACTGGTGCGCCGCTCTCCGTCGGAACCGTTGAACGTCCGATTGAGCAGGTTCGGCGCGAAAGGCTGTTGCATGTCCTCGACAGCAACAAGATAGTCTGGGACGACAAGAATCATCCTGAGCTTGCCGGCGGAGTGGCGGCGTGGGTGCGGAAGTTACGTGCTGAGAGCCGCAACAAGGTAGCGCCGCCGGCAAGATGCCGGCGCTACTTGATAGGACGGGACGGGTGGCGCTGCATGACCTAGCTTCCCACGCGGGCCAGAGTCTTCACCGCCACATCGGCGCGTTCGCGCAGCTTCTGGGCAGATTCGTGAATCGATCTCGCGGCCGCGCCGGCGCCATTCTGCTCGGCGTTCCTGGCAACGCCGCCGGCGTCCTCGGTGGTAGTACTGGCCATGTCGAGCAGGACGACGACGCTATCCGCATGCAGCTTCCACAAGGAAGACATGCTCTGGCTGCGCTTGAGTTCTTCGAGTTCGGTGTTGATGCGAGCGGAAATCGACACCATACGAATCAGCGTGCGGGCTAAATCGGCGCGCAAACTTTTTTCTTCGAGAAAACTGGCGCTGTAGGCATCCGCTTCCGGCGCTGTCAGAGTGAGGTTGAAGAACCGCATGGGCACGACCTGGCGGTATTTCGGGTCCGCGACACGCACGAACACGCGGATCGACTCTTCTACCCGGCGAAGCTTGCCCTCCTCCATCGAGATCTGTTGCGCGGTAATCGCGGGAGGCTGAAACACGGCCGGAGCAGCCGGCCCTTTGGCAGCCGCAGCCTTGGCGGGCTTGGCCGCCGCGGCAGCGCCTCCGTTCACTCGAGCGGCGCGGGCTGCAGGAGTCATCAGTGACTTGCGGATGGGCGGGCGGCGATCCAGTTCCTTCTTGAGTTTCGATACCCGGCGAAACTTTTCTTGCGCGCTGTCATACGCGGCGCCCAGCATTTCTTTTTGCTCAATCGCTGCTACGTGCTCGACGGTGACTTCCACTCCATCGACCGTGCTCAGGATGCTGCCACCCATTTCTTCGAGCGCGTTGGCAAATGTCTTGATCTCTCCCAGCGCCTTTTTGAAGAGCTCGTCAAAACGGGCGCCAAAAGCCGCGTTGTAGGCGGCGACGGTGGCCAGCACGCCGGGATGATAAAACGACGAATCCAGCCACTGCTTCAATTCGCGCACCCGCGAAACGACGCCGGAATCCATCAGCGCGTTGAAATCGCGGAAACGCGCAATCTCTTCGCGCAAGGGATCGAATCGCCGCAGCAGTTGTACGTGCTCCTCAGGCAGAGAGGGCACGTCAGTATCCGCAAGAATTTCAATCAGCGCAATTTCGAATGGAGACAGCGGCAGCGCGCCATCCAGGCCATATCCACTTTGCTCCCACTGGCCGGGCACTCGAGGATGGCGGTAGAGGAAAGTGGCGATCAGGTCGGTCTTGTCGCGATTCACTTCGCTGGGTGCGCGGCGACGCACGAAATAGCGCAACAGGGCCTCGGCAACTTCGGAGTCAGTGTCGGGCGTAAGCGCGTGGCGCAGCATGGCGGGCGTGATCGCCATGTCGAGCAGGTGCAGCCAGCGGTACATCCGCGAAAGGGTTCCCGGCAGTTCGCGCTCAGAGTGCCGCAGCGCGTCCTCGTCGAGCCCCTTGGGGACCGGCACGTCACCGCCGAGACAGTCCCGCATGAGCTTCTGATAGAAGCCCTGTACCGTCGCCAGAATCGCTAATTCAAATTTAAGATCTTCGGCCAAGGGTGCTCCCGAGAGCGAGTTTCTCCCCGTCGGTCTTGGGAAATTAACTGTTTACTAATGTCACCAGTAAAAAGGAAAGTTACCTGTGGTGCAAGTTACTACCGGATGGACACTGTCATGTAGGACGATCTTCCATCCCGGAAGTACATGGACTTCCAGGGATGTGAGCCGCCGGGAGACTGCTCAGAAAACCACGGTTTTGTTTCCGTACACGAGAACGCGGTTTTCCACGTGCCAGCGCACGGCGCGCGACAGCACGACTTTCTCCAGGTCGCGACCTTTGCGGATGAGGTCTTCGACCGTGTCGCGATGGGAGACGCGCACGACATCCTGTTCGATGATGGGGCCGTCATCGAGTACCTCGGTGACGTAGTGGCTGGTCGCGCCGATCAGTTTGACGCCGCGCTCGAAAGCTTGATGGTAGGGACGAGCCCCGACAAATGCAGGTAGGAAAGAATGGTGAATGTTGATGATGCGCTGCGGATAGCGGTTGACGAATTCGTTGGAGAGAATCTGCATGTAGCGGGCCAGCACCATGAAATCGGGCCGGTGCTGATCGATCAGGGCCTGAATCCTCTGCTCTGACTGCTGCTTGTTGTCCTTGGTTACTGCTACGACCGCGTAGGGTACCTTGTAGAAGTCGGCGAGCGGTTGGTTGTCCGCATGATTGGAGATAATCAGCGGAATGTCGCAGGCCAGCTCTCCGCTCTGGTGCCGGTAAAGGAGATCGACCAGGCAATGATCGTATTTCGAGACAAAGACGATCATCCGAGGACGCTGCGACGACTGTGCCAGCCGCCATTTCATCTGGAATTTTGCGGCAACCGGCGCGAAATGCTTACCGAAATCCGTCAGGTCGATATCGAAATCTTTGGGATCGAACTCCACGCGCATGAGGAAGAGTCCAGACTCTTCGTCGGCATGTTCGTCGGCGTGCAGGATGTTGCCGTTGTGGCGGTAGACGAAGTCTGCGATAGTCGCGACTTCGCCCTTGCTGTCAGGACACGAAATGAGGAGTATGGCGGAGGGTTTCATGGTAGCGCCGCCGTCCCGGCGGCTGTCGCGGCGGCGTCCCGCCGCCGCAGCGAGAGCGGACGCTCCCGCGACAGCCGGCGAGACGCCGGCGCTACTTTTTCAGCTCCTTCAAAATTTCCCGCGCTGCATTCGCGCCCGAGCCCCCGGTCAAGCCCGCGCCGGGATGCGTACCGCTTCCGCAAAGAAACAGGTTCTGAATCGGCGTGCGATAGCGCGCCCAATCCAGCAGCGGACGCATGGTAAAGAACTGGTCGAGCGCAAGTTCGCCGTGGAAGATCTGTCCGCCGGTCATTCCGTACTTCTCCTCGAGGTCGAGTGGGGTGATGATCTGGTGCGTCAGAATCATTTCCGGCAAATTGGGAGCGTATTGAGCCAACGTCTGCACGACGGTCTGGCCCAGCGCCATGCGCTGACTTTCCCAATCCCCCTTCAATTTGTACGGAGCGTACTGCATGTAGATCGACATCACATGCTTGCCTTCAGGCGCAAGCGTGGGATCGGTCAGCGACGGAATTGTGGCTTCGAGATACGGGCGGCGGGAGAAGTTGCCGTACTTGGATTCGTCGAAGGCGCGCTCCAGATAGTCGATCTCGTTGCCGATGTGAATGCGTCCCTTGAGAGCCGCCCCGTCGCCGTTCTGCAACGCCGTGAATTTTGGCAGTCCTGACAGCGCGAGATTCACTTTCGCGACCGTGCCG
>WNEZ01011845.1_pt1 | contig 12636 bp, 10 predicted proteins | sample 5400521 | NCBI WGS metagenome assembly WNEZ01 (sample SAMN13153339, study PRJNA577476) | soil metagenome | isolation source: 120 cm saprolite under Douglas fir tree site 2 hole 1 replicate 1 | place: USA:California | collected 2015-04-18 | reverse complement strand
CGCGACGCATTACGTGGCGCGGCACCTGGACATTCCGGTGGTGAACGCAGGCGACGGCACGCACGAGCATCCTTCGCAGGGTTTGCTGGACGCGTTGACGATTCGCGACCGGCTGGGGACGATCAAAAATTTGAACGTGACGATTCTCGGCGACATTCTGCACAGGCGCGTGGCGCGTTCGAACATTCATCTGCTGGGAAAATTCGGTTGCCGCTTCACGCTGTGCGGCCCGGCGATGTGGGTTCCGCGCGAGCTGGAGAAAATCGCGCCGGGGACGCCGATTCGCTGCGTCTACCGGATCGAAGAGGCTCTGGAAGGCGCGGACGTCATCATCATGCTGCGCGTGCAGACAGAACGGCTGAATGATCCGCCGCTTTCCGCCAACGATTACATTTTGCTATACCAACTGAATGCGGAGAGGCTGCGGCGAGCGAGCCGGGAAGCGATCGTGTTGCATCCGGGCCCGATGAACCGCGGGATCGAGATTACGCCGGAGGTGGCGGACGGGCCGCAGTCCTGCGTGCTGGAGCAGGTGACCAATGGAGTGGCGGTTCGAATGGCTATTCTGTATCTGTTGATCAGCGGCGCGACGGAGACGGACACGCATCCGGCACTGGAAGTGAAACCCAAGGAATCCGCCAATGCTTCTGATTGAGAACGGGCGGGTGCTTGACCCGGCATCGAAGACGGACGCGAGCCTCGATGTGTTGTTAGATGGAGAGAAGATCAAGGAGGTTGGACCGGCAGGAAAACTCTTGGTGCCGCAGGGCACGGAAGTTTTTGACGCGAGCGGATTGATCGTTGCGCCGGGGTTCATCGACCTTCACGCGCATCTGCGCGAGCCGGGGCAGGAGTCTTCCGAGACGATCGAGACAGGCACACGCGCGGCGGCGCGCGGCGGGTTCACGGCGGTTTGCTGCATGCCGAATACGAAGCCGGTGAATGACAATGCTTCGGTGACGCGATTCATTCTGGATCGCGCGAAGGTTGGCGGCAGCGTTCGTGTGTGGCCGATTGGGGCGGCCTCGGCGGGGAGCAATGGCGAAGCGATTGCGGAAATTGCGGCGATGAAAGAAGCGGGGATCGTCGGCGTTTCGGATGATGGAAAACCCATCGCGACGGCAAAGCTGGCGCGGCAGGTGATGGATTATTGCCGGTCGCTGGATCTTCCTGTGATTGAGCATTCGGAAGATGTTTCGCTGGCGGCTGGGGCGGTGATGCGCGAGGGAGTGACTTCGACGCGGCTGGGTTTGCGCGGGATGCCGGCGGCGGCGGAGTCGGTTTGCGTGGCACGCGACGTGCAGCTCGCGGAGTTGACCGGGGCGCGGCTGCATGTGGCGCATCTTTCCGCGAAAGCGTCACTCGAGCGGGTGCGGTGGGCGAAGTCGCGAGGGCTGCGTGTCACATGCGAAGTCACGCCGCATCACTTCACGTTGATCGATGAAGACGTGCAGTACGATTCGCGGTTCAAGATGAATCCGCCGCTCGCGGCGCGGGAGGACCGCGAAGCGCTGCTGGCTGGGCTTGCCGACGGCACGGTCGACGCCATTGCAACCGATCATGCTCCGCATGAGCCGGCGTTGAAAAATGTGGAGTTCGATCGCGCGCCGTTTGGGATTCTGGGATTCGAAACGGCGCTGGCACTGGCGCTGGAACAACTGATGCAGAGCGGGCGAATTTCGCTGATGCGGATGGTGGAGCTTTTTACGACGGGTCCGGCGCGGGTGCTGGGGATTGAACGAAAGATCGCTGCGGGGCAGCCCGCCGATTTGACTATTTTCTCGACCGAGCACGCCTGGACTTACAACGTGAAAGAATCGCCGAGCAAGTCGCGCAACTCTCCCTTCGACGGCCGTGGCTTCAAAGGGGCGGCTGTCTCCACCATCGTCGGCGGCCGCGTGGTCTATAAAGAATAGGAAACGCAGAGATACAGAGGCCGCAGAGAAATGCACCGCTGGATGTGGACAAGTGGCGTCAATTTTCAGTGCGCGGTGGGCTCGGCGGCGGGGTGCATGCCGTGCTGGGGGACTTCGTGGATGCCGCGAGCGGGGGGCTCGATGCGCTGGCGGTAGAAATGATCGAGGGGCACGCGGCCTTTGCCGACCGGGTAGCCCTTTTCGATGGCCTTAGTGACGTAGGCTTTGGCGAGCGTTGTGGCTTCGAGGAGAGAGCGCGCGGAAGCAAGCTGCGCCGCAATTGCTGACGCAAAGGTGCAGCCGGTTCCGTGCGTGTCGTCCGTTTTCACGCGATCTCCGCCGAGCTGCACCATTTCGGTGCCGTCGAAGAGAACGTCCACGGCGCGTTCCATGTGGCCGCCCTTGACGATCGCCGCGCGCGCGCCCATCTCGACGATTTTGCGCGCGGCGGCTTCCATGTCCGCTACATCTTTGATTGTCAGCCCGGTCAGAACTTCAGCTTCGGGAATGTTAGGCGTGATGACACTGGCGCGCTTCAGCAATTCCGCAGCGACAAATTTAATTCCAGCGGCGTCGAGAAGCTCCGCGCCGCTAGAGGACTTCATCACGGGGTCATGCACGACGTGGGCAAACTTGTGGCCATCGAGGAATTCCGCCACCACGACGGCGTTGCCGCGGTTGCCGAGCATTCCAATTTTCACAGCGGCAATTTCGCAATCATTCGCCAGCGCATCAAGCTGCGCACGCAGCTCCGCGCTCGGCGTGTTGTGAACCGTTTGGACGCCCTGCGTGTTCTGGACGGTGAGCGAAGTGATTGCGGCGATGCCATAGCAGCCATGGGCGGCAAAAGTTTTCAAGTCGGCGGCGGTGCCGGCACCGCAGGAAGGATCAAAACCCGCGATGGTCAGCAGAATCGGCGGTGCTGGGTGGCCGTGCCCGTTCGTGGTCATCGTTCTTTCAGGCTCCAACGACGAAAATAGCCGGTCGCGTCAGAGAGACGCACCGGCATCTGCGAATGTACGCGCGCTGAATCTTCAGTGCAAGAACAATTTCGCGGTTAGAGAGGCAGCTTGGACATCAGCTGCCTTCTTCCGGAAATGCAAGCGAGGGAAAAAGCCGCCCACTACAGAGTTGAATCGCAGTTCACGGGAACAAGCCGCGGACGAGGGTGGCTTCGGAGACGCGGCCGACGGCGAGGATCATGGCGCCGGCGCGCGGGGGGACGTGATGCTTGCGCATGGTGTCCACCATTTCGTGGAAGGCGCGCACCATAATCTTCTGGAGGCGCGCGTTTACTTCGTCGACGTCCCACATCAGCCCTTCCTGGTTCTGCACCCACTCGAAGTAGCTCACGGTGACGCCGCCGGCGTTGGCGAGAATATCCGGCAGCACGATGACCCCGCGGCGCGCGAGAATTTCATCGGCGTGCGGCGTGGTGGGGCCGTTGGCGGCTTCTGCGACGATGCGAGCCTTTACGGCTTCAGCATTGTGAAGGGTGATGACGTTTTCGAGCGCCGCGGGGATAAGGATGTCGCACTTCATCGTTAGCAGTTCGTCATTGGAGATGCGCGAAGCGCCGGGCATGCCCACAACGGTGCCGGAACGTTCCTTGTAGCGGATGGCCTTGAGGGGATCGATGCCGCGAGAATTGGTGACGCCGCCGCGGGTGTCGCTGAGCGCGACGATTTTTGCTTTCTTCTCAGCAAATAACCGCGCCGCGGTCGCGCCGGCGTTCCCGAATCCCTGGATCGCGACGGTCGCGCCGCGGAGGGGAATCTTCTTCATCTTGCAGGCTTCCTCGACCACATAGAGCAGCCCGCGCGCCGTGGCTTCGCTGCGGCCCTCGGAACCGCCGATGGAAACCGGCTTGCCGGTGACGACACCGTGGGCGGCATGGCCGATGGTCATGGCATAGGTGTCCATGATCCAGGCCATCGTCTGCGCGTCGGTGTAAACATCCGGCGCAGGAATGTCCTGGGCGGGACCAATAAGGGGAAGAATCTCGCTGGCATAACGGCGCGTCATGCGCTCGAGTTCGCTCTTGGACATGCGCTTGGGGTCGCAGATCACGCCGCCCTTGGCGCCGCCGAAGGGAACGTTTACGGTGGCGGTCTTCCAGGTCATCCATGCGGCGAGCGCCTTCACTTCATCGAGTGTCACGTTGGGATGGTAGCGGATGCCGCCCTTGCCCGGGCCGCGCGAAATATTGTGCTGCACGCGGTAGCCGGTGAACACTTTGACCTGGCCGTTGTCCATCTTCGTCGGCAAGGAAACTTCCAGCACGCGCTTGGGAGTGCGCAAAATCTGCCGCAGGCCGGGATCAAGCTTCAGGAATTCGGCCGCCATGTCGAACTGAATCTGCGCGATGCGAAAGGGATTCAGGTCCTCGCGGGGAGCGATGCGGGGCACCATGGGAGGCGCGCCTATCTGTCTTGTCGGGGCTGTGGGCTTTGCGACCGTGGCCATCGGCGTCGGTCCTTTCGTTTACTCGATTTATCTAAGAAACTCTGTTTTCACTTGGCCCAAGTTCAAAATTTCGTTGGAGATGAATTCCATCTATCCGTTAGCCGCAAACTTCCTGGTATTGACGGCGTACTCATCGCGGCATGCCGGGGAGCAGAAATGAAGAAGCTCGCCCCCTTCCCGCAACGGAATGGAAAGCGTCTCATCCACGTGCATACCGCAGACCGGATCGCGCACTAGCCGGCGTGCCACAGCGGTGGTCTGCGCCACGGGAGAAGCATCCGCAGCACGCGGGGCGGCACTTGCGGCCTCGCGGAACATCCAGCCGACAAGCCGACGGAGCAGCCAAACACTCCAAGAGATAAAGATCAGCCAAAGTAGAAAACGTGCAACGCGAGCGAAAAGGTTCATCATTAAGTATTTGCTCGGCAGCCCGTTTACCCAATAGCCCCTTAGGCTGCCGTGAAGCGAGTGTATGCAAGGCGAAAAGGGCCCGTCAAACAAAAAGGTGTGATTTCAAGGGGTTGCGAGGCGAATTGTGCCCTTCCTATTTGGGCAAAATGGGTTCAAACCAAGGCTAAACCATTTATTAACAGTAAGTTACAGGAACTAGAGGGGGGTTACGCCAAGATCTACTCCAATCCGCAAATTCTCGCGATAGCGGCCTCACGCGTACTCACCCTGCTGCCGGAATGCGGTCAATTCCCATGTACGGGCGCAAGACTTCAGGGATCACGATTGAGCCATCCGCCTGCTGATAATTCTCCACAACGGCGATCCAGGTGCGGCCGACGGCGAGCCCGGAACCGTTCAAGGTGTGGACGAAGTCGCTCTTGCCGCCGCCCTTGGGCTTAAACCGAATGCCAGCGCGGCGGGATTGAAACGCTTCGCAGTTGGAGCAAGAAGAAATTTCGCGGAATTCGTTGCTTGCGGGCAGCCAAACTTCAATGTCGTAGGTTTTGGATGAAGCAAAGCCCATGTCGCCGGTGCAGAGCAGCACGGTGCGATAGTGCAGGCCGAGTTTCTGGAGAATCGTTTCGGCGTTGCGTACGAGGGCTTCGTGCTCTTCGTAACTTTTGTCCGGATGGGTGAACTTGAAAAGCTCAACCTTCTGAAATTGATGCTGGCGGAGGATGCCGCGGGTGTCTTTTCCAGCGGCGCCAGCTTCTGAGCGGAAGCACGCGGTCCACGCGGTGACGAGGATTGGAAGTTTCTCTTCGGGAATGGTTTCGTCCCGGTACAGATTGTGGAGCTCGACTTCGGAGGTTGGGGTAAGCCAGAAGTCGGTGTCCTGGATTTTGAACAGATCAGCGGCAAATTTCGGCAACTGACCGGCGCTGGTAAGAGATGCGGTGTTCACCAGGAAGGGCGGCAGGATTTCCGTGTAGCCATGTTCGCGAGTGTGGACGTCGAGGAAGAAATTCGCAAGCGCGCGCTCAAGGCGCGCTCCCCAGCTTTTATAGACCGCGAAGCGCGCGCCGGTGATTTTCGTCGCGGCGGGGAGATCAAGGATGCCCGCGCGTTCGCCGACTTCCCAATGCGGTTTGGGAGCGAAATCGAATTTCGGAGGCGCGCCCCAGCGCCGCACTTCTTTATTGTCGGCCGCGCCTGTGCCAACTGGAACGGATGAATGCGGCACGTTCGGAATCGTCAGCAAAAACTCGCGCTGCTGCGCGTCCAGCGCCGCAATGCGCACATCCCAGCCTTTGATTTTTTCGGAGACTTCCTTCATTGTCGCAATGAGTTCGTCGGCGTCTTGTTTGTTTTTCTTCAGCCGCGCAATCTCTTCGCTAGTCTTGTTGCGCTGCGCCTTCAGCTGTTCTGCTTGAGTGATTGCCCTGCGACGGTTTTCGTCTAGATCCCGAAACCAGTTGAGGTCAACGGAGATTCCCCGCCTACCCAACATAGCGTCGTATACGTCGTCCAGGTGGTCGCGGAAATAGTTCAGGTCATGCATGGAGGTAGAAGGATACCGTAATCCGCACGGCGCTTGTAGCGCAGGGTTGCGAGTAGGTCTCGCGGAGGGAGAACGCTATTTCGCGCGCGGGACTTCGCTCATCAATTGGTGAATGTTCCCTTCGGAATCACGGAACGCCGCCATCCAAAGATCGTACGTGGGCATCGGCGCGATCAAGCGCGGCGGGGCTACAATCTGCACGCCCATGTCTACAAGACGCTGATGGGCGGTAGTGAGATCCGAAACGCGGAAGTAGAGGATGGAGCTCGGGTGATCCAGCTCCGGCGTTTCCGCGGGGCCAAGCATCAAGCGCACTCCGCCGCAGTCAAAGAACGCGAGGTTGCCGGCGGTGAAGAGCAGTGGCAGACCCAGCGTGTCACGGTAGAATGCCGTGGCGCGCGGCAGGTCGTGAACAATGATGGAGATTTGGCCGATGTTAGTGATTCCCAGGATTGCGGGTGTGCCAGACATGGGAGATTTACCTCCGAGGGAAAGATTGTTAGCATAGCTAACTACATTGTATGACGGATGTCAAGTCCAAACGTCTCGCCGGCGGGGAGGCTTTCGAGACCGCCGACCGGCTGCATTCCGCAGCCGTCCACCTGTTGCGGCGGTTGCGCGTGCGCGACCGCGAAAGCGGCGTCGGCCCGGCGCAGCTCTCGGCACTGTCGGTGCTGGTTCTGGGGGGTGGCCCACGATCGCTCGGCGAGCTTGCCGAAGCGGAGCAAGTCCGGCCACCGACTATGAGCCGCATCGTCGCTGGCCTGGTGCGCGCAGGCCTGGTGCGCCGGGGAAAAACAGAAGACGGGCGACGCGTGCGGCTCGAAGCAACTGCAAAAGGAACCAGGATCCTTCAGGAAGGCCGCCGACGCCACGTGGAATCGCTGGCGCACGCTCTTTTTTCTCTGTCGAACGAAGACAGGGAGAAGTTGCGTGAATTGATCGAACGTCTCGAAAAAGTGATTCGAAATCTCTGACACGGGGAGTTCTTCGATCATCGAACCTCCGCGACAAGCTCGAATTCGACGCATGGGCCATGAGGTATCTGGCAACGCCGAAGGCACTGCCGGCGTGCGGGCCAAGCGGATCAAACAATGGACGTTCAACGAGCGCGACGAAACGAGCATGAAAAAAGTGAAGCAGATGATCGTGGAGCGCGTCTGGACCGGAAGTACTTCCGTACCACGAAAAGTGAAACCAGCGGGAGCGGGAAGTACTGGAAAGATTGAACCCTGCGAGCTATCGACGGAGAATCCGGTGAAAAGCAAACTAGGCAAGTAGTCGGAAGTCGTTTGGATTTTCTGGAGTAACACCACGGTTGTGACCTGTTTGCTCACCTGTTTGCTCCTGTGTGTCGTCCTGCTGCTCGCGAGCGCGGCGGAACGGCCAGAAAAACCGGACTGACTTCGGATTACAGTACCCTCCATCCCCACGCCCGAGCGGCCGGTGCCCCCACCGGCCGCTCATTTTTTTGTTTCACGGTTCATATTTGACAGTTATCAGTCAGAGAGGCGGAAGTTGAGGCCGATCCGGTTTCGCCGGAGACTGGCCCTTTCTCTCCACTCCGTATGATTCGTTCCAACCTAAGAAGCGCGTTATTGGCAGGGCGACCGAGAGGCTAGACAATGGGCGAACTGACAGGGCCGGGGCGGAGAAGGCCGCAGAAATGAAAAAGGGGGCTGGTGCAAGCCCCCTTTTCGTAATTGACGCCCCAAACCGGTAACCGAGTCGAGGATCGGTTCCGGCCACCCCGGGAAGCCAATCTTTAATGAGTTATGAATCAGAGAGCAAACCGCGTGCCAGCGGTGACTGATCCCCGGGAAACTACCGAGATGACTGAAAGCAGGGCGGTTAGCTTCAGGGGCGGCCAAAAGAGTGCGATGTTACATACCGCGAGTCTACAAAATCCCACAGAATGAAGGCGCGACTCTCCATTCTTTGGGAGCGCGCATGCGAAAGTCTGATCAGCGGTTAAGGGCAAAGATGACGTCAATTGTCGTGTCCACTTCGACGGGGTTGCCTTCCAAGAGAGCGGGCAAATCAGTTCTTACTCCCCAATGGAGGAGCGAAGGGCGTTGGCGAGGGATTGGCTGAAACGCTGGACATCGGCTTCGTGTTCGGCTTCGACCATGACGCGGGCGAGTTGCTCGGTACCGGAGTAGCGAAGGACGACGCGGCCATTCTCGCCGAGCGCGGATTGGGCTTCGGCTAAGGCGCGGGAGACTTCCGGAAGCGTCTCGAGCGGCGGTTTCGAACGCACCTTCACGTTGACGATCAGTTGCGGATATTCCTTGAGGCCTTCGACAAGCGATTCGATTTTCCCGTGCATGGAGACCAGCGAGACAATTTTTGCGGCCGTGAGCAGGCCGTCACCAGCAGGGCTGTCCTCGAGAAAAATGATGTGGCCGGACTGTTCGCCTCCCAGCACGTTCCCGCTGCGCAGCATTTCTTCGAGAACATAGCGATCGCCGACAGCGGCGCGGGCGAGCGCGACATTTTCGCGGGCCAGAACGCGCTCGAGGCCCAGGTTGGACATGGAGGTCGCGACGACGCGGTCACCTTTGAGCTTGTTCTGAGATTTAAGGAAACGCGCAGCGGCAAGAAGCACGCCGTCGCCATTCACGATTTTTCCTGTTTCGCAGACGAAGAGCGCGCGGTCGGCGTCACCGTCGAAGGCCACGCCGAGTCGCGCTTTTTCAGCTACGACGCGTTTCTGCAAGTCCTCCAGGTGCAACGAGCCGCAACCGGCGTTGATGTTGCGGCCGTCGGGTGAAACGCCCATCGCGATAACATCGGCTCCGAGCGTGCGGAACAACTCCGGGCCGAGCTTGTAAGCCGCGCCATTGGCGCAATCGAGGACGATCCGGAAACCGGCGAGCTTTGCGCCAGGAATAAACCGCTTCCGCAGAAAGGAGAGATATTCAGCATCGAGAGCTTCATCGGCGGTAAGCGATGGCGGATTCTTTGGCGCGGTTTCGCCCTGGTGCCTCAAGATGCCGGCTTCGAGTTCTTCTTCGACAGCATCGGGGAATTTCATCCCGGCGTGCGAAAACAGCTTCACGCCGTTGTCTTGAAAAGGATTGTGCGAGGCGGAGATGACCACGCCGGCTTGAAAATCATTCTGCCGCACCAGACAAGCCACACCGGGAGTGGTAATCACGCCGGCAAAGGCGACGGTGGCGCCAACCTGCGCGAGACCCGCCCCAAGCAATGACGCGATGTGCGGACCGGATTCGCGAGTGTCCATGCCGATGAGGACATGCGCTGCGCCATGTTCGCGCTTGAGATACGCGCCGAGAGAGCGTCCGGTAGCGTAGAGAGTGGCGTCGTCCAGCGGCGGCGTGCCCGGGACGCCGCGAATCCCGTCGGTTCCAAAGAACTCTTTGGCCATGGGAAGCAGCCTGTCGCTCCAGAATGTGATCCGGGCCCGGTCGCGGCCAACTTCCGTGGGGATGACCGCAGAAAAGCTTAACATACGTAAAAGCGGCGATTTTAGGTCCCGCCCCACGGATGTCTTTTGCGTGAACGGGGCAATTGAAAAGACCACTCGCTCAAATCTTTGGATTTGCTGCATCGCAACAGCCGCGCACGACGCCGTAAATGGTTTGCGAGAATGTGCTAACGTGATGCACCGGAGCAGCCCGTGTCTGCCACGCCAACGCCACCATCGATCGTTCGTTTTACTAGTTCGAACTTCAGCATGCGGGTGATCGCCGCAGCCATCATTCTGCTCTTCTTCTACTATGCCGCGGGCGTAGTGATCACGCTGCTGCTTTCGATTTTGCTCGCCTACTTTCTGGATCCGGCGGTGGAATTCCTGGAAGCAATGAGCCTGCCCCGAACGCTGGGCGCGATGGTGATGGTGCTGATCCTGATCGCGGTACTGGCCGCGGCCGGCTACGGACTATGGACGCGCACCGCGGATTTCGCCGAGAACTGGCCGAAATACAGCAGTCTTTTGCGGCAGGCTGCCGGCGCCGTGGAAGGCAAAATCAGGGGGATCGAAGGGCAGGTTTCGCAGATCGCTCCGGAGCAAGGCTCGTCCTCCACGACAACGGTGCAGACGGAACCGAGCATCGTGCGCACGCTGATCTTCCGCGGGATTGGCTCCCTGTACGCGCTGTTTCTGGAAATTACGTTCCTGCCCTTCCTGGTTTTTTTCATGCTGGCGGAGAAGCGAGAGCTTTGGCACGGGACGTTGCAACTTTTTCCCGCCTCGCGGCGGACGCAAGTCAAGGAAACGCTGGAAGATTTGCGTGATGTCCTGCGTGATTACCTTGCGGGAATGACCATCGTGACGCTGGTGGTGATTGCCGCGAGCAGCCTATTCTTCTGGATGATGGGCCTCGATTATCCGATTTTGACGGGAATTGCATCAGGACTCTTGAACATGGTGCCGTACATCGGGGCGGTGATGGCATGGCTGCCGGCCTTTATCATTGCGCTGGCGAAGTGGAGAACGCTCGGGCAGTTCATTTTGATTGCCGCCACGCTTACCGCCATCCACGTTTTGGCGATCAATCTGGTAGCGCCGCAACTGGTGGGCCGCCGCGTGCGCTTGAATGCCGTGGCAATCACCATTTCACTGCTCTTCTGGGGCTGGGTGTGGGGAGGCATGGGATTGGTTCTGGCCATTCCCATCACCGCGGCGCTGCGCGTGATCTGCGATCACACCGAATCGTGGAAACCGATCGGGCGCTGGCTCAGCGCCTGAAGAGGTGACCCCGCGAAGGGCGGGGCAGGCTGGTGACTCGTGACTGCTGACTGGCGGAAACTTACCAAGGTTTCAAGGCTTGCCCCTTGGATGGCTGTCTGCATGCTGGTGGGCCTGCTTGGGGCCCCGACAGCCCAAGCCTGGGGTTGCAAAGGTCATCAGGCGGTAGCCTTGATTGCGGAAAAACACCTGACGCCCGAAGCGCGGCAAATGGTTCAGAAGCTACTTAGCGAGAACCCGATAGATCCGAAGCTGAGGCGCTGGTGCGGCAATGCCACGACGGACTTGATGGTGGACGCCTCTACCTGGCCGGATGATGTGCGCAACGAGCGTAAGAACGGACCCTGGCATTACATCGATATTCCGCGCGGGAAGCACAAGGGGGACCTGGAGGGATACTGCGGCAATGAGGGATGCGTGACGCGCGCGATCGAAGAGCAGCGCGCCATTCTGAAAGACAAGTCCGCCGATTCCCTGAAGCGCGCCGAAGCGGTTCGCTACCTCATCCACTTTGTCGGCGATGTGCATCAGCCGCTGCACGCCATCACCAATGCCGACAACGGCGGTAACTGCGTGCCGGTGAAATATTTTCATCATGAACCGCTCCCCAACCCGCTCCATCCGGAGCGTGAGGATTATTCGCCCAATCTTCATCAGATCTGGGACACGGAGATTGTGGAGCGCGACATGGAAATCTCCAGCCCGCTTCGCTTCGCCGACGAGCTGGACGAGAAGTTTCACGCGGAGAGCGTCGCCTGGGAAGCTGCCCGCATCCATGTGGACAACTGGGCCTGGGAGAGCCATGAGCGGGCGGAGACAGCGGGCTACGATGGCTTCCCGGAAAAAATCGGCATCGAACCGGACATGCTATTGAAAAGCTGCGCCGAAAACAATCACATGGGGAAGCGGATCTTCGAGAAGCATCTTGCCGTCGGCGAGGTTTATCAAGGCAATGCGGCCAAGGCCGCGGAGACCGGCCTTGCGGAAGCTGGCGTGCGTTTGGCAATGATTCTGAATGATGCCGCCAAGGCCGCGAATTAGGATTCTTCCTTCAGGGTTTGTGCGCGGGAGATTCTGCCGCCGGAGCAGCGCTGCCGAGCGACTTGATGTACCGCACCAACTGCCAGCGCCGGGGTTCCGGAAGTTTCGACCAAACCGGCATCTTCTTTCGAACCACTCCATTGGTCAACAGCCAGAAAAGAGTTCCGGGCGTTGCGTTTTGTACCTCTGGAACAAGGAGACTCGGAGCTTTGCGCGAGCCTTCGGCGGAGTGACCGTGGCATTCCGCGCAATGCTGTTCAAAGAGAATCGCGCCGGCAGCAACGGCGTCTGCATCGTTCTGCAGTGGGTTCGCACGGTTCCGCGCTTTTTCGGGCGCCTTTTGCAATTCCGCGTAAATCGCCGGATCGTATTTGGGCGCTGCGGCGGCGGGCGGTTTGACGGAATTCTGCGTCTGCGCGAGGACAACAGACACCGCAAGAAATGAGGCGCAAACGGCAAGCGCCGCGGCAATGGCTTTCACTTGCGCCCTCCGCAGAGCCGGCTGACCATCGCACCGAAGCCGGTTATTTCCCGCGAGACGCCCC
>WNEZ01004100.1_pt1 | contig 12648 bp, 14 predicted proteins | sample 5400521 | NCBI WGS metagenome assembly WNEZ01 (sample SAMN13153339, study PRJNA577476) | soil metagenome | isolation source: 120 cm saprolite under Douglas fir tree site 2 hole 1 replicate 1 | place: USA:California | collected 2015-04-18 | reverse complement strand
GTCGACCTCCTCACCAAGGCGGCGATCAAGGAGATGATCGTTCCGTCGCTGCTGCCGGTGCTTTCGCCGATCGTGGTCTATTTCCTGATCTACTGGATTGCGGGCGGCGGTTCGATCGGTAAGTCAGCGGCGTTCTCCGCTGTCGGCGCGATGCTCCTCGGCGTTATCGTCACCGGCTTGTTCGTTGCGATTTCGATGACTTCGGGTGGCGGCGCATGGGACAATGCCAAGAAATTTATCGAGGACGGCCACTACGGCGGCAAAGGTTCGGAGCCGCACAAGGCGGCGGTGACGGGCGATACCGTGGGTGATCCCTACAAGGACACGGCCGGTCCCGCCGTCAACCCGATGATCAAGATCACCAATATCGTGGCGCTCTTGTTGCTCGCCGTGCTCGCGCACTGGCGCTGACGTCTCCCGGTGGGGGGATGCGACGCGCGCCGACGCCGCAGCACACTGCGCCGCGGCGATGCCTCTTCATCGCCGGTCTAGAAAATCTTGAATAGCGCGTTGAGATAGGCGACGTCCTTGCCGCCAGTCGGCGTGGCGCGGCTGACAAAATCAAAGACCTTGCCGTCCTTGAGACCGTAGTTGGCGAGACGCTCCACTCGCCGATTCTTGTCGAAATACACCGCCACGACCCGCTGATCGATCACCCGTTGGGGCATGAAGCCGATCGATCGCTCGGCGCGTTGGGAAATATAATAAAACGCCTCGCCACTCACGGTCGCGACCGTTGAGGGCGTGCCGAGCACGATCAAAACCTGTTCTTGGGTGGAACCGATCGGGAGCTGCTCGAGCGCCCCTTCGGGCACGATGTAGCCGCGCTGATAGGTCTCCGAAAAGCAGCCGCTGAGCAGGATTCCGAATGCCACCGTCACCGCAACGCGGGCGGCGGCCATACGGAACGGGCGCGTCGGTCCATTCATGCAGCTCGTGATCCCCCTGTCATGGTCGCAGGCGCTAGCGCACTGATCTCATCGGCGCTATCACGTTTTCCCTATCGAGCCCCTGCATCCGACCTCCGCGGCCGAGCTAACGCGATGATATTCAAGTTGTTTCGCCGCACCCCGCGGGACAATACCATCGCGTGTCTCTATGGCACGATCGTGGCACAGGCGCGGCTGCCCGCCTTTTACCAAATCTATGGCGTGCCCGATACGGTCAACGGCCGACTGGAGATGATCATGCTCCATACCGTGCTGTTTCTCCGCCGTCTGGAGAGCGAGGCGGTGCCGATTCGCGCCCTCGGCCAAGGGTTGTTTGACCAGTTCTGCCGGGACATGGACGACAGCATGCGCGAAATGGGGGTGGGCGATCTCGCGGTGCCGCGAAACATGCGCAGGATCGGAGAGGCTTTCTACGGCCGGCAGGCAGCCTATCGGGTGGCGCTGGAGGCGCCCGATGACGAACCGCTTGCCGCGGCGTTGGACCGCAATGTATTTGCCGACGGCGCGGAATCCGGGCCGGCCTTGCGGCTGGCGGTCTATGTCCGCGAAGCGGTGCGTCGGCTGGCCACTCAGGATGGATTCGAGCGCGCACAGCTCGCGTTTCCCGATCCCGAACAGGTAGTGCTGTGCGCGCGATCGACGGGGATGAGGCAATGACCAAATCCGAACGCAGGTCCGAACGTCTTTGGAGCGTGCCGCTCGCGCTCAGCGATGTGCCCGAGAGCGGGCGCCACTTCGACCTCGTCGCCGATGCCCAGGTGCGCGCCGCGGTCGCCAAGCGTGCCGGCCTCGCTGCCTTGCCCCGACTGGAGGCCAGCTTCGACGTTACATTGCATGGGCGCGGCGGCTTGCACGTGGTTGGCCGGGTCTCGGCCACCGTCGGCCAGATCTGCGTGGTCACGCTCGAGCCGCTCGAGAACGAAATCGACGAATCGATCGACCTCGTGTTCATGCCCGCCGGGGCGTTCCCGCTGGTCGGCGGCGCAGAGGTCGAGGTGCCGGCTGTTGATGTGCCGGAAGTGCTGGTTGGCGGTGGGATCGATCTCGGCGCCATTGCGACCGAATTTTTGATCCTCGGCCTCGATCCGTATCCGCGCAAGCCGGATGCCACGTTCCAGGGCTCGCCTGTCGGCGAGGATGCGGCTCATCCGTTTGCGGCGCTCGCTGCGCTGAAAAAAGGGCAGGGCGGTGACAAGCGGTGATTGTCCGCCCCCCTGTTGTGACTCCTGTCGACACGGTATTGTCGTGCCATGCCCCACAAAGTCCGCATTGCGCTCGACGCCATGGGGGGCGACCATGGGGCAGCAGTGGTCGTTCCGGGCGCGGAACTGTCCCTCAGCCGCCATCCCGACATCGAATTCTTTTTTTTCGGCGACCGTGTCGCTGTGGAGCCGCTCCTCGATGCCCGTCCGCAACTCAAGGCGGCATCGCGTCTGGTGCATACCGACATCGTGGTGCAGATGCACGACAAGCCCAGTCAGGCGCTGCGCAAGGGGCGCCGGAAATCTTCAATGTGGCTTGCCGTCGACGCGGTGAAGAAGGGCGAGGCGGATGTTGCCGTCTCCGCCGGCAACACCGGCGCGTTGATGGCCATGGCGAAGATTGACTTGCGAACCATGGCGGGTATCAACCGGCCGGCGATCGCTGCCCTTTGGCCCACGCTCAGGGGCGAGTCCGTCGTGCTCGATCTCGGGGCCTCAATTGGGGCCGATGCCGAGCATCTTGTCGAGCTCGCCGCCATGGGCAGTGCCATGGCGTCAGTGCTATTCGGGCTCGACCGGCCCACGGTCGGGCTCCTCAATATCGGGGTCGAGGAGGTCAAAGGGCTTGAGGCGGTGCGCGAAGCCGGCCAAATGCTCCGCGCGGGGGAATGGCCGCAATTCGAATATGTCGGCTTCGTCGAGGGCGACGATATCGGCAAAGGAACGGTGGACGTGGTGGTGACCGAGGGCTTTTCCGGCAATATCGCGCTTAAGGCGGCCGAGGGCACCGCGCGCCAACTTGGCCAATACCTCAAGCACGAGATGAACCGCACGTGGGTAAGGAGACTCGGTTACGTTTTGGCGCGCGGTGCGTTCCGCGCGCTTGGCAACAAGATGGATCCGCGTAAGTCGAATGGCGGCGTTTTTCTCGGCCTCAATGGGATCGTGATCAAGAGCCACGGTGGTACCGACGCCGAAGGCTTCGCCTACGCGGTCGATCTCGGCTACGACATGGTGCGCCACGAATTGCTCGCCAAGATCGGCCACAGCCTCACGCGCCATCACAGCGAGGCAGCTCCCGCGCGCGCCATCGGGGGAGCGGCTTCGTGACCGTGCTGCGGTCCGTGGTGCTCGGCTGCGGCAGTTATCTGCCGAGCCGAGTCCTCACCAATGCCGAGTTGTCGCGGATGGTGGACACCACCGACGAGTGGATCACGCAGCGCACCGGCATTCGCGAGCGGCGCATCGCGGCGAAGGGAGAAACCACTTCGGACATGGCGCTTGCCGCCGCACGCGCGGCGCTTGCCGCCGCCGGGCTCGATGCGCAATCGATCGATTTGATCGTGCTCGCGACCTCCACCCCTGACAATACCTTTCCGGCGGCCGCGGTCTCCGTCCAAGCCGGTCTCGGCATTACCCGCGGTGCCGCCTTCGATTTGCAGGCGGTTTGTTCGGGCTTCGTGTTCGGGCTTGCGACCGTCGACGGTCTGTTCAAGACCGGCGCATTCGAGCGTGCGTTGGTGATCGGCGCGGAGACCTTTTCGCGCATCCTCGATTGGAGCGACCGCACCACCTGCGTACTGTTCGGCGACGGTGCCGGCGCGGTCGTGCTGGAGGCGCAACGTGAGCCCGGCACGCGCGAGGACCGCGGCATCCTCAGCGCGCATCTACGCTCGGATGGCCGCCACAAGGCTAAGCTCTATGTCGATGGCGGTCCGTCCTCGACGCAAACTGTCGGCCATCTTCGCATGGAAGGGCGCGCCGTCTTCAAGCACGCGGTGGCGATGGTCACCGACGTGATCGAGGATGCCTTCAAGGCTACCGGCTACACCGCCGACGATATCGACTGGTTCGTGCCGCACCAAGCCAACCAACGCATCATCGACGACACCGCCAAGAAGCTCGGCATCGCTTCGAAAAAGGTGGTCATGACCGTCGAAAAGCACGGCAACACGTCGGCGGCCTCGATTCCGCTCGCGCTGGCGGTGGCAATCGCGGATGGCCGCATCAAACGCGGTGATCTTGTCATGCTGGAAGCGATGGGCGGGGGTTTTACCTGGGGGTCGGTGCTGGTGCGGTGGTGACACGGGGTAATTGAAATCTTGCCCTCACGCCCGTTGACCGCTCCGGTCCAAGCTAATATCGTCTGATAATTCAGAGAGATATCTTGATCGCCGAAGGCGGGGCTGGCGATGACGGGAAAAACGGTCACACGCGCGGACTTGTGTGAGGCGGTCTACCAGAAGGTGGGATTGTCGCGCACCGAGTCGGCCACACTCGTCGAACTCGTTTTGAAGGAAATCACCGACTGTCTCGAGCGCGGAGAGACGGTGAAGCTCTCGTCGTTCGGCTCGTTTGTGGTGCGCAAGAAAGGCCAAAGGATCGGGCGTAATCCCAAGACCGGCAAGGAAGTGCCGATTTCGCCGCGCCGCGTGATGGTGTTCAAGCCGTCTGCGATCCTCAAGCAGCGCATCAACGCCGATTCCGACTTGCGAAAATAGCGTAGTTCACGGCTGAGGGAGCAGAGCGGCGGTGGACAAGGCACCGGACGCATTCCGGACCATCAGCGAAGTGGCGGAGCAGCTCGACGTTCCGCAGCATGTGTTGCGCTTCTGGGAAAGCCGCTTCCGCGAGATCAGGCCGATGAAGCGCGGCGGGGGACGCCGCTACTATCGACCGGACGACCTCGATCTTCTGCGCGGCATCCGTCATCTCCTCTATGGCGAGGGCTACACCATCCGTGGCGTCCAGCGTCTGCTGCGCGAGCAGGGTGTGCGCTTCGTGCAGAATGTCTGGCAACCGGGGGCGCCGCAGCCGACCCGCCAGCCGGCCGAGGAGGATGGCGCAGTCGAGGAGGCCGTGGCCGCCGAAGGCGCAGCTGCGGTGCAGTTGCCGTTGTTGCGCGGGGCTGCGGGCGGCGAACGACCGCAGAGTTCCGAAGGTGAGCGTGCCGGTTCGTCGCGCGCGATGCCGGCTGCGGAGGGCGGGCTGGCCCATGAAGACCTACAGAAATTACAGGCTGCGCTCCACGACCTGACCGAATGCCGGCGGCTCCTGGACGCCGCGCTGGCGCAGAAAATCTAAAACGCTGCGCGCATCGATTGGCGGCCGCGTCGGGTTGACGGCGGCTCGATCACGAGAGTTTCTGTCGAAGCGGTCTGGTGAACACGGATCACTGGTGCCGAGGACGGCCATGCACTAAGGTTCACGGGAGCCTATCGGCCGTGCGAATCCGGCGTTGAACCGATTGAAAAAATAGAATGGGGTTCGACCAAAAGGCCTGGAGAGAAGCGCAATGACCATCCGGCAAGGTGTCAGTGCCGCGCTTGCATTCGCGTCGCTGTTGCTGGCTGCTGCGGCCCATGGGCAAAACGGCACCCAACAGGCTGCGCAACATCCCGGGCGCAGCGTGGTGATGAGCAAGTGCTTCCAATGCCACACCGATGCGATGTTTCGCGATCAGCGACAGGATCGACGCGGATGGGAGGCCGCGATCTATCGCATGATCGGACGCGGCGGGTTATGGACGTCAGAAGAGATCAATCTGATGGCCGATTACCTGGGCAGCGATTTCGGGCCGAAATAATTGCGACGCGTCGATCGCGCCGCGTTTAGGAATCCAAAGGAGCGAAGGATGCGAGACCTGGTTGCCAGATATTTGTCGCAGGGAATTTCGCGGCGCGGTTTCGTCGGCGGCCTGACCAAAGCGGGTTTGACCGCGACCGCCGCCCAATCGGTGCTCACCGCGGTTGCGTCGGTGAATTCCGTCCATGCGCAGGGCGCCGGTCCGCAAGCCGGCTCAGCTCCGGCCGCCCCCACGCCGGCACCTGCGGCGCCGGTCGCGACCGCCGTCGCTGGCGTCAAGCCGTTTCAGGGCACCGGCGGTGCCGCCTTTGCCGAACAGCTCATCGGCTGCGGCGTGAAATACGTCTTCGGCAATTCCGCGAGCGAGGATGCGCAGTTCTACGAGGCGCTCGTCGACCGGCCGCAGCTCAAATACATCCTCACCCCGCACGAGGGGCCCGGCGCCGCCATGGCTGCGGGCTACATCAAGGCTTCGGGCGAGGCCGCCATCGTTATGCAGGCTGCGGTCGTCGGCATGGCGAATGCCATCGGCCAGATGTTCAACGCCTTCAAGGAGCAGACGCCGCTCGTCGTTTATTCCTATCGCACCGACCAGTCCAGACGCGCGGGACGCGATGGCTTCGAGGAGGTCGCCAATCAGGAGCAGATGGTCCAGCCCATTACCAAATACACGTGGCTTGCGCGCCGGCCGGATATGATCCCCGAGACCGTTCGCCGCGGTTTCAAAGCGGCGTGGACGCCGCCCTACGGTCCCGCCTACATCTCGTGGCATTCGGATTACAACGACGAACGGGTGCGCACCGAGATTATCGCGCAGGAACTGATCGACCCCCGCATGCGGGTACGGCCGAATCCGGATGAGATCGAGCGGGCTGCGAAGCTCCTGGTCGAGGCCCGCATGCCGCTCATGGTCGTCGGCGACGAAATCTACAAGGCGAAAGCGGTGGGCAAGGCGGTGAAGCTTGCCGAGCTACTGGGCATGCCGGTGACGCAGGTGCGCCAGCTCTATGCCAACTTCCCGGAGACGCATGCGCTCTGGGTCGGAAATGTCGCCGGCAACAGCCTTAATTCGCTCAACTATCCGAAGAGCACGGACGTGATCTTAAATGTCGGCAACAAGTTTCAGCACAGTGGTCCGGCGCCGATCGTTCCGCGTGGGCCGAAATTCATCGATATGCGCATCGATTACGCCAGCATGGGCAATGTCATGGTCACCGAGGTGCCGCTCGTCTGCGACGTCGGCTACGGACTTGACGATCTGATCGCGGCGATCGAGCAACTGCTCACCCCGGCGCTGCGGCAGAAGGCTGCCGAGCGCGCGCTCGACGTGCGCAAATTCGGCGAATGGGCAAAGGCGGCGCGCGCCCAGGTGGTGAACAATCCCGACTGGAACGAAAGCCCGATCATCGCCGACCGCCTCACCTGGGAGGTCGCGAAATTCGCCGACCCCGACGCCATCATCGTGCACGAGGCGGGATCGGTGGCCCTGCACTCATTCGACTTCGACCCGAACGGTGGGCGCGAGTTGTTCTTCTATTACGGTGCCCATCTCGGTTCCGGTGTAGGCACGGCGGCGGGAGTGAAACTCGCGCGTCCGAACCAGCAGGTGATTTGTCTCGTCGGCGACGGCTCCTTCATCTTCGGCCCGACCGCGCTCTGGAACATGGCGCGGCTGGAACTCCCTGTCATCGTCGTCGTCTATAACAATCACGCCTATGGTGGACCGCATTCGCGCGTCATTGCCAACGTGCCGGGTGGCCGCATGGTACAGACCGGCCAATTCGTGCACGATTATCTGGGCAGCCCTGACATGAACATGGCCGCGATCGCCAAAGGTTTCGGCGTCGATGGCGAGGTGGTCGAGAGTCCGGGGCAATTGCGCGAAGCGCTCGCGCGCGCACGCAAGGCGACGGTCGAAGGTAAGCCCTACCTCATCGACGCGCAGGTTGCGCGCAAAGGTGTGGCGTGGGCCGACAAGCCTTGGATCCCGCCCATTCAAGTGGCGGCGCTGCGGCAAAAAAAGGTCTGAGCATGCGAGGCGCGCCGCGCGCGCAACCTCCGCGGACGCGGGTCATCCCGGTGCTGGCGATTTGCGTGGCTCTCTGCGCTGCCGCGCGAGCAGACGACGCCGATCTCGGACGCGAGGTGTATGACGACTTCTGCGTGACCTGCCACGGTCGCGATATGGTCAACCCCGGCGGCGTCACCTTCGACTTACGCAAGTTTCCCAAGGACGATTTCGAGCGCTTCCGCAACGTCGTCCTCGATGGCAAACCGCCTGCCATGCCGCCTTGGCGTGACAAGATCAGCGACGATGACCTCAAGCTGCTGTGGGCTTACGTGCGCGGCGGGGGCTGAGCATCGCCTCGAGGCGCAGCGCTCGCCGCTGGTTTTGACATGGGCGGTTGAAATCGTCGGGCGCGGGTATGTGGCAGCTTCCTGGCGTCATGAGGACCGCCTGCGCCGGCGAGCCGCAATCGCGAGATCGGCGGCGTCCACTCCGGTGAGATAGGCGCCGTGAGCCGTGGAATAATCGCTGCGCGAACACGCCTCGCCGGCGAAAAACACACGATCGTCCACGGGTGCCGCGAGCATGTCTCGGCAGTCCGCCTTGCCGGGCATGGCATAGGAGTAGGAGCCGCGGGCGAATGGATCGACACCCCAGCGATGAAGATGAAGCGGCTTCACGCGGTGCGCGAAGTCGCTGCCAAGCAAGCCGGTGAGTTCGCCGATGGCGAAGTCGACGAATGCAGGCTCGCCGCCGGCTTCAAGCTCTGCGGCCAAGCGTCCCCCAAAATAAGCTTCGATCTGCGGTCTGCCGAAGGGTCTGAAGTGATAGACACCTGTGTCGCTGCGGCCGGTGCGGCCAAAAAGGCGGCTCTCTTTGTCGAATTCCTCGGCCTCCGCCAGCGATAGAAACAATTTGTCGGCAAGTCCCAAGGGCAGGCCCATGGCCGCTTCGGTTTTTTCGGGCAAGGCCGGGCTGAAGAGAAGCTTCTCTTCGGCAAGCAGCGCGCTCGAGACGGTGACGATGGCGATATCCGCCGTTATCGCGCCGGCCGCTGTCTCCACTCGCAATCGCCGTCCGCTGCGATCAATCAGCCTCACCGCCTGGCCGAGCATGACCGGCAAGCCGGCGCCATGGGCTGCGATCACCCTCCCGTAGCCCTCGACCACCCGCCAGTTCACGCCACTGTCGTCATAGCGGCTGACATCTCGCGCCGAGACCCGCTCAAGCTCCGCCCCGTTCGCGTAGGTGCTGACCGCGTCGATCAAGGCATTCCACTGGCCGAGCGGCTCGAGAAACGTCGCCGCCGAAACGTCCGGCTCGTCCTCGCAACGGGAGTGGAGTTGCTGGCGGAATTTCTGCAGCGCTTGCAGAAAGCTGGTTTGGTCCGAAAGCGGAAAGCCGATTGGAGCCGAATGCCGCGTCCACGGTGGCGGCGTCTTGTCGATCGAGCCGCCCTGCGCCTCGGCAATTTCTCGCCAGGGATTGCGGTCAGCCGAGTGCAGCCAGCCGCACCCGAGATCGATTGGGAATTCCGAGTTTCCGCGCATCGTCCATGCCCGTCCGCCGAGCCGCGACCGTGCCTCCACCACGAGGCAATCAACATGCGCGTCCATGAGCCGCCGGCCCGCGGCGATGCCAGCGGCGCCAGCGCCCACAACGAGAACCTCGGTATCGCTGCTGGCCACGGGTTATTCCGCGGCGATTTGGATCGAGCCACCCATCGTGCGGTCCCAACGATCTCCGTTCGTCCGGTTCGCGCCAATACTGTCGCCGCGCTCCCAGAGACGGCAACCGCTTTTTGCGCAAACGTCAAATGCCTGGACGCTCCCTCTGCCGGTAGGCGGCGGGAACGTATTGCGCCTCGGGAGGTTGACGAACACGCTCCGTAAATGTGTGAGGAATTGCCTTTTGCGGCTGACCATTCTGATCATTACAGCGTTCGTTGGCTTCGCACAGGCAGGTGTGGTGCGGGCGCAGCCGGCCGAGAACACGTCCCCCGAGCAAGGGGTAACGTGCCCGCCGGACGTCAAGGGCGAGCCGCCGACCGTGGGCGGTGGCAGTTCTGGACCACTTGAGCGAAAAACTCGCCCAATCGAAGGGCGTGATCTGCCCACCTGCCGGGATTGACCGCGACATGCAGGTCACGCCGCCGGGCGGCGGTCATCTCAAGGTTATTCCTCCGCCGGGCACACCCGGCGGAGATCAAAATGTGCAGCCGAAGTAACTCTTCTGACCTCGCTGGCGCTCGGATGCTTGGTGAGTTGGTCGACACCCAAGGCGTTAGTTGCAGCACCAGCGGCAAGTCGAGCGCCGCCACACCCTCAGGCCCTGGGTTTCACACCGAACTTTGTCGCATGGGCCGGCTGCGCAACCCCAAGCGCAATCTGCGGCTTAGATTGTCAGCGAACTCTCGCGTGCGTGTCGCGGTCGAGTCTGGCTTGGAATCGGCCAATCGTTTCGATCTGGGTGGCCAGAGCCTCGTCGCTGAGAAACCTGCTCTCCTGCGCGAGCGCGATCCAGAACTCTCGGATGTTGCTCAGAGCTTCACGATGGACTGGATCAACCGTGATCCGAAGCGCCCGCTCGCAGTCGGCCGCCTTCTCCCATGGGTCCACTTGAGACATGGAGGCCTCCTGCGTAGGGGAACCTGTCGTCGGGAAAACCACCTTGTCCCCTACAGGATTTTCTCCGCGCTTTCGAGCCTTCGAACCGGGTTTTCCCCGTAGCTCACCGTCTGCTTAGGGCAAATCGTCGATCCAACATGCGTTCGTAGCCCGTATCGGCGAATTGCAATTTGCGCACATGCGCCATCGGGACATCCTGCTCACAACCCACATTGCTCATCGTCCTCAAAGGCGGGATATCCGAATCCTTTCCGGCTATCTTGCTTGGGCCTAGAATCTGAAGCGGGAAGGGACCCCAAGATGCCAAGCAAGGAATTGGTGGGGCAGGAGATCAGCGCGGAGCTGCGGACGGCGCCGCGCGGGGCATCGTTGGGTATCCGCGGTTCTGTTACGGCGATTGCGATCATCCTCGCGTGCATCGATTCCGCGGCTGCCCAAGACTGGCCGACGCGGCCTATTCGTCTCGTAGTGGGTGCCAGCGCGGGCGGCGGCACCGATATTTCCGCACGCTTGATCGCACAACCGCTGGCGGAGATCCTAGGCCAAGCGGTCGTGGTCGAGAACCGCGCCGGCGCCGCCGGCACCACGGCAGCGGAGGCGGTGGCGAAGTCGCCGAAGGATGGCTATACCGCGTATATGATGAGCAACGCGCACGCGATTTCGGCTGTAATGTACAAGTCGCTGCGCTACGACCCGGTCAATGACTTTCAAATGGTGTCGATGGTCGCGACTGCAGGTCTTGTTCTTGTGGCCGCGCCCGCTTTTCCGGCCAGCGACCTGGCGGGTGTACTAGCTGCGGTGCGCGCCAGTCCCGGAAAATTTAATTTCGGCAGCGCCGGCGTTGGTACGACCCAGCATTTCGCCGGCGAGCTGATGAAGCAGACTGCCGGTCTTAACATCACGCACGTTCCCTACCGCAGCACGCCGGCCGCGGTGACCGGCTTGCGGACGGGGGAGGTGGAGTTCGTATTCGAGCTGGTGCAGACCGTTCAAGGTCAGATCCAAATGGGCGAACTGAAGGCCATCGCCGTCACCTCGCCGAAGCGCAACCCCATGCTCGCCGATGTCCCCACCTTCACCGAAGCGGGCATGCCCGGTTACGACGTCACGAGTTGGTACGGGCTCGCCTTTGCGGCCGGCACGGCGCTTCCGATCGTGCACAAGACGAATAAAGCGATGCAGGAGTTGCTCGGACGCGAGAGCGTCGCCAAACAGATCCTCAATTTGGGTGCGCTGGTCCGCAGCTCGACTCCAGATGAGCTCAAAACGCATATTGCCGGCGAGATCGCGAAATGGAAGGTGGTCCGGGAAAAGGCCGGAATCGAGCAGCTGTAGCAGGCCGTGATCGATCGATGCCTGTGTCGGGCAGAAACCGGCGCCCCGGCTGCGTCGCGGGCTGGAAGAAGGCGTGGCGCTGGAGGTAAAGTTGCCGGTTCCTTACGGCGCGGACAACACCATGCGCATCATCATCGCTTTCGCCTCCGTGCTCCTATCGGGCGCCGCGCTCGCGGACAGTGTTCGCCACCCCAGCGTGCCGGAACGGTTATGGGGCACGTGGGCACCGAGCGCGGACCTCTGCACCGACAGCAAGTCTACCTTTGTCGTATCCGCGAAAGGGTACGTGACATCGCAGGCGAACTGCGCGATTCAATGGGTCACCGAAACCGCAGGCGCCGACGGGCCGATCTACTCCGCCCATATGCGTTGCGCGAGCCGAGCCGAGCCGCAGGAGACGACGGAAGTGAATCAGATCATTGTGTCGAATGACCGTGGGCAGCTTTCGGCCGGTCCCGACTTCAAGGACCTCAAGAGCTACCGGCTCTGCCCGAGGAACTAGAGCTGGGAGCATTCATGCGTAACGCTTCTCGCCGTGGCTCTGCCGCCGTCGCGCTCTGCGTGACGCTGGCCACCACGACCGTTATCGCGCTCGTGAGCGCGTCCGCTGTCGTCGCCCAGACCCCTCGGGTCGAGGAGCTCGTTTCGGCGGTGGTGCGGGTCAACACCCACATCGCTCCGGACGGGCGCACCGTCCAAGGCCTCGGCCGCGAACGGGAAGGATCAGGCATCGTCATCGATAGCGCCGGTCTGGTCTTGACGATCGGCTATCTCATGGTCGAGGCCTACGCGGCCGAGGTCGTCGACAACAACGGGCGCACCGTACCGGCGGACGTCGTCGGCTACGATCATGAAAGCGGCTTCGGCCTGTTGCGCGCGATCGCGCCGCTCAAGCTCAAGCCGATGGCGCTAGGCAAGTCCGCCGAGATCAAAGAGGGCGA
>WNEZ01005985.1_pt1 | contig 12650 bp, 15 predicted proteins | sample 5400521 | NCBI WGS metagenome assembly WNEZ01 (sample SAMN13153339, study PRJNA577476) | soil metagenome | isolation source: 120 cm saprolite under Douglas fir tree site 2 hole 1 replicate 1 | place: USA:California | collected 2015-04-18 | reverse complement strand
AGAAGGCCGACGAAATTGCCAGGAACACGCCGCCCAGGCCCTGCGCGAAGTTGTGGGGCTCGGGGCGATCCTGCACCGGCCTCGGCTTGACGACGCCGAGTGGCTTCAGCACCTTGAAATAGAGCTGCTTGAAAAGCGCCAGCTTTGGTGCGAAAGTGCCGACCAACAGCACCACAGCGAGCAGCGGGATCAAAAACAGCAGCGGCCGGAAGAAGTAGCTGCCGACGAACGCGACGAGGACGGTCGCCACGATCCCGGTCTGGTTGACCTTGAGCGCCGAGTGGTCGACGGTGGTGAGGGCCATTACTTTTCGATGGGAACCCGGATCGAGCTCCCCCACTCCGTCCACGATCCGTCGTAGTTGCGCACGTCGTCGTAGCCGAGCAGCTCCTTGAGCACGAACCACGTGTGGGCAGAGCGCTCGCCGATGCGGCAGTACGCGATGATCTCGCGGTCTGGCGTGATCTGCTTGCCGCCGTAGATCTCCTTCAGCTCTTCGGTGCTCTTGAAGGTGCCGTCCTCGGCGTTGACCGCCGTGCCCCACGGGATGCTGACCGCGGTCGGGATGTGCCCGCCGCGCTGCGCACCTTCCTGGGGCAGGTTTTCAGGGGCCAGCAGCTCGCCGGAGTATTCCTTCGGGGAGCGGACGTCGACCAGGCCGGCCTTGCCGAGCTTCGACTGCACGTGGTCGCGGTAAGCGCGGATGTCCTCTTTGGGAGAGCCGTGGAAGTGATATGCCGTCGCGGAGTAGCTCGGGACGTCGGTGTTGTACTCGCGTCCTTCCTTCTCCCACTTGACGCGTCCGCCGTCGATCAGCTGCACCTTGTCGTGCCCGTAGTACTTGAGCGCCCAGTAGGCGTACGCGGCGAACCAGTTGTTGTTGTCGCCGTAGAGGATGATCGTCGTATCGGGCGTGATCCCGCTCTGGCCGAGCAGGTTCGCGAGCGCCTCTTTGCTGGCGATGTCGCGATTGATCTGGTTCTGCAGGTCTTTCCTCCAGTTCCAGCCGACCGCGCCTTCGATGTGACCCTTGTCGTAAGCGGACGGGTCGACGTCGACTTCGACGACACGAAGGCCCTTGTCCTTGCTGTGTTCCGCGATCCACTCCGTCGATACGAGTGGCTTGGTCGATGTCGATGAGCTCAATTTCCCAACCTCCAAAAAATGCCAATGACCGAATTGATTCGACTTGACGAAAGATCGGGTCGAAAGGGCGCGCCCGACAGCGGGCGCGAGCTTAAGCCCGGGGCCTAGCTACAGAAGCAGGCCGGGTTGTGAACCAGACGCTGGGCAGGCCAGACGAGGTCCCGCATTGACACGTCATTTTATGACAACCAGCCGGCGGCGGTCGGGATTCCGGATGATAGGCGGCGTAATGCGAATCGATCTCATTAAGTACCAGGCGCTGGGCAACGATTACCTTGTCCTCGACCTGCCCGGCCCGGTCGCCGAGCTGGTGCCGCTGCTGCCGATCCTGTGCGACCGCCATCGGGGTCTCGGCTCGGACGGGCTGCTGGCCCAACCCGGTCCGAGTGCTCAGCCGCGACGGGGCGGAGGTCACGACCGAGCTCGACATCGGCCGCGCCTCGTTCCGAGCCGCCGACCTCCCGGCGAGATTCGACGGCGAGCCAGACCGTGTTCCGCTCGACACGCCAGTGGGGCGCGTGGAGGCGATGCTGGTCTCGGTCGGCAACCCCCACTGCGTGGTGTTCGGCGAGCCGGCGACCAAGGAGCGCTGCCTGGAGCTCGGCCCCTACCTGGAGAACCACGTTGCGTTTCCCGAGCGCACCAACGTCCAGCTCTTCGAGGTCGTCGACAGGGGGCGCGTCCGCATCGAGATCTGGGAGCGTGGGGCCGGCTACACGCTGGCTTCGGGTACGAGCGCCAGTGCCGTGGCGGCCGCTTGCATGCGGGCGGGGCTCGTCGACGGCCAGGTCACGATCCAGATGCCCGGCGGCGACCTCCACGTCCGGAGGGAGAAATCTGGAAACCTGGTGCAGTCGGGCCCTGCGCGCCGCGTCTACCGAGCCCGTGTCGACCTGGCGGACTTCCCTAGGGGGGAGTAGCTGCCAGCCTCGTGACCGCGTCGGGGAGATCCGCCAGCCCCGGCTGCACTGCGTCAGCCAGGGACGGGTCGTCCTTCTCACCCTGCCGGTTGACCCAGATCCGGCGAATTCCGAGCTGGGCCGCCGGTTTGATGTCGTGGTAGTAGCTCTGGGCGACATGTATCCACGCGTCGGCGGAACCGCCGAATACGGACTCGAAGCGCCGGAAGTGCGCCAGGTCCGGCTTGTACGCCGACACGTCCTCGGCAGTGATGACCGCGTCAAACGGTTCGGGCAGCCGGCGTTCCGTGAGCGCGATGAGGTCGCGGTCGCAATTGGTCAGGAGCGCTAGCTTCCAACCCTCGGCATGGAGTGTTCGTAAAGCGGGGCCGACGTCGGGAAAGACCGGCCAGTGCGGGATCGTTGAAGTGAGCGCGGTGGCGTCGTCGTGCTTGAGGTCGAGCTTGAGCTTCGCCGCGGCGCGACGCAGCGTCTCGGCAAGCACCACGCGGTAGCGGCGAAACGGCTTCTCGTTCTCGACCTCAGCCTCGATCTCGATGTAGGCGCCGAGCAGCTCGGCGCCCCGACCGGGGAAAAGCAGCTCCCCGGTCGTCCCGATGCCGTGACGCCAATCGACCAGCGTCCCGAAACAGTCGAATGTCAGCCAACGTGTGGCCATCGTGTGGTCAGCGCCCGGGCGCGCGGTAGGACATCGTCTTCTTGCCGGCCTGGTCGACCTCCTCCGGGGTCAGCAGGACCGTTGTCTTCAGGCGGGAAAGCGCACCGGTGGACGCGACACCCATCGAGAACGCGGCTGCCGTGGTGTTGTCGATTCCATCGACCACAACGTAAACGTCGGTCTCGCCGAAGCCGTAGTAGAACGACTCGAGCCTGCCGCCCAAAGACTTGATGGCCGCTTCGACGGCCGCTCGCCGGCCGGTGCCCCCGTCTTTGAGGACGCCTTTGATGCCGTCCGCCGAGTACGAGGCCTGGAACATGTATCTCGCCATGACTTTCCCCTCCAACTAACGAGCAGGCGCTTTCACCCAGCCTTGGGCAGGTACTCCTGAATAGCGTGCGCCAAATGCTGCATGGTCATCGATTGCAGCCACACGCGGCCCGGGCCCGTGAGCGCGGCCAGGAACAGACCGCCGCCGCCGACGAACGCGTTCTGAATGCCGGGGACGGTCGTGATGTTGAACTGCACAGACTCCTGGTACATGCCGACGTGGCCGGGATGCACGCGCAGGGTGTTGCCGGCCTGCAGGTCGTAAGTCACGACCTCGCCGTTGAGCTCGACCCACGCCGTGCCCTGGCCCTGCAGTCGCTGCATCCGAAAACCGGTGCCGCCGAATACGCCTGCGCCGAGCCTCTGCTGGAAGCCGATCGAGAACTGGACGCCAATCGTCGCGCACATGAAGCCGTGGCGGTGAACCATGTAGCCCTGGCCCGGCGCGATCTCCATGGGCAGGATCTGCCCGGGAAGCTTGGCCGCGAAGGCGAGCAGCCCGGGACCAGCGACCGCCGTGTACTCCGTCATGAACAAAGTGCCGCCGGCGACGGCGCGCCCGAGAGCGCCCATGAAGCCGCCCTGCTGCCCGCCGGCCGACGTGGACGTCTGCATCTGGATCGCCATCGACATCCACGACAGCTGGCCCGATTCGGCGAACACCTTGTCGTTGGGTTGCATGTTCAGCTCGAGCACCGGCATGACGGTGCCGACGATCTTTGGCTCCATGTTGCCTCCTGGCGAATTCCCCTCTGCCTCTCGGGGAGAGGGGTGTGAATTGGCAATGACGACTGTATCAGCCGCCCGAGTCGCCCCCCGCGTGATGGACGTGCTCGAGGGTGTGACGCCGCGCTGACTTGCGGCCGGGCGTTCGCGAGCACGTCTCGCAGACTCCGACCACCAGCACCTCGGTGTGCACCGGCTTGAATTTATGGCGGTCCTCGAGGTGCCGTTCCAGCTCGCTCACCAAAGCCTCTTCGATGTGCAGGACGCCGCCGCAAAGCTGGCAGACCGCGTGGTGATGGTCGCCGCTCGCGAGCTCGTAGTGGGTCGGCCCGTCGCCAAGGTGCGCCGCATAGACCGATCCCGATGCGGTGAGCGCCTCCAGGGAGCGGTAGACCGTGCTGCGCGGGAAGCGGGCCGAGGTCTTCTGCAGCTCGACCGTTATCTCATCGGCGGTGCAGTGCCCGCCCAACCGCACGATCGCGTTGTAGACCATCGTCCGCTGCGCGGTCCGCCGCATCCCGGGCGCCAGCATGCCGCCGCTCTCGCCTCCCCGCTTCGCGGGGAGGTCGGCGGGGCCGCGCAGCGGCCCCGCCGGGTGGGGAGAATCACTCATCGGGAACCGCGCGAAGTGATCTATCGGCCTTGGTCAGCAGCCGGCACCCATCCGCCTCAACCACGACGTCGTCCTCGATCCGCACGCCTCCCCAACCCGGGATGTAGATGCCGGGCTCGACGGTGAACACCATCCCGACCTCGAGCACGGTCCTCGAGCCTGGGTCGAGCGAAGGGTCTTCGTGCGCCTCGAGGCCGAGTCCGTGGCCGGTGCGGTGGAAGAATCGATCGCCTAGGCCCGCGGCCTCGATGACCTTCCGCGCCGCCGAATCCACGTCGCCGGTGGTCGCCCCCGCCCTGACCGCGTGAATCGCGGCGTCGTGCGCCGCGAGGACCAGGCCGTGGATCTCGCGCTGACGCGCGGTCGGGGCGCCGACGACGGCGACGCGAGTTGTGTCGGCGCAGTAGCCCTCATAGGCAGCGCCAAAGTCGAGCAGGACCAGATCGCCCTGACCCAGATGCTGTCCCGAGGGCCGGCCGTGAGGCAGCGCCGAGTTGGGGCCTGACAGCACGAGGGTCTGGAAGGCGAGCGCTCCCCCGGCGGCGCCGATCGACGCGCCGATGGCGACCGCAACCTCGAGCTCGGTCTGCCCTCCATGAAGGCGGCCGAGGATCTCATCGGTGGCCGCGTCCGTGATCGCGGCAGCATGCGCAAGCTTCTCCAGCTCCACAGGCGACTTGGTGCGGCGCAGGCGTCGAATCTCCGGCGCCAGGTCGAGCATCTCCCGTGTGTGCAGGCGCTCGCGCAGCGCCTCGGCGACCGCCAGCGTCATGTGCTCCTTCTCGACCCCGAGCCGGGCCGCACCAGCCAGCGCCTGGTTGACCAAGTCATATGCGTCCTCACCGTCACGCCACGTAACGATCTCGGCGTCGGTCTTCGCCCGCTCCGCGTTCTCGCGCTCGATCGCCGGCAAGATCAGGGTCGCCCGATCCGGCCTGACGGCGAGCGCCACGAGCCGCTCGTAAGGTTCGGCGCGTACGCCGGTCAGGTACGCAATCGACACCGGCCGCGAGATGTAGGCGGCGTCCAGGTCGTGCTTCACCATCCACGCTCGGACCTCGTCGAGCCGCGTGGCGGTGAGAGCGTCAGTCAACGCCGACGATTCGGACCCGATACGAGCCATTGGGCGTCTTGATCTCGACCTCCTCACCCACGCGATGCCCGATCAGCGCCTTGCCCAGCGCCGACTCATAGCTCACCCGGCCGGCCTTGGGGTCTGCCTCGGCGGGGCCGACGATGCGATAGGTCTCCTCGCCCTCGCCGTCCTCCAAGAAGCGCACAGTGCTCCCCATCGCGACCACGCCCGAGCCCTTGGTCGTGTTGATCAAGACGTGGTTCTTGACGATCGCCTCGAGCTCTTTGACCCGCGCCTCCATCATCCCCTGCTCGTTCTTGGCCGCGTGGTACTCGAAGTTCTCCGAGAGGTCGCCGAACTCCCGGGCGGCTTTGATCTTGGCCACGATCGCCGGGCGCTTGACGGTGGTCAGCACATGGAGCTCGTGCCGTACCGCCTCGAGCCCTTCGGGGGTGATGTGAACGTCGTTGGTCATGATTCCGAGTCTAAACGTCGGGCGGGCTAGTTCTTGGGCAGCTGGGCCTGGACTTCCTTCATATACCGGCGCTGGAGGAAGGTGGATACCCCGTAGACGGCCGCCGCCAGCGCGAGCCCGGCGACGAAGGCCAGCGCGGCATGGACGGTTTGGTTCGGGATGGGCGAGAGCGCCACGCCGTCGTCGCCGATGATCGCGGCCGCCGCCAGCGCGATCGGAGTGATGAGGGGGATCTGCTGCATGCGCTTCATCACCGGCGGGACGGGCGGGTCGACGCGAGGGACCATCCGCTGGCCCATGACGCCAACCGACCTGACGTGGCGGAGGTTGGGAGTGATAGTCAGCACGACGTTCACCTGGTTGCCGGGCACCTGCTTCAGGCGCGCCGGCGGGACAAGGTACTGCTCGACCCCGCCGCGAGTTTGCACCATCAGCATCCCCAGGCCCATCGATGTGCTCACCATGCTGGCGCCCACGAGCTGGCCCTGCACAAGCCGGCCCTCCGCCGTGCGGTCCTTGAGCGCGAGCCGGAAGCCGGGCGCTATGAAGCTCGCGAGCAGAGCGATCGGAACCACCCACGCAATCGAAGCCACGATGGCTACTGGAAGGCCGTAGATGGGCGGTACGAGGATCACGATGGCGGCGATTATCAGCACGCACGCAACCGCGACGCCGATCGCGATGTAACCGATCCGGATGACCAGGTCGGGCGCATAGCCCTGCAGCATCCCGCCGGCCTGCACGAATCTTTCCCGCTGGCGCCTGGTCTGCCCGGCGCCGGTCGCCGCACCAGCCTTCGGCTGGATCTTGCGCATCTGCTGGCGCACCTGCCGCGTCTGCGCGCGCTTCTTCCCCACTAACCGCAGTGTATAGGCGAACTCAGCTCGACCGTTGCGAGGGATCCACCGCGGGCACGAGCACGCGTTTCACATAGGTGACGCCGTTGTGGGTGAAGCTGCCCGAGAACAGGAACGCGGGCTCATAGAAGCTGTGGTCGCCCGCGACCGCCAGGGCGTAGACGACCTCGACGGTGGTGAGCCGGACCGTCGGGATCGGCTCGATGGAAGCCGCGGCGGCCGGTGACGACTTCAGCGCCGATTGCACCGCCAGGGCGGCCGAGATGATCGGATAGTCCGCTGTGTCTAGGGTCACAGGCAGTGGTCCGGCGGCTTGCAGCGGCTGGCCCTGGCGCAGGTCCACCTCGAGCCCATGGCGCTCGCCGACCCCGTCAACGAGATACGACTGGCCCACGCCCTGCACCGCAAACTGCCGCAGGTAGAGCACGCGAACGACATCGGCGGCCGGCACCGTGGCGACCACGTAAGGCCAAGCGGGCATCAGGTTGTGGGCGGCCAGGAAGGCGTTGGCGGTGTCGGTTGCCGTCGGCCCGGGAGCGGGCAGGCTCGATCGGTCGGGCGTCAGGAAGAAGAACGGCTCCCGAAGTGGCGACTGGGTGGTGCCGGCAACGCCCAACACGAAGCCGGTGCCCGAATACGATCCGAGGCCGGCCGAGCCGGTCGGGCCTGGCTGCGGCGAAGCTCCCAGGGCAGCCGCAAACTGGTCGGCGGTGGCCATGGTCGGCTCTGCGTAGCGGTAGACAGTGGCGCTCGTCACCTGGAAGTTGAACTGGCCGGCCCACACCAGGTTGGCGGGCCCGAAGTAGAGCCCGACCGCCGATTGCCCGGCGAGCGGCCCAGTTGGGCCGGCGGTTTTCGGCGCCGTTTCAGCCCCTGGGATAGGTTGCAGGGCCGGCCCCGGGAGCCGGCCGAATGCGCCCGGTGCGTTCGCCCCGCCGGCAAAGGGGGCGGTCTGGGAATCGCGGCTGGTTGCGCTGGTTGCGCCGCCTGCCCCGCCGCCGTGGAACCCTCCTAAGGAGAGGATTCCGATCCCGATCGCGAGCACGAGCACGACCGCCACGGTGGCCGCGGGCGCTGCGGGTACGCGACGCACCGACGCGATCAGACCGGCGAAGAAATCCCGCACTTGGACCCACGGCGGCCGCCGCGCCTGCATCCTCGACCAGAGGTCGTCCTCGAAACCTGCTCGGGGCCGCGTGGTCTCGAAGGCGTCATCGAGCTGGCGCTGAAGCGCCTGCAGGTCGCGGTCTTCGTTGTCGCTCATGCCATCCCTTCCTGGACCGAGTCGCGCAGAGCCTTCAGGGCCCGGTGATACAGCATCTTGGCCGCATCTTCGCTGCAGCTCATGAGGCCACCGACCTCTTCGAAGCTCAGCCCAGAATGGCGCAGCGAGATTGCGTCCCGCTGCCGCTCGGGCAGCTTGGCCACGTACGCGAGTAGGGCGCGGTACTGGATTCGCTCTTCGGCCACTCCGGCGGGGTCGACCTCGGCCATCGGCTGATGCTCGATCGTGCGCCGCAGCCGCTCCCGCCGCCCATGGGCTCGGAAGTGGTCGAGGGTCGCGTTGCGCGCGATGCGAAACAGCCATGCCGCCGGGGTCGTGTTCCGAGGCTCGAACCGCCCGTACGCGTGGTACGCGTTCATGAACACCTGCGCGGTGATGTCCTCGGCGTCGGCCGAGCTCGTGACCTGCGCGCGGACATAGGCGTAGATCCGGCGCATGAACTCCCGGTAAAGGTCCTCAAACGGCGGGCGGTCGGCGACCACGGCCGAATCGTAGGCACTCGTATCCCTCATTGAGCCAACGCCAGGCGCGCCGGCCTTGTAACGCTACGAGCGGAGGGCGGCGCCGATCTCCACCGGCCGGTTGGTGAAGACGGAATCCGGGTGGCAGAGCTTGCACCAGGCGACGGCTGTGTCGTCGTCTACCGTCCATACGCCGACGGCGCCGCCGGCTGAGTGGATCTCCTTCACGAGGGCGGGGTCGATCGCGCCCCAGTGCGGCGAGTACACGTCGGCGCCGGCCTCGCGCATCAGCCGCGCGGGATCGATGGGCCGTGCGCCTTCGAGGATCCCGAGCTGCAGCTTGGGCTCCATTTCTCTCAGCTGGCGGATCGACGGATGGTGGAAGGAAACCACCGCGCATTCGGAAATCGCGCCGAGCTGTCGCAGCATCGCGACCAGCTTTTCTTCGAGACCCGGGTACTGGATGGGGACTTGCTTGATCTCGATGACCAGGCCGACCTTGCCGATCGCGAGCTCGATCACCTCCTGCAGCAAGGGTATGTGCTCGCCCTCACCGGCGTCGAGCCGGCGCAGCTGAGCGGCGCTCTGGTCCCGCACCAGGCCGGTGCCGTTGGTGGTCCGCTCGAGGGTGTGGTCGTGGATGACCACCAGCCGGCCATCCAACGAGAGGTGCACATCGCATTCGATCAAGTCGCAGCCGGCGTTGATCGCGGACCGGAACGACCGCATCGTGTTTTCGGGATGGTGCGCCGGGTTGCCTCGGTGTCCGCCCAAGAGCGGGCGACCTTCGTCGTGAGCGTCCTCGTAGCGGTCCCGGATTGATTGGGTCAAGGCGCCGGAAAGTCTAACTGTGCCGGCATTGGTTTCTTTTGCCCCACGAACTCTTCGGCTACGCCGTGAGTTCGCGGGGACCCCGTTACGAGGCGGGCAGCTTGTCTATAGTGCTGAAGATGACCGCCGCCGCTCGGACCATCGGCGAGCTCCGCTCGTCCGGCCATGTACGCGAAAACGTCAAGCAGGAGATGCGCCGCAACCTGCTGGCGCGACTGCGCACCGGCGAGCCGCTTCTCCCTGGCATCGTCGGTTATGACGAGACGGTGCTGCCGCAGCTGGCAAACGCGGTCATCTCCGGCCATGACGTGATCTTGCTTGGTGAGCGAGGCCAGGCGAAGAGCCGCATCATGCGATCGCTCATCAACTTCCTCGATCCGCTGGTTCCCGCGATCGCGGGATGCGAGATCAACGACCACCCCTTCGGGCCCATCTGCCGGCGATGTCTGGACCTGATCGCCAAAGACGGCGACAAGGTCGAGGTCGCCTGGATCGATCGGGGTCAGCGCTACGGCGAGAAGCTCGCGACCCCGGACATATCCATTGCGGATCTCATCGGAGAGGTCGACCCGATCAAGGTCGCCGAAGGCCGCTACCTGGCCGATGAGATGACCATCCACTATGGGTTGCTGCCACGCACCAACCGCGGGATCTTCGGCATCAACGAGCTCCCAGACCTCGCGGAGCGCATACAGGTCGGCCTCCTCAACATCATGGAAGAGAAAGACGTGCAGATCCGCGGGTACCGCGTTCGCCTTCCGCTGGACCTTTTCGTCATCGCGAGCGCCAACCCCGAGGACTACACCTCGCGTGGTCGCATCATCACGCCGCTGAAGGACCGTTTTGGATCGCAGGTCCGCACGCACTATCCGCTGACCATCGGCGAAGAGATGCAGATCATGGAGGCCGAGCGGCATCCCGTGCCCGAGGACTTCGAGCTCATCTTTCCGACGTTCATGAAAGAGATCGTCGCCGAGCTGACGCACCTCGCCCGTCGCAGCCCGCACATCTCTCAGTCGTCGGGTGTGTCAGTGCGCATGTCCATTGCCAATTTCGAGAACCTCGCGAGCAACGCCGTTCGTCGGGCCGCACGGGTTGGAGAGAGCCTGGCCGTGCCACGCATCACTGACCTTGCCTATCTCACGTCGTCCACCGCGGGCCGTGTGGAGATCGAGGCGCTCGACGAGGGCAAGGAGGAGCAGGTGCTTTCGCGGCTGGAGCGCGGCGCCATCAGCGCGGTGTTCAGCCGGCACTTCTCGGCGGCGCAGTTCGATGGCATCGTCGCGCGCTTCGAGGACGGAGCGATGCTCGAGGTCGGTGAGGGGATCAACGCTCGCACGTACACTCGCGCGATCGGCGAGCTGCCCGAGGTGGCGACCGCGCTCAAGAAGCTCTCGCTGCCGGATCGCCCGGAGGTTCGCGCTTCGGTGATCGAGTTCCTGCTCGAGGGCCTGCACCTGAACAAGCGGCTGAACAAGGACGAAGTGGACGGGAGGGCGGTCTACCGGCGCTGAACCGGCTGCCGAAAGGGTGCCATTAGGCGCGCCTGGCGCCAACGGCGCCCTTCAGCGATGAGCGATGCACGCGCTTGGCGTCAGCGGCGCGGAATTCCCGTACGGCGCAAATCAACTGTGAGATAGCGTTGCCTTCCGATGGCGTGGGACGTTGCGTTCGGTGATGACCAAAGGGTGGCTGGCGGCGCTGCTGGCTATATACGGCTTCCTGGTGATCGGCACCGAGGGCGCTCAGGCCTCCTGTGTGATGTTGGCCTCGCTTCAGGAACAGATCAGAACAGCGCCACTCGTCTTCGTAGGCACCGTCGTGTCTACATCCGACAGCGATCGCGTTGCGCACATAAGGGTCGAGTCGATCTGGAAGGGCCCCACCCTATCTGCCTATGTCGATGTCCACGGCTCACCAGTGTCCGGATTTGGCGCCTATTCATCGATCGATCGTACGTATCGCGCTGGTGAGCGAGACATTTTTGTTCTGTTCAGCGATCGCGCGCCGTACCAGGACAACAGCTGCAGCGGCACTCGGCCTTACACCGCAGACGTCGCCGCGTTGGCGCCCGCTGACGCCAGGCCGCCGGCCCCTATGACTCGAGTTGAACAGGTTCAGAACTGGTTGATCAACTACGGGCTGCCGGTCGGAATTGCATTAGTCGTTATTGCCGCCACGGCATTCATCGGCCTGCGCCGCCGGCGCGCAGGTTCTAAGGTCTGACAGGCGCGCGCAGCCAGACCGACCAGGGCTTCACGCTCGAGATCGTCAGGACGCCGCCTTCCCATGGATCGTCAGCGAGGCGGGCTCGGATCGACTCCTCGCCACTCGCCTTGACGACGAGCAGGTTGTAGTCACCGTCGCCTTCGCCGACCGGGCCGCCGAGTACGACGAACCCTTCCTCCGTGAGCGCATCCATGAACGCGGCGTGCTCGTCCCATTCGGCTTGCTCGCGCCGGCCCCTCGAGTAATCCCAGGCGGGCCCGTTCGCGCGCTCAACCAGGTAGTAGGTGGGGCGGCCGACGGGCCGCCCCTTGTCTGAGTCGACGCCGTCAGGCCGCAACTTCGATTGCCTCGGGGGTGGCTTGCGACTCCTTCGTCAGCGGCACTTCGCGCAGGAAGACGCTCACGATCAGGGACACCACCGCGACCAGCGCAGCCAGCAAGAAAAGGTCGTATGTGCCGGCCAGCGCAACGCGGGTGGGTCGGTTCGACAGATTGTTGGTGAGGATCGCGCCGAGCACCGCGGTGCCGATCGTGCCGCCGAGGCTCCGCCAGAACGTGATCTGGCTCGTGGCGACTCCAACCAGCTGGTGAGGCAGGCCGGCCTGGACGACGACGAGCGTGAGCGGGAACGTCACGCCCAGCCCGGCTCCGATGAGGATGATGTCGCGGGTGACTTCCCACGGGCTCGAATGCGGGCCGACCTGAGCCAGCAACACCAGGCCCAGAATCATCGCCCCCAACGCGGCGGTGCCGACGAACCTGTAGCGCGGTACGCGGGCGAGGAGAACACCCGTCGCCGTGGCGGTGACCACGACCGCAAGCTGCATCGGCGTCAACAGCTGGCCCGCGTTGGACGCGCTCACTCCGAGCACGCCTTGGTAGACGAGAGGAACGAAGACGATCGTGCCAAACATTCCGATCGCGCTGAAGAAGGCGATCAGCGCCGGGACCGCAAAGACGTTGAGCCGGAACATCTGAAACGGCACTATCGGGTGCTCGACGCGGCGCTCGGTGATGAAGAACGCAACCAGGAGGACAGCCGCC
>WNEZ01004099.1_pt1 | contig 12650 bp, 12 predicted proteins | sample 5400521 | NCBI WGS metagenome assembly WNEZ01 (sample SAMN13153339, study PRJNA577476) | soil metagenome | isolation source: 120 cm saprolite under Douglas fir tree site 2 hole 1 replicate 1 | place: USA:California | collected 2015-04-18 | reverse complement strand
GAATTCGCAATCGACGCCCGCGGCCTTGGCGCGTTCGAACCGGCGCTGGGAATCATTGAGCAGCGGATCGAACTCGCAGGCCGCGACGTAAAGCGGAGGCAGGCCCTTGAGATTGGCGAGCATCGGAACCGCGAGCGGATTCTTTCGGGCCGCCTGGTCCGGCAAAAAATCCTTCCAGTACCGCTCCATCTCGGCGGTACCCAGGAAATACGCGCCGCTGCCGAAGGCGCGTTGCGAGGCGGTATCCCGACCGACGGCAGCGCGACGGCGCCCATGGCAAGTCCCTTGATCAGATCGCGGCGTGAGGCGGACACGGCGGCGGTTCCCTTTGCTGCCGTCGTCATGCCCCGCGCAAGCGGGGCATCCAGTAAACGATGGAAGCCGCTGTGATTACTGGACCGCCCGCTTGCGCGGGCGATGACAGCGGAGAGGACCGATCACGCCTTCAATTGGCGCGCGATGAACGCCTTGACCGTCTCGCGCGCCTTGTCGGTCTGCGGACCGGGATCCGCGACCCATTCGTGCACGGAATTCTCGAACAGGTGATACTCGACCGGGCCGCCGGCGGCCTTGTAGGTCCTGACGAATTTCTCCTGCGCCTCAGGCAGCACGTTGTCGTCGAGCGCGCCCTGCATGATGAGGAGCGGCACCAGCGTGACCTTCTCCTCGCGCTCGAGGATTTCCTGCGGGTTGCTCTCGTGGATGGTCTCCCACGGAACGAAGAACGTCTTGTTGTTCTTGATCATGCTCTCGCGGTGTCGGTTCTCCGCATTCTGGTAGCGCGCGAAGGTGTCGCTGATCGGCGAGCGCGTCGCGACCCAGGCGACGGTGGCGTCGACGTTGGGCGCGCCGGCGAGCGGGATAGAATTGTAGCGCGTGTCGCGCGGACGCATCCCCAAGAGCTCCGCGACGTGACCGCCGCTCGACGAGCCGTAGATGCCGAGCTTCGAGACGTCGCCGTTCCACGTTGCGGCATTCACCTTGAGCCAGCGCACCGCGTAGTTGGCGTCCTGCACGCAGCCCGGATAGGGCGCTTGCGGCGCGACCGTCATGTCGACGGCGACGACCAGGAGGCCGCTCGCCGCGAGCGCGCGATCCATCGGCTCTTCGGCGTGACGGTCTTTCCTGTTCCAGGCGCCGCCGTGCAGATCGAGCACGGTCGGGAAAGGCCCGGGGCCTTTCGGCTGGTAGATGCGGGCCATCAGCATGCGGCCCGCGCCGTTGCGCCGAAACTCGACTTCCTTGACGTCGAGCTCGAATTTTGCGGCCGGATTGTACGCGGGCGCGCCCGCCGCCTGCGCCGCCTTGGGAAGGAGCGCGCGTGCGGCCGGCACGCCTGCCGCACCGGCGGCCGCCATCAGCTTCACGACGTCACGCCGGTCGAACGTGTCTTTGGTCAATGTCGCCTCCCGTTGAATCGAATGGGTTCGGGCAATCATAGCCCAGTTCGGCGCGGGCCGCAGCCGGGCAGCCGGGGGTTTCGAACCGTCAATAGCCGCGCGGATCGCGCCGCCGCGGCCGCTCGGTGCGCGGAGCCTCACGGTAGTAGGGGCTTCGGATGCAGGAGCCGCCGATTCCGCTGAGCGTCTGCCGGCACTGTTCGTAAGTCGCGAAATAGCAGCTCGTCGCGCCGCCGCCCCCCCGGCCGCCGTAGAGGGCGCACCACGGATAGTCGTAGGCGGACTGTGCGTGGCTCGCCGTGGTGGCGGAAAGAGCCGCGAGCACAATGAAGGAAATTTGAAAGAGGCGCATGGGGCGTGTCTCCGGTGGTGACCCTTCCCATTCTCAAGAACACCACGCCGACGAGGCTTATTCAATGCAACAGCCTGGATTGAGCCCGTGCCTGGGTTTCGCTGCGCTCAACCCGGGCTACCATTGCTCCACCGGCATTCGCGAACTGGCGCGCGTGCTCAATAGCGGCGATAATCTTGCCGCCGGTACCGCTCGGTGCGCGGGCCCTGACCGTAGTAGGGGCTTCGGATGCAATAGCCGCCGATGCCACTCATCGTCTGCATGCAAAGCTCATAGCTCGCGTAATAGCAACTCATGGCGCCACTGCTGGACCTGCCGCCGTAGACCGCGCACCATGGATAATCATAGGCAGACTGTGCATGGCTCGCGTCGGCGGCGAAGAAAACCGCGCACGCGATGAGGGAAGCTTGAAGCAGGCGCATGGGAGTGTCTCCCGGTTGACCCCCCGCCCTTGAGAACACCATGCCGATGCTGCCTGTTCAATGGCTGGTAGCCCGGAAATTGAGAGCAGCGTCCCGCGCGCCTACTCCACCTTGACGTTGGCCGCCTTGACGATGGCCTGCCATTTCGTGATCTCGCCCGCTAAAAATTCCTGCAGGTATTTTTGCGAGCGGCGGTCGGGGCCGACGACGGTCGCGCCGATCTCCTTGAGCCGGTTCTGCACCACGGCGGTGTCGATCGCCGTAGCCGTGGCAGTGCGGAGCTTCTGCACGATCGGTCGCGGCGTGCCCTTGGGGAAGAAGAACGACTGCCACGCATAGGCTTCGAGGCCGGCGACACCCTGCTCCTCCGCGGTCGCCAACGCCGGAAAGATGGGCGAACGATTTTTCGACAGCATCGCGATGGGTTTTGCCACGTTGTTCACGATGTGCGGCAGCGCGGTCGCGGCGAGCGGGCAGAGGTAGTCGAGGCGGCCGGCGATCAGCTCCTGCATCGCGAGCGCCGCGGCGCGAAACGGCACGTGCGTGACGTTGACCCCGATCGCGGAATGGATCTGCTCGCAGCTGAGCTGGCTGATGGATCCGGGTCCGGCGGAGCCGAACTGCATGGTCGCCTGGTGGGCGCGCACGTAGGCGACGAACTCCGGAAGATTGTTGGCGGGCAGGTCCTTGCGCGCGACCAGCACGATCGGCTGGTCGACCATCAGCATCACCGGCTCGAAATCGTTGATCGGGTCGTAGGGCGGCTTCTTGTAGAGCGCCGGGATGACCGCGAAGGTGCCGACGCCGCCGAGCACGAGCTGGTAGCCGTCGGGCGCCGCCTTGGCGACGCGATTGACGGCGATCGCTCCCGCCGCGCCGCCGAAGTTCTCCACGATCACCTGCTGGCCAAGAAGCTCGGAGAGCCGCGGCGCGAGGATGCGCGCCAGCACATCGTCCGCCGCGCCGGGGGCGAACGTCACCACCACGGTGACGGGCCGGGTCGGCCAGTCCTGCGCCAGCGCGCCGGTCGCCGACAGCGCGAGCGCGGCGCCCACGGCCGCCGGCAGCAATCGTCCGAGGGGAAGCAGCATGGCGCCCTCCCAGCGCGGATATGTGGGATCAAGTTAGCAGCGAATTGGGCGCGCCGATAGCTTGCGCCGGGGCGAGCCGGGCCGTAGAGGTCGCGTGACAACGCGCGAGGACGACATGCCAGGGAAACGCGTCACCATCTACGGCATCAAGAACTGCGACACGATGAAGAAGGCGCGCGCCTGGCTCGATGCGCGCGGCGTCGCGTACCAATTCCATGACTACAAGGCGGCGGGAATCGAGGGCGCCAAACTCCAAGGCTGGGCGCGCGAGGTCGGGTGGGAGACATTGCTCAACCGCGCCGGCACCACCTTTCGCGCGCTGCCCGGGAAGGACAAGGACGGGCTCACCGAGAAGAAGGCGATCGCGCTGATGACGGCGCAGCCCTCGATGATCAAGCGGCCGGTGCTGGATGTGGGCGGAAGGCTGCTCGTGGGGTTCCGGCCGGAGCTGTACGAGAAGACGTTCGGCGCGCGCCGGTAAATGTCCGTCGTCATCGTCCGCGAAAGTTTTCGTAGGTTGGGTCGAGCGTAGCGAGACCCAACACAATGCGTGCTCGCGATGTTGGGTCTCGCAAGAGCTCGACCCAACCTACGAGCTGGATGCCCCGCTTTCGCCGGGCATGACGCGTCAGAATACCGGGGCCACGACGGGTCAGAATTTACGCCCGCCGGAGCAGCAGGCCAAGCTTGCGAACGTCCGGCACGCTCTCGATCGCATACACCGCTTCGATCAGCCGCTCCGACTGCTCGCGCCCGATGATCGGCGAAGTGAGGTCGCGCGCCTTGTCGATCACTTCGGCGCGCGTCATCGGATTGCGCGGCGTGCCGCGCACCGCCGAGACGCGCTCGGACAGGCGCGTCCCGTCGGTCAGCTCGACCTCGACCACGGTGACGCGCACCGGCAGATGCTGGGCGAGGTCGCCGTCGTGCACGAGGTTGACCTTCGCGCGCTGGCGCAGCGCGGCGGCGTCCCGCATGCGCGGCGTGTCGTGCGCGGCGTGGAACGACACCGTCTTATCGAGCAGCATGACGGCGACCATGTGCTGCAGGCAGATGTCGGCGATGTCGCGATTGTCCACCACGGCGGCGACGGGCGGGGCGAGGCGCACGGTCACACCCTTCACCCGATCGGCTTCGAACGGATGCTTGCCGCGGATCAGCTCGATCGCATCGAGCGGCCCCTGGATGGGCGAGCCGACGGTCCACTTCTTGATGTCGGTCTGTGCGATCTCGAAACGTTCGCCGAGTTTTTGGACGAGCAGCTCCGGCTTCGCTTGCGGCGCGTAGGTTGCGAAGAAGTTGTCCTTGCCGGTGAAGATGTCGTCGACGCCGGTCCAGCCCGATGCGACGAGCAGCGCCGAGGTCGCGCCGTTGCGGGCCGGCATGCCGCCGAACACGAAACCCTTCTCGATGTGATCGGTGTCGCGCTGCCAGGCCCGGGTGCCCGACGATTGCTGCGCCGTATAGTCGAGCGCCCAACGCGTCTGCCGTGCGTCGAGCCCGGCGATGCAGGCTGCGGCGGCGGCTGCGCCGAAGGTCCCGGCGACGCTGTGGGTGGCGAGACTGTTGCCGTAGCTGTGCTTGGCGTCCTCGCCGAACATGCCGAGTACCACGCGCGTGCCGACGTCGTAGCCGAGTGCCACTGCGCGCAGGAACGCCGCGCCTTCGACGTCGAGCTCCTCGCCGACCGCGAGGGCCGCGGGCACCACCGCGCAACCGGGATGCCAGCGTCCCGTGTTGTTCGAATCGTCGGTCTCGTCCGCATGCGCCATCACGCCGTTCGCGAGGGCGGCATCCACGGGCGTCGCCGCGAGTGCGGTGCCGGCGATCGTCGCCGCGCCCTTCGCAGCGTGCGCGCGGATATAGCGCTGCGCGGCCGCCCCGGGCGGCAGCTCCGATCCGGAGACCATGGAGGCGAGCGAATCGAGGAGATGGTGCTTGGCGTGCTCGGCGACCTCGGCCGGCAGCGCGCGCGTGCGGGCCGCGCTCATATAGGAGGAGAGCGCGGTCATCTCCGGCCCCGGGCCGGACGTCTGCGTGGAAGCGGATGTGGGAGACAAGGCGAGGCCGATTGCGGTGGTTGCGGTGAGACCGAGGACGTCGCGTCGATTCATCGTAGTCTCCAATCGGCCGTTCGATCAATCTGCAGGCCTGAGTTTCGGTGTCATCGTCCGCGAAAGCGGACGATCCAGTACTCACGGCGTTCGCGATTGGCGCTGTTTTGCCCAATCGCTTTTCCCGTGATTACTGGATGCCCCGCTTTCGCGGGGCATGACGACTCAGAACGCTAATCCCCCGCGACGATCTTGTTCTCCTTGATCACCTTGGCCCAGCGCGCAACTTCGCCTTCCAAAAATTTGCCGAACGCCTCCGGCGACGAGATCGCGTAATCGAGGCCCTGCTCGGTGAGGTTCTTCTTCACCGTGGGCTCCTGCAGCGCTTTCGCGACGGCCGCATGCATGCGCGCGATGATGTCTTTCGGCGTCTTTGCCGGCGCGAGCAGGCCCCACCACGCCTCGGCGTCGAAACCGGGGAGGGCGAGCTCCGCGATGGTCGGCGTGGCGGGGAGCTGCGCGGCGCGCGCCGACGAGGTGACGGCGATCGCGTTGAGGCGGCCGCCTGAAATGTGCGGCGAGAAGAGCGCGATCGAGGCGATGGCGAGCGGCACATGGCCGCCGACCGCGTCGGTCACGAGCGGGCCGCCGCCCTTGTAGGGCACGTGGGTGAGCGTCACCTTGAGCCCGTTCGCGATCTGGCTCATGGCGAGGTGAGCCAGACTGGCGTTGCCGATGGTGCCATAGGCGACCGCGCCGGCGTCCTTGCGCGCCGCGGCGAGCACGTCGGCGAAACTCCTGTAGCCGCTCGCCGGATGCGCGGTCAGGACCATCGGCGAGGTGCCGATCAGCATGATCGGGGCGAGGTCCTTGAGCGTGTCGAACGGCAGGTTCGGCAGCAGGCTCGGATTGACGCCGTGGGTGTCGAACACGAGCAGGAATGTGGTGCCGTCGGCTTCCGCCGTCGCCGCCGCCTGCGTGCCGATCGAGCCGGACGCGCCGCCGCGGTTCTCGATCACGATCGTGGTCTTGAGGTCCGCCTCGAGCAGCGGCTGGATGCGCCGCGCGATCTGGTCGGTGGTGCCACCGGGCGGGAATGGGACGATGATGCGGATCGGTTTTGTGGTCCAGCCTTGGGCGTCGGCGGGTAAAGCCAGCGACAGCGCGCCGCTCAATCCGATTGCCAGCGCGGCGAGCGCGCGCAACATACCATTCTTCATTCCGATCCCCTCGCCATTTCTTCGTAGGTTGGGTCGAGCGCAGCGAGACCCAACATGAAGAAGTGCTCGTGAGTGTTGGGTCTCGCAAGAGCTCGACCCAACCTACGACAAAGCAAGTTACTCTGCCGCGCGCCGGCGGTCGATCTCGAGCGCGCCGGCCTTGATGCGCGGAATGAGCTCGCGGCCGAACTCGATCGTGTCGTTGAACGGATCGAAGCCGCGCATGAGGAAGGAGTCGACGCCGAGCGTGTAGTATTTGAGGATCGCCTCGGCGACCTGCTCGGGCGTGCCGACCAGGCACGAGGTGTTGCCGAGCGCGCCGGTCGCGCGCGCGATCGGCATCCACAGGCGCTCGTCATGCACGTCGCTCTCTTCCGCGAAGCGCATCAGCCGTTTGCCGGCGTTGTCGACCGGACCGGTCACGTCCTCCTGCCGGCTCCAGCCCTTCTTGCCGGTCATGGCCGCGAGGATGCGGTTCGCCTTGTCCCACGCGTCGCCCTCGCGCGCCGCGATGATGGGGCGCACCGAGACGTTGAAGCCGACCGTGCGCCCGAACGCCGCCGCCTGCGCGCGGAATGCGGCCATGCGCTCGCGCGTGGAGGCGAGCGGCTCGGCATAGATGGCGTAGACGTCGCACAGTCTTGCGCCCATCTCGAGCGCGCCGTCGGAGGCGCCGCCGAAGAAGAGCAACGGATGCGGCTGCTGCAGCGGATGCACGTCGGACGCGGCGCCCTTCACGCGATAGAACTCGCCCTCGAAATCGAACGGTTTCGTGCTGGCCCAGGTGAGCTTCATCAATTGGAGATATTCGGCGGCGCGGCGATAGCGCTCGACCTTCGGGCTGAAGTCGCCGTCGCCCTGCTGCTCCTCGTCGGTCTTGCCGGTGATGATGTGGACTGCGAGCCGGCCGTTGGTGAGATGATCGAAGGTCGCGATCTTGCGCGCCATCAGGGTGGGCGCGACGAAGCCCGGCCGGTGCGCAACGAGGTAGCCGAGCTTGCGCGTGTTGTTGGCGGCGTGCAGCGCGACAAGGAATCCTTCCGCCGAGGAGGAGGTGTGGCCGACCAGCGCCAGGTCGAAGCCGGCCTCGTCATGGGCGCGCGCGAACTGCACGAGGTAGCCCGGCGAGAGCCCGCCTTCCAGCACGTGCAAGGTCGCCTCGCCGGCGGGCGGCGCGACGCCGATCATTCCAACGATCCGGACGGGCATCGGCGGTCCTCGTTATGACCACGTCGAGATTACCTGGAGTCCGGCGATGTGGGGAGTGGACATTGCCGGGTGCTTGGGCATCATGCCGCGGCAACTCGAGGGGCTTTCCATGGACATCACACTCACGGGCCGTTCGGCCATCATCACCGGCGGCAGCAAGGGGCTCGGGCTCGCCATGGCGACGCGGTTCGCGGCCGAGGGCGCGGACGTCGCGATCGTGGCGCGCGAGCAAAAGGCCATCGACGAGGCGGTGAAGACCATCCGCGCGACGGCGAAGGGCAAGGTCGCGGGCATCTCCGTCGACGTCGCCAAGGCGGCCGAAGTGCAGCGCGCCTATGACGAGGCGATGCGTGCCTTCGGCAGGCTCGACATCGTGATCAACAACGCGGGCACTTCGCAAACCGGCGCGTTCGAGGCGCTCACCGACGAGGTCATGCAGCGGGACCTGGATCTAAAGCTGTTCGGCGCCATCCGCCTCACGCGGCTCGTGTGGCCGCAGATGAAGGAGCGGCGCTGGGGCCGCGTCATCAACGTGCTCAACATCGGCGCCAAGGCGCCGCGCGCGGCCAGCGCCCCGACCTCGGTCTCGCGCGCCGCCGGCCTCGCGCTGACGAAAGTGCTGGCCGGGGAGGGCGCGCCGCACAACATTCTGGTCAACGCCATGCTGGTCGGCCTGATCGAGAGCGACCAGCACGTGCAGCGCGCGAAGCGCACCGGCGTCGCGCTCGACGACTATTACCGCAACCACGCCAAGAACATTCCGCTCGGCCGCATGGGCAAGCCGGAGGAATTCGCGAACCTGGCGTGCCTGCTCGTCTCCGACGCGGCCGCGTTCGTCACCGGCACGGCGATCAACGTCGACGGCGGCGCCTCGCCGGTGTGGTAGGGGGCGGGCAGGGCGTCCGCGCTCCCTCTCCCCGCGTGCGGGAGAGGGAGCCCGCGCGCCGTGCCAGCTGCCGGAAAAAACGCCGACAAGGCTTGATCCGGCGGCCATTGCCTGCCACATGCAGGCTACCCATGAACGAAGACCTCGATTCTGCCCTTGCCGAGCCGTCCACGGCCGCGCCCGCCTCGCCCCTCGCGCGCGAGGTCGAGCGGCGGCGCACCTTCGCGATCATCTCGCATCCGGACGCCGGCAAGACCACGCTGACCGAAAAGCTGCTGCTGTTCGGCGGCGCGATCCAGCTCGCCGGAGAGGTCAAGGCCAAGAAGAACCGGCGCGACACCCGCTCCGACTGGATGGCGATCGAGCGCGAGCGCGGCATCTCGGTGGTCACCTCGGTGATGACGTTCGAGCACGGCGGCCGCGTGTTCAACCTGCTCGACACGCCCGGCCACCAGGACTTTTCCGAGGACACCTACCGCACGCTCACCGCGGTCGATTCCGCCGTCATGGTGATCGACGCGGCGAAGGGCATCGAGGCGCGCACGCGAAAACTGTTCGAGGTGTGCCGGCTGCGCGACATCCCGATCCTCACCTTCATCAACAAGATGGACCGCGAGAGCCGCGATCCCTTCGAGCTCTTGGACGAGATCGAAAAAACGCTCGCCCTCGACACCGCGCCGGTGACCTGGCCGCTCGGCCGCGGCCGCGATTTTGCCGGTACCTTCGACATCGCGAGCGGCCAGATGCGGCTCCTGGGCGAGGACAGCGAGGCGACGCTGGTGCCGATCGATCTCGCCGCGCTCGCGGCGCGCAACGCCAATCTCGACGCGGAGAAGCTCGCCGAGGAGCTCGACCTCGTGCGCCATGCCTGCCGGCCGTTCGAGCGCGCGCATTTCCGCGAGGGGCATCTCACCCCGGTCTATTTCGGCTCGGCGCTGAAGAATTTCGGCGTCGGCGACCTGCTCGACGGCCTCGCGCGCTTTGCGCCGCAGCCGCGCGCGCAGGCGGCGGACCGCCGGCGCGTCGAGGCGGCCGAGCCGCAGATGACCGCTTTCGTGTTCAAGATCCAGGCCAACATGGATCCGAACCACCGCGATCGCATCGCGTTCGCGCGGTTGTGCTCGGGCAAGCTCACGCGCGGCATGAAGGTCAAGCAGGTGCGCACCGGCAAGCCCATGAGCCTGCGCACGCCGCACTTCTTCTTCGCGCAGGAGCGCGCGCTCGCCGACGAGGCGTTCGCCGGCGACGTGGTCGGGATTCCAAACCACGGCACGCTGCGCATCGGCGACACGCTCACCGAGGGCGAGGACCTCTCTTTCGTCGGCGTGCCGTCGTTCGCGCCGGAAATTCTGCGGCGGGTGCGTCTGACCGACAAGATGAAGGCGAAGAAGCTCAAGCAGGCGCTGCAGGAACTGGCCGAGGAGGGCGTGGTGCAGGTGTTCAGCCCGCGCGACGGCGCGCCCGCGATCGTCGGCGTGGTCGGCCCGCTGCAGCTCGATGTCCTGAAAGTGCGGCTCGACGCCGAATACGGCCTGCCGGTGGAATTCGACACCTGCGAGTTCGAGCTGGCGCGCTGGATCTTTGCGGAGGACGGGAAGGCGCTGGAGGCCTTCGTCGACGCCAACGGCGCCGGCATCGCGGAGGATCTCGACGGCGACCTCGTCTATCTGGCGCGCAATGCGTTCTATCTGGAGTACACCGCCGAGCGCGCGCCGGGGGTCAAATTCGCGGACGTGAAGGATGTGAAACGGGTGGGGACGGAGTAGGGCGGTCAAAACGAAGTGCGTCTACCGCACGAGGAATGAGGCTGACTGGATGGCGAAAGAAGTGAAATCGAAGCAGGAGAGCCGGGCAGAGACCGAGCGCCTGATCGCGGAGGCGCTGGAACGCAAATCGGTCTCGATCACGAAGGTCGACGGCCGGCGCGAGGAAAAATGCGGCAAATGCGGCGCGCCGAACCGCGTCAAGATCCCCGTCGGCCAGTTGCGGGTGGAGTACACCTGCAAGGAATGCGGCCACACGCAGAAGACATTGTGAAGGGCCGCGGATCGACTCGTTTGCCTTGCGCGCCGCGTTGCGCGGGCCGCCTCAGACGGACGGCTAGCGGCCCGAGAGCGACGCGGTGGCCTCCCAAAAGCGCGCGTCCATTCCTATCTCAATACTGTCCGAAGTAGCGTTGCGTGAGGCGTATCAATGGCGGCGTCTGCCAAACGAAACCGCGAGGGTGCTGCGGCCCGCATCGTCGTGCAGTGCCTGCACTGTGGCCATTGCGGAACCATCCGGGAATCCGATCTCCCCTCCTACGGCGAGCAGCCGGGCGCGCCGATCGCGCGCTTCGTCAAGCGGCTGGTGTGCCGGGAATGCGGCAGCCATAGTGTGAAGGCTTTTCGCATGGGCTCGCAGGAGCGGCGGCGCGCCTAGGCCGGGCCGCATCTGGCCGGCGAGCCGTTCAAGCGCGTCATTTCACCAATTGCATGCCGCCGGCCAGCGGCTCGCGCTGCGCCAGCAACTCACTGCGCCGTCCCGCAATCGCCTGCCGCGTTTGCTCGATCGCGAGCGAGAACGACCTGAATCCCGTCTCGTCGAGCTGCTCGCGTTCGGACAGCTCGATCGTCGCCACCACGATCCCGTCGGCTTCCGCCTCGATCTGGTCGAGCGTTGCCAGGGCATCCGTGCTGCGCGCCTTTTTCATCAGCTGGAGGAGGCGGTGGAGCAGCTGGACGCGGCGTGAGCGGCGATTGGTCGACATGTAGCTGGCGGCCCCCGCTATCGCCGACCCGATGCCCGGGATGATCAGCATGCCGTAAAAGATGGCGTCGTTGTATTTGTCGAAGAAGGTCTTCTGGTTGTCGTCGAGATAGGCGCTGGTGCCGGGATGCACGAGCGCGGCGGCGTCCTTGTCGGTCGAGGGAGCCTCGATCTTGACGATGCCCGGCCAGTCATGGGCGAGGACCTGGCGGGATTTGTAGAGCAGCGCGGTGAACGTCGCGATCTGGGACTCGCTGAGCGTCTTGCGCGCGACCAGGTACTGCGGAAAGCTCAACGTCGTCACCGTGTCGGCCGGGATCGCGGGAGAGCCGCCGAACATGCCGGGGTCGATCTCGGCGGAGGCGAAGGCCGGCACGCGCTTGGCGATCGCATCGGCATGGTCGACGTCGAGGAACTTCGGCCCCTTCTTGTTGAACGTCGCCGCCGCGACCGACTCGGCCATGAGCCGGCCGGTCGGCGGCCCGATCACCAGAACGGCGTCGATCAGGTTGTCCTGGATCGCGGTTTTGAGCTTGCCGACCTCGACGTTGACGATCTCGACCTTGTCGGGCGCCACGCCGTAATGGCCGAGCAGGAGGTTGAGCACGTCGCGGCCGGCGTCGCCGCCCATCACGATGCCGACGCGGCGGCCGCTCAGATCCGTGATCTTCTCGATCTTGACCGGCTTGGCTTTTTTCGGGGTCTTCTTGGCGTCGCGCGCACCGGCATCGGGCACCATGAGCGCCAGCGAGTTCTGCCACAGGATGGCGACGACCGGCCAGTCTGCGGACAGGTGCGGGCCGCTCGCAACGACGGCGAGGTCGTAGTTCGGCTTGCTCGTGATGTCGGTGACGCGGACCGGGCCGTCCATCATGACGGGGCTCAGCCGGATCGCGGCGCGATCACGGCGGAGCTTCTCCGCCAGCGCGCCGATCAACCGCACGTCCTCGCCGTCGCGCGGTCCGACCGCGACCCGCATGACGGTGGGCTCGACGACCCAATAGACCGCGCCTGCGATAAGCGCGGCGAGGAGGAAGAGCGTGAGGAATGTGACGAGCCAGGTGTGGCGCAGGATCGAGCTGAGCCGGCGATCCATCAACACCTCGAGCGAGTCGAGGTCGATTCCTTGCGCCGACATGATGTGATGCGGCGCGGACGCCTTGCGCGCCCCCGTCTTGTGCGACGACGCGCCGCTGCCCCAGCCGAACAGTCGCGCCAAGCCGATCTTCAGGGGGCGCGTCGGAGGCCTTGGGGGTCCAGGCGTGTGA
>WNEZ01004097.1_pt1 | contig 12652 bp, 20 predicted proteins | sample 5400521 | NCBI WGS metagenome assembly WNEZ01 (sample SAMN13153339, study PRJNA577476) | soil metagenome | isolation source: 120 cm saprolite under Douglas fir tree site 2 hole 1 replicate 1 | place: USA:California | collected 2015-04-18 | reverse complement strand
TCCGCTTATTTGCCTCTATCCTGAGGAAGGTCCCACCGGCGCGCAAACGCATCGTTTGCATCCGCTGCATCGAAAAAATTGTGTCGAGATGGAAGGGAGAATCAGAGTGGGAATTGCTACAACGTTTTTACGACAAGCCCTGCTTCGGAGGGATCCAAATGTTCGGCGCAACCTTCGCAAATGGATATAAAATAAGAGGATAGCGTCCGTGGGGCTGTAGCTCAGATGGATAGAGCAACGGTTTCCTAAACCGTTGTCAAGCCTAAAAATCACCAGTAAAAATGCGGGTATCCAGCGTTTCTGTACCCAACGTGTACCCACCGCATGGTATCATGGGTACATCAGGAGGCGTCATGCAAAGAGGCTCGATTATCAAATGGGGCAGTTCGTGGCGGCTGAAATACCGGGAAACGGTGCTTGAGAACGGGGTCAAGGTTCGCAAAGACGTGTACAAGAATTTGGCTCCTGTTGACCGCGAGCATCAGACCAAGGAATCCGTCCAGCCGCTGGCCGACCTAATACTGGCCCCGCTCAACGCCGAGACCCGAGGGCCACAATCCGTTGACTCCCTCCAGTCATTCTTGGAAACCTTTCTCACCACAGGCGAAGGTGGCCGTGGTCGCAAGCTCCGCAGCAAGACTATTTCAAGCTATCAGGATATGTTCCGGCTGGTCAAGCCGCATTTGCCGGTGACGGAATTGCGCCGAGTACGAACCCCGGATGTCGACAGGATTTTGCGCCGGTTGGCTGAAAGTGATGGCGAAAATCTCCGAGCACACACTGTCTACCGCAACGCCAAAAATTTCCTGAGCAGCGCGTTTCGATACGCTGTGCGCCACGGGCTGGTTGACTTCAACCCCGTTCGCGACGCAGCCGCGCCGGAGGGCAACGAATCCGACACATACGCTTACAGCCTCCCCGAGGTTCATGCGATTATGCAGGCTCTTGAGAAGCCGATGGCGAAGGCGATTGTTATGGTTGCGACATTTACCGGCTTGCGCATGAGCGAAGTCAAAGGGTTGCGGTGGGAAGATTATGACGGCGAGGTTTTGAACATTCGTCGTGCAATCGTAGACGGAGAAGTCGTCGAAGGGAAAACTAAGGCGAGTAAAGCACCGGTTCCGGTTGTCGAAATTGTTAAAAAGGTTCTTGCTGAACATCTTCGAAACAACTCTGGGGATGGTTACATCTTTCACGGAGAGACCGGGGAACCTGTTATCGAAGGCAATCTAGCCCGGCGTGATATTGTCCCGTTGCTTGAGAAGGCGAGAATCGAATGGCATGCGTTCCATTCTTTTCGCCGGGGCTTGGCGACCATCCTACACGACGAGGGGGTTGCAGAACTGACAATCAAGCACATTTTGCGGCACTCAATATCTGCCTCGGACGTTACTGGCAAGCACTATATCAAGCCGTCGCTGGAGCGGAGCCGCGAGGCGCTTGAGCAGGTGGAGAAGCAGTATCTCAAGATACGGAGGCGGTCTTAAGCCGCCTTACGTTCTTCAAAACCTTCATCAATCCACGTTTGAATCTTTGCCCAAGTAGAGCAGGTGGTTCTACCTGACCTGAATACAGGAAGTGGACGAGCGGCACGAGCACGGGACATCTCATGCACTTGTGCGGTAGTCTTCTGCAAGATTCGAGCAATCTGTTCAAGAGTCAGCGAGGGGAGTTGCTTGTAGAGAGCGATTTCTTCTAGCGATAGCGGTTGAGGAATCTCTACGGGCTTACGGGGTTTTTTCTTCTTGGGGGAAACAACTGCGGGAACAACAGGAGCACTTTTCTTGGAACTCATAGAGCATTTCCTGCGCTCTACGAGCCCCTCTTCTGAAGGGATTCTAATGGCGATGGGATTACCGTGCGACCCTAACGTCCGTTTTGACGGCTCACGCGACGCACGGATAAGAATGAATTACCAAAACACTATAACAGGTACCAGTACCTTTGTCAAGCCCTTTCTTTGGGCGTTACTTACTGCCCGCCGTTCGGTATGCTCCAGCACTGGTACCGCCACGGCTAGGACCAGCGTGTGAAGCTATTGGTTTTGTTTCTCCTGCATTTCACGCTGCCATTCGCAAACGCCCACGTACCGTTGTTCACCCTCAGAATGCTGATAGTGCCAACTTGCTCCCTCATAGTTCCTTGCGCGAATTGAGCCGGACTTGATGTGCGGTCCCAGGATTTGTCCGAATAACGAATCGTATCCGAATCCCCAAAAATCATATTTGCTTATCCAATGCCGCCGGAGATTTTCTACTACAATTAGCCTAGCTGCTTTTCTGGAAAACATGATGCCAGTGCCGCCGCCAAACCAACCGTACAGGTTCGGAATTTTCTCCTTATACCAATACCAGTCGACCGTTTGACCAAAGGGAAGCTCCGGCTGGTCGGATACTCCGCTGTAATCAAACAACTCATAGCCTGGAGAAAAGACTAGACGAGGCACAACGAAAGTATCGTTAGCGACTACGTAGGTAAAATCATACCCCTCACACAATGACCACCTAAGAATTCTTTGAACTAAAATTGAGATGTGGTTGTAACGTGACTCAGCATCCAAAAATATCTCGGTAGGGTGAGCCATAAGTGAAGCCGCATACGCAGGTCTAATGCATGCAGTAGCAAAGGACTTGCCAGGGTAGTAACTTATGGAGTTCTCCCCTGGATAATGCTCTCCCTGATAAGGGTTTGCTAACGGAATAAAATCATAATAATGGCCGCCGAAGCTGCCCTCTGGGGTACACATGAACGGGACAGAGCTACCCTCTGGGGCATACATGTATGGAATAAAGAAACGCAAATCTGCGCCGATGGCAGCAACATCTTGACCCCAGCCGCCGTTACGAATCGCTTGATGACAGCCTCTTTGTAAATCATGGAAATACGAAGTAACAGCAAATAGAAGTTTTGTCATTTGCTGCCTGCGACTCGATATGACACACCGGCTCCGCCGTTGTCACTACTTTTAGGACCTTTAATTTTTGGGGTCGGACGTTCGGGCAATGGCGCAGATTTCAACCCTGCAGGATTCTCACGGAACTTCTGGACGCAATCTTCACACAGCAGCAATCCTTTGAATCGCGGTTGCATTTTGCAATGGCAGCAGAGGGGCATTTGTTCCTTTGCGCCTGAAACTCGATGTGCTCGGCGCATGCTAGAATGAAGCGAGGTCTGAAAATGGAAATTGTTGAACTCGGAGTACGCTGCAAGAATTCGAAGTGCAAAGGCATTCCTAGCCTCGGCATGATAACTGTCGAATCGCAAGAAGATTTGGTCACTTGGATGAAGAGTTTCCGCGAGAAGAAAATCGAATGCCCAATTTGCAGCCAAACATTCACTTACTTTCGCGACAATCTCCTCGCAAGTCCGCTAAAGAAATGGGACTCTCGGTAGACATATTGCGCTCCGACTTGTAAACCTCGCCATCTTTTTCAAGATGTTCAAGCCAGTCCTCCACGTTGCTAAAAACTGCCGTTGATTCAGGCTCGATTTGTTTTTCTGCTGACATAATTTATCCTTTTGCCGATTGACGGCGTTTGGTTGAATTGTTGATGTGGACCGGAGCCGACAGACTGCCGGTGAAAAAGAAAAGGCACCCGCGAGAGTGCCTTCTCCAATTTGGTTTAAGCCCCGAACTTTTGTTTTCTATTTACAAGGGCTGTGCGTTGCTGGCGTTTTTGGCGCGGCTACGGAGGTTTACTCCCGTAACGTCTGTTGTTCCGTCTAGAACAACGGACACCTTATTAAAAAGAACAAGACCAGCCGGGTCTACTGCCGAAACTATGTAGGTGCCGACAGGCAAGGCGGGGCTAGAGTGATTTCCAGAAACGTCAGCGACCGCGACTTGAATTGGTACTGCACTTTTTAAGTGACTGTAGACAATAACAACGTTGGACACGCCGACGTTGCCTGAGATGATTTTGTTAGCCATATTGTTAAGGGCGCGTCGCTAGGTACACCCGTTTTGCGGATATTCTTTTGCTTAGGGTCGCGGAATGGTCTACCGCTCCGCTCGCCGTTCTAACGATGTTGGAATCAGCGAAGATTACTCTCTGCGCTTCCATTGTCGCTACGGCATCAATGTGCCCGGTGACCGGGTCGTAGACTTCCGCCTGAACTAATTGCGTGAACGGGTCTTGACCTTGGGGGTTCTGTAGCTGTGTCATGATGATTTCCTTGGGCTCTTATAGCCCTGCTCGGTTGCAACCGAGTGAAAGTTGTGGATGTAATGGGCTCTGGCTTCGAAGTCCAGAACGAATATGAGGTTGACAATTTGTTGGTGGAATTATTGATGTTCACTACTGCAGACAGCCCGACCAGCCGCCGATTGAAATAAAAATTATGCCGCTTTTGAAAAAGCCATATTCCAAAAAGATTGGGTACGCTCCGCAATCTGCGCTATCTCGTCTGGAGAAGCAGTTCGTCCGGTTGATTTTGTGAACATCCACACGGCGACGCGAAGCACTTCCGATAGAGAGGCGTCCGCTTTTATGGTATTGGCTCTGCTGGATAGAACAGACACATTCTCGGTCGTGTAGCCTGAGGTAGCGTAGAACTGGTCTAAGGTTGCAGATGTAGGTGATTTTCTCGCCACCGATGTAGGCGATTTCTTCACGCCTGACGTGAGTGGTGTTCCCAGAGCTGGACAAATTCCCGGCGTCAACAAAGTCATAACATCATCGACCGTGATGCTTACTTCAGGAAGACCCTTTTTCTTGCTTCGCTGTATCGCCCCTTTCAACAATCTCTTTGGCCCAGACGCGAGAACCGCCGCATGCTACGCAGACCGTACGGTCTATATGATGCGCACAAAGGTATAGGTATCCGCAATCTCGGCAACTATAACGGTATCTGTTATGCTCACAAATCGAACTTCCACCGCATTCTTTGCAGTGAGAGCGTTCTCTTCCGTGTTCACAAATAGACTTCCCGCCGCAATCTTTGCAGATAGGACGATGTCTGCCGTGTTTACAAATTTGGCTACCGCCGCATTGTTTGCACTGAGAGCGTTGTTTGTTGTGTTCACAGATTTGGCTACCGCCACATTCTTTGCATCTGGAACGTTGTCTGCCGTGTTCACAAATTTGGCTGCCACCACATTCTTTACATTGGGAGCGCCTCCTACTGTGTTCACAAAGACGGTGGCGGTGCTTATCTCGCTTGACTTCCGGCACTTCTCCTCTCTTTGCGCAAGAGCGCAACTGAAATTGGAATCTCTCCAAAGAACAGTCGAGTCGCACATCTCGGAACGCACCGATAACGACCTGACTTGTCGAAGGTCAGCCATTACCAAGATTGTCCGAGACGCTTGGTCTAAATTCTTTGGAGGGATTTTTGGTGTTTTTCTACTGTGGAACAGCGGTGCCTGAGCGTTCTCTGCATGCATTCAGAGACCGACATTTGGACGGCGTATTCCAGAGTACGGGACAAGAACAAATTCGACAGAGCGGAGTCTCTTTTAGATTAAAGAGGATTCGTCCGCTCACTTTGTTCTACCCGCTTTGTGGCCTTTTAAGTTTTTCGTTGTCGAGACGAAAAACCATTTCACCACTGCATCAAAGCTCTGCCAATTTTGGCGCGGCGAGATGCTTTAAGACCTTGAGCGACTACATTCGTCGCTCTGCTGATGCTAATTCCCAGAACCCGTTGTGGTTGGGAAATTTTTCCCTGCTGGGACTTGGGCAAGCTGTCCGTCATCCATGGTATTTTGCTTCTTCGCTAGTTCAATCGCCTTACCCTTGTTCTTATCGCGGTCGATTGTCGTCACGACCTCGGGCTTCGGCTTGTCCTTTCTCAAGGCTGCTGTTTCCGAGTTGTCCTTGCGGCCTGTTGTACCTTCCATGAGTATTTCTCCTTTACCTATTTCTTCGCGTTGGCTGCGGCTTTTGCGGCCAGCTTTTTCGATACAGAACGCGTGCCTGCGGCTCCCGCAGTGCGGGAATCGGCTTTATAACTACGAGCACCACTTTCGCCTGCAGGCAGTGATGGTGCCTTACTACTTTTCTTATTCATGTTTGTTTCTCACAATGCGCCGGGCTATTGTGGCAGCCTTGGGCGCTTTTCTTTGCATCGCTTGGCTGCGCCTACAAAACTCGTTATCTAGCTCATCTCGCGGCGGGAATCTTGTTGCTCAAATTGCCTAATTCGTTCCTCGGCTTGCTTAACCATTTCTGAATATATGAGCACAGGCTTACCGTTCTTATCGTTCTGGCGTGCCCACACTTGTATGGATAGAAGTTCGCCCCGACGCTCCTCGGTTTTTGCTCGGTCCTCACGATTGCATCTATACGTTAAGGGGCCGCGAGAAACCAAATCTTCAAACTGAGCCTTGGCTTCGGCATTCTTCTGAATAAACGCGGGGTGGTTGACACCAGTTGGCGCGACCATCTGTGCAGCGGCGGCCTTGTCTCTATCAACTCTGTCTAGTTCCGTAGTAATCCGGCGCTGGTCGGAATTGATTCCTGCTCTGGTCTTTGCTTCGCGCTTGCGGACTGCTTCAAGTGCATCCGCATCTGCTTTCGCCTGTACCTTATCAGCGGCGTCCTTTGCCTTTTGAGCAATATGCTGTTTGATGACAGCGGGCTCGTGGCCGGGCATGAAAGTTAGAGAAGGAAGACTGATTTGAACCGCCTCATCTAAGTTTCGGGACGTGATTCCACCGACTTTGCTACGAGCAATAGGAATGACAATATCCACGTTCTTCTGATTGCCCTCGAGCAGAAACTGGCCTGCTCGCGAACGCTCCCAATCATGGATTACCTGCAACTCTGTTTCTGTCAAAATAATGTTTGGCATTTATTCTCCTCTCAATCTGGAATTTACGGAATCTGCGCCGTAGATTCTGATAAGTTTTTTCAAATCTTCGCGGTCGAGTCTTTTGATACAGGCAGCGTCGAGTTTTACCAGTTCCCCATTGACCATGGTCTTGCGCGGCAATTCGGGATAGCCGGGAATCGATGGTCTGCCCTGTCTCACAATTTGACGAAGCTCGGTCGTTGATTTGTCTTGCAGATTTGTGACGGTCTCTAGTCTCGCAAGCTCCCTGCGAAGATTCTCTAAGCTCCAGAAAGACATCAGCTTTCTGCGGTGTTTAACAACGTCGGTAGCATTTGTCAAATCACCGTGAAGCTCGGAAATCTTGTCGATAAGTTCGCGCTTGATGGTCTCAGGGTCGCTGAGAGAAAGACGGTGTACGAGACCATCCGGAGTCGAGTCATCGAGCAGTAAGACGATATTGTCAAGAGACACGTCCATTGGGTCACAGGCATCCTGGCAGACGCGGAAGTTGGCCTCGATATCTCTAATCTGCGGAAAGCGAAGCAGGATTTTTTGCCACTCTTTAACCTCGAATTCCGTGCGCTCGATGGTTTCACCCTCTACTTCCATCTGGGCTTTCAACTCGCGTAATCTAAGTGACATTACTTCCCCCTCTTCAGGATTTCGTTTACGCGTGCCCTGAATGGAAGATTAGGGCAATGTGTAGTGCCATAAAGTTTGCGGTAACGCTCGGGAGGCATGTTCTTGATATCGGCCACTGTATGAATCTGTGGCGCGCCCATGCCAGGGACTTCTGGCAACGGTTCCTCGGCTGGAGCAGCCGGTATCACCGGAGCCGATGCTGCGGCTGCCGGTGCGACTATCGCAGCCGTGAATGAAACTCCCTGTGCTCGGAGGGCTTGAAAACTTTTCTCCAAATTCTCTTCTGAGAATTCGAGATTGTTTGCCTTCATGTAATCGCCTATTTGCTTAGCAGATTGCTCAGACTGGTCAAAGTCGGCGAGATGACGCTTAAGCCATGTATAGCTAATGCGTGCTCCCTCGGTCCTCGCTTTTTCTTTCAACAACTCTTCTTCGGTCATTTCCGTTCTCCATCGGCGTTTTGCGCCGCAAAATCTTTTGGTTCAATGACGGCTTCGAGAGCCTCCCACGGAAGACTGTCTGCTTTCCGGTTTGGCGTTAATCGAAGTTTGACTCTCGTGCCGATGATGGCGGTATCGAAGTCTTCAGCGACGACGCTACGGTGACAAAAAACTCGATAGCGTTGGTCGCCGGTGCAAGCACCCTCTAGTTTTACAAACCAAAAATGCTCGTCGTATTTAGTGATGTAGCCGACGTACCAAACATTTTCATAATCACGAGTCCATACTTCTTCTGATTCGGTTGTCATAAGTCTCCAAAAAGCAGCGGCAACCCCGAGAGAAAGGTGCCCGAGGCTGCCGCAATTCCGCCAGTGTTGCGGCTAGCGGAAGGTCAAAGTTAATGTTCTATGATGACGCCATGATACAGAAGCGTCGGTGTACCCTCTGTTGGTTGTTGGGTTGAAGTCCGGAGACGCCGCTCCAACTCTTCAGGCGTTGGGAGAGTCTTCTCAAACTCCTCTAGGTCTTTTTTCAGCTTTTGTTTCTTCTGAACGTGCTCGTTCCACTTTTGCCAGTTTTCGAATCCTTCTTTCTTCCATTCCGGCTCAGGTTTTCCAACCATTGGCAAAGCCGCGATTTCCTCAGCCGTCAGCGAACCGGGTGTGGGAGTCCAATCACTGCTCCAATCAACGGGTATGGCGCGCGAAAACCCGAGGTCGTCGTCAAACTCGCAGTTATCCAAGCGGACGAAATGCATGACGGTGCCTAGCGGCGCTGAATACCAAAGCTTCTGAACACGAAGCATGAATCCGTTAATCGTTTCCCCAGGTTGAATGTCCTTGCAATCTTGACCCTCCGCTCTGAACGCGTAGGCAAATTTTCTCGTCGTGCTCAAATACTCTTGGAGGGTTTCGCAATCGGCAAATGGCGCGACCTCGTGGATGTCGATGAGGCCGCCGCCCTTGCTGAGACGTTCGAGGTCGAAAGAGACTTCCCACTTCACGAGTTCTTCATCCTCTTTATCTTTAGCGCGGCTACGACGTTTTGTGAGATTCTGCTTTAGTTTTCTCAGCGTCTCGGCTATCTCCGCTTGTCTATCTGAACCCGGTGTTCCGGGCGTTTGTGTGTTCTGTTTTTCCACTGTTGACTCCTGAAAATCACTTATCTAACGTATCTATGCCATCGCCGAGCTAAATGAGGAGAAACCATGACGGACTTCGAGAGATTTTTCGCTCTTGTGTGGGAATCCGCTAAAAAGCTCGAAACCGAGTTGCTGGCACACGTTGAGGTACTCAATACAATCAGGACTACCTTGCCGGAACGGACCGAGGAAATTAACAAGACTTTGGAGGCTGCGAGGAAACACCCAAAACTTGCTGAGATGATGCACCAAAAATACGACGTAAAGCTGGCTGAATGGCTTCACCGAGGGCCTGAGTCTGCTCAGTTGAAAGAGGCTCTACGCTTGTTCGAAACACTTGAGCCGCCTGAACAAAAATATCTGCAATAGTCATCTGCATTTTGTCTCCTGAAAATCTTCGGCGACGACACTCCACTCTTCGCAATCATGGAAGCTGAGGACTCAAGCTTCCCAAAGATGATGCTGAGTACCGTCGCCTTGTTTGCCGACGTACTACCGAGTGCAGCGGGTTGCGGCAGCAAAATGAAAATGAAAGGCGAAGGACGCGCCGCTAGACACATCCTCCGCGCCCATACCGAGGAGGGATGGGGAATTTATTGTGGTGGAGCCCAAGTTTCATTTTCATTGGGCATTGGCACAAACTTATCGTAGAAATGACCGTTCTCGGCTTTAACTTTCACTGAGGCCATCAGACCTTTCCAATTGTTCCACGCGATGTTGAAGATGTGTAACTCATTGTTGGCGTATGCTCGCGTGGCCGTTTGAAAATCACGGAGGGATTTAGCGACCACCACGATTGGTTCACCGGTATTCAGTTGGCGGCGCATCAACTCAGTCATTATCTTTAGTTTGCTTTCATAAATCCCAATCTTATCGGGAGCTTCTTCCGTAAAATGAACGTTGCGGATGATAAGTTGGCGCTCGAAAATCTTGATTGCGACACCGAGGTCTTCCGGCTCGGCGACCATCTGGCCGCGACCGAACGCCGCCATGTACATATCAAGAGTCAGATACGTTTTGAAACGCGGCTTCTTTCTGACTTTCTCAGGCTGACTCTTCCAGTAATCATTTAACTTTTGCTTCGTCTCCGGCGTCATGGTCATACGACCGGAGAACTTCAGTTTGTTAATTTCTTCTAGCAACCGATATGCTTCGCCCGGATGAACGTCTGGCAAATCTCCGGCCTCGACTGGCTCGGAATACTCTGGATAAAAACGGTCATACAAACCGAGTTTCGTTCGACCAGCGAAGCTAGACATGAAAACTTCGCCATTTTGACCGCACATATATAATGATAGGTGCGCATCATTCTTTGAGCGGTGGGCCTTTTGATTCTTCTTTGCGGCGAGCGTACGGCTGACCGTGGTCTTATTCGCCATCTCAATAATGGCATCCACTATTTCCGGTTGCTTCTTATCACTGCCCTTGTGGCCTAGTGAAGTCACTTCATCAATGTAACAAATGAGCGGGCGACCATCAGGCAATTCCAGAAAAGTATCTCTTAAGCCTGCGCCGCTATCGGCAGAGTCAATGATTTCAACCCCGCAATCAAGAATGCCTTTGGCGTTGAATAAATTCTCCATCAAAAGTTTCCACGCTAGACCTTTGCCCGTTCCAGTCTCTGCAATGGCTGCACCGTAATAACAAGAGTTGTCTGCAAGATTCTCGAAGGTGACTTTACCCGCCATCTTCGCGCCCATGAAAACCTTGGCCGCCAAGAACGCGAATTGCGGCGGGATGGTGGTGCCTCGGCACACGAGGTCTACAATTTTCTTGTAGATGCCGGTGATGACCGTTGGGTCGAATGCCGGGATGATTTCTTCGCTGTACGGAACCGTGATAGGCGCAGCCGCTAACGCAGTGGCACTAGCGGTAGCCGCAGTCTCCATCGCACTTTGCGCAGGAGTCTGAGTCACAATGGACATTTGGCCGGAAGTCTTCGACTTGGACTCTTCGGCGGATTTTATTGCCATCGCGATGGTCTTATCACGATAGTCATCACGATTCCATTTTTCTCGGTACAACGGCGACTTTCTGAACTCGGCGTCAATCAGTTCTGGCTTGCTGCCATATTCAAGCGCCAACACTGTTGCGAGCGCCATATCAGCTTCGCTATGCGATGAATACGTTACCGAGTTACCGCAGCCGTCATCAATGACGAACGGGTCTGTGGATTGGATTACGCCCTTCATCAACACGGACAATTTGTCGGTGCTGAAGAAACCGGTTTGCACGACTGGCACAGACTGTTTGGCATTTGATGCCGTAACCGATGCCGATTTCGACTTGGTCGGCGCGGGGTGCTGGCTACGGATGTCATGACACAGTTGATAGACTTCGGTAAGGTCGCGTTCTTCAACGTCTCCCGGCTCATCGAAAAATGACTGGCCGGTGACAGTGAAATATCTTTCATCAGTGAAGACTTCAATTTTTACCTTGTCACCAAATCCGACTGCGGGGTCAAGATTAAAAACCTTATCGATGCCGGGCAGTGTTCCGCGAACCCAAACACGAACGCCGGTTTGCGACGGCGTTATTTCGGTGTAGCTGTCCAGCGCGTCAACGATGTTTTGCGCCCACGAAGCGAGGTCACCTGTTTTTGGGTCTCGGCAACCATCGAGGTCGAAGCCTACGATGCCGCCATTGACCACGAATCCGATGCCTTGAGTATTGCTGATTACCGCGCCGGTCACGGCTGAGCGGTAGTCTGCCCAATCTTCCTGTCTCGTAGACGCGGCCTTGCGACCATCAATTCTGTACGGAACCTTTGTTGGCTTGCCATTATCGCCAGTCTCTAAGCGCCAACGAATCCAATTATAAATATTTTTCAAAAACGCGGGAACTTCCGGCAACGGGTCAATGAATTCTGCTTTGGGTTCTACATGCACAGTGGCCGCAATAGGAGTGATGTCCACAGATGTTTGTGCGGGCGCGTGCTGTTTGACAGCTAACACAGCGACGCTAAAAGCGTTTTGCGGCTCAACACTGTATTTTTCTATCAAGAAATTAGTTATCGAAGCGCTATCGTGGCCGTTCTTCGCCATTTCGATAGCTTCTGTACCGGCTCGTTGAATTTGTTCCGGGGTCATTGGCCGACCTCCTTCGAAGAGGTCTTGCCTGCGAGCACATCGAGTCCGGGGATTTTTGATTCCTCCGGTTCATATACTTCAACATTGACAGCCGCCGGGCCTCGGCGGCCTTCGCCTACACGGAATTGAACCGTCATTCCAGTTCTCGGCTCAAAATTGCAGGATGTAATATGGAAAAAATGTTGGAGTATAACTTTTTTACCGCTGGCGTCCGTTGCGTTTTCAGCAAGGAACCCGAAGCCCTTCTCAGTAAAAAAGACCACAACCTTTCCGATTCGAACTGCTGTATTACCTGTCATTACTATCTCGTTTCCCCATTTTGGGGCACATAAGGCCATCCGACTCTATCGGAGCCCTCGCTTCACCTTCTTTCTTCCCTATCGGCTGTACATCAAGCCTGCGGGCACTGCTGATTTATTTTTCCTTGTTTTCTTCTCTATCAAGGTCGTCCAACATCATGCCAACATTCTTGGCCTGTTGTGCCAAAACAGAATCATGAGCATAACGACGCGCTTGCTGAAAATAGGTAAGAATGCTCCAAACTTCTTTGAAAATTTCCTTTT
>WNEZ01015550.1_pt1 | contig 12655 bp, 7 predicted proteins | sample 5400521 | NCBI WGS metagenome assembly WNEZ01 (sample SAMN13153339, study PRJNA577476) | soil metagenome | isolation source: 120 cm saprolite under Douglas fir tree site 2 hole 1 replicate 1 | place: USA:California | collected 2015-04-18 | reverse complement strand
ATCGTCCTGCTCTTTGGGCGAAGCGCTTCGAGACAGCAGGGGGTGCAGCGCAGCGGCATGCGCGTCCTGCTGGTTGCGCTGGGTCTGGTTGCTTTCGGGGCGGCCTGGCAGCTCGTTCGCGATCCGACCCGATTTCCATCCATCGCTCACTCTCCGGCGACGCTGCTGTTCGTTCGGACCTTGCCTCAAGCGGGGGTGACTGCTTCGATGGGCAAGGCATCTCCCGAAGATTGGATTCCCGCCCGCGAGCTTGCCGGCGCATGGGCGGGGCTTGGTGAGGTGAACCGGAATTTCAACGTCGTCGTCGTCGTCCTCGAGTCGGTGCGCGCGGAGGTCTTCTGGCCATCGGCCCAAGCGCCGCCGCTTCCGCGCCTCGCCGCGCTTGCGCCGAACGCCGCCGTCTTCACCCGCGCCTATTCGCACGAGCCGCTCAGCATCAAGGGCCTGGAGGCTCTGCTGTTCGGTATCTACCCGGCTCCGTTCTGGGAATCCCTCGCCGGAGGCAAGGATCGGATCGCGCTCGATTCGGTGCCCGAGCGCTGGAGCGGGCTGGGGATGCGAACTGCCTTCATCGGCTACGGCGAAATACCCTTCATCGGCGAGCGGGGCTTTTTGCGGCAGAGGGGATTCTCGGAAGTCTTCGAAGGGCACGATCTGGAGCGCATCGACGCTCAATACAATGATCGCACCCTCGTTCGGGCGCTCGACCGTTTCATTTCGGCTGCGCCGGAAAAGCGATTCGGCGCCTTTCTCTGGCCGCACCACACTCACATGCCGTATCAACTTTCCCCGCCGATGGCCAATCCCCATCCGGCCAACTCATTCGAGGCCTACCGCGATGCGGTCGCCTCCCTGGATCTGGTCATCGGCGATCTGGACTCCCTCCTCGAACGGCGCGGGTTGAAAGAAAACACGGTGATTGTTCTGGTCGGCGACCATGGCGAATCGTTCGGGGAGCACGCCGAATCGGCCCGGGGCCACGGGGACTGGCTTTTCGAGGCAACCGCGCACGTTCCGCTGATCTTCATCAATCCCTTGCTTTTCCACGGCGAGCGCGACGAAAGAATCGTTCAGCAAAAAGACGTGGCGGCGACGATTGCCTGGCTCGCGGGCGATGAGCACCCCGACTTGAATGTGGGAAGCACGGTTTTCTTCCAGAAACCCTCCGAAACGGCCTATCTGCTCAGTCATCTGGATACCTCCAGCCTGCGCGGAGCCTTGGTTCGCGGACGCCTGAAATACGTGTTTCGCGAAGCCTCCGAGGGCCTGCCAGATGATGATCGCTTGTTCGATATCATCTCCGATCCCGCGGAGACGACGAATCTCTGGCGCGACCGGCCGATCGAGGCCCGGCAAATGAAGGAGAGATATTTCGGCTGGCTGAGCTACTGGAATCAGCGCTGGCTGACGGTGCAGCTGAGCACCCAGGTTTCGGATCGCAGATGGATGGATGCAACCTTGCTCGGCAGGAAGACCCGGTGACCGAGGCGTCCGTGAAGCTGGTTCCGGTGAGGCCGTGGCAGGTCGCCCGCGGGAGGCTGGGCTCCGAAGCGGCGATGGCGCTTCCCCTCGCCCTGTGCAGCCTCGCGCTGTTTGGCCGCACCCTTTTCGGCGGCGAAGCCCTCTACGCGCGCGATGTGCTGCACTATTACTGGCCGATGCGCTCGGCCGCGGCGCAGCTGATTGGAAATTTCGAGCTTCCTCATTGGTCCCCCTTCGCTCAGTCCGGCCTTCCATTTCTGGCGGATATTCACACCGGCGTCTTTTACCCGCCGCATGCGCTGTATCAGCTGGCGTCATTTCCCAGGGCTTACGCCTGGCTTGTCTTTCTGCATCACCTCGCCGCCGGCGTCGGCGCGCTGGTATTTTTTCGTCAATTGGGCGCCGGAAGAGTGGCCGCGGTGTCCGGTGCCCTGGTCTACATGTTGTCGGGCTACGTTGCCGGGCTGAGCAACGCGGGATCGTTGATCGCAGGCGCCGCCTACGTGCCTTGGGTGTTGGCGACGTTGGCCGGAAGATGGGATCCGAAGTGGAAGGTCCTGCTCCTGGGATTTCTTATCGCGCTTCAGGGGCTCACCGGCGACCCGCAGTCGGTCCTCTTCTCGGCGCTGGGCTGCGCGGCGTTCATCGCCTGGAGCGAGCGCCGGAAATCAGGAGTCGCCGTGCTGATCGGCGGTTTTGCGCTGGCGGGGCTGCTCGCGGCGGTTCAATTGGTTCCCGCCTGGTACTTGCTGGGTGAATCCAACCGGGCGGTGGTCAATCCCCGATTCTTCGAACAATTCGCGCTGCACCCGGTGCGACTGCTGGAGCTGTTCGCGCCATTCCCGCTGGGTGGCTATCTGGTGAAACCTCATTTTTGGGCGGCGTTCGCGGTCAACGGCCCCGGCATCTGGCCGTTCGCCTTGAGCGCATACCTGGGCGCCGCCTCTTTCACGGTGGCTCTCCTCGGGGCTGGGAAGGATCGCCGGACGGGTTTTGGGGTGAGCCTTCTCGTGATTGGCATTCTCTTGGCGCTCGGGCCGCATGGCCCGCTGGGTCCGGTGCTTCTCCTTCCGCCGTTCCGGTTCTTTCGCTACCCGGAGAAGTATCTCCTCCTCGCGTCGCTGGGGATGGCGTGCCTCGTTTGCCACGGCATCGACCGGCTGAGCACGCGTCAGATCAGCAGGCATCGGCTGGCCGCGGTCGGCGCTGCGATCTCCGTCCTTGGGGCGATGGTCGCGGCGGCGTACATCGTCCGCCCGGAGGTCGAGGCTATTCTCGGGAGCATGCTTCGCCGGGTGGCGCCTCGCGTGCAACCGGCGACCGCGCTGGCCACGCTTCTCGACTCGGGCCGGTGGGCCCTGGCGTGCGCGGTGGCGATTTGGCTCGCGAGCCTGCTCGCGGCGCGTTCGCTCCGTGCCTCTCGCAGCGCGATTGTCGCAATGGGGTGCCTGGTCGGGCTGGATCTTCTTTTCGCCGCCCAGGCGCTGATCTTCACGACTCCGATCGAGATGTTTCGCCGGCGCCCGGGGATCGTCGCCGAGCTGAACCGGTCGGCGCCCACGCGCCCCTACCGTTTCGTGCGCGATTGGTCCCAGGCGCGGACGTTCGATCGCGACTCCGAAGAGTCGTACTTGCACCTGCGAGACTGGGAGCTGGAAACCCTCAAATCCAATCTGGGAGGAGTCTTCGGCCTGGAGGAGGTCGGCGGCTACGCGGGTGGATTTTCCCTCCGCAGATGGGAAGAGGTTGCCCTCGCGCTGCACCAATCTCCCTCCAGGTTGGCAGCCTTGTTCAATGGCTGCCTTGCCCTGGCGACGGCCCCTGACAATCCCTACAGCCGCGATCCGCACTTCAAGCGCGCGGCATTCGAGAGTCAATCGCAGGCGATCCTTTATGAAAACGAATTGTGTCAGCCCCGCTTGCGCACGGTGTCTCAGGTTCTTTCAGCGACGAGCCTAGAAACCGCCGTCCGGATGGTAGCCGCGCCGCAGTTCGAGCCGGGCTCGCAGGCGGTGGTGGAGGGGATGGGCGAGCGCCGGATGGGCCCGGCGCAAGTGTCTCGAATTGAAGTCCAGACCCGCCGTGCCCGTGTCGAGGTTTCCGCCTCCGCCGGCGGGACCTTCGTGGTGTTTGCGACGTCCTACTATCCGGGGTGGATTGCCCGCGTGGACGGCCGGCCTGCCGGGCTGAAGATCGTCAATGGCGCGACGATGGGCGTCGAAGTCCCCGAGGGCGACCACGCGGTGGAGTTCGAATTCAGCGATCCGGGAGTGAAGGTTGGGTTTGCAATCACAGCGGCTGGATTGCTCATTGCGATCGGCTTTGCGGTCTTTCGCTCGGCCCGCGTCCTCTGATGCTCGCCGGTGAAGACAGGGCGCGTTGGAAGCAGGTCGCGCTCGCCGCGGGGATTGCCTTGGTCTTCGCGCTTGCTTCGGGTTCCGGAATCGAGGGACTCGGTGATACCGATCCCTACCGTCATCTCGAGTATGCACGTCAGCTTTGGAAGTCGGGTTTTGCGCTTCGAAACCACCCCTTTCTTCCTTTTAGCCTTCTCGCCGATCCAGGAGCGGATCTGTGGTGGGGGTTTCATCTGCTGCTCGTCCCTTTCACCGCATTTGGAAATCTCTGGGGAGGCCGATTGGCCGGCGCGGCGATTGCCGCGGTTCTGGCGGGAACGAGCGCCTATCTCATCCATCGCGGCGGACAGCGGCGCGCGGCGATCTTTGCTCTTCTGCCGCTGATTGCCTCGCCGGTGTTTGCCTATCGCGACCACCTCGCGCGACCGGCTCACCTGACCGTCGCTCTCGTCGCGGTCAACCTCTTTGCCGGCGCCGGACTGGTTTCACCGATCGCCGCCGGGATTGCGTCCTTTCTTCATTCGCTGATCCACATGTCTTCTCCGCTCTCGCCGGTTTTCGCCGTGCTCGGCGCGCTTGGGGCGTGGATCGTCGCATGGATCGGACGGCGGTTCTTTCAAGGCAAGGATGCTCTTGCGCTGCCGTTGAAGCCGATCATCTGGTCGGTCGGGGGTCTCGCCGCGGGCTTGCTACTCCGACCTGACCGCGCTGCCTACCCGTTTGTCGCATATCAGATCTCGACTGCCGCCCTGGGCGCGACCGGCGCCGGGCGACTGCCCCACGCTCCATTTGAGTTGCAGGCGATCTCGGCTCAGATGCTGACGCGCAATGTCGCCGCCCTTGCTGCGGCTCTGGCTTTGGGGCTCGCCCTTGGCTGGAAGAAGGAACGGGCGGGGTCGCTCGGAGTGCGATGCGCGGCCCTGCTCGCGAGCGCGGTGGCACTTGTCCTGTGCGCGCGCAGCAGCCGCTTTCTGGATTATCTGGTTCCACAACTGTCGATCGCCGCGGCGATGTTCTGGCCGCGAGAGGGGGTTCTGGTATCGAAGCCCCGACTTCGAGCGGGATTCGTGCTCGCAGGCGTTCTTGTTGCTGTCTGGTTTGGCCGGTCGAACATTACGAGCGCGTGGGAGATAGGAAACCGGTATCTGGATCCTCCCGGCGTTTTCGAACGCATGGCGACGGTGGTGAGAGCACAGGTCCCGCCCGGGTCGATCCTCTTTACCGATGATCCTTTCATGACCGAAGTTCTGTATGCCAGTCTTCCGGAGTATCAGTACGTCGTCGCTTATGATCCTGCGGTTCTCTTTACCGCGAGCCCGCGTTTGTTCTGGCGCTGGCACCATGCCGTCTCGGAGGGGATTGCCTGCGACGAGCGAGAGTGCCCCGGTGAAATGCCGAGCCCGGCCGCGGTTGCCTGGGCGGTTCAATCGTTTGGGAGCGCCTGGGCGATTACCTCCGCCCCGGTACGCGCGTTCTCGATGCAGACGGTGTTTGCTCGAGGCGCGCCTCTGTTTCAGCTTGCCGGGTTTTCGCCGCGGCGAGGGTCGGGCGGGCTCCATCTGTGGCATTTGATGGCGACGGCGCAACCGTCGGCACCTGAGCCTCGGGCAATTGGGCGTTGAGCAACATCGCGGCTCCCGCTGAGGCGGCCGCCTGGTCGCGCATGGATTCGCGGGCCGAGCAGTTGCTTGGCAGCGATGGGCGTCGAGATATGCGAATCGAACGCCCGGCCCTGTCCGCATCGCGCATCCGCGGGCCGAGCAGCTTGGCAGGGAGGGGCGTCGAACATGCCATTTGGCGCCGGCCCCGTCCGCATCGCGCATCCGCGGGCCGAGCGTTTGGCGTCGGCCCCGTCCGCATCGCGCATACGTGAGCCGAGCGGCTTGGCAGGAATTGGCGTCGAGATATGCAATTTGGTGCCGGTCCTGTCCGTATCGCGCATCCGTGGGCCGAGCGGCTTGGCAGGGAGGGGCGTTGAGACATGCGAATCGGGCGCCAGACCCTGTCCGCATCATCCGCGGGCCGTGCGGCCTGGCAGGGAGGGGCGTCGAGACATGCGAATCGGCGCCGTCGCTGTTCGGGTCGCTCGTGCCTGGCCGCGACGGCTAAGATTGATCATCAGCGGCCGACACGGACGACGTATTGAATGGTCTGCGCAACTCGAGGGTCCGCATTTATCGCCTCGACCTGCATTCCCCAATATCCCGGTATGCTGAGAAACAATTCACGCGCGGCCGCGTCCGAGATGGAGTGTACTCCGTCGAAGTCGACGACCAGGTGCCAGGGACGGTCGAGCATACCTCGCAGTACTGTTCGGATCCGTTGGCGGGTTCGCAACTCCGTCAAGCCAAGCCCCCTCAATGAAACATAGGCAAGCTTGGGGTAGTCCTTCGTAAGCGTTCTCCAGAAGCTCCTGAATGGAGCCCCGCGAGCAAAACCTCCCTTGGCCGCGCGGCGGTCGTGCCCGAGAATGTATCGAGTCCGAGGACCGTCTATTCTTGAAAGCTCCCCCGATCGGATTCGCCGAGCCAAAAGTTGGCAGGCGCGAGCCGGTGAGATGCCAAGTGCCTCCGCGACGTGTTTGTTTCGAAAACCGTTCGGCCGCTCTCTCAGCAGAAATTCAATCACGGCTTCGATGTTCCTCATTCTCGCCCGACGTGCGATGGTCATGCCAGTCGGGGTACCCGGGCTCTTTTTTAAGGCCCGCAGAGGTATGAAGCCCTTGCATTTAATTAAATGCTGACATGCGTCGGTTTATCAGTTTGAATTTGCAGCAGAATCGGGAACCCGCTATTTAATCGAAGCCCTTCATACCTCCGCGGCGGTTTTTGTACGCGCCCGGAGGGGCCCCCTTTAGGCGTCTCGAAGTGCGGATCATTGGTTCCCCTTATGGCGAAAGCCCTCTCGGTTCAGCCCGTCCCTTATGGCGAAAGCCCTCTCGGTTCAGCCCGTCCGGATGAGGTCTCGTTGCCGACGACACGGTCGAATGCGAAGTGTTTGGATGATTCCAGTAGGGCGCAAGCGCTATCGGCTCCGTCTGTCCGGAGGTGTCGTCGACGACGACATTGTCGAATGAGAAGTGTTCGGATGATTCATGAATTGTTCAGCGCGATCCGGCCCAAGAAGCGCATCGAGCTCTTCAAGGACCCGGTCCTCCTCGCGGTAGTAGAGGCGATACGCTCGCAACAGCGCAGAGCCCGCGTCTGGACTGGCGGGTTGTTCGAGCCCACCGCGCTCGCGGGTTGCAGTCAGAACGGCGGCATTCCTGTCGCGGGGCAGCGTCTTGCTCTGTATCTCTTGAAGGAGCGCCATCGTCTCGAGTGAGTTGGCGACGTTGGCGTCTGCTCCCATTCCGACGTAGAGAGAAGCAAGGCCCTCGTGGAGCCGTCGAGCGGAGCGTTCGTAGATGTCGCGGATCTTGGCCTGCTCGTCCGGTGACAGCCCGACATCGCTGGCGACGCGGGAATTGTCCGGGTCCAGGGTGCGCTCAAGTGCTGGTGGATGCAGCCGCATTTCGCCGCGCTCGGCCAGTGCGCGCAGCTCGTCGGGATCCGCTCGGTAAAAGTTTTCCTTCTTCGCCTTCGCTTTGGGGTCGCTGTCTTCGAGGCGCTTTTGAATCTCGTCGTTCCGCTGCGCCAGAGCGGTGTTCTCGGAACGCAACCTCTTTACCTCGGCCACAAGCTGATCGCGGGTCAGCGCCTCCAGGCTGGCATTGCGCGGAGCCGAGAGAGACGCCGCTGGATTTTGCTTTGGAGTGGCAGCGTCGATGCTTGTGGTCAGCGCCGCGCCGGAGGCGATCGGCGTGGCACGCGCGTCGCGCGAGCTCCATTTCTGTCCAGCCGTTACCTCGATTGGTGCAGCGGAGTCGGTCGTCACTTTGGCTCGGCCCTCGAGGACCAGAAACGTGACTCCGCCGGCGGCGACCGCGGCGGCGGCGATCGGCAATCTGAGCCACTTGAACCCGAGCTGTCTTGGCTGTTTCGTATCCATACCGTCGGTCACACGAAGGAGGTCGGCCTCGGGTTCCCAGGAGAGCACGCCACGTCCCGTCAATTCGAAGCGGGCATCTCCCGCGCTCAAGCGTATCCCCTGACCGGTCGCGGCCAGCGTTCCGCTCTGGAGCGCGAAGTCCGGCGTAGCGTCGCCGGACACAACCAGCTCGGAGTCCCGCGCGAGCAACATCCTGGCCTGGCCACTTTCGATGATCGAGGCCGAGTCGACCCCGCAGCGGACCACCGCCCCGGGCTGGAGAGGAAGAGCCTGCGACGGGGGCGCTAGGGAGCGGCCGCCGAGCGTCACCGTGCCCATCAGTGCAACCAGGCGTGGTTGAGGCTGGCCATTCCGGGTGACGAGGAAAGTGCCGATTGCAGCAATCAATACCGCGGCCGCGACGCCGGAAGTGACCGCGACCGGTGGCCGAACGAAGGGCCGCCGAGGTCGAGGCACTCGCGCCACCAAAGCCTCGAGCTCGGATGAGCTCAGCGTGGGCGGAAGCTCTTTCAATGCCTGGTCCAGAGAAAGCAGCTGCTCGAAAGCGACCGCCAGGTCAGGTCGGCGCTGAAGCTCGCTTTTGACTTGCTCAGCCTTACCTGCCGACAGTTCCCCGGCGGCCAGGCGGGAAAGCGTTTCAAGCTCGTCGAGGCGAAGCATGTCCTTCTCCTTTTACTTTCCAGACGGCGGGCCCGAGCAGGGCGAGGAGCTGGGCCCGGGCGCGGTGCAAGCGGGACTTGATCGTTCCCACCGGAACGCCCTCGATCTGCGCCATCCGATCTGCGCCATCGCGGCTATGGGTTGGTCGTGGATCTGCACCAGCAGGAAGGTCCGCCTCCGCTCGTCTGGAAGTCGGGTGATCGCCTCCTCCAGTGCGGCGATCATTTCCTTCCTCTCGAGCAGCCGGTCTGCGCCTGGCAGCGGATCAGGAACTTCCGCGGCTTCGTCGAGCGGCACCAGACTCAAGTGTCTGCGTTTGCGCTGGTCGAGCAGCCAGCGATGAGCGACGGTGAACACCCAGGTGGTCAGCATTGCGGTGCCGGCAGGATCGAATCGCGGCAGAACCACCAAAAGCTTGGCCAGCAGCTCCTGGACCGCGTCTTCCGTATTCGGGACGCAAGAGCGCCTCAGGAGCGCGTGAAGAGGTCCGGCATACCGGCGCAGGAAGGCATCCTGCGCGGCGCGGTCGCCCCGCCGAGCGCGCTGCACGGTGGCTTCGTCGAGCTCCATCGGTCGCAGGCAGTCCACCTGGAAAGTGGCACGAATGGAAGCCTCAAGAGTTCCCGATGGTGTTCAGCACAGGGCTCGACGCGTACTGCGTCCCCAGCTTCAACGCTGGGCCCGACGGGCACGTCACCGGCTGCAGCGCGGGGGCTCGACGGGCACGTCACCGGCTGCAGCGCGGGGGCTCGACGGGCACGGTGTTCCGGTTTCAGCGCTGGGGCCCAACGAGCGCTGTGTCCCGTCGTCAGGACGGGCACGACGTCCCGGCTGCTGCGCTGGCGCTCGACGCGTACTGCGTCCCCAGCTTCAATGCGGAGGCTCGACGGGCACTGCGTCGGGAGGGCCGGCCACCGGCAAGCGAATGCAGAACGAGCTTCCGCGTGGCTGGTTGTCCTCGACCCAAATCCGGCCACCATGAACCTGGGTGGCGAGTCGGCAGAATGAGAGGCCGAGCCCGAGCGAGGTACGGTCATCGAAGCGCTCGCCGGATTCAAGCTGGAGGTACTGGTCGAAGATCTTCTCCCGCCACTGAAGAGGTACGCCTGGGCCGTGGTCGCTGACGCGACACTCGAGAAAGCCGTCGTTCGTCCGGACGATGTCCACGGTGATCGCTTCGCCGTCAGGGGAATGCCGGATTCCATTGTCGAGAAGGTTTTCCAGCAATCGGCGAACCAGCTCGCGATCGGCGAGCACGTCGCCGTTCTTGCCGTGATCGTGCACCTCGATGCTCTGCTTTCGCGCGTTGAGGCGGCGCCGAAGCGTGCGCTGCAGGCCTTGGATCAACTCCGGCAGATTGGTGGTCTGCAGCTTCGGAACGAGCTTGCCATCCTCGCTTTTGTTGATGTCGAGGATGTTCAGGATCATGTCGAACATCGAGTTCGCACAGTCGAGCCCGTCGTGCACTGCCTCGGCACCGTCACCAACAATTTTTTGCGTGCGACGGATGAACTCGAGGTTGGAGATCACGCTGGAAAGGGGGCTTTTCAAATCGTGGACCACCAGCTTGATCAGCTCCCGCCGTCGCTGCTCCGAGCGCTTCAGCTCGTCGCGCTGAGCCAGGATCACGTCGGCGTTGGATCGGTCGCGATCCCGCAGCTCTCTCAGGCGAATCAGCGACCGCACCCGGATCAACATCTCGGTCTGCTTGATCGGTTTGGTGAGGAAGTCATCGACGCCGGCTTCCATTGCCCGGTGGTGCGTCTCCATATCGTCCATCGCGGTGAAAAAGACGACCGGCACGTCGGGTTGATTCTTCAGCCCGCGGATGGCTTTGAGGGTCTCGAATCCGTCCATCCGAGGCATCGTAATGTCGAGCAGCACCAGGTCGACTGGGCAGCGCTTGAGCAATGCCAGCGCCTGCTCGCCATCGTCAGCGCAGTGGGCGCGATATCCCGCCGTTTCCAAGTAGTCTCGCGCGATCGTTTGGTTGAGGGCATCGTCATCCACCACCAGGATCGTCGGTGCGGGTTGCTCTGGAATGCCGGGTTCCAACCCTGCGATTGGAGCACGACGACTCAAATAAAAAAACCCGCCGGCGGCGTGCGTCGAAATGCCACCGATATTGCCCCTCGGTGACATACGATTGCCGACAGTGCCCACAGGGGTTGGCCAAGGAATTCCAGGTGGGTCCACTCGGCGCAACTGCCCGAGATCAACGCCACCGGCGGTTCGGCAGGGTGCGACCAGACCGCTGTGGGTGGGGCGACCGGGATCGCCCCGTCCGTTCCGCGCCCTTTAATTGAAGATCAGCCAGGTATCGAGCGGCGGCTGCTGCGCTTCGCCGGGCAGGGTGTAATCACAGACGCCGCTCTTGAAGATGCTCTCCAATCTCGACCACTGTGGCGCCGAGAAGGACACCCGGTAGTCCGAGGGATCGACCGGCTTGAGTTGGCACTTGATGATGTCGCCCACCAGCGGCTCACCGGCCACTTCCCGCGGAGCCGGGGCGGAGGGGTAGAGCTCTTCGCATCGGCCGACTCCTCGGACCTGCGGCTCGGCTATCCACGTCAATGGTGGATCGCGGGTCCAGCAGCCTTCTTCCAGGTTGAACGGTTTGGCCCGGACGATCCTGACGATCGGCGGATCGCCCGAGGTGTCGGCAGAGAGGTTATCCAGCCATATCACCTGGTTGTCGGCCGTTCCGTTGGCTTTCCTCAGGCGCTCGCGCATGGTGAACGAGTGGTAGCGGACGTGGATATCGCCGCCGGGGTTATCGTCGTTGTACGAGCGGTAGTCGATGATCGGAATTTTGCCGAGGCCGTTGCCAGCGTAGGTCAGTCTTCCAGTTTGATAAGCTGCGGCCACCGCAACCAGATCCGCGGTGGTTCGCTGCGGAATGTAATTCGCGTCTTTGTCATATCCGCCAATCCTCTGATTGAGATCGAGGAATTGATCGACGCTGATCACGCCGGCATTGAGGGCGCCCAAACCGTATTGAATACCGACGTTGTCCAGCGGCCGGCGGGCGAAGTGGGTGATTGGATCGCGGCCGTAGGTGTTGACCGTGTGGTCATACACGTCGCACCGGACCCCTCCCGGATTGGTGATCGGATGGTAGCGCTGCGCCGGCGGCAGGACGGAATCCGGGGGACAGAATTCGAAGGGTGAAATGCGGCCCGCGCCGACCGAGACGTTCGGCATCGTCTCCAACTGGAGAAATCCCGTCACCCGCCGCTGTTGCTCGGGCGTGAAGAGGCCTGGAGCAACCACGTTGAAGTAGTGGTTGAGCAGCCGGGCATCGGTGATGAAATGTATCGTCGCGAAACCGACCTCGGGGAAACTGCAGCCGGGAATGATGCCGTCGAGCAGACCGGGGTAGTTGTCGGCGATTTGATGCTGTTGATAGGAGCCGCCCGAGCAGCCAAAGCCAATCGTGTAGCGCAGCTCGCCATAGGTCTTGATGAAGTGCTCCTTGACCATGGCCATGGTTTCTGCGGCGAGCAGGTCGTTGCAGTTGTTTCCGAAAACGTTGAGCGAGGCGGACGCCACGGCATATCCCTGACGGAGCATCACGTCGTCGACGACCCCGCCGGTGCTCGAGCCCTGGCGAAACCAACCGCCGACGCACCCTCCGCCGAACGTATAGATGAGCCTGCCGTTCCACCCCGCGGGATGGGTAAAGGTATCGGGCGCGGGCTCACCCATCGGGTTGTGCAGTATCGACGTCTCGTAGATCGCTCGATTGATGGTGCCGGTCTCGATGCGCGCGATGTAGGGGACGTCGGCTCCAGTCAGCGTGACCGTCCTCACCATGTCGGAGGGATAGGCGGTGAAGTCCGTCAGTGGCTTGAACGTTCCATCGCTGGCTTTATAGATGTAGTCGATCCGCGTGACGATCGAGCAGGCGTCGTCCAGCGGCGGTCCGAGGGTGGAGGCGATCACCGGAATCATGAAGGAGTCTGTCTCGCAGCCGAATGGCTCTTCTTGAGGACCGGCGAGCAGAGGCCCGGTGATCGGATGGTTGATCAAAGAGATCCGCGCCCGGGCGTTCGGCGATCGAACGCCGAGGTGGTTTTCGCCGAGGTTGAGGCCGGAAACCAGTCCCCGGAGCTGTCCGGTGATCGGATCGACGCGAAACCTGTCGGTGATCACCGCGCCGTTGA
>WNEZ01004095.1_pt1 | contig 12657 bp, 8 predicted proteins | sample 5400521 | NCBI WGS metagenome assembly WNEZ01 (sample SAMN13153339, study PRJNA577476) | soil metagenome | isolation source: 120 cm saprolite under Douglas fir tree site 2 hole 1 replicate 1 | place: USA:California | collected 2015-04-18 | reverse complement strand
CTGGCGTTCAAGGCGAATACCGACGACATCCGATTCTCGCCAGCGTTGGAAGTGGTGAAGGAGCTGCTCCGGCAGGGAGCGCATGTGCAGGCCACGGATCCTGAAGCGATTTCGAAAGCCAAGGCGCTGTTTCCCGCGGCAAGTTATCACGAGGATCCCTACGACTCTTTGCGGGACGCGGAAGCGGCGCTGGTCTGCACGGAGTGGGACGCATTCCGGGACCTCGATTGGGAGCGCGCGGGGAAACTCATGGCGCGACGGCTGATGATCGATGGCAGAAACCTCTATTCGCCGTCGCGGATGCGTGACCTAGGATTTGAATACCATTCGTTTGGACGCGAATAATTTCCGGCGATCGGCAAAAACGCAAAGACGCATTGCTAGACGCCAGCGGGCTGCTTGCTTGCAAAATACTCCTTGAAATAGTCCAGCGTGGTGCGCAAGCCCTCCTCCAAACCCACCTTCGGTTCCCAGCCTAGAATGCGCCTGGCTTTGCTGATGTCCGGGCAGCGCTGCTTGGGGTCATCTTGCGGCAAAGGCTCAAAAATGATCTTCGGCGCATTTTCGAAATGAGTGCGAATGCGTTCCGCGAACTGGAGAATGGTAATTTCCTGCGGATTGCCAATATTCACGGGCAAATGCTCATTGGACAACATCAAGCGGTAGATTCCCTCAATCAAGTCGGAAACGTAACAGAAACTGCGTGTCTGCTTGCCATCTCCGTAGACCGTAAGGGGCTTGCCGGTGAGAGCCTGGTGGACAAAGTTGGGGAGGGCGCGGCCGTCGTTCAGACGCATGCGGGGCCCGTAGGTATTGAAAATCCGCACAATGCGCGTGTCCACGCGGTGGTAGCGGTGATACGCCATAGTCATAGCTTCGGCGTAACGCTTGGCTTCGTCGTAGACGCCGCGAGGCCCGATCGAGTTCACGTGACCCCAATATGTTTCCGGCTGCGGCGAAACTTCCGGGTCACCGTAGCATTCGCTGGTGGAAGCCAGAAAAAATTTAGCTTTTTTGGCAAGAGCGAGACCGAGTGCGTTGTGAGTACCCAGCGCGCCGACCTTGAGCGTTGGGATGGGTATTTTCAAATAGTCGACAGGGCTGGCGGGGGAAGCGAAGTGCAGGATGTAGTCAACGGGGCCGGCAACGTCGATGTAGTTGCAGACGTCGGCGCGCGCGATGCGGAAGCGAGACTGTTTCTGTAGATGAGCGATGTTCGATTCCACGCCGGTAACAAGATTGTCTAGCGCGAGAACGTCCCATCCCTCTGCGATCAGGCGATCGCAGAGGTGTGAACCCAGGAAACCTGCCCCGCCGGTGACTACTGCGCGCATGCACCCTCCTGAGAAATGGCAGCCCACAATTTTATCGCGCTGGCCGGCGATTGACCACACTGGCGGGCCGCGATACCATGCGCGCGCTTGCTTATGGACGGCAGCATAGATGCACCGCACTTCTGGCAGCGCCACTTGGCCCGGGCGATTCTTCTCACCTTGGTTGTTGGGCTAATCGTCTTTGCCGCAATCATTTTCCTAGGCGTGGGCCGGTGGCTGGTCGTGGAAGATCCGCTGGACAAGGCCCAAGCGATTGCGGTCCTTAGCGGTCGAATTCCCATGCGGGCCAAGGAAGCGGCACGCTTGTACAATGCCGCGTACGCACCGCAAATTTGGCTGACCCATGCCAGTGAGCCTGCCGCATCACTCCAGGAGATGCATATCGCATACCTGGGCGAGGACTTCTTCAACTCGCGAGTTTTGATGCACGAAGGGGTTCCATCGAAGGCAATCCGGGTGCTCGAGCCACCGATAGACAATACGGCGGATGAAGTCCGCGCAATTGTGGCCGAATTGGAGCAAGAGAAGGGCGCCGCGGTGATTATCGTCACCACGAAGGCACACACGCGGCGGGTGCGAACGCTGTGGAGAGAGCTTGCTGGTGGGAAGGGGAGAGCCATTGTACGCGCCGCTTCGACTGACCCGTTTGCGCCTGATCATTGGTGGCGCGCGACCGGTGATGTGCTCGAGGTAGTGCGCGAAGTTCTGGGTCTATTGAATGCATGGGCGGGCCTGCCTTTGCATCCTTCGCATTGATGCGGCAATCAAAAGAAGAAAAACCTTCTGCGGCGGGGCGAAATCTTTGCGTCCGGAATTTCCGGGACGTACGGAAGGTCGCGCCCTTCAAAGGCGGCCATCGGGTTTTCGACAAACAAATCACGTGCCTTCTCGTCGCCAAATTGCTCGGCTACAGCGTCATACGCGGGCTGCAATCTCAGCGGCCGACGCTTGGTGTTGTGCGCATCGCTGGCGACGAAGTGCACGAAGCCTTGCGCGATCCAGCATAGAGAATCTTCCTGCGCGCGCGGACCGAAGGTCCCAGTTAGGGAGCCGGCGGTGACTTGCACAAAGCAACCGAGTCGCGCCCATTTCGCCAGTCGCTCCGGCTGGCGGCGAAGGATGGCGTTGCGCTCGGGGTGGGTGATTATGGGTCGCAGGCCCTTGAGCTGCAAACTGTGCAGGGTGTCGTCCATGGAGGGCGGTATAGAGATTTCGTTGAACTCGACGAGCAGGTATTCATGCTGGTTGATGCAGAAGCGCGAGGCGTCGGCCCGCAAAGCCTCGAGATTTTCCGGGTTGAGATGAAAATCGCATCCAGTAGCCAAGTTCAGCCGGTCACCGATTTCAGTTTGCAGGCGTTCCCGCAGACGCTGAACCCGCGCATAATCGAATGAATAATCGTTGCTGCAATGCGGCGTGGCGACGACATGGGTGATGCCGTCGGAGATCGCTGATTCGGCCATGGCCAATGACTCTTCGATGCACTCGGGGCCGTCATCGAGACCTGGCAAAATGTGGCAGTGCACATCCACCATGGAATTCACAAGCTCCTCACACTGCTAGCATCGTATTGCTGCCAGACTGAGTCGCCCACTACGTCCGACTGAAGAGTCATCCGCTGGCTGGATGCCGTGTATGCCTGCAACTGCCGGCTGGAAGCGGTGGGGCGAGTACCTACTATCTTGCTCCGTTTCGCCAGGCAATCGCAACGCTCGGGCGCTTTGGGAAGACCTTCGGGCGGGTGCTTTTTGTGTGCGCCGGGAACCCTGCTATATTTATTCGGCTCTTCAGCGGGCTTTGCGGCCCTTGTATCCCAGAATAGCTTAGGAGTGCGACGCAACTCATGCCAATTGACAGGAAACCTGAGTTCTTCAAGGGCGCCCAACTCAAGGTCGCCATCATCGGATGCGGATACGTAGGGTTGCCTCTGGCGCTGCGTTTCGGGGAAGCGGGGCACAAGGTGACCGGATTCGACACCGATCCCAATAAAGTGAATATGCTAAATGCGGGGCGGTCCTATATCGAGCATATCCCGCAGACGAAGATCCAGCAGTTCGTCAATAGCCGGCATTTTGCGGCGACGACGGATTTCGCGCGCTTAAAGGAAGCAGACGCCATCATCATTTGCGTGCCGACCCCGTTGGACGAGCGGCGCGAGCCGGATCTGAGTTACGTCGAGCAAACAGCCATCTCGATTCAGCCGCACCTGCAAAAGGGGCAGCTCGTGGTGCTGGAATCCACGACGTACCCGGGGACCACCGAAGAGTTGGTGCTACCGATTCTGGAGAAGAGCGGGTTGCACTGCCCGATTGCGGCAGGGCCGGAAAACGAAAATGTCGCATGCGATTTCTGGCTGGCGTTTTCTCCGGAGCGCGAAGATCCGGGGAATAAGCAGTTTGGTTTGGCGCAAATTCCGAAAGTCGTCGGCGGCGTGAATCCGCCCAGCGGACGCGCGGCGGTGTCGCTGTACGCGCAGGTCGTGGCGCGCGTTGTTCCGGTAAGCTCCACTCGTGCCGCGGAAATGGCCAAGCTGCTGGAAAATATTTTCCGCTGTGTGAACATCGCCATGGTGAACGAGCTGAAGATGCTCAGCCTGCGTATGGGTATCGATATCTGGGAAGTGATTGACGCCGCGGCGACGAAACCGTTCGGGTTCATGCCTTTCTATCCTGGGCCGGGACTTGGCGGCCACTGCATTCCGGTGGATCCGTATTATCTTTCCTGGAAGGCGCGCGAGTATGACTTTTCGACGCGCTTCATCGAGCTTGCCGGTGAAGTCAATACGGCCATGCCGTATCACGTCGTTGACGCGATTGCCGCGGCGCTGAACAATCACAAGAAAAGCTTGAAGGGTGCGAGGATTTTGATTCTGGGCGTGGCGTACAAGAAGGACGTGGACGATTTGCGCGAGTCGCCGACGCTCAAGATCATGCAGCTGTTGCAACAACGTGGCGCACAGCTCGATTACAACGATCCGTATTTCCCGCAGCTCCACAAAATGCGGCATTACAATTACGAGAATATGAAATCCGTGCAGTTGAATCCGCAGACGATTGGCAGCTATGACGCGGTGATTGTGGCCACGGATCATTCCAGCTACGATTACTCCGCGATTGTCGATGCCGCCAAGCTGGTTGTGGACACCCGCAACGCCACGCGTCGCGTGGCGCGTCACCGCGACAAAATCGTGCTCTGTTAGCCGCACATGACCCCGTCTGCCGAAGAAATTCGCCGCCAGCTGGAGGAAAGCGCTCGCGTCAAGCAGGCTTTCTCCGACGTGTTGATCCGAAACATTCTGCAATTCTCCCAAAAATGCGCCGTCGCTTTGCGCGGCGGCGGCAAAGTCGTGTTTTTTGGCAACGGTGGCAGCGCCGCCGATGCGTTGCACCTCGCGGCCGAGCTGGTGGTGAAACTGCGCGACGACCGGCGCGGGCTAGCGGCGTTGGCGTTGACCACCAATCCATCGGTGCTGACAGCGGCGGGAAACGATTATGGGTTCGAGCAGATTTTCGCGCGTCAGATCGAATCGCTTGTTTCGGCGCAGGATGTACTGGTCGCTCTCTCCACCAGCGGCGAGAGCGCAAACATGTTGCGAGGCATCGAAGCAGGGCGCGAGCGGCACGCTTTTCTCGTGGCGCTTACGGGTGAATCGGGCGGCGCGTTGGCGAGCAAGGTAGACCTGCTGCTGAACGTTCCCTCTCGCGATCCCCAGCGCATTCAGGAGGCGCACATCACTGTCGGGCACATCGCTTGCTCGCTCATCGAGCAGCTCGCGTTGCAGAAGTAACTGCGACTATGTTTCCAGGTTTACTTCTACTTTATTTTCACCAAGGCCACCCGCGCGGTCGCGAACGGCATTACCGCCGCTAGTAGTATTGGGGTTCGCGCAGCGTTGCTCGCTAGATACAGCGCGAAATGGGCGTCCTGCAATTCCGCTCCTGCGTCGAACACGCGAATTTCGATCTTGGAAGCGGAGAAGCTGCCTGCCGGCACGGTAATATTCTGCGCCGGGCCGTCAAGCCTCGCTCTAACGTCGTACAATTTGTGGCCGTCGTAAACCGGGCCGCGCACTTCGTGGGTCTTCGTCCAATCGACCGTGCGCAAATACTGCATCAGGCCCAGGGGATCGCGGGTTCCCGGTACAACGCGAGTCTGCGTCGCGTTTGCCGCCGCGCGCTCCGTGCTGGTGGTCGTCATGCGCTGGATGGACTCCTGTTTCTCTCCGCGCTCGTTTAAATGCATTTCATATTGCAGGCTCGAGAGAGTGGCTGCATCGCTGTAGGAATCAAACTGATCGTCAAGTTCGAATACCATGCGCAGAGGATTCTCCGTGCGCGCGAACGCTTGCAGGTGCCAGGCATTCTTCCCGAAGAAGTCGCGGCGATCGACAATTTGCAGACGCAGATTAGCGACGTTGCTGAGGTTGGCCACGTCGGCGGAAAACTCCAGCACTTCACCGGGGCGCAAAGGCATGCTGGCGTCTGCGGTTGCGACAGAAATGCCGGGCTCGGTCGTTTTTGAAAGAGCGGGCGCTTCCGCCGCTTTGCCCCTTGCCATGGGAGCAGCCAGGGCAGGCTGCGCAGCCTTCGACACTCGGCCGAAGACGCCGAGCCCATGGGCCCAGTAATACGCTCCCGCGGCGCAGGCCAGCGCGGACAGTATCGCGATCGTTGCGGAGGGCTTGGTCATGCTATTTGTGTGAACCCGGTCTGAAACAATCCGTTGCCTCGCTGCCTTCCGTCGTACAATACATTTTGCGCGCAAAGCGAGCGCCGAACAATCGGCGGATGTGAGCGAATTTTGAGAGTATCAAAACGCGATGCGCTCGTCTTTCCCAAGCGCGCTTTGCTCTCCGCGGCAGCCACCTTCTGCCGCGACCTTGCAGGAGGATTCCCTGGATGCGCTTCGTCGTTACAGGTGGCGCCGGTTTTATCGGGTCGAATACGGTGGACGAACTGGTGCGCCGCGGCCACGGCGTGGTGGTGCTGGACGACCTTTCCTCAGGTAAGGAAGAGAACCTCGCGGAAATCCGCAACAAAATTACTTTGATCAAGGGCAGCATTACCGACATCGAAGTGGTTCGTAAAGCCATGCACGAAGCCGAATACGTGCTGCACCTGGCGGCGCGCACTTCGGTTCCCAGATCGGTCAAGGATCCCATTGAGACGAACCGGATCAACATCGACGGCACGTTGAACGTTTTGGTGGCCGCGCGCGACGCCAAAGTGAAGCGTATCGTCTTCGCAGCATCCTCTTCCGCATACGGAGAAACGCCCACGCTGCCCAAGATCGAAAAGATGGACCCGCAGCCCATCTCGCCGTACGGTGTCACAAAATATGTCGGAGAGTTGTACGCGCAAACTTTCGGCCGGTGCTATGGGCTCGAGAACGTGTCGCTGCGCTATTTCAATATTTTTGGCCCTCGCCAGGATCCCAGTTCGCCGTATTCCGGCGTGCTGGCTAAATTTTGCACTGCCTTCCTGGAAGATACGCAGCCTGTGATTTTCGGCGACGGCGAGCAAACGCGCGATTTCACTTATGTGGATAACGCCGTGCAAGCCAATCTACTGGCCTGTGAAGCTCCCAATGTTTCCGGCAAAGTATTCAACGTCGGTGTAGGCGGCCGCTTCTCGTTGAATCAGACCGTGGCGCTGCTAAACAAGATCTCCGGCAAGAGCCTCGAGATGAAATATGAACCGCCGCGCGACGGCGATATTCGTGACTCGCAGGCGGACATCTCGCAGGCCCGCGAATTTCTCGGTTACGAGCCGTCCGTTGCGTTTGAAGAGGGCTTGCGGCGCACCTTCGATTGGTATCGCGCGGCGCAACTCAAGGCCAACGCGACGCTTCCGCCCGCTGCCCTGCCCGCGCCGACTCCCACGAAATCCTGAAAAGAAAAGTGGAGCGACCCTCTCGCTCCGTCGTTTATCGAGCTTATGAAATCTACTGCGGCAAGCGACCAGCCTACCGGTCCGGCTCCTCGCGAGCTCCGTCATCGCGCCGCTGGCTTGCCGGCTTTGCCACGATATGCGGGATCCCCGCGTCATTCATCTTCTTGTTCAGAGCCGGCAGATCCTCGTCGACCAACTTCTTGACCTGCGCGGAAGCGTCGCTGACGAGCGGCCCTAGTTCTGCGAGTTTCTCTTTCTGTTGCCCACCGGGAGCCGCCGCGAATCCATCCAGATCCTGCAAGAGACTCTGCACCTGGTTGGGCAAAGGCTCGGGCTTCCATTCAAATGGCGGGCCCGCATTGCCGAGCCCTTCACGTTCGCGGATGTATTTCTCCGCAACTTTGTCCACCTTCTTTTGCAGCTCTTCCGCCGCCTTTGTATGTCTTCCGGGATTTTTGCTACGTCGGGCTTGCCGGCATCCGCCTTCCATTGCGCGCGCGCCGCGCTCAACGCGTCCTTCAGTCCCTGGATCGTCTTGCGGTCTTTGGCCGCGCTCTTTTCCATGGCGTACAACTGATCCATGGCTGCACGTCGCGCCGTGCGATCCTCCGGGGAAAGCCGCATGTGCGGGTCATCCTCGACCACTACTTCCTGCGTTGCTTCCCTCGCTCCAGCCTTGATTTTCACCGTGTACGTTCCGGGTTCTACCAGCGGGCCGCGTGGACCTTGCCCGTAACCGGCATTGATAGCCTCCATCTGTTCCGGCGTGGGCTCGGCGGCAGGGTTATAACGCAGGTCCCAATTCGCACGATTCACGCCGATAGCACCCGGCCCGTCCAACTCCCGCAGCCCCTTTCCATCCTTGTCGGTAACGGTGATCTTGACCTTTCCCTCTGTCCTTGTCTCCACGGGGGATTTCCCTTTTTCCTCCGTGGTCCCTTTCCCCTTTTCCTCAGTTTTTGCTGCCGGAGTCTTATCCTTATCGTCCTTGTCGGTCTTTTGCTCGGTCTTCGGCGGCTCGGGAGGCACGGCTTCCTTCAAGTAATAGTTCAGAAGGGCGCCGTAAGGCGGATTTTTCGCAGTAAAAAATTTCTGCCCTCCGCTCCAGCGCCGCATCCTGATGTTGAAAATGGTAGCCGCGTGTGGCGGAAAGAACGTCAGATCACCGTTCAACACGCTGGCGTCCATCTTTTCGATTGGCGTGATGTCGTCAAAAATCCATATCGAGCGCCCGTGCGTGGCTAGCACCAGATCGTTTTCGCGCGCTTGTATTTGAATATCGTCCACCGGCACCGTTGGAAAATTGTTTTTCAGCGCCGTCCAGTTCGCGCCGCGATCCCAGGAGACCCACAGACCGAACTCCATTCCGGCAAACAGCAGGTTTTGATTCCGTGGGTGCTCGCGAACCACGTGCACGCTTCCCGCGGAATCTGGCATGCCGTTGCGAATCGCTTTCCAGTTCTCGCCATAATCATTCGTCACGAAAATGTAGACTCCGTAGTCGTCGTTGCGATGTCCATCGAACGTTGCGAATGCCGCCCCCTCTCCAGTTTTCGACGCCACCACGCGGCTGACGTACGTGCCCTTGGGCACAGCCGGGACGCGCGAAGCCACATTCTGCCAGGTCTTTCCCCCGTCGCGGGTCACGTGCAGGTTCCCATCATCTGTGCCGACCCACAGCACATTTGGCGTCAAAGGCGATTCGCTGAGCGTTGTGATGGTGGGATATTCCTGCACGCCGTCGTGCCGCGACAGCGCGTTCTTGTCCGGTGTCTTCCCAAAGATTTGCAGCTTGTTGCGGTCCACGCCGGCGGTCAAGTCCCCGCCGAGCCGCGTCCAGGTATCACCGCGGTCCGTGGATTTGAACAAATAATTTCCGCCGTAGTAGATCGTTGTGTGATTGTGCGCGGAAACCGCCACCGGCGAATTCCACTGGAAGCGGTAATGTGGCTCGCCGTATTTCGCTTCCGGCGCTATCGAGCGCTGCTGCGCGGTTCGCAAATCGCGCCGGTCAATGTTACCGTCTTGCGATTCCGTATACACGATCCATGGCTCGACGGGATCGATTGCCGCGTAAAATCCGTCGCCCCCATGGATCACAAACCAATCTTCATTGGTGATGCCGTCGCGCGTCAGAGACTGGCTCGGCCCGCACCAGCTCCCGTTGTCCTGCAGTCCGCCGCAGATGTGATAGGGCTTCTCGTTGTCGAGGGCAATCTCATAAAACTGGCCGATGGCGATGGTGTTGACGAAGTCCCACGTGCGCCCGGCATCGTAGCTCCAGTGGATTCCGCCGTCGCTGCCCGCGAGCATGTGATTCGAATCCGCCGGGTCGATCCACATCGCATGAAAATCGCCGTGAATGCCCCGCACGCGATCCGTCGCGAATTTCTTCCCGCCGTCCTCGGAGTAAAACATCTGCGCGCCCAGTTCCCAGATGCGCAAATCATTATTGGGATCGATGCGAATCTGGCTGTAGTACGAGGGCCGTGGATTCGTGTCGCCCATTTTCTTCCAAGTCTCACCCTTGTCTTCGCTGCGGAATGTTCCACCCTTCTCGTGTTGCACCACCGCGTAGACGATGTTCGGGTCCTTGCGGTAGATGTCCAGGCCGATACGCCCGGTGTCGCCGCCGTTCTCGTACGGCAAGCCCTTCGTCAGTTTCTTCCACGTCGCGCCGCCGTCAGTCGTTTTGTATATCCCGCTGTCCGGGCCGCCGCCGTTGAACCCGAAAGGCGTGCGCCGGCGCTCATACGCCGCGGCGTAAAGAATGTCCGGGCTCTGCGGGTCCATGGCGATATCGCTCACGCCGGTGTCGTCATTTATCTTCAAGGCCCGCGACCAAGTCTTTCCGCCGTCCGTCGTCTTGTACACGCCGCGCTCCGCATTCGGCCCCCACAGATGTCCCTGTGCCGCGACGTACACCACATCCGGATTTCGCGGGTGGATCACAATGCGCCCGATGTGATGCGTCGCGCGCAGCCCCATGTTCTGCCAGGTCTTGCCACCGTCGAGCGACTTGTACGCGCCGTCGCCCCACGACGAACTCTGCCGGTTGTTCGGCTCGCCCGATCCGACCCACACTACCGATGGGTCGGACGGCGCGATCGCGATGTCGCCAATCGTCGACACCGCCTCTTTGTCGAACACCGGCGTCCACGTGGTGCCATTGTTGGTGGTCTTCCACACACCGCCGGAAGCTACGCCAACAAAAACAATGCTTGGATTGCTCTCCACGACCGCAAAGTCATCGATGCGCCCGCCCATCACCGCAGGACCGATCTCGCGCAGTTCCAGGTTCTTAAATTTGTCGGCGGGATTCGGCTGGTCTGCAGGTCGAGGCTCTGCTCCAGCAATAAGCGATCCGCCAAACAACCCCGCGACTGCTGCCAACTTCAAAGCAAACGACACTCGCTTCATGATTCTCTCCCTCATCGCGCGGCGCGGAATCATACTCCGGTGCTTTCCAACGCGCATTATTTGTTTGTGGAAACAACCCGGTCCCGTGCTGAAACAGACGCGCGGATCCGCTCGACGGTTTCGTCGCTCGCTACACAACCCCGAACGCCCATGCTAGGCTATTCGGCTTACTCCATTGGCCGCATCTTCAGCGTGAATCGCCACTCTCATGCTCGGGAATCCTCCGCGCTCCGACCTCCTTTGCGTTTAATGCTGCTTCCTTTCACCCTCATTTTCGCCGGCGTGACTTTCGCCGCTGCGCAACAAATCCACCGGCCCACTGCCAAAGGCGGTGTCGCCGAACTCTCTGCGGACGGCCCGCAGCGCCGCCAGGGCAGTCTCTTCATCGCCGACGACAACGTCGACATCCACTACGCCGGCCAGCGCCTGCGCGCCGATCACATCGAGTACAACGATGAGACCACGGAAGCTTTCGCCCGCGGCCACGTGCGATACGACTTCGAAAATCAGCACCTCGAAGCCGAGGAAGCTCACTATAACGTTGGCACCGGCCGCGGTACGTTCATCAACGTTCACGGCACGGTAAAAATCGAGCGTCAGCCGAATCCCACTATCCTCGTTACTGATAATCCGCTCTATTTCGAAGCTCGCGTGGTGGAACGGTTTGGAAACGACTTTTACATTATTCACCAGGCGTGGATCACCGTTTGTGACCCGCGTCAACCTAAATGGCAGTTCTACGCACCGCGCGCAAACGTGCGCCTCGGCAAGACGATGGCCCTGGTCAACGCGAATTTCCGTTTGTTTCATGTCCCGCTCATCTGGACGCCGTACGCCACCGCGCCCGCCGGCTCCAAGATCCGCCAATCCGGCCTTCTCGTGCCGGTCGCGGGAAACAGCTCCAGTAAGGGCTTCGTCTTCGGCGATGAACTTTATTGGGCCCCGGCAAACTGGATGGACACTACCCTCGGCGCGGAGCTCCTCAGCAGGCGCGGCTCCGAGGAACGCGCCCAGTTCCGCGCCACGCCTTGGGAGAACACCAGCCTCCGCTACAACTATTTCGGCGTGATCGACCGAGAGCGTCAGGGTGGCCACGAGCAGCGCTTCTCCATGCAGTCGCTGCTGCCGCACAGCTGGCGCTTTATTGCCGACGCCAACGAGCTTTCCTCACTTACCTTCCGTCTGGCTTTCTCTGACACTTTCGGCGAGGCCATCAATTCCGACATTCGCAGCTCCATTTTTCTCACCCACAATTTCAACGGCTTCAGTTTCAACCTCGCATACCTGAATGACAGGAGTTTCCTCAATACCAACCCGCAACTGAGCGTGCTGTTACGCAATGCGCCGCAAGCCAGGTTCGGCTCCGTCGAGCAGCAACCCTGGCGGCGGGTGCCCTTCTATTTTGGGTTTGACGCTTTTGCCGGCGCCGTCAAGCGCGACGACATCGGTTTTTCTCCGAGCGCCATGTATCTGCCGATCGAGACTCCGAATTTTGTCCCGCGCACGGAGTTTGCGCCGCGTGTGATGCTGCCCTTCCATTTCGGGCCGTGGCTCAGCGCCACGGCTACCGCCGCTTTTCGCACCACCTACTACGGAGGGTCCCTCACTCCTGCCGGTGCCGTCAGCACGCAATCCCTCGTGCGCAACGACGGCGAATTCACTTTTGATCTTCGCCTCCCGACGTTGGAGCGTTTCTTCGGTCCCGTGTCGTCCGACAAAACCAAACCGCGCAAGCGCTATAAGCACACCATCGAGCCGCACCTCACCTATCGCGATGTCACCGGCATTGACAATTTCCTGCAATTCATCCGCTTTGACGGTGACGCTACCCGCACCGACACCAATGAGGTCGAATATGGCGTCACGCAACGCCTCTGGATGAAATCCGGCGATGACCAACCGCAAGAGCTACTCTCCTGGAGCCTGGTGCAAAAGCATTATTTCGATCCTACGTTCGGCGGAGCCATTCTCAACGGCCAGCGCAACGTCTTCGAACCTCTCGACTCGGTCTC
>WNEZ01004089.1_pt1 | contig 12662 bp, 9 predicted proteins | sample 5400521 | NCBI WGS metagenome assembly WNEZ01 (sample SAMN13153339, study PRJNA577476) | soil metagenome | isolation source: 120 cm saprolite under Douglas fir tree site 2 hole 1 replicate 1 | place: USA:California | collected 2015-04-18 | reverse complement strand
TTACCTCGGACCGAACGCCGTCTATCCACCGGCCGCCATGCGCAATATTCCGGGTTGGATCACGCGAATCACACCCGCGCGCTTTGCCGGAGTCGGGCCATGGGTTGTGCCAACTGCTCACGAATGAGCCGCAAACTTGTCCGATGAGGGCAGGTCATATTCGTGACAATCAACAGGAAAGTGAGGTTCTTATATGTCACGCGTCGTAGAGTTTTCAGAGGCCGGAAGGCCTGAGGTTTTGAAGTTTAAGAATGTCGATATTCCCGAAGCGGGACCGGGGCAAGTGCGCATTCGGGTGAAAGCCATTGGACTCAATCGTGCCGAGTCGATGTGGCGCGAAGATAAGTACATCGAGCCTGTTAAGTTCCCCGCCCGGCTTGGCTATGAAGCGGTGGGCACCGTCGATTCGGTCGGCAAGGATGTCACCACGATTGCCGTTGGCGATGAAGTCAACACGATTCCGTCATTCTCGATGAATCAATACGGACTGTATGGCGAGGTCGTGCTCGCACCCATCCATGCGGTGGTTAAGCATCCGAAAGGGCTGTCATCAGTCGAAGCCGCGTCGATTTGGATGATGTTTGTTACCGCGTATGGCGCGCTGATCGAGGATGCGAAAATCACCTCACAAGACGCGGTGGTTATTCCCGGCGCTTCGAGCAGTGTGGGACTTGCGGCAATTCAGATCGCCAATTCCGTCGGCGCGAAGTCGATCGCATTAACTCGTACGAGTGCGAAGCGAAAGCGGCTCACCGAGGCGGGCGCCAAGTATGTTATCGCGACCGAGGAAGAGGATTTAGTCAAACAGATCAACGAAATCACTGGAGGACAGGGCGCCCGTGTCGTGTTCGACCCGGTCGGCGGACCGACGCTTTTGGAACTTATAAAAGTGATGTCGTTCCAGGGTATCCTCTATCTCTACGGCGCGTTAAGCGATCAAGCCACAACTGTTCCTCCACTCGCCCTGATCGCGAAGATCCTGACGATAAAAGGGCACAACATCTGGGCCACCAGCGGAAATCCGGAACGGCAGAAGGCGGCAGTGGATTTCGTGATCAACGGTTTGGAGAAGGGCACGCTGAAACCAATCATCGACAGGGTCTTTCCGTTCGACAAGATTGTCGATGCGCACCGTTATCTCGAAGCGAGCGGGCAGTTCGGCAAGATCGTAGTCACGATTTGATCGCGTAAGGACCGGTCGAGAAGGATCAACACGCAATACATTATCGAGTGGAGGAAGGTATCCAATGACTAACGTAGTGAAGAAACACAGCATCTCTTATGAGCTGGCACAGAAAATGGTGGATGAAGCGCTGGCGAAAGCTAGAAAACTTGGCGTTACCGAGAACGTAGCGATTCTCGATGACGGCGGCAATCTCAAAGCCTTTGGGCGGATGGATGGGGCTCCGATCCTTTGCATCGAGATGGCGCAGAATAAGGCGTACACAGCTCTGTTCGGCGTCTCCACTCAGGACTTTTTCAACTTTATCCAGAGCGACCCGTCGCTCTTGGCCGGCATCCCGACGCTTGCGCGTGTGGCGGCCTGGGGTGGAGGGTTTCCCATTAAGGTGAACGGAGAAGTTGTCGGGGCGATCGGGCTGAGCGGGGCACCCACGGTGCAGAATGACGAAGATTGCGCGCGAGCAGCCCTAGCGCTCGTATCCGATGCGATGCCGGCTGACTAATTTAATGATCGGCGTAGGGCTGGTCGCGAGCTGTCATGTCAACGTAGCTGGAAGTTGCAGAACAAATGGCGTTCGATGTTTGGCGACACTGTAGATCGCAATGAGCAGTTTGTGCATCGCGGCAATGATGGCAACCTTGGGACGTTTGCCCGCGGCGCGCAGGCGCAGGTAGTACGTACGGAGCCAAGGATTGAGGCGTATGCCGACCAAGACGGGCATCCAAAGGGCGCGTCTGAGGCGGGCGTTACCGAGTGGAATAGCGGGTTTGCCGGAATATCGCTTCTTCCCGGACTGATGAAGCCGAGGAACAGCGCCGATATAACTCGCGAATGCCGCAGCGCTGCGGAACCGAGCCGGATCGCCTGTCTCGGCGATTATTCTGGCGGCGGTTAGTGTGCTCACGCCCGGAATTGTTGTGAGCAGCTTTCCAACCTCGTGCGTGTTGAGTCGGAGACTCGATGTCGGTCTCGAGTCAGCGGACTCTTGTGCGGAGGGAGACTATATCTTCGCAGGCGTAGCGTACTTGGAGCTGATACGGCTCGCTGGAAAAGTGACCTACAGAAATCTTAGCTGCCTCAATCAGAGCACGGGCTAAGTCGTCGCCAATGCCTCGCCGGCCGTCATAACAGAGTCCCGCCAACTTTCGGACCGATATTGTTCGCAGTGCTTTGGCAGTGGGATAGCGCAAGAGAATGGCGGTAGCGAGTTCGGTGTCGAGACCCCGCACATGGCGAGTGAATTCCGGGAAGGTGAGGTCGATCGCCTTGTGCAAATGACGCACTCGATCGCCCAAATGCTGCACACTCTGTTCTCGCAAGCGCACCAGCTGCTTTAATTCTTCGATTGCCGGTCCGTGGAGAGTTGTTGCCGTCGGTCGCTTCTGGGCTGCAAAACGAGCGATACTCACCGCATCGACTTTGTCAGTCTTTGTCCGCTGCAGTTCTTCTTCGGCGAAACGTCGCGTGCGCAACGGATTGAGCAAGACGATTTGAAAGCCTTCCGCGGCAAGCGATGCGAATAGATTTTTCCAATAGTGACCAGTCGCCTCCATCGCGATCAGACAGTCAGCGGGCGAACCGAGCAGTTCGCCGAGCCGCCGGTACCCGGCGGCTCCCTCCTCAAAGGACACAGACTTGCTGACGACTCTTCCGCCATCGTCTACGATTGCGACAGAATGGCGCTCTGCACCGATGTCAATCCCTACGAACCTCATTCGCCGTTAACCTCCTGTTTTGTTTGCCGGAGACCCGGAGCCGTTGTCCACGCTCGTGCTTGTGCATGCGAGGACGCGCTTGCGCCTCGGGATACCGTTCGAGCTCGAGAACAGCGGCCGGAGGCGCCAATCTCTGGCGCGAGGACATAGCCTCAACGAAGCGGGCGGCGACTTCTCCGGACCTTTTCCTGTCTCACGGAAACAGGACAGTCGAGAATATACAAGCGGAGCGGCCCGAATGGGCTGGCGCGTCGTGCTAGCGCAGCGAACGCCACCAAATAGAGCGGTGGCGAAGCGGAGATCGCAGGCGGAGTTGGGTGCGGCGTGGGGCCGCGACGCGGAGTTTACGGAGCGCTCGTGGGGCGGCTCACAGCGGAGCGCCGCGATGCGAAAACGGGAAATGCTAGGATTCTATTGAACTTGGCCAACACTCGACCAAATGTGTTGATGGAAGTGAGGAGTGGAGTGGAGACTGTTAGCACCTTAGGGAGGATCAGCGCGCGCAACCATCACAAGCCGTAACGACTACGATGCCACCTTAAGTTTCGCAGGTGTGGCGACGTGAGACCTCTGAGAATGGGCGGTTTCTCCAAGCCAAGCGCTACGTGGGCCTCGGCGCTCAGAGTAGCGGAGATTAAAATACTGCCTCCGTCCGAAAAGCTAATCAAACCGGCATCGAAAGCCGAGTCCCAAAGTGCTGAAAGTAAAAGCCCATTGTGAACATCCAGCCGTTGTTCGTCTGTTGTACATTCTGCCCATGGGACGATGTGTGACGCGCGAAGCAATGCGGGGTCGGTGATTCCAGAGAGCGGACATTGGCCGCCCCAGTAGTCCATTAGTGCTTGACGAAACACGTCCTGTCCGATCCGCTGTATGACGAGCCTTTCGATTTCGGTGGTACGCGGGAGGTTCTGGACTGCAGCGCGAAATCTCGCGAAGGGTACGTCGGGAAGGCTGAGGCCGAGGCGGTATGCTCTGTCCAGAGCACTATAGAGCCCTTCGAGAGCGTCGAAAACGAAAGTTACCGCACCGGGTCCTTTAGTTGCCGATATCGCTGGAAGCCCGATTTCGGCACCAACTTCAGCTCGACCGACGGATAACAGCCAGGGGCCGCTCTGAGATGCGCTGGCGATCCAGATTTGACCCTTTGCTGTTGTAGAGGCAAAGCATAGCCAGCCCCCTTCGACTCCACGAACCAAGCGATAGCCATTGTTCGATGCGGCCTTCTGCGCCTCCGTGCGCACAATGAAGCCGGGCGGGTCTTCAGGTTGGATCATGTCAAAGATTCATCCTCAGCAAGCGCTCTTCTGCCGGCGCGCCGCGGATGACGAGACGCAGCCGGAGGTCACTCTTGAACCTATCCGGCGGCTCCGTCGTGGTGGTAACGATGTATTGAAACAGCGGTTGCTCGGCCGACCCTTCAAGCTCTCGCACCATTCGAAACAACTCATGATAGATACTAAGACCGAGGTCGGCCTCTCTTGGGCTATCGTGCAGCAAGAAAGCTGGGACCCGCGTTGCTCCTTCGACGCTGAGGCACAGTGCGGCGAGGTCGAAGGCCAGAACCTTCAGCGAGTCAATTGCTGCCGTAGCTCGATCTCCTCCAAGATCTATCGAAAGCTCAATGCCAGCGCCGGAGAGTACGATACGACCTTTGGCGTCTTGACCGAGCAGGCGTCGAACAATTGAGTCGAATTTCTGACTCAGCCGGCCGAACACTCGCGCCTGCTCGTCTCGAAAGGCAGTAAGCCTAACTCGTTCCGCTTCGATTTTCGTAGCCAGTTCGCGCGGAGTTTTGGTAGCCGAATCTTGGGCGTTGATCCGATCAGAGAGTTGCTCGATATCGTCCTGGAGTCTCCGCGCCGAGTACCACGCAACTCCTCGGGAATCGCGCGCTTTTTCTATTGCCAAGACACGGTTCGCTAACGGATCCAACTTCTGCTTAGCGAGCGCCGTTTGCTGAACAAGCTGCGTTCGTTCTCGGCCTAGGTCGTGCAATCGCTTATTCTGCTGCTGAAAATCAGCTTGGCGCCGAGTCCAGCGCTGCAGGCAAGCGGCAATATCCGGTATTTTATGAGATAGTTTGCATCCCTCCGCTAAGACTCGATCGATGGGGACTTCGCATACTGGGCAAATGGGACTCTCCGCTTCTGCTTTCGAGAATGAGAGAGCGGGCAGCTCCCCTTGGATCTCGCTCAAAACGCGTTCCTCGATCGGGATCGCCGTTTCGACACGGATGCGTTCACCGTCGAGACGCATCCATTGCGACTGCGCAGCTTTGAATTCCTCACGTGCAGTGGTGAGTTCGGTATTCTCTTCAGCAGGAAGGTTGGCCACGGCTACCACACGTTCGTTCGCTCTCTTACGCATGACTTCTAGCAGCAGCGGACTCTCGGGCAGGTTTTGATGAATCAATCCAAGCGCGACAATTAGCCGTGCTTGAGCTCGGTCGATTTCCCACTTGCGGTGACCGATTTCTTGCTCAAGCGATCGACGTTGCTCATCGAGCTCATCGACATGTGCTCGCGTCGCGTGCTCTTCCGGTGTAATTGCCATGAGAAAAGCGCGGAGCGCCTCGAGCCGGGGACCCTTTTCTCGGCCGCTGGCTGGCATCGGTGAATCCGAGTCCGAAGCTGGGGACCGCCAATCAAGAACATCATCGAACCGACATTCCTGGTCTCGCGTTAGCCACGCCAAGGCGACGGGCCAAATCGGCCCATCCGTCCGAGGTCGTACTAATTCGGCAAGCGCGGGCGTGATGATGTTCTGATCGACGGCCGCGATGAAGGGTTCGAGCCCGGTCGAAGTTCCGTCACCGGCAGCCATTTCGTCCAAGTTCCCATTTGCCACCGCCATATGCCGACGGCGGATGCCGAGAGGCCGGACGATCGCCCAGCAGGTCCCATCGAGCATGACTTCGGCGCCAACGATTCCGTTCAGAAAGGCCGTACCGATCCGCTCGCTTTGTCCTTCGGTGGAGAAGCGATCTTCGCCAAGGCAATAGCGGATCAAACGGCAGAACAGGGTCTTGCCACTCCCATGGCCAATTGCACTGGCATCATCCTGGCCATTCTTGGCGGCGTCATCACCTCTATCCGGCGACCAGATGATGTTGAGGCCCGGCGCGAGTTCAATGTCTCTAACCTTTTCCCCGCCGGGCTCTTTCCAGATGACAAGACGTCTGACCCAAAGACGCGGCCCCGCAAGCCCCATAGCTGGAGTAACAGTGAGAGGCTGCGGCGCTATCAGGTCAGGCTGCCTCGGCATCCGCAATCCACCGTTGAATATCGTTTGGCAGCGAATTCGTCGCTGTGCCAAGGTCGATGCGCTTCAGTGCATCGAGCACGAAACGAGCACGGCCGTCTGGCCATCCACTCGTGTCAATCGCCTCAAGCCCGGAACCAGCGGCCCAAGTGCCCCTTTCGAGTTTCTCGATCAGTCGACCGTTGCCGCGATGGTTTCGGACGGCCGTTCCCCATGCTGCGTTGATGCGCGTTGCGAATGCCACGACGTTGCTTGGCAGCGGATCGGCTTCCGATCCGACCAAACGACGCCACTCCACGGCCTCCGGCAAGAGACCGCTGAGCAATCGCGGCTCCAGCATAAGGGCAGCTGCGAGGCGGACATCACGGATTGGCTTCGGACCGTCCATCGCCTTTAGAATAGCGGCAACGGCAGCACCTATGTCGCCTGATTGAGGCTGACCGAGGCGAGCCCAGGTCCCATCAGGCAGTGCCGCCAGATCAATCGCGACTGGCAGCGTACCCCACGTCTCGAGAATCAGATCGCGCGATGTGAACGCACCGCCAGATGCACGCATTTCTGCACGCTTCAGCGCACCGAAAGTTTCAAAGCCGCAGTCGGAGCCGAGGATGTCAGCTGGGTCGAGGAGATAACGCATTTCGTCCTGGGTCAGGCCGAAGAAATCACGGGCGACCATCACGTCCAGCTGAGCTTGCAGGGAACTGCGCTGAAGCGCGTTTTCACAGGGGAGATTATCGGCATCCTCCAGCCCGAGCAGCCGCGTAGTCCTGCTCCGGAATTCTGACATGTCGGGAGCTGTGGCCGTGAGAGCCAATGCCCGCCGCGCAATCTCAATCTCCACGGAGGTACCACTCCAGTGGCGCGGCAATGGCAGGCTATCCATTAATGTGTATGACATCTTCAGCGCGACCTTCTTCCGAGCAAGAAAGTCAAGACAGAACGAATTTGCGACGCCAAGCCAGAGCAGCATCAGCCGGTCGTCACCGGGGATGAATAGGATCGTTGGAACCTTGTCACCGCATATCGTGTAAGGTGGGATGAGGGCGGCCACGAGCGCCCGCCGATTGGTCGGACTCGCAACGTCACAGAATCCGATTCGGTACTCCGTCCATCGCCCCGTCACCTTATCGGGTATGTCTGTCTTGCTGATTCGCCACTGAGATTGGATGGCTTTGCCGGATACTCCAAAGGGCAATTCCTGCCAAACTGCAGATCGGCCGCGGCCAGACACGTACATCTTGGCTCTGTGATCGAACAGGTCCACCATCCGTCCCTCATAGAGCGGAACACCGTCGGGATCGTCTCCAAAGTCCTCGCGATCGTTGCCCATATCAATTTCGCGCATATACTCGCGCGCAGGAGCGCCGTGGATGTCCGCACCAAATTTCGGCAGGCGCGCGTAGAGTTTTCGCGAGATTGAAATGTCAGAGGGATGAGCGACCTCTGCTATAGCAAACGCATCCGGGCTGAACTCCTCGACTAGGGAAATTGGAATTTCGATTGGAAGGCCGACGCTCAATGCGGCGAGTTTTTCTTTAGAGTTTATCCCGAATGCTGCATCAAAACTGATTGTCTTGGAGCCCGGCTCGGCGACGTAGAGACAAAATTTTGCTCTCGTGTCGATATCAAACCATACCTTTCGGGTGTTCTCGAATGCGACTAGCTCATGAAGTTTGCAGTTGTCGAAAAGGAACCGCCTGATAGCCGCGGCATTTGCACCATTGTAGAGATTCTCAGGAACGAACTGTGCCACGCGACCGTGAGGTCGCGAGGCTTTCAACGCCAATTCAGCGAACATTCGATAAACGTTGAAATCACCCTTCCCGAGATTGCCCTCGGCAAAAAGCGTGTATCGGCCGCTTTCCTTGAAAAAATTCGCTAGGGCGTACAGTCGATGACAATAGGCTTCCCAAGCCTCCGCAACGCCTGGCAGGGTCAGAAGGTCTGCGATACGAGCCTTTTGATCCTCGGGCGACATGAAGCGTACCTGCTCGTCGTATGGAGAAAAGAACTCTTTAGCATCGGGACTCGTCGTGTCCCACGGAGGATTACCCAGCACAACGTCGAACCCACCGCGCGCGTTGATGTCGGGAAACTCTAGCTGCCAGTGAAAGGCGTGGGCGGCGCGTGACACTTCCACAGCACGCGCCACCGTAGCCGGATGCACCTGCTTGCCGGCCAACCCTCGCCAGAGATCGTCCGTTGTTGGCACCATTTGGGCTTCGCCGAGCGTCGTCGGCTCGCCAACCTTTGGCAGCAGAAAGGCGGCGATGAGGAGATCGGCAGCCTGCCCCCAGGCATTCCGCAGCCAATCTGATTGCGTGGCCTCAAAACGGCTACGCCTCTCGGCAACTTGTTCCGCGCTGTCCTCCGGCAGAGCCCGCAATGCAGCGCGGGCTTGTGCCAGAGGTGTAGCCGCTGGTATTTTGCCGCCGCCGTGTGCGAAATCTAAGCTCCCTTGACCGCTACGTTCGTGTCGGTTTTTGGCGGCGTAATAGCGCGCTGTTGGCTTGTCGTCACCGGCGAGAGGTTTGTACGCTTCGTCGGGAATTCCGTCGCCTAGGCTGGCCATGTCGAACACTCCGAGCAGTGCGTCGCCACACCGGATATTCGCATCGAGGAAACCAAGCGGTCTGCCGGGATCGACTGTCTCTATCCAAAGGGCAACCTTCGTTAGTTCCACAGCCATCGGGTTCCGGTCCACGCCGTGTATGCACGACCGCACTACATCGCGGAGCGCATGACGGAAATCGCTGGCGGATGCGATACCTCCGGCGCGAGCTTTGGCCAACCGCGTTGCAATCCGTCGTGCTGCTGCCAAAAGAAAATGTCCGGAGCCACAGGCGGGGTCGATGACGGTAACGCCGAGCAGAGCTTGAGCCAGATCGTTGGCCTGTGATTCGACGTGATCCAGCACAGGATCGAGAGCACTATTCAGGAGCGCCTGGACAAGTGCATCTGGCGTGTAGTAGCTGCCAGTTGTTTTGCGAGCATGACCTTTGGTCTCGCCGCCTTCTGCGAAACCCAATGCGTGTCCGTCGTCAGTCAGCCGTGGCGTCAGTTCGAGAAGGCTCTCATAGACAGAACCTAGCTCTTCGGTTTCCATATCGCGCCAATTGACCTGGAAAAGTCCTGAGTTTTCCCGCAACCAAGCGAGGCGATAAATACCTTCCATAAGCGCGCGGTTCGAAAGGTGCGCCGCCTCAAGATCGGAAATGCTGCGGGTTGCAAAAAGACCACCTAGCGCTGGTAGGCCGAGACGGGCCTCACCGCTCGCGAGAGCCGAAAAGGTGATGAGTAAACCTTCCCAGCGATCGTGATGTCGGTCCCAAGCAGAGCGTCTCACGGCTCGATCGCGAAGCAGGCCTACCGAATAACCATCGGCATAGAGTTTCCGCGCTTGAACTGAGGCTCCGGGTATATGCAGGAGTTCCCGGTCCTCTACGGTCAATAGGAATATCAGACGATAAACGAAACGGAGGAGCTGACCGAAGAACTCCGGTAGCGGAAGTGTGCCGGTTCGCACGCGCTCGCGCAGTGCACCGTTTTTTTCATGGCCGAGGAAACCTGTGCCGAATGCCAGAAGTGCAGCTTTGACACCATCACGCAAGCGCTCACGCGCCGTCACCCCTTCGCGCTGGCCGGCTTCCCGCCAGTGTTCAAGGTAGGAGTCGGGGGAAACCGCCCCCGGCACGCCAAAACGGCTCGAATGCACGAGGAACCAGAGGGTTGTAAAGTCCGCAAAGTTTTCATTCTCGAAAATATTGCGTAGATCTGCCTCGATATAGGCGGGTCGAGTCAGACTGGCATCGTCGCGAACAAGTCTGAGCCGATCGCCATTGCAGCATATGCCCCAAAGCGCTTTTTCGTTGGCGTTAAGCCAGTCCTGAAGAGCGGATGCTGCCGAGCGGCGTCGGTGGTCAGATGTGAGGTGTTCGCTCGGATGGCCGAGTTCGTCGTTCGGCGGCACAACCACGATTGGTGCGCGTCCACCCAACCCCTCAAATGTCGGGGCAAACAGTTGGCCGTCCAAAGTGGGAGTGCTGACGCGTACCAGGTCGGCGAAGCCGAATACGTCTCGTAAGAGAGCCTCGACGAAAGCGATCGTTTTCCCGGCTGACGGAAGAGAGCCCGCGCGGAGATCTGTGAAGAGGGCCTGGCCGATGCGAAAGTAGCGGGCAATTTCGTCTCGCAGGGTCAAGCCCTTCGGAACTCGATAGTCTTCTTCACTCTGGCCGTCGGCCTGTTGGGACGCTATCCGCGCCAACATCGCGGGAGGAATCAGGGCGCCCTCGACGGTGATCGCATCGGCTGCGAGCGTGAGAGTGGTGCGCGTGGAACGGGGCATGATTCAGGCGCTTGCCGGCAAAAGAACATAGAGGCCAATAACGTCAGGCGGGAGAACTGGTTCGACGGTGACGCGCGGTACGCCTGCCCCGGCAGCCCGAACACGCGCGTGGTCCTGTGCGAGTTCGGCCGCGCGACGCCGCGGATAATCTGCGATCGCGACATCGAGGATAGTAGCGGCGCGCTCGCGGGCTTGAGCTAGTATTCGCTGGCGCGCGATAGCCGCTAAATCACCAGTCGCCGGGTGATCCAGCAGTGCTTGCGCCGTCCCGCCGGTGGCGGTCGCCGCATTGCTTGCAGCCTCGAATGCTGCGGCACCGGCCTCTTCCACGAGCAACAAACGTTCGCGACGGCCATGTACTGTCAGCTTGTAGCGCAGCCTTAAGAGAAAAACAGTGGTCACTGATTTAACGGCTGCCGTTGGCCACGCACCGGTACGTCCGAGCGGCGATATGGGCGCCGAGCCCGGATCGAGGGCGCTCTCAAGGAGCGATTCCGCTAGGGTCGCAGGGATGGGATGGCTGCGTGTCACGATTTCGGCACCTGCTGCCGCTGGCTCATCAAATGAAAGCGCGATCGAGCCTTCGAAGCCTCTCGCCTCCAAACGCTCCTTGACCGCGGTTGGAAGGGCCCCCAGATGGGCCTTCAGCAAGTTGGGATTCACCGGTTGCAATGGAGCGTCCAAACGGCTCATCGCTCTTTCTACAAAGCGTCGGACCTGATCCGGCCCGCCTAGCAAAGTTCGCCAACGTTGCCATTCGGGCGCTACCTCTTCGGGCTTAAGCACGTTTTGAGCGAAGCGAGCGCGGGAACGGCGCTCACCTTCTTCTGCATCGCGCCAGCGTGTTTCAGCTGCGAGTGCATCTTCATGAAGGCTAAAATCGAATGCGAGCTGCAGGCGGCCTTTTCGAAGCAATACGGCGTTCATCAGCGCACCAGTGACCGCGCCGCGATCCTCCGGCAACGGCACGGTGACACCTGTGGCTTTACGGATACGCTCAGCCTTTCGAATGATCACTTCGAGGACTGCACCATCGATCGCGCTATCCGGCGAATAAAGGAGAATCGACCGGACAAGTCGTGAGCGCTGGCCGAACCGGTCAACACGGCCTTCGCGTTGTTGGTGGCGAGTTGGGTTCCATGAGAGGTCGTAATGGATCACCGAGTCGAATAGCGATTGAAGGTTAACGCCTTCCGACAGACAGTCTGTTGCGACCAGCAGGCGTTGTTCAGACCGGCCCATATCCTCAACGCGCGCGCGCCGTTCTTCAGGGGTGAACGCCCCAGTGACGCCTCGATGCGTAGCTTGGGAAATGCTTTCCGGAGACCTGCTGCGATATGTTCGGCGGTCGCGATGAAGCGACAGAAGATGACCGGGTTGGCCCCCTCCCGAATGAGAGGCTTCAGTTCCTTCACCACCATTTCGAGTTTGGGATCTGTGGTTTTGATGAGACGTTCTGCATGTTTAACAAGAGCGGAGAGTGCGTCAGCTCCGTCGAGGCCGGGGGCCGGCTCGACATCTACAGCGTCAGCCTCATCCGCGTCGTCATCGAAAATCTGTTCCTCTAAGCGATCGGGGGTAGCACCGAGGCGATTGCGTAAGGCGCTTGCGGCGGCAGCTGGTGACGATCCAACGCATCGCATCAGTGCCAAGGTGCCCCAGAATGCAAGGCGGCGTCGACGCTGATCAGGACCGACGCCATTGACGACGCCGAGGCAATAGTCGAGAACGGCGTCATGGAACTCACGGTGCTCCGTGGTCAACGAATAGGGACTCTCCTTGCTCTCGTGTCGAGGAAAAACGCGGTCCTCGCCCCATTCGCGGCCAGTAATGTCGATACGGCGCCGTTGAACAAAGTGGCGGGCAAGCCGAACGCGAGAGGCCTCGTCATCGAGTGTGGCTGCGCCGAATCTCTCTCCCATTAGCCCTAGGAGACGGTCGAATGCTTCTTCATCGCCACTGTGAGGAGTCGCGGTGAGCAACAACAAATGCCTTTGCGCATCGGCCGCGAGACGCTTCAGCAATTCGAAGCGCTGTTGCCGACCCTGATGGGTACCGACACAAGCATGCGCCTCATCGACAATTACAAACCCGGGGCAGACTCGCGCGAAAGTCTCGCGTCGCCTGTCAGCCTTGATGTAGTCGAGACTCA
>WNEZ01004087.1_pt1 | contig 12666 bp, 8 predicted proteins | sample 5400521 | NCBI WGS metagenome assembly WNEZ01 (sample SAMN13153339, study PRJNA577476) | soil metagenome | isolation source: 120 cm saprolite under Douglas fir tree site 2 hole 1 replicate 1 | place: USA:California | collected 2015-04-18 | reverse complement strand
TGCGTTATGAATCTCTAGTGGCGAATCCGGCGCAGGAATGTGCGACGCTGTGCGAATTTCTAGGCTTGGCGTACGACGAGGCTATGCTCAACTATCATGAAACTTTCACGGCTCCGGCGGGCCCGGAGGTTGTGCATGACCGGCAACCCATTGCTTCGAGTCTAAGAAACTGGAGAGCACAGATGCCCGCGAATGATGTCGAACGCTTTGAAGCGGCGGCCGGCCTTCTTCTCGATGAACTGGGTTACCCGCGGGCGTTCACCCGCCCTCGAACTGTTGCCGTGGAACATTCGAGCCAGGTGCGAAACCTGCTTGCGAATGAGCCGCGAGGTGTTCGTCCTTATGGAGTGGCCTGAATCTTTGCCGGCGAGGGAAGGAATGTGACAAGTTGGCCCCGACGTTGCTAACTTTATGACGGAAGCGATTCATCAGCGTAATGTCGCATACCTCGTCAAGGCTTGGCCTAGACTCTCAGAGACCTTCGTTCTGAACGAGATCATCTCGCTTGAGCAGCGCGGCCTACGCGTACGCATCTTTTCGGTCAGGGAGCCTGACGCAGGCCCATCCAACAGCAAAGTCTCGCAAGTTCGCGCAAAGGTTACGTACCTCGCTTTCGGGACGCACTGGAAACAAGTTGTGCCAGCCAATCTCCGTCTGTTTTGTCGCCGCCCCGGACGATACTTACGTGTCTTGCTCCAAGCAATAACAATGATGGTGATCCGGCGGCACCGCTTCGCACCGCCCTGGCACTTCTTTGAGGCGGCTTATCTGGTGGAAATGTTATCGCGCAGTCCAGCTGATCACCTCCATGCACACTTTGCCTCTACCCCTGCACTTATTGCTCTTTACGCGCACCGGCTGTGTGGCATTCCCTATACCTTTACGGCGCACGCCAAGGATATCTACGTCAGCGATCCGTACACGTTTCGTGTCAAGCTTGAGGAAGCCCGGGCCGTGGTTACCTGTACGCAATACAACCACAGATTTCTTTCCAAGCAATACGGACTGTTGTGCGATGCAAAGGTACGCAGCATTTATCATGGGCTGGATGTCTCGCAATTTAATTTCCGGGCGCCCACAAAAGTGGAGTCCGGCTCGCCAGTGATCCTTTCGGTCGCAAGATTGATGGAAAAGAAGGGACTGGGCGATTTGATTGCGGCGGCTGATATTCTTCGTCGCCGTGGCCGCGTCTTTCATCTGGAGATTATTGGGAGCGGTCCTCAGCGTGAAGCTCTCCAGGGTCAAGCGAATCGACTCGGACTTGCGGATCGCGTCAGACTGCGCGGCAGCCAGGCCCATGATGTCGTCTGCCTTGCCTACCAAAGGGCTTCTGTCTTCGTTCTTCCGTCTGTAGTGGCTTCAAATGGAGATCGAGATGGAATACCCAATGTTTTGCTCGAAGCCATGGCCAGTGGGGTGCCAGTCGTTTCAACCTCGGTCTCAGGAATTCCGGAACTGATAGAGTCAGGACTTGATGGCCTGCTCGTTCCGCCAAACGATCCGGCGGCTCTGGCTGCGGCGATCGACAAGCTGTTAGCTTCACAAGAATTGCGTGAAAGCCTGGCCCGTGCTGCAAGGGCCAAGATCGAATCATCGTTTTCGCTGGACGCCAGCGCGGAACGCCTCCTCGCCCTCTTCGGCGAACCGAAGCATCCTTCTCTGGACCTTAATGCCGCGGTCGCAGCGGGGCGTTCTGTGCCGTTTGCTGAGGGCAAATGAAGATTCTTTACCTCTGCTTCGACTCTGGCATCGACCTTTCCGGTGTGAAGGGCGCGTCCATTCACGTCCGGTCTTTCGTTCGGGCGCTGACCGAACTGGGACACGAGGTGGCCGTTGTGGGCACCCAGGTGAGCTCGCCTGAGTCTTTCGAAACCTTGACCGGCGCGACTGTCCTTCGAGCTCCTTTGTCGCCACGGAGCCGGGCTTTACTCAGGACACTAAAAGCTAGAAGGTATTTGGCCCTAGGCCTCAGCAGTGGTCGCGATCTGGTTCGCGCTTTCCACAATACGGAGTTCTTCAGGGTCGCTGAGGAGTGCGCTGGGCGGCTAATGCCGAGCTTTATTTATGAGCGCTACAGTCTTTGGGGAACTGCGGGGCAGCGCCTCGCCAGGAATCACTCGATCCCATTGGTATTGGAAGTTAATTCCCCCCTTGCTTACGAGGAACAGAAATACCGCGGAGGGTCGGTCCTTCGTCCCCTCTCCCGATGGGTCGAGCGTCGCAGCTGGCACGGAGCGGATCTGTTGGTCGCGGTTTCCCAGGCATTGTGTAGTCACTTCGAGGACGCCAGAGTAAAGCGCGGGAAAGTTGAAATTCTGCCGAACGCGGTCGATACCACGCGCTTTCGCCCAGAAGTGGGCGATGCTCCGCTTCGATGCCGATTGAAGCCCGACGGCCGGTTTGTGGTCGGTTTCGTGGGCAGCTTCAAGGCTTGGCACGGAGTGGGTTTCCTCCTGGAGGCTTTCACGCGGCTGCGCGATAAGGATGCCTCCTATCATCTACTCCTTGTCGGTGACGGGCCAATGCGCGCGGATTTGGAGGCGGAAACGCTGCGGCTAGGTCTTCAGGAAGCGGTGACTCTTGTCGGTAACGTCCCTCACGAGGAGGTCCCACAGTATTTGGCGCTGATGGATGTTGCTGTTGCTCCCTATCCGGCCGTTGAGGACTTCTACTTCTCGCCCTTGAAGCTCTTTGAGTACATGGCCGGCAGCCGCGCTGTCGTTGCCAGTAGGATCGGCCAGGTGGCAGAAGTCATTGCCGACGGTCTCACGGGATTGCTGTATGAGCCCGGCAACCGAGAAGGGTTAATAGCTTGCATTGGGCGATTGCGAGCTGACGAGAGCCTCAGAAGAGAGCTCGGGCAGAACGCTCGAATGGCTTGCTCAATGAATACCTGGAGGCAGAACGCAGAGCGAGTCGTCGGCTGGGTTGAGCCGATGCTGCATCCCGCGGCTGCACGATCGCTTCGCGACACCAGGTTTGCAAACGGGGTCTTGGATCCATGAACGCTCAATCTTCCAAAACGTCAAGACCCTGGAAGGATTGGATTGGCTATTTCCTTCCGCTTCTCCGTCCCCATTGGAAGCAGCTAGGCCTGTCCTTGCTCGCGATGTTGTTGGACGCTCTGTTCACGGTCTTCCGGCCATGGCCGCTTAAGATTGTGATCGACCGTGTGCTTTCGCACAAGCCGAGTCGTGTGCCATTCATCCGCGCCTGGCTGGACAGCGCTTCGTTTACCCGCCAAGAGTTTCTCTACGGGGCGTGTCTCGCAACATTCGTGATAGCGGTGTTGACGGGTCTTCTTACCTACTACTACACGCACGTCATGGGCCAAGTCGGGCAGCGTTTCGTCTATGAGTTGCGGCGTAATCTCTTCGCGCATATACAGCGCCTTTCACTCCGCTTCCATGACCGTCAACGCACCGGCGATCTGACCTCCCGCTTGACCTCTGAAGTGCAAGCCATTCAAGACATGATTGCCAACGGCTTGATCATGCTTGGAAGCAATTTCTTCCTGCTCACCGGTATGCTCGCATTGATGTTCTGGCTTAGCTGGCAAATGGCGCTGGCGACGCTCTCCGTCGCCCCGCTGTTGCTGTGGGTGGCTTTTCGATATACGCGTCGGCTTAAGGTGGCGGCGCGCGAAGCTCGCCTCAGTACCCGGCGGATGGCTGCCTTAGCCCACGAGACGTTTGCCTCCATTCGGATCGTGCAGGGTCTGGCGCAGGAAGAACAACAAGACGAACGCTTTCAGGAGCAAAGTGAAGGCAATTTGCAAGCGTACCTGGAGACAGTTCGGTATCAAGCGCAAGTCACACCGCTGGTGGATGTCCTGGCCGCCGTGGGACTGATGATCGTGATGTGGTACGGGGCAACGCAGGTGTTGGATGGAGTCATGACGACGGGAGACGTTGTCATCTTTTTCGCTTATGTCACAGGTTTCTATTCGCCGATGAAGGCGCTGGCACGGTTTTCCTATTTGTTCAATCGGGCCAGTCTCGGCGCGGAGGGCGTTGCCGAAGTGATGTGCATTCGTAGTGAGCTGGTTGACCGCAAGGGTGCTCGCCCAGCTCCGAGGCTTCAAGGCGCCATAGACCTCCAGCGGGTTTCGTTTGAATACGAGCCTGGACGACCTGTGCTCTGCGACCTTAACCTTTCGATTTTTCCGGGCGAGAAGATTGCCATCGTGGGAGCCACGGGAGCGGGCAAGAGCACCTTGGTCAGCCTGATTCCGCGCTTCTACGACCCTACGCAGGGATCCGTGTGCATCGACGGGAAAGACATTCGGGATTTCACGGTCAACTCGCTCCGCGAACAAATCAGCTTGGTTTTGCAGGATTCCCTGCTGTTCAGTGGCACCGTACGCGAGAACATTGCTTTTGGCCGCCCCAATGCGACCGACGAAGAAATACTCACCGCTGCACGGCTGGCCAACGCCGACGAATTCATTCAAGACCTGCCTAACGGATACGACAGCACTGTTTCCGAGCGGGCCACAACGCTGTCCGGCGGGCAAAAGCAACGAATTGCAATCGCCCGGGCGATCTTGCGTGATGCGCCTATTCTCATTCTTGATGAGCCAACCAGCAGCCTGGACGCCGCGGCAGAACATACGGTGATGGAAGCGCTCGGTCGCGCCGCCGCCGCGCGGACCACTATCATTATTGCGCATCGTCTTTCCACCGTGCGACTTGCCGACCGCATCATGGTCCTCGAAAGAGGCAGGATCGTTGAGGAAGGTATTCACGAAGATCTTTTGGCCCGGGACGGACGATACGCGCGTCTTTACAATCTCCAAATGCCCGCGGAATTGGAAGTGCCCTCTGTTCGAGGACATGAAGCGATACCGAACGACTGAATTTCAAGAGGGAGGCCGGAGATGATTGTCAGATGCACTCGGATTTGGATGAGGATGCGCGCGATGCAGTGCCGGCCCAAGCTTTCGGTGGCCGCGGTTCTTATGGGCATCGGCCTCCTGACAACTGCATACTGCCAGGAAACCGGAGCATTGAAAGGGACGGTCGAAGATTCAACGGGCGCGGCGGTCGTCGGGGCCCACGTTATCTTGAAGCGCCCCGCGGCCGCAAAACAGCACTCCGTGACCGACGAGGACGGTTTCTTCGAGGTGGGCCAACTACCCGCAGGCCAGTATGTCCTCACCGTGCAAGCCCCGGGTTTTGAAACTTGGGAGAAGACGATTGAGGTGGGCCCCAAGCCTGCCGGCGCGATTCTCATTCGCATGAAGCTTCCGCAGTTCAAACAAGAGGTGACCGTCCAAGCACAAGCGGAACCCGGGCCTTCTACAGAAAACAACCACAATTCCCTCGAACTCAACCAGACCTATCTAGAGCACATGCCTTTGAAGGAAGGCGATCCGCTCGCGATTCCTACCCTGTTTCTGGAGCCTGCTGCATTGGGCGCCCGAGGTGCACATCTCATTGTGGATGGAGTGGAAGAGAGCACGCTGGAACTTCCTACCTCGGCCATCAAGGAGATCTACGTCAACAGGAGCCCCTATTCGGCGGAATTCGCAAGACCCGGAAATGGCCGAATCGAGGTGTTTACCCTTCAAGGGTCCCGGCGGCACTATCGGGGCAGTGTCACATTCATCCTCCGTAATTCAGAATTCGACGCACGTAATGCCTTTGCGACGACCCGGCCATTCATGCAGCGCCCCATCGGTGAGGCGCAACTCAGCGGGCCGCTGAGTAGGAAGATCTCGTTCTTTGTGGCGGGAAGGTATGTCCATAGGAATCAGGAGGCGGTGATCCACGCCCTTACTGACACCGGAAAACTGTTCGAGAATTATCCCGTCAACGGCCTGGACGCTAACGGATTCGGCCGGCTTGATTTCAAACTGAGCAACCGCAACCAGCTCACGCTCTCTTACAAGTACAAGGACAAGTCGCGAGGAAATCAAACCGTCGGCGGCTTCGATTTGCCTTCTCGAGCCACGGATACTCTTGATCGCGAAAACGAGGTGAGATTGTTTGATACGGCAACAGTCTCGGAGTCTTTGGTGAACGAAGTGCGGTTCACGTACAAAAAGCAGTCGGTTAGCACGTCGAGCTTGTCTAGTGATCCAGCCGTAATCGTTCTAGATTCATTTAAGAAAGGCGGCGCGCAGCAATCCCAGACGCAAACCGAACAGGTGGGAGTTGCTCAGGACATCGCGACGGCAGTGAAAGGCAACCATACATTCCGCTTTGGAATCGCTGTCCGGCCGAGATACTTTGATGCTTTTAATGCGACGAATTTCGGCGGGACATTTATGTTCTCGAGTTTATCCACTTTTGCCGCCTCACAACCCTATCTGTTTACGCAGAATCTGGGGAATCCCAGCGTCTCTTATCACCAAATCGAATATTCTTCCTTCTTCCAGGACGATGTGCGCATAGGGTCAACTCTCTCGCTATCCTTTGGCGTGCGGCATGAATTTCAATCAAACCTTGATTACTACAAGAATGTCGCCCCGCGAGCAGCTCTGGCCTTTGCGCCCGGGGGAGGGGGAACGGTTATTCGAGCCGGCGCCGGCTTGTTCTACGATCGCCTGCCTGATGTGATGGAGGAGCAGTCAATCCTCTACGATGGGATTAATGGCTCGCAAATTGTCATTCCAAATCCTTCTTACCCAGTACCTTGCCCTCCCGGCCAGGTTCAGTGCGCCGCTCCCAGCGTGATCCATATCGCTCCGGGCATCCGTACGCCAGCTCTCTTCCAGGCAAGCCTCAGCATCGATCAGAGGCTGGGCAAGGGCAAAAGCTATTTGACTCTGGATTACACTACGATAAAGGGTTACAGACTCTATCGTACGCGAAACATCAACGCGCCGCTCCCCGCCACGGGCCTGGGTCCAAATCCAAACTTCATCAACATCGATCAATTCGAATCCACGGGGGCCTCAAAAAGTAACATATTGACTACCACTCTAAAGACCTCGCCACACCCAGGGGTCGACTTTATGGCGCAATATATTTATTCACACACCATTGACGACACCTCAGGAATGTTCTCAATGCCGGCGAATAACTATGACCTGCGCCCGGAACGCGGCCGTTCGGACCTCGACCGGCGCCATCGGTTGAATTTAATGACCAGCTATGGGCTGCCGTTTTCGTTTCGCTTTGGGACGGTTGTCGTTTTGAATTCCGGAATACCCTATAACATCACAACCGGCGTCGACAACAACCTCGATACGGTTGCGAATGACCGCCCGCCTGGAGTTAATCGAAACACCGGACGCGGGCCAGGCTTCGCCCAAGTCGATATGCACTTGTCGAGACCTATTCACTTTGAAAAGAACAAACACAGGCCGAGATTCGAGCTTGGTATTGATGTCTTTAACGTTCTGAATACTGTAAACCCCAAAGATTACATCGGGACGATGACGTCGCCATTTTTCCGCTACGCGAACGCCGCTAATCCGCCCCGAGAAATTCAGTTGACCTTGCAACTATATTTTTAGCAAGGCGGCGACAACCGCCTCGTTGTATGGATCTCCTGTGCGCACAGTATTCACCATTGGGTTCAAAGACAAACGCACCGTCCGCGGTAGCGTCGGCGCTCTACATAGACTTTCGCGCAGCAGCGTTTCCTAAACGGGTGGTAAGGAGGGGTTACCAGAGATGTTTGATAATGGATCTGGCCTTCAGGGGAGTGTCGTCGAGCCACGGTGCAGGGAGGTTTTGAACCTTGATGAACACCTTATTTCGCCGCACGGTGGGGAACTAGTTGACCTTTTGGCAAAGCCTGAGCGCGTTCGGGACCTCCGGACCGCATCGCGAGAATGGCCGTCGTGGGATCTAACTCCTCGACAGCTTTGCGATCTGGAGCTGCTCTTGAATGCCGGGTTTTCTCCCCTGCGCGGGTTCATGTCACGCTCGGACTACGAAAGGACTTGTTGTCAGATGCGTCTAAGAGACGGCGCATTGTGGCCCATCCCGATTACGCTCGACGTGTCTGAAGAGGTCTCTCGGTCCATCAGTCCTGGCAGCATGCTGGCCCTTCGTGACCCGGAAGGTGCGATGTTGGCTGCTCTGCAGGTTGAAGAGGTCTGGAAGCCGGACCTGCTGGAGGAGGCGCAACAAGTATACGGTACGACAAGCTGCGAACATCCAGGTGTCGACTACCTGTTGCGGCGCACGCATCCCTGGTATGTGGGCGGTCGCTTGGAGGGTGTCCATCTGCCTCCGCATTACGATTTTCGCGCTTTGCGGCCAACTCCGTCCCAGCTAAGGGAGGAATTTATTCGGCGGGGTTGGCGCAGGGTGGTTGCTTTCCAGACCCGGAACCCGATGCATCGCGCTCACCAGGAACTGACTTCGCGGGCCTCAAAGAGAGTTCAAGCAAATCTCCTGATTCATCCCGCTGTGGGCATGACGAAACCCGGAGACATGGAGTACTACGGGAGGGTGAGGTGTTATCAGGCGCTCCTTCACAAGTATCCGAAAGATACGGTCATGCTCGCATTGTTACCTCTAGCCATGCGCATGGCAGGGCCCAGGGAGGCTCTTTGGCACGCCATCATTCGAAAAAACTACGGGTGTAGCCACCTCATTGTGGGACACGACCATGCTGGCCCGGGTCGCGACGGAGCCGGTAACGCATTTTACGACCCGTATGCTGCGCAGGAGTTACTGCGGACATACGAGGAGGAAATCGGCGTCACCGTGGTTCCATTTGACAGGATGGTTTACTTGGAGGAATGCGACGCTTATGTTCCTGAGGATGAAGTCCCCGAGGGAGCGCGCACACTCTACATCTCGGGGAATAAGGTGCGCCACCGCCTCGCCGAAGCACGCGATATTCCCGCCTGGTTCACCTTTCCCGAGGTAGCGCGCGAACTGCAGCTTAGCTACCCACCTCGGCATCGCCAAGGATTCACGGTTTTTTTCACCGGCCTTTCTAGTTCAGGGAAGTCCACCATTGCCAATGTGCTGCGAGTCAAGTTGCTGGAGATGGGAGGGCGGCCGGTGACCTTGTTGGATGGTGACATCGTACGCAAACATCTGTCATCCGAACTCGGGTTTTCCAAGGAACACCGCGATATCAATATCCGGCGGATCGGGTTTGTGGCGTCAGAGATCACCAAGAACGGCGGCGTTGCTATCTGCGCCCCCATCGCACCTTATGACCTGGTGCGCAAGGAAGTGAGAGCCATGATTCAACCATTCGGTGGATTTGTGCTTGTCCACATTTCCACGCCACTGGCGATATGCGAGAGCAGGGATCGCAAAGGTCTCTACGCGAAGGCACGTGCTGGCTTGATTCAGCAGTTTACCGGCGTCAACGACCCGTATGAGGCACCGGACGACCCGGAGGTTGTGATTGACACTACGGACCTAACCCCAGAGGAGGCGGCCCAGGAGATCATTCTCTATTTGCAGAGACAGGGATTCATTGGAGTAGACGGGGGCGCGTATCCGGCCGTGACGCACTCCTGTGCAAGTTCAAGCTAGGAAAGTGTCCTGTGTTGCCGAGCGGCCGCAATCGAGCTTTCCGATGTTTCATCTTGCTAGCCACGAGGGCGAGAATGCTTTCCATCTAGCCATGAAAAATTCTTCGGGAACAGAAACTCTTGGACGCATACGAGAAGCGCTGGAGGCAGCCGTTAGCGCAGTCTCTTCCTTCGTTCCAGGCGCCATAAAAGTGCGCCAGACTTCGGACCGTGGCCCTGTCACTGAGGCGGATTCGGTGGTGAACCAGGTCCTTCGGCAGGTTCTGGTTCGGGACGGGGAGGGGTGGCTTTCTGAGGAAAGTGTGGATGACCTTAAGCGTATGGAAAAACATCGCGTCTGGGTGGTTGATCCTATAGATGGGACGCGCGAATTCGTTGCTGGAATTTCTGAGTGGTGCGTGTCCGTAGGGTTGGTGGAAAACGGTAGGGCAATTGCTGGGGGCATCTGCAATCCGGCCACGTGTGAGACCTTCATTGGCTCCTTGGAGACGGGCATCACATATAATGGCAAAAGAGTTTGGACTAGTAAGAAAAGGGACTTGGCAGGAGCCCTTGTACTCGCCAGCCGCACAGAATTCGAACGCGGAGACTGGGAACGCTTTCAGCATACCCACCTTGTCATTCGACCCGTGGGATCGGTTGCGTACAAGCTTGCATTGGTGGCCGCAGGCCTGGCCGATGCTACGTGGAGTTTGAGTCCCAAGAACGAGTGGGATATCGCTGCCGGGGTAGCATTGGTTGAAGCTGCAGGGGGCGTTGTCCGAAGTTTGGCAAATTCCTCGCTTGCGTTTAATAATAAGAGTGTGGGTGTTTCTGGTTTTCTAGCTGGTGGTCCGCGCCTCAGGGAAGAACTAACCTCGCTCATTCAGCCTCACATTGAAGCATACGCGTCCAGTGCTCTCATTCCTGCCGGCAGCGATCAGAAGCGCGGATGAGCAGCAGGCCTCAGAGGGTTGTCCTGACGGGTGGAGCGGGTTTCATTGGCTCGCATGTCTCTGAGGCACTGCTCCGCCGTGGTGTGCAACTTTGGATTCTGGATAACTTGGACGAATTCTATTCGCCCGCCTGGAAGAAAGCCAACCTGGAAGACATGCGCCGCGTGGGCAGCTATGAGTTCTCTCAAGTCGACATTTGCGACATTGTTCGCCTGCGAGAGACCTTGGAACGCGCACGCCCGGACGTGGTGATCCACCTGGCTGCGCGCGCCGGTGTGCGTCCCTCGATTGAGCAGCCGCACCTGTATGAGCAGGTCAACGTGGCCGGTACCCTCAATCTGCTTGAGATGTGCCGTCAGCTCCAGGTGCGCAAGTTTCTTTTCGGTTCGTCCAGTTCGGTATATGGCGCCACGAGTCGGGTTCCATTTTCCGAGGATCAAGTCGAGCTTCGCCCAGTCTCCGTGTACGCCGCCACCAAGCTCGCCGGCGAAATGTTTTGCTATACCTACGCGCATCTCTTTGCGCTTCCGGTGATTTGCCTCCGTTTCTTCACGGTTTACGGGCCCCGGCAACGCCCAGATTTGGCCATACACAAGTTTACTGCGCTGATTGAGGCAGGCAAGCCCGTGCCCATTTTCGGCGACGGTTCGGCCGGACGTGACTACACCTGGGTTGATGATATCGCAGCCGGTGTGATAGCGGCGGTCGATTACGAGCCCCACCCCGTTGACGGAGTTCCATTCGAGGTATTCAATCTTGGCAACTCCCACCCCGTGAAACTGTTGGAGATGGTGGAATTACTCGAGCGCATTACCGGAAAGAGTGTCATCCTTGAACGACATCCCCCGCAGCCGGGGGATGTGCCGCTGACCTGGGCGGACATTTCGAAGGCTTGTCGCTTGCTTGGCTACCGGCCTGCCACTCGGCTCGAGGAGGGCTTGGAGCAGTTTGTCGCGTGGTATCGTATGGTGGGGTCTAGCCGCTGGACGTAACGCACGACAAGCTCGCCCTCCTGGATAAGCACACTCGCGCTCGTCTCAAGATTTGTAATGGTTTCCTGTTGTCATGCTTTCGGCCAAGATGTGCCCGCGGCGACTTTGGGAGAGTCGGAGGATCGCACCGACCAGGAGTACAACCGCCTCTATCATGTGCGAGTGCACTCGCGCTTTGTCTGTGAATGGCAATGCCGTATCCTATTGAATTCACAGCTTGAGCCATCAAAACTTCCAACTCGTTTGGGAAAGAATCCGGCGTGGTTCAAATATTCAATACAACCGTTTTTTTCCTCATCTCTACCCTCATACTAATTTGCGCATCCGGCAGTTCTTTCCGACGTGATCGCGGAACTCCGAATCCCAGAAGAACTTGTAGAACATAGCCAATTGTGGCCTAGGACGCCTCTGCTTGATGACTCCCAGTTTACTATGGAGCATTAAGTTCTCAAGGAGTAATAATTCGACGCGCGTGGAACAACCAAAGAAATTTGTCTACCAGGAGCCGGATGGCACCGATCATACGAAAGTGTTCTCGCGCTTCGCCTGTGGAAGGCAACGTCGTCTGCTGGTGAAATCACAGGCGAACTGAATGTTGGGCGAGTGACAAGAGGACAATTCGGGGTCAGGCGTGAGGCGCCGGGCGGTGCAGGCCCATCGCTTCGGCCGTCACGTCTGTGTACTTGAGTCCCCCGCCGGTATTAAAGAGGACGACGCGATCCGTCGATTTCAGGAAACCTGTCGCGAGCAAATGATCGTACGCGGCAGTCGCGGCAGCGCCTTCGGGCGACAGGAAAATTCCTTCGTGTCGCGCCCAATCCGCAAGCGACGCCAGAATTTGGTCATCGGAGACAGCTAGTGCAACACCGCCCGACTCCCGCAGAATTTCGAGCATGATGGAATCGCCATAGGGTTTGGGGACGCGGAGACCCGCTGCGAACGTCGCCGCGTTCTGCCACATCTGGCTCATGTTTGCCCCCTGCTCGAAAGCGCGGGCCACGGGCGCGCATCCGGAGGACTGCACTGCGATCATGCGAGGCCGTTTGCCGGGACGCACCCAGCCGAGTTCTTCCATTTCTCCGAACGCTTTCCACATTCCAATTAGTCCCACGCCGCCGCCCGTGGGATAAAACACCGCATCGGGATATTCCCAACCCAGTTGCTCGACCAATTCATAGCCCATGGTCTTCTTGCCTTCGACGCGGAAAGGTTCTTTCAGTGTGGAGATGTCGAACCAACCCTCCTCGTCTTTCCGTTCCGCGACGATGCGCCCACAATCCGA
>WNEZ01004082.1_pt1 | contig 12671 bp, 9 predicted proteins | sample 5400521 | NCBI WGS metagenome assembly WNEZ01 (sample SAMN13153339, study PRJNA577476) | soil metagenome | isolation source: 120 cm saprolite under Douglas fir tree site 2 hole 1 replicate 1 | place: USA:California | collected 2015-04-18 | reverse complement strand
ACCCTGGTCCCCTCGCTGGCCGGAGCATTGGCGCGGGCGCAGGCCGTCGCCCGCTCGACGGTGCCGGTGGTGGTCCGAGGAGAGAGCGGGACCGGCAAGGAAGTGGTCGCCTCCGCCATCCATGCGCTCTCGGGGCGCGCCGGGCCCTTCCAGGCGGTGAACTGCGGCGCGCTTCCGCCCACGCTGGTCGAGTCCGAGCTGCTCGGGTACCGCAAGGGGGCGTTCTCGGGCGCGGACGAGGACCGCGCCGGCCTGGTCCGCAGCGCCCACGGCGGCACCCTGTTCCTCGACGAGATCGGGGACCTGCCGCTCACCGCCCAGGCGGCGCTGCTTCGTGTCCTGCAGGAAGGCGAGGTGCAGCCGATCGGCGCCACGCGTCCGGTCAAGGTCGACGTGAGGCTCGTCTCGGCCACGCACCGCGACCTCGAGGCGCTGGCGGCGAAGGAGAAATTCCGTCCGGACCTGCTCGCCCGCCTGGGAGGAGTGACGATCGCGCTCCCCCCGCTGCGCGAGCGGCGCGAGGACCTGGGGCTGCTCGCGGCCGCGCTCCTGCGCCGGCATTTCCCAGGCCGCGAGATCGAGCTGACCTGCGAGGCGGCCCGCGCCCTGCTCGTCTACCCTTGGCCATTGAATATCCGCGAGCTGGAGCGCTGCTTCCACGCCGCGGTCGTCCTGGCCGGCGAAGGCCCGGTCGAGCTGCGACACCTCCCGCCGGACGTCGCCGCCAGCGTGGCGGAGGACGCGGCGCCGGCCGCCGCGGGCCCGCCGCAGGGCCTGGCGGAACCGGACCGCCGCCGCCGCGAGGAGATCGTCGCCGCGCTGCGCGAGAGCGGCGGCAACGTGACCGCCGCCGCCCGGGTGCTGGGCAAGGCGCGCGTCCAGCTGCAGCGCTGGATCAAGCGCTACCGGATCGATCGGGGCGAGTTCCACCGCTGACCTCCGGAGGCGCCCCGGTGGCGCCACGGGGCGCTCGACCGCCGCGGCTCCCCTGGACTCGCGATTTCGCCGTGAAAAGGCGCATCGCCGCCTGGCACGCCCGGTGCTTCTGCGGAGTGCGGGAGGTGCGCCATGGAACGGATCCGGATCTGGCTGTTCCCTGTCGCCCTGGTCCTCGCCTGGCTCGCCGCGTCGGCGCACGTGCTGGCGCGCCTGGGCGATCTGCATGTGACGCTGGCGGGCCAGCAGCAGCCGCCCGAGGTGGAGCAGCCGGCCGACGACGAGCGCCAGCTGGCCAGGCGTTGAGGGGGGAGCGCCGCGGCGCGGCGGGATGGGCGTCAGCTCGAGCCTGTCCGCCGCGCCGCGGTGACTTGACTCTGCCTGCGTGCGGCGGCACGGTGGACGCGGCGCGGCGTGCATTGCGCCGGAGGCGGGGGCACGTGGTCCAGGCCCTCCACGGTCGGGAACAGACCGGCGGCGCCGGAGCGCTCGCCACCGCCGACCCCGGCCCGGCCGAGCCCCTCGCCAGCCCGCCCGCGCACGCCTTGTTCGGCGAGCGCTACTCGATCGAGAAGGAGATCGGCCGGGGTGGGATGGGGCGGGTCTTCGCCGCGCTCGACCTGCGGCTGGGCAGGAAGGTGGCGGTCAAGGTCCTCGCGCCGGGCGCGCATGGCGACGAGCAGCTGCGCAGGTTCCAGGTCGAGGCCCGCGCGGCGGCGTCCCTGCAGCAGCCTAATATCCTCGACGTCTACGACGTGGGCGTCGACGCCGGCGAGCCGTACATCGTCTCGGAGCTGCTCGAGGGCAGGACGCTGCGCGAGAGGCTCTCGGACGGCCCGCTGCCGCCAGCCGAGGCGCTGCGCTACGCCCGGCAGTTCGCCGCCGGCCTCGCCGCGGCGCACGCGAACGGAGTGGTGCACCGCGATCTCAAGCCGGAAAACCTGTTCATCACCCGGGACGAGCGCCTCAAGATCCTCGACTTCGGCATCGCCAAGCTGCTCCCGTCCACCGCGCCCGGGCGGGCGGGACAGGGCCCGTCGACCGAGTCGGGCGCGATCGTCGGTACCACCGCGTACATGTCGCCCGAGCAAGTCCGTGGCGCATCGGTGGATCCCCGCTCCGACGTGTTCAGCTTCGGCGCCATCCTGCACGAGATGCTCGCCGGGGGGCCCGCGTTCGCCGGCGGCTCCGCAGTCGAGACCGGATACGCGGTGCTGTCCTCGCCGGCGGCGAGCCTGCCCGGCACGGTGCCGCGCGACCTGGCCCGGATCGTCTCCCGCTGCCTGGAGAAGGATCCCGCGGACCGCTACGAGGACGCGGCCGCCCTGGCGAAGGAGCTCGAGCGGGCCTCCGCGTCCGGCCCGGCCCGCCGGCCCTGGCGCACCCCCCGCGCCATCCCCTGGGCGGTTGCCTCCGCAGCGGCGGCGACCGTGCTCGTGCTCTATTGGCCGCGGCCCCACCCTGCGGCCATCGCAGCCGACCGGCAGCTGGCCGTCCTGCCCTTCCGCAGCGTCGGCGGCGGAGCGCCCCAGGACGCCTTCGCCGCCGGGCTGAGTGAGATCCTCACCAACAAGCTGCGGCAGATCGAGCAGTTCCAGGGCACGCTGGCGGTGGTCTCGGCGGGGGAGGTGCTCAAGGAGAACGTCGGAGGCGCCCGAGCGGCGCGCGAGGCGTTCGGAGCCACCATCGTGCTGGGCGGCAGCGTCCACTGGTCCGATACGACCGCTCTGGTCGCCCTCGACCTGGTGGAGACCCGCAACCAGCTGATCCTGGCTGCTCGCGACGTGGAGGTTCCCAAGGACCAGCTGGCGAACCTCCAGACGCTGCTGGTGCAGAAGGCGGCCGAGATGCTCGACCTCCAGCTGCAGCCCGGGGCGCGGCGCGCGCTGGGCGGGGACGCCACCTCCGCGGCGGCCGCTTACGAGTTCTACCTGCAGGGACGGGGGTACCTGCAGCGGTACGACCGCGTCGAGAACCTCGAGAGCGCGGTGGGCGTGTTCGACCAGGCCATCGCCATCGACGGAGCGTACGCGCTCGCGCACGCCGGGAAGGCGGAAGCCTTGCTGCGGCTGTTCCAGATCGGCCGCGACCCGGCGGTCATCGCTCGCGCCAGCGAAAGCGCGCGCCGGGCCGTGGAGCTGAACGGGCAGCTCGCGCCGGTGCACCTGACCATGGGGCTCGTGCAACTGGCGCGAGGCCGGCACGTGGATGCGATCGCCAGCCTGAATCGGGCGCTCGAGCTGGAGCCGCGGAATGCCGACGCGCTGCGCGAGCTGGCGAACGCATACGGTGACGGAGGACGAGCGGCCGAGGCCGAGGCGACGTACCGGCGCGCCATCGAGCTGCGGCAGAACTCCTGGGCGGCGTACAAGGATCTGGGCGTCTTCCTCAACCAGCGCGGCCGCCTCGCGGAGGCGGTAACTTACTTCGAGCGCGTGGTGGCGCTCACGCCGGACAACTATTCGGGGTACAGCAATCTGGGTGGGATCTACCTGAGGCTCGGCCGCGTCGAGGACGCGGAACGGACCTTGCGCAAGTCGCTCGACCTCCGCCCGACGGGTGGGGCGTACTCGAACCTCGGCAGCGTCGCGTACCTGCAGGGTCGCTACGCAGAGGCGAGCGAGCTGTATCGCAAGGCCACCGAGCTGAACCCGGTCGACGATCGCCTGTGGGGCGCGCTGGCGGACTCGTATCGCTGGACGCCGGGACGCGAAGCGGAAGCCGTGGCGGCATTCAGGCGCGCTCTCTCGATCACCGATCAGCAGGTTTCGGTCGATCCGGACGACCCGCAGCTCCGGTCCGGGCGGGCGCAGTACTGGTCCGCCCTGGGGGACCACGAGCGAGCGCAGAAGGAGATCGGGCAGGCGTTGCGCTACGCCCCGACGAACGGCCAGGTTCTCTTCCGCGCCGCGATCGTGCACGAGCAGGCCGGCCGCAGGGACGAGGCGCTGCGCGAGCTGAAGGCCGCGATCGGAGCGGGATTCTCCATCAAGCAGATCGTGAGCGCACCGCCGCTGCGCGCCCTCCGCCAGGACCCGGAGGTCGCGCGCTTGATCGAGGAACGGACCGTCAAGCCGGCCCGATGATCGGGAGGGAGGAGCATTCCATGCCAGACGGGCGTCGCGACCCAGAGAACTGGGTGATCGAGATTCGAATCGAGAAGCGCGGAACGGTGGGCGAGAAGAACCCGGGAAGCGTCATCCCCGGCAACCTGCGCGCCAGAGAGCACGACGAGATCGTCTGGTTCGTGAGCGAACGCACATCCCCGCTATTTTCCGTGCCGCCCAAGGAGGAGAAGTTTTCAGTCGCGGCGAGGAGGCTGCGGAATGTGACCCTCATCCTGACTTTCAAGGAGGGCCGCAATCCGTTCGGCGAGAAGCACGCTCCGTTCGTGAGCCAGAAGGACGGGCAGATTGCCGAGAAGGTCACGATAGGGCCGCCTGATGGGCAGGACGAGCAAATCCACCACTACGGTGTCGAAGTGAGGGAGAACGGCAAGACGATCCTCAAGGACGTCCATTGCCCCGAGATCATCATCCAGAGGTGATCGCTTCCCGCGGCGCGGAGCGTCTGATATCCGGAGGGCACGGACGCCGCGCTGTTCGTGCCCTGCTACATCGACCAGTTCTACCCGCGCGCCGGCCTCGCCGCGGCCGAGGTGCTGGAGCGCCACGGCGTGCGCGTCACCTTTCCCGAGGACCAGACCTGCTGCGGGCAGCCGATGGCCAACTCCGATCTGCGCGACGTCGCCTCGCCATCGTGGCCGGCGAGCTCGCGGTGGCGGAGAACGGCGCCGTCTGGTTCACCGACCGCGGCCTGCGCCACCGCGTGCTGCCGTGGATCGCGCAGCACCTCGCGCTGGTCATCCCCGGCGAGCGGCTCGTCAACGACATGCACGAGGCGTACGAGCGCATCGAGGTCGGCAACGGTTTCGGCTGCTTCATCTCGGGGCCCTCGAAGACCGCCGACATCGAGCAGGCGCTGGTGATCGGCGCGCACGGCCCGCGCTCGGCCACCGTGTTCCTGATCGGCTGAACCGGCTCGGATTTGAGACGATCGCCTGATACGCCGAGCAGGCCGTCCCTTGCGCCTCGCGCCTTGACTTGACGATCGTGCACGCGCCTAACGTCTCAGTGCCGGAGCAATGGGGGCCCCGGCACCCAAGTCCACCATCCTCAGCACATGTGAAGGAGAGTCGCCATGGCGCGATTTCTCGCAAGATGCGCTTCGTTGGTAGTGGGCGTGTTGGTGGTCTTCGGCGCCGGGAGGGCCGCCGCAGACGACGACCATCGCGGCATCAGACAAAGCGGCGAACAGAAGAACATGCGCCGTGTGGGACACGTCGACCTGCAAGGGCGTCCGTCCTACCAGCCGAATGTCATCGTCTACCCGGATGGAAGGACGATTGCGTTCGCCGGCACGCATGGCGGCAGCAAGCCGAATACGCTGAAACCGGGCAGCCCGGTGGAGCTGAACGGAGTAGTCATCATCGATGCCACCGACCCGTCGAGGCCGGTCGAGAAATTCCATATTCCGGTCCCAGCAGCAGGAGGCCAATCGCAATCGGTGCGCATGTGCCTGGGTTCCGACCTGCCAAAGGGCGTGCCGGGCCGCGTGTACCTCCTGCGTAACGTTCAGGGAAGCGCCGCCTCGGGGTATGAGGTCTGGGATGTCACGAATGTCAGCAACCCGACGCTGGTGGGAGAGATGCGGGGCCTCCGCAACACGCACAAGATGTGGTGGGAATGCAAGACCGGCGTCGCTTATTTGCCGGGCAGCAGGGACGTGCCGGCCCCCAATCGATGGCGCCAGGGCCAGTCGATGGTAGTGGCCGATTGGAGCGATCCTGCACACCCGCAGTACATCCGCACCTTCGGCTTGCCGGGCGGGCAGCCGGGTGCAACTGGGCCGATGTCTACCTCTCTTCACGGCGCGATCTCCACGCACGAGCATCCCAAAGCTGCTGACAGGCTGACGCGCGGTGCCACGGCGGACGATGTCATTGGCAACCGTATCTACACCGCGTGGGGCGTCGGCGACGACGGCGTTCTTCAGATCCTCGACCGCAAGAAGCTGCTGCCGCCTTCACTTGGGGGAACCTGGACTGGCGACCCCGACAAGCCGTCGGAGGCGGACTTGCTCGCACCGCAGGTCGCGCGGCTCGACATGTCGCCGGACCAAGGCGGCCACACCAGCATGCCGGTGTTCGGGCTGGTGCCCCGGAGCTATCAGGACTTCACCGAGTTCAAGACGCGCGACATCGTGCTGCTTGCCTCGGAGGCGACCGCCGACCTGTGCCAGGAAGCGCCGCACTTTAGCTTCATTGTCGACGTCACGGTCGAGAATTCGCGCACCGCGCCTCCGGGAACGCGTCTGCAGCAAAATGCGTGGCAAGGGCCGATGGTCCTGTCGTCGATGTCGGTCGATCCGCGCGCAGGCGAAAAATTCCCTCGCGGCAACTACTGCAAGCGTGGGGCGCGCTTCGGCGTGCATTCGAGCGAGGAGAACTTCCGCAATCCCTTTTACGGCAGGTTGACCTTCCTCGCTTACTTCACCGGCGGCGTGCGCGCCTGGGACATCCGCGAGCCGCAAGCGCCCGTCGAGGTGGGCTTCTATGTCCCCGTAGCCAATGCCAATACCGTTCAACCGGACGGCTACATGTCGAACAACGTCGAAGTCGACAATCGCGGGTTCATCTTCGTGACCGACCGTAATGGATCCGGGCTGGATATTTTGGAGCTGCGCGGGAAGGCGAGGAGCATCGGCCTCGGCAAGGATCGCCACGGCGATGACGGTGACGATGACTGAGCGAAACTGATTCTGTCTTCGTGCGAAAAAGGCGGCCTCCATGCCGCCTTTTTCTTTTTTTGGGCACTCGCCACGGTCTTTCTGATCGGCTGACATCAGCCGAGCGTCTCTGAGACTAACATCTTACAACCGTGAAGCGGTTTGCGCCGCGCGCCTTGACTTGCCGATGGTCGGAGCGCCTACCGTCTCGCCGCCGGAGCAAGGGGGCCCCGGCCCAACTGCTCGTCTCCCACTAGCCTGAAGGAGAGTCGCATGACGCGATTTCTCGTGAGATGCGCTTCGCTCGCGATCGCCATTGCCGTGCTCGTCGTCGGTGCCCGGAGGGCCGACGCCCGCGACGACGATGACGACGGTCGTGCCGAATCGAGGAACATGAGGCTGGTCGGGTTCCACGACCTGCAGGCGCGCTCGGCCTATCAGCCGATCGTGCACGAGCAAGGCGGCCGGTCCATCGCGTACATCGGCCACCATGGCGGAGAGGCGCTGAACACGCTCAACAACACCGTGGAGAAGAACGGCACCTCGATCGTCGACGTCACCAACCCGCGACGCCCGAAGCTCCTCTTCCACATCCCCGGCCCGTCCGGCGCCGGCGAGGCGGGCGGGGCGCAAATGGTCCGGGCTTGCAGCGCCAAGGAGCTTCCGAAAGCCGACCTGAACGCAGATCCCGGCCGGAACAAGCAGTACCTGCTGCGGGCCACCGCCAGCTCACACGAGGTTTTCGACGTCACGAATCCCAGCAAGCCCACTTTGGTGAAGACGGTCGTGGCGAACCTGCCGAACACGCACAAGAGCTGGTGGCAGTGCGACTCCGGCATTGCATACCTGGTGTCCGATGGCACGGGCCTGGCGACCGCGACTCCGTCCTTTCCGAACTGGCGCACGACGCGGATGACGCAGATCTTCGACCTGAGCAATCCGGCGGACCCGAAGTTCATCCGCAACTACGGCCTGGTCGGCCAGCAACCTGGCGCAACGGGTGCGAACCCCACCGGCGTGCACGGCATGATCGAGCTCGGGGATCGGCTGTACTTCGGACATGGCACCGGCTCGAACGGTATCATGCAGCTCGTCGATCGGACGAAGCTGCTGGACCCGTCCAAGTGCGCGACGCCGCCTTCGGCGAACTTCCGGACGAACCCGACCGAGGCAGACCTGCTCTGTCCCCAGCTGGGTCGCCTGGACACCTCGCCCACCATGGGTGCGCACACCACATTCCCGGTGATCCAGCAGCCGGTGCCTGACTTCGCAGCGAGCCCCAACCGCGTACGGGACTTCGTCGTCCTCGTCAATGAGGCCGGCGGGAACAAGTGCTCGGACAACCGGCAGATGGTCTACGTCGTGGACATCACGACTCCCTCCAAGCCGATGGGCATCGCCAACCACCATGTTCCGGCGGCGAGCGGTAACTTCTGCGCCCGGGGTGGCCGGTTCGGATCCCACTCGAGCAACGAGTCATTCACCAGCGTCTTCTACGGGAAGCTGGTGTTTGCCTCGTGGTTCAACGCCGGCGTGCGGGCGATCGACATCCGCGAGCCTTTCAGCCCACGCGAGGTGGGCTTCTTCATTCCGCGGACCACGGCAAGAACCGATCCTCGCCCCGAGGGCTGCAAGCTGGGCGTCGACAATCCGTGCGACGTCGTCATCCAGACCAACAACGTCGAGGTGGACGGGCGCGGCCTCGTCTACATCGTCGACCGCGCCAACACCGGGATGCACATCCTGGGTTTGACCGGCGAGGCAGCGAAGATCGCCGGCCTGCGCAGCGACGACGACGACTAGAGTCACGATCGCCGTAGTGCTTCGAGGGGACGCCGGCACCACGGCGTCCCCTCGCTGTTTGTCGGTGAGTCGATCGTCCGATCGACAATGGTCCGATTATCGATCGCTCGGTTGCGCCGCGTGCCTTGACTTGCGAATCGCGCATGCGCCTAGCGTCTCGGTGCCGGAGCAAGAGGGCCCCGGCCCAAGTCCATCTTCTACACACATGCAGAAGGAGAATCGCATGACGCGATTTCTCGTGAGATGCGCTTCGGTCGCGATCGCGATGGCGTTGCTCGTCGTCGGTGCTTGGAGGGCCGACGCCCGCGACGACGAGGAGCGCGACAATGAATCGAAGAACATGAAACTCGTCGGCTTCAGCAGCCTGCAGGCCCGCTCCACGTATCAGCCGACCCTGCACAAGCAAATGGTCAACGGGCAGGTCAGGTACGTCATCTACGCGGGCCACCATACACTGGCGGGCCCGGGTGAAGGGCAAGCTCCGGCGGGGACGCCGGCCCTCCCGTCGTTCAATCCTCTCACCGGACGGAACGAAGAGAACGGCGTCTCGATCGTCGACGTCACCGATGTGCGCCATCCGAAGCAAGTCTTCCATTTGCCGGTGCCGAACGGGAGCGGGGGCGGCGCGCAGATGGTGCGCGTGTGCGACGGCAGCACCCTGCCCGTTCACGACGGCAAGGTGTACATGCTGCGGTCATACGCGAGTTCGGGCGGTGCCCACGAGATCTGGGATGTGTCGAACCCAAGTAGCCCGGTGGGTGTTCGGACGGTTGCGGGAGGTAACCCGGTCATCGGCTCGCCCGTGAAGCCGGTCCTCGACTCCAACGGAAACCAGATCGGGCTGGCAGGGTCACTTGCGGGGACTCACAAGAGCTGGTGGGAGTGCGACACAGGCGTCGCCTACATCGTCGGCCGGCGCGGCAACGACACGGCGTCGGGGTGGAAGGGTGGGAACCACATCTTCGTCTTTGATCTCAGCAACCCGGCGAACCCGGTGTTCCTCCGCGATTGGGCCCTTGACGGGCAGCAGCCTGGCGGGGCACCCATCCCTCACTTCGGAACTACGGTCCCCAGTATCCACGGACCTATCTCCACCGGGCCGGCGGGCGGCGCAATCGCTGCGACGGGCGCCACCGCTGACCGCGTCTACTTCGCATATGGCACCGGGTCCACCGGGGTCATGCAGATCGTCGATCGGACGAAGCTCCTGCCCCCGCCATGGGGCACGGGGGTTACGTGCGGCTCTGCGGCGTCTTCCCAACTCCCGACGCCCTGCACCGACTTCCATACGGCAGAGCTCGGGCGCTGGATCATGAACCCGGACAACGGCGCTCACACGAACTTTCCTCTCGGAAAGATCCCCATCAAGGATTTCATCACCGATACGGGCAATACTGACCTCGGAACCCCTCGCGACATCGTCTTCGTCACCTCGGAAGCGACGGCGAACTACTGCGCCGGCCAGGTCCGCCACCTGAGCTTCACAGTGGACGCGACCGACGAGGGCAGGCCCCAGTCGATCGCCACGTACCAGGTGTCGGCCGCCCGCGGCCGCTTCTGCGATCGTGGTGGACGTTTCGGCCCGCATGCGACGAACGAGGAATTCGGGCCGCCCTTTTACCAGAAGCTCGTTTTCACCTCTCAGTTCAACGCAGGTGTCCGGGTCACCGACGTCCGCGATCCATACAATCCCAAGGAGGTGGCCTCCTTCATTCCGGCGGTGAACGCCAGCACGGACCTGCGCTGTGGCCCGTTCCAAGGCAATCCAAACAAGTGCGTCCAGGTCGTCCAGACGAACAACGTCGCAACCGACGATCGCGGTTTCGTGTACATCGTGGACCGCGCGAACACTGGCATGCACGTCCTGCGGCTGACAGGCGAGGCGGCTCGCATCGCGGGCCTTCGCGAGGACGACGACTGACGAGGAAGCGGCACTGATCCTTCGAGGGGACGCCAGAACACGGCGTCCCCTCATGCTGTTCGCCAGCGGGTTTGCGGTCCGAATGGGCAGCTCGCAGAATGCGCCGCGTGCTGCGCCTCGTGGCAACCTTGGCGTCCTTGCTCGTCGGCGTCCACCGATGCCGGAGCGCTTGGCCCTCCTCTCCGGTAGTCGCGCGCCCTGCTCCGATCGGCCATTCGGTCCAGCGCTGCCGTTGCGGATCTAGAGACCGCATGCCGCCGCTGTAAGAGCGCGGCGCGCCGTGCGTCCTCATCCTTCGGTTGGTTCCTTTGGTTCGCCACGCCAGGTGGCAGAGGTGGATCGTGAGGCTCGGGCACGAGCTGGATGCCGGACTCGTCGCCCGTCTTCGCGCACCACCTGATGGCGGGCGACTGGATGCTGATGCTGCACTACTGGGCGACCGCGGGCTACGATGACCAGTGGAGCGACCGCGGCTCGCAGCGGTTCCTGTCGACGAACTGGATCATGGGCATGGCGTCGCACCCGCTGCTCGGAGGTCAGCTCACCCTCCGCAGCATGCTCTCGGCGGAGCCTGCCACGATGGGCGGCCGGACGAGGACCGCTGGAACTTCGACTTCGGGCCGCTCGACTCCTGGTCGGCGCGCCTGTCGCTGAACCCGACCGCGCAGAGCAGCTTCCAGGTCTCGTACGGCTTCCTCAAGAGCCCCGAGGCGCTCGACCCGGGCGAGAGCCTCCACCGGGTCACGGCGTCGGGGACCTACAGCACGCCCCTGTTCTCGGACGGCAACCTGGCCCTGTCGGCCACGAGCATCACTGAAGCAAGCGCCCATGACCGGAGCGGAAGTCGCGAATGCGCTCGATCGTGAGCGCGACGGCTTCCTCGGGCTCCGATCCCAAGGCCAAGCCCGTCGACCGGGTGCGGCAGATCCGGGACGAGATCCGCGAGCGCGTGAGGGATCTCGTCGCCGCAGAGGGATGGGCCTGGCGGATCAGCGAGGTAGCGCCGCGCCGAGAACCTAGCTCTCGCCAGGTCTGCACGCGCTTCTGGTTTTGTGACGACGGCGGTCGGCGCCCTCGCGCACGAATTCAGCGAGCTCCGCGCGATGGTGACCGGTCTCCCTGCGGACCGAAGACGGCCCTGTCACAGATCTTACTGGTCCCGCCTATCTCTCCGGGAGACTGCCGCATGCACGATCGGAAGCTGCTCTCGCGCGCACGTCGCGCGTACGAATGGGGACGGCTGATTGTCGCCCTCCGAGCAGCGTTCCTTGCGCTGGCCATGGTCGCGCTCGCTCTGGCCCTCGGGCCCCGGAACACGCCTACGCTCGTCGCCGGCGGGGCGGCGGTTCTCGCAACGGGCTTCTGCGCGTCCTATGGAAGAGCGCTCGGAGGCGCCGCCCACGTCGCATTGGTCGGCGGTGTTGCGGCCGTCGTCGGCCTGTTGGCCGTCCGGATCGGAGCGAGCTGCACGAAGGCTTTCTGCGAGAAGGCGTGCCTCCTTGCTTGCCTGAGCGGCGGGCTCACTGGAGGCGCGCTCGTGCCCGGTTGGTGCCTGATGCGGAGGCTCGAGCCCAAGGCGCTGGCGGCTGCCTTCATCCTCTTCGGTTTCGCCGCGGCGCTCGGCGCCGCTTTCGCTCGGTCGGAGATGTGCGCCGTACTGGCGAGCGCGACCGGTCTGGCGCTCGCGCTGGTGAGCCTGCCCCTGCTCAGATCGGACGCAGCGATATGAGCCGTGGTTTAGCCATCGGTTTGGCTAGCGGGTTGCGCAGAGCGCGTCGGCTGAGTTTCGTTTGCGAACAAGGGGATTGCGACGAAGGCAATGACTAGCTGAAGCGCGCCGAAGAGGCCCAGTGCCGCGCCGAGACCCAAGGGGAGCGCCGCAGCAAAGAGAAGACTTCCCAGGCCGAAGCCGGTGAACAGCGCAAAGACGTTGAGCCCATTGCCTGCCCGCCACGCGGGCCGCCGATCGCCGTCACGATCCCCGCGAGCAGCGGCTGGGTCATGTCGTAGCCGAGCGACAGGATCGTTACTGCCAGGACGGCGATGCCGAGAGGCACGTCCAGCGCCAGGCCCCCCGCGGCGAGCGCGAGACCTGCCGGGATCAACCATCGCCTCCCCCACCGGTCGGCGGCACGTCCAATAGTCGGGCCAAGCAAGAAGCCGGGAATGCCATACCCGAGGAGCGCGAGACCAATACCGGCATCGCCGAGTTGATACCGCTCGG
>WNEZ01004080.1_pt1 | contig 12672 bp, 8 predicted proteins | sample 5400521 | NCBI WGS metagenome assembly WNEZ01 (sample SAMN13153339, study PRJNA577476) | soil metagenome | isolation source: 120 cm saprolite under Douglas fir tree site 2 hole 1 replicate 1 | place: USA:California | collected 2015-04-18 | reverse complement strand
AGTCGAGATTCAGCTCCTCGATCGCCGCGACCTTCTCCCGCAGCCGCGAGAGCCGGCGCCGCTGCTCGTCGATCTTGTCCATCCGCTGGCGGCGGTCGTCCTCTGTAACACCCGGGCCGGCCTCCGTCTGCTCAGCTAGCAGGGTCTCGTCGTCCAGGGTGTCCTCAGGAGCCGCGAACTCGTCAGGGAACTGCTGCTCGAGCCACTCTTGGGACTCGTTGGATACGGGCCCGTCTAGTACCTCCTGCTTCACCCATTCCAGGTAGTCGATGAGGTAGTCGATGCCGCGCGAGGTCCGCTCGAGGTTGGATCCGCAGCCAAGCGCCAGGTCGAAGCTCTGCTCCTGGCTGCGCGCCTCGCGTTCCCGCATGTCGCCGGTCCGCTGCCGGATGGCCCCGTGCTCATACCGGACGGCGCGCATCTTGCGCCAGTAGGAGAGCGCGATCTTCTGGACTTCGAGGTCCTCGGCCACGCCCACCGGCGTGAACTGCTCGCGCAGGTCCTCCAGCAGCTGGGCGAACTCCTGTTCGTCCTCCTGGTAGTCGCCCGCGGTGATCGCGACGGTCTTCGCCAGCAGCCCATGGGTCACGGCGTTCATCCGGCTGGCCTGCTTGCCCGCCTCCGTCTTCGGGCCGGTGGACTGGCTCGCGTTGCGGCGGTTCGCTTCGCGCTGCTTCTCGCTGATCGGTCGAATGGTGGACACGATGGTTCCCTCCTGCACCTCATTGATCTTGTACGCGCGAGCGTAGCAAGCCAGATCGGGCCGGAATACACACGCTCCCCTGGGTGATTTCCGGATCGGTACAGACTGGGTGTGGCGCGCGACCCGACGGCCCGGTCTTGGGCTACGCGACGCGGGCGCTAGTTGAGGACGGGGATTGCGGCGATGATGTCGCGCGCCAGGCTCGCAGCCTGGACCCTGGCCGCGCGCGGGCGCTTCTTCTGCTCCGGGAGGAGGGCGAGAATCTCGACGCGGACCATCCTCGCCAGTTCACGTCGGCGCACGGGTTTCGGCAGCTCAGGGACCTGGAGCGGGCCGACACTTGGTAGGGCTGCACGAGCGTCGCCTTCCGGCCGCGGGGACCTTGCGTGTCCTGGCGCAGCATCGCGCGCACCCCCAGGAGCTCCGTCCGGGCCTTCGCGAAGGTCTCGCGAATGGCCTCGTCGAGCCGAGTGAGGCGAACCGTCCGGTGCGTTTTCGTGTGCTTCGCATCACGCTCGTGCAGCACGATCGGCGGCGTGAATTGCCACTGGATGAGCTGCTCCAGCTCCGCGATCACGCGTTCCACGAGCTCCCGGAGGGGGCGCAGGGCCCCCGGCTTCTCCGGCGTGAGCTTGTAATGCGGGTCGCGCGCCGTGCCCGCCGCCCACGTCACGCCTTTCATCTGAGCGCGATGGACGGCGTTGGAGAGGACGATGGCGCGGACCCGCTGGAGGAGGGGCTCAAGGTCCTCGGGGGCCGCGCCCCACTGCTGGAGGGTCTCACAGAGGGTCTTACTTGAGAAGTGTCTCCCGCTGCTGGCCCACGAGCTGGGTCACCACATCCTTGGCCATCACGGGGGGATGGTCGGGCCGGCTCACGAGATGGCGGCCAACTCCATGGCCGTCGAGGTCCTCCAGGTCTGGGGCGATTCCGAGCGGGAGGCCGTCGTCATGGTGGGCGGAATGCTCTGCCGCCGCCAGGCGAGGGTGCGGGTGCCAGCATGGCGGGCCGCCTGTCTGCGGCGGCGGAGCTTGAGGATCTCAAGGCGCGCTTCAATGCACCGATGCTCACCTGTTCCTCGCCGAAGTTATGGTGGACCTCATCCTGACCGAGCCCACGCTGGACACGCTACCCCGGAGCATCCCGGGATCGTCGTAGTAGTGGCAGCTCTCTAAGCGAAGGGGGCAAGAATGCGTTCACTCATGACGACGGTGGTCCTGGTGATTGGGCTCATGGTGCTAGCTACTTTCCGGTGCAGAAATGGTGGCGGACAGGAGCCGGCACTGCGAAGTGGGAGGCGTTGTCCCGTCTCGTCCGTTCGATTTACCTATTCCGTCTTTCATCCTGTCTCTTTCGTTCTGCGTGTGGTCAGGCGGCGCGCGGTCCGGCTCGGCCGAGGACCTTCAGGTCGTTGGCGATCACCCCGAGGCCGACCCAGCGCTGCATTCCTGCGGCCCCTCGATACCGGCACCGCCGGAGCCCATGACACCGCTTGAGCGCGCTGATGCGCCCTTCGCTGCCCGTACGCCAGCGCAACGCCGCGCGGGCGGCTCGGGAGCGCCGGGTTCGAGACTGCCACGGCAGCACCACGTGCCGCACGCCGCGGTCCTGGGCGGTGCGCTCATTCGTTCGCGAGGCAAAGCCGCCGTCGGCCACCGCGAGCTGCGGCGGATGGCCGAATAGGGCCCGGTGTCGATCCAAGGCCGGCACCCAGAGCGCGCGGTCGGACAGCCGACGCTCGCAGACCTGGTAGTCCGTGATGAACTGCGCTTCCGCCTCCTGGATCATCACCCGCCGCCCGAACTCGGTCGGCTTGGCCAGCTTGCCCTTGCGGATGATCTCCGTATGGGGCTCAAACACGCTGACGACCTTGGCCGGGAAATGGGTGTCCCCACGCAGCACACGGGCGCGGGTTTGGGCGAGCACTTGCCGGACCACGCCGAGGGTCGCGTGCAGGCGCTCCGCGAGGCGCCGGCCGCGCCGCCGGGGCCGGGGTGGGAGCTGCGTCACCGCGGCCTCGGCCTCCCGCACGACCGCGCGCGTGATCCGCATCAGGCCCTGGTAGAGGCTCTTCATCCGCGCCTTGGTCCGCTCCCGCACCCGCTGGCTGGCCCGGGCGCTGGTCGTGCGGCTGCGCTGGGCGATCTCGAAGACGCGGCGGGCGACACTGCGCGTCCGCTCGCGGATCGGTGCCCCGAGCTGCCGCAGGGTGCGCGTCAGCCCCCGCACGCCATCGGCCAGCCGCGTGCTGTCCGTCGGATAATGGATGTTGGTCTCGACGACGGTCGTGTCGACGCGCAGCCGCCGGCCCCGGATGAGGTGCTGCGCGCGTCCCAGGACCACGAGTCGGGCCAGCACGTCTTTGAGGACGGCCTCGTCGAGGAGCGGGGCCAGCCGGATCAGCGTCTTCGCGTCCGGCACGCGCTCGCCGTCGATGCGGCAGTACGCGCGGTAGACCAGGTGGCCCCGCACTTCGCGTTCACACTCGTCGAAGCTCCAGTCGTAGAGATGCTTGAGGACCAGCCGGCGCAGCACCACGGCCACCGGCGTCCCCAGGCGGCCGCGCCGGCGACTCTGCGGGTGACGGCGCGCCAGGGCATCGGCGATGCGATCGACGAGCACCTCATCGTCGAGCAGCGCATCGATCCGGCGGAGCGTGGGGTCCCAGAGCTTGTCCGCATCGGGCAGGCGCACTTCGACCAGGCTGCGCTGCGTGTACGCCCGCCGCACCATGGCGCCTCCGGTGAGGCCAGCTGGCCCCAGAGCCCGCACCGCGTGAGCTGCGTAGCCGCGCGTGCTGCCATGTCGCGCCGCTCTCTCACCATCGCGTGGGCGCTCGGGGGCCGTCAAGCAAATTGCGACGTTTGGGCGAGCGCCGACCCCCACACCCCGCATAAACACCGGATCAATCCCGTGTGTTTCGCACCGGAAAGTAGCTACCAGGTGCCGAGGCGGAAGCGAAGCAGAACAAGTGGAACATGGTCATCGCCGTCCTCGATTCGGGCGGCCACCTCGTCATGCTTGAGCGCATGGACGGCACGCAGCTGAGCAGCATCGAAGCCGCCAAGGACAAGGCGTACTCGGCCGTCCTCTACCGGCGTCCCACCAAGGTGTTCCAGGACCTCGTCGGCAAGGGTGGCCCTAACCTCCGGCTGCTGAGGCTGAGCGGCGCCAGCCCGCTCGAGGGTGGGATCGCGATCCTGGTGGATGGCAAGATCGTCGGTGCGGTCGGCGTGTCCGGCGCCACCTCCGAGCAGGACGCGCAGGTCGCCAAGGCCGGCGCCGACGCGTTGACAAAGTAAGCACGCGAGCGGCGGGCCGGGGCATTTAGCGGCCGGCTCGCCGCGAGTCGTGCCGCGGTCCCTGATCATACGAAGTAGCCTCCCTTGGAGGGGTCCGACGACCGCTAGAGGCGGCGTTCGAGCGCTGCGCGCACTGTCTGCAAGAACACCTCGGGTCGACACGGCTTGCGCCTAACTTTCAACGCATTACAGGGGTGGATGTCGGCAGTCCGGGTATAGTCGCCTGGCGGGCTACGCAGACACCAACGACTCGGAGCGGCTGGCCGCGGGCCCCCCTCGACGCGTGACCCTCGAGTCAAGGTGGTGACGACGAATCCCACGCGGGGGAACAGCTCGCTGAGGTGATGTTCAATCTTGGCGATCACCCGCCGAGGCCGATCCCAAGGAACGAATCGCGCCGTCGTCCGCTTCTACAACAAGACCTCCTCCGTTGGCGTACCCAGACGTCATTCAGGCCACCGCTGCCGGCCCCTGGCTGCACCGACCCCGACACCCTGAGAGCCTATGGGATGAAGGCGAGATCCTCGGGTAGCGGTGGCACGATCGGGACCTCGAATAGCGGGCCAGGGTCGGTAATGATAGTGCCATCCGAGGCGAAGAACACGGCGATCTGCTCCTGAGCGGCGAGTGCGATCCCAGCGACAGCGGGCACATTGATCCGGGTGAGGAAGGTGTGTGGGTTCTTTGGCGTGGCCGGGTTAGCGGCGAAGGCCAGATCGTTTCGGAAGAACGTGGCCCGATCGGCGAGGTCGCCTGCCCTCAAGATCGCGCTCGTTGTCGGGTTCGGAACAGTCTGATCGCCTTTAGCGAACTGGACAATGATCGACTTGGCCTCCACCCCATCAAGCGGGTCCCTCCGGATATGCGGCGCGTAGGCGACCGGATTGCCGGACTGAGAGACCCACTCGCTATTCTCGATCGCCTCCTGAATTGCGATCGCTCCCGGTACGGTGTTGATGACTGGGGGCTGGTTCCGGAGGGGCAGATTCTCATTGAAGGCAATGCCGCTGGGATCGGGGACGTTGATGAGCGACGGAATCCGGGTTGCGAGGGCAATCCCGACGAGGGGCCGGAACCCGCCGAGTCGGGCGACCTCGATGATGGAGCCGCCCGCAACATTCGGCACACCGACTCTGACGCTCGGCTCTACCCCGAGGAAGATGGTGCCGTAGATGCCGCCAAAGGACTGCCCGAAGTAGTAGATGCGGGAGCGGTCGAGGTCGGCGACCCCGTCGCCGTCCACATCGATGCCCACCTCGATCACCCGGACCAGCTGCATCAGGTCCACCACCGTCTGCCGAAGGCCATCCCGGCTTGAGATGATCGTCTGGGGCGGGGCTGCGCTGACGCCCTCGGTGGAGTCGATGACCCCGTTCCCATCCTGGTCAATTCCCCGCCCGCCGGCCGGAAGGGTGATCAAGCCGCCCCCAGTCTGGCTTACGGTGAGTGTGCCGTTACCGCCAAACCCGTGCCCGACGACGTTAATCGCGATCGTCGCAATCCCGTGGGCGGCCAGCGTGGCGGCGACGATGAAGGGGCTGTTGTTCTTGTTGTCCGTGAAGCCGTGGCCAAAGATGGCGACGGGCCAGCCCCTGGGAGGCTTGGGACCCGCGGGCAGGACGAGGTTGAAAAAGATCTCATTAGTTCCCTGGACCGCCGGTATCCCGAGGTGCGTTCCAGTAGGCGGGATGAACCGCTGAGCCGTCTCGTAATCCGGCGACCGGTACTTGCCGAAGGCGATGGTGGCCACCGCACCTGGCACTATGCCGAGGGCGGAGACAGGAACGGGAATCGGTGTGAGTGCGGGCCCGGTCGTGAGCTGGGCGTTGAACGTGACGCCGGTCACCAGGGTGAGCGGAAATACAGTCCTGGTCCCGGCCGGCCCAAGGAGGAAGTCGGCGGATGCAGGGGTCGAACCCTTCACCTGCTCCCGGATCTTCTCCAGAATCGCTGTCGCGCTTTGAGTCGTGAATACGCTCGCGACGACGATGTCCTTACTTCGAATCCCTGCGCGGCGCGCGGCGGCCAGGGCTTCGAGGAGAGCCCCGCGGTAGTCTTTGAGTGTCCGGTCTCCGAAGTTGAGCTCGTGACGAAAGTGCTGGAACCTCTCCGATGCCTCCACCGGCTTCCCGGTGTCATCTCGTATCCCTCGCGTCACGACCAGGGCATACCGGGTGTGCTGGTCAAGCAAGTCATCCGACTTGGCGTGAAGGGTGTTGGTGGCCGGATCCCAGACCACCTGGTTGATCCCGACCACTTTCTCGCCATGGGCGCCCAGACGCCGCGTGCTCCCGAGGCTGAGCAGGACCACCGTCTGACTTGAGACAGAGGTGGGGTCGATAGGGCCGTCAAAGGGAATCGACAGCCTGGGCGAAAGGTTGAAGCCATCGAGCGTGTTGACGACATCCAGATCGGCGCAGTCCGAGGGGCGAGCGGCACAGTTTGGCTTGGGCAGGCTAACTCTCAGTCCAGTTTCCTGGCGTGAGTCGGCGACGGTGAACCGGTCGCTAGGAAACGGGCCCCCGGTTGGCACCTCGAGATTAAAGAGCGCCTGGACCCCGGACGCTAGAGCTAGCGAAGACCACAGGAGCAGGACGGGCAGGGTGAAGAGGAGGACACGGCGAAGCCGTAGGCTCATAGCAAGTCTCCTTTCCCAGCGCCGGGAGGACTGCGTTGAGCGACCGAGATCGCGGGGGAGGAACTCTATGTCTCGTCCCGATGAATGTCAAGACCATGACCGCCGGGCTCGCGAGCGGGTTCGCCGCGTGTTGTAAGACCTGCGGACAGCGACCGACGTTAGCGAGCGTGAACTTCGTGGGGCAGCGGCCGCCAGGGAGCCCGGGCGAGCGCCACCCGGGCTCCCAGAGAACACCCTTATTCCTCGTCTTCGTCTTCGCTCCAGTACACCCCGATGCAGCCATTCGCGCAGTGAGCGTCCCCGACGAGTGGCGGAAGCGGCACAAACACATGGTTGAGGATCCGATCGGCGGCCACGGAGTGCGCGCTGGTGGACGCCTTGACCGGCGTCCCTGTGGGGATCGCCGCCAGGAGCTCGTTTGTTCTGGCATCGATGATACCCAGCGCGGGGACGACCTTCCCCAGTTCGTTCAGGTTGTTTCTCGCCGCGAGGTAGTACCGGTCGTCACCCTTGTTGAACCATACCTCGTCCGACCCGCCCACCCCGTGGACGACCTTGACGATGTGACCATTCCGGGCGTCCATAATCACCGACTGCCCATTCTTCAGGCTGCATCCGAGCAATAGATGCTGGTGTGGCCCCAGAGCCAGCCCCGCCGGATTGCAGTCGTCGACCGGAAACAGCGTCTCGATGGTCGCATGGCCGATCGGCCTGGGGTTGATGACAGCGACAGCTCCCTTATTGGCATCGCCGTTGAGCTCGGGGATCGAGACGTAGAACCGCCGCGTCGCCGGATCCCACACGGGCTGTTCGATGCCACCACTGAACTTGGCGGCGGGGAAGACGATCTGATCCACGACCGTCAGGGAGGTGGTGGAGATCAGCGTCATGAAGGCATCCGGATCGCCCGCATTGTTGGCCACGATCAGGAGGTGATCGCGGGGATCATAGGCCATCTCGTCTGCGCGCGCGCACGACAGCACCGTGTGTCCGGGAATGCACGTGCTGATGGTCGCGATGTGCTGATGCGTGTCGAGATCGAAGACCCTGACCGTGCTGTCGCCATCGCCGGCCCAGATCTGCTTGGAAGTGTGGACGATCAGGACCCGTCCGGGCCGGAGTGGGCGTTGTCGTTGGTGCCGTCCGGGTTGAACTTTTGCCCGGCGAAGCCGCCGATCTGGTGCAGGAGTTCATTGGTGTGAGTGTCGATGATATCGATGCTCGCGTTGGATCGGTCGGCGAGCACGTAGCGTTGCGCCGGCGCGTCGACGAAGCTGATGTCAAAGAACTCGAGCTTGTTCCCCGGAATCTGGATCGTCGCGCGGCGCTTGAATTGGGAGATGCCGTCCTGGTCGCCAGCCGCGGCGACCCCAGTGAACAGCAGCCCCGCGACGACAACGAGCAGGAAGGACAGGATGAGTGACGGCCGCCGGTTCATGCAGGACCTCCTTTGCAGGTGGTTGGAGCGCGAACTGAAGCAACGCACCGACAGGACACTGAAGAGAAGAGGCCGCAGTAATTCTGTCTTCCGTTTCATGACGGGGTCTCCTTTGACCATCCCATAGGGGTCCCTCGGCGTGACCCGACGCTCTTAGTCCGGATTGCCGAGGAGTTCGCTCAGCGAGCCGGGGGCGGCCTGGGCGAGAAACACCAAGGCGAGATACATGAGGACTGCAGTCATCGCGTCTACGCTTGCTGGTTCGCTCCAGCAGTGTGATGCAGTCCTAGCGGCGAGGCGTCGCGGCCTCTCGCGGGCCGCGACGCATGAGCGTATCGATGAGCACGCGCTGTTGCCGCAGTAGAGCCGTAGTGGTCTTAGTCCCCGTCGCTCCCGTAGACGCCGATGCAGCCCTTCGCGCACGGCAGGTTCGCAGGTGTGGCGGTTCCGTCTCGCAGCGGCACGAAGACGTGGTTGTTCTTTCGATCCGCCGCTACCGAATGATTGCCGTTCGTCGGGCCCGTGGACACGTTGCCGAGAAACGTGTTGGTCGCGGCGTCGATGATGCCCAGCGAGGGCGTGGCAACGGCTTTCCCCGTGGCGGGATTAATGAAGACGCTTCCGTCGGGGTTGAGTTTTACGTTGTTTCTCGCCGCGAGATAGTAATTGCCATCGCCACGGTTGAACCACACCTCATCCGACCCGCCTACTCCGAAGATACGCGTTTGCTGGCCAGTCCGGGCGTTTACGATCAGCGATTGCCCGTTGCTCAGGCTGCATCCGACCAAGAGATTCTGGTCCGGCCCCAGTGTCAGCCCCGCCGGATTGCAGTCGTCGACCTCAAATAGGCGCTCGACTGTCATCGTGTCGGGATTGATGACGGCGACAGCGCCCTTCGTGTCGCTGCCGTCGATATTGGGCACCGAGATGTAGAAGCGCCGGGTCGCCGGATCCCACGCCGGCTGTTCGACGCCGCCCGGGGCGCCCGTGGAATCAAAGAAGGATGTGTGGCCTAAGCTCTGGGCGAGCGCCGAATCGAGCGTGATCCGCTGGAGGACGGAGAAGGTCTCGGTCGAGATGAGTGTCACGAACGGAGTTGGATCGGCCGCATTGTTGGCGGCTGCCACGATGTGCTCCCCTGGGGCGTGGGCCATTTCGTCGACCCGCGCGCACTTGACCGGATCCTCCCCCTTGGGACCACCCGGGGGGCCGCAGGTGCTGATGGTCGCAACGGGGCTATTTGTGGCGAGGTCGAAGACCTTGAGCGTACTATCGCCATCGCCGGCCCACAGCTGATTGGCGCTATGGATCACCAGGACGCCGTCGGGACCGGAGTGGGCGTTGTCGTTGGCGCCGGTCGCAGTGAACTTTTGTCCAGCAAACCCGCCGATCCGGTCGACAAACGTGTTGGTTTCGGCGTCAATGATGTCGACGCCCGCGTTGGACCGGTCGGCGATAAAGTACCGCTCCGTCGGCTCATCCACCCAGCTGATGTCGAAGAAGCGGAACACTTGCTGCGGATTTATCGTCTTATCGGCCAGGGGAATCTGGATGGTCGCGCTGAGCTTGAAATTCTTGATGCTGTCCGCGTCGCCGGCGCGGCTCGATCCAGTGGAGAGCAGCAGAACGGGAACGATGACGACCAGAAACAGGGAGAGCGTTAGCGAGCACCTCCGCGTCATTGCAGGGCCTCCTTCGCGAGCCGTTCCTCTGTTGCCTACGTTGTTACATGGCCTCTAGACCGGGATTTGCGATTTGGACCCAAGTTCTCGTTCCCTCGCGTTTCTGAACGGACGACATGACATATCAGAAGCCCGTTCTGCCGTGCGGAATGCGTCACACGGGCCGTTCCCGTGGCCCCGACGCCGCTGACGCTGCTAACCTGATCTGTCGGACCTCCCAGGAGGGCATCGAGGCCTCGGTCGCCTCTTGGAAGGCACACCCAATTGTGCGTCGACGCCTCATCCCACCCCCTTTCGCGTATAGTCGCTGACAACCTATCGTTCATTGCGAATGGACTGTCAATAGGCAAAGGATTTCACACCCGAGGCAAGCAGCTATTACGCCACCGGCGAACCCGGCGAAATGTAAAGCGCCGGCCGCTTTCATTTCCGGAATAAACTTAGGCCTCGAGCGGGCTGTCTGGGAGGGAATCGCGGCGATTAACCTGTAGAGATGTGGGCAGGACGGGCTGGTACTCGACACGGATGCGATGACCACAATCGGGCGCAGCGGTAGAGACTCAAGCCATTTCAGTCTCATCGCCGTAGCTTCCTCACCAGTTCCTTTGGCCCATTCCTACCCATTGCGCTCCGCGGACGCTTCCGGCCACATGCGTGTGCCTCTTCGGAGGCCGTTGATACGAGGATCTACCGGTTCACGCGCACACACCTCCCTTCTCGGTTGCCCACACGGCTGCATCTACCGGCCGTTCGAGAGCCGACCTAGCGGCAGATTGCTGTAAATCAGCGCTCCGTCGGGACTCCGGGAACGATAGATCGCCTCTTGGCCGCGTCCGGAGGTCCTGGCGAGCCCCCCCACATCGAGCACTCGCTGGACGTAGCGTTGGGTCTCGGGATACGGAGGAATGCCCCGGTAGCTATTCACAGCTCCCTCGCCGGCGTTATAGGCTGCAATCGCGAGAGATACATTTCCCGGATACCGGTCGAGCAGGTATCGTAAATGACGAATGCCCCCTTCGATATTCTCGCGGGGGTTGAAAGAGTCGCGAACACCGAGGACCGAGGCGGTCTTGGGCATGAGCTGCATGAGGCCCTGGGCTCCTTGACGAGACATCGCGACGGGATTGAAGGCCGACTCGGCATGAATCACCGCTTTGACTAGAACCGGATCCACCCCATATCGGGCCGAGACTTCCTGGATTAGTTCGTCGTAGGAATCCAGCACTCCGCTCGGAAAACGGAGCCGGCCTGAGGTTGGGCCGGACATAGCCGGCAGCCCACGGTAGTGCGGATCAGCAGGGGCGTTGGTCACGTGGATGATCCCGTCCCGGTCGACGAAACTGAAAGCGCCGGCCAACGCGTACGGAACATTCCACAAGACGGCCAGTAGCAACATCAGGGTGACGAGAGAGCCCCTCAGAACGCCTCGGAGTGGACTCACGCGAGGGATTGATCCGGGGAACCCAATCCCGCCCATCATCGCTACCTCCGCAGCCGACGCGTGGAACCGCCAAAACCCGCGCCAACTCTCTCCCCGCCAGGTCCCGCCTGTCAATCCCTGAGTTTTTCTCATCGTGAACACGCTCACATGACGTGTTGACAAAGGAGATACGGTCGACCATATACTCCCTACCGCCCGGAGGCCGTGGCGAAAGGCGAGCCCGGAGCAACGGAGCGCGGGTCATGTCGCGCAGCTTGTTGACCCTGAACGTTCTCTCGATCAGCATCGCGGCAGTTCTCTGGGTAAGCCTCGTACAAGTATTCTGGAGTCGCCCAAGTCACGTGGCTCGAGACGCAGAATTCACGACCGACCGGGCCTCCCTCACCAGCTGTCTGGTAGTCGCCACGAAAAGCCCGTTGAGTCCAACTCGCTCCGAGACCGAGTCGCTACTTGGTCAGCAAGCCGCAGGTCGTCCGAAGCCCGTCCTCCACGGTGTGGTAATCGGCGGAGCGAACCGGCGCGCATACCTCGAGGATCCGGTTTCGAAGCGAGTCGTGTCCTATGCGGTTGGTGATGCCACCCCCGGTGGTGGATTGGACCGCATCGAGGAGGATCGGGTCGTCATCATTGGCAGGGGCGGTGCGCTTGAAGTATTGCCGCAAGATCCCAACAAGCCCAAGGCAGCGGCGGCGACACCGGGTTCGCCACTATCGTCGGCGACGCCTCAGACACCACCACAAGCTGCTCCGCCAGCGCCAGTACAATCGCGCCAACTCTCTGCCCCCGTGCCCACACCGTCCACTTCACGGGTTCCCGAGACGGGAGGAGGAGCTCCAGGCGGAAATCGTTTCTATTCGGAGGTCCTCTCGTTAGTGGCGAACAGCCCAGAAGTTTGGAACCGCAGGAAGATCGCTGACGACGGATCTCGCCATGGCAGATAGCGCGCGTAGCGTGGACGGCAACGAGGCCTCGACTACAGCTCGTCCTTTGGGACGGATCCTCCTGGACCAGGGCGTCGTCAATGCCGAAACGCTCGAGGAAGCGCTCGGTCGCGCCAAGGCAACGAGTACCCGCATCGGCAACATCCTCATCGATATGGGGGCGGTGTTGCCTGACGACGTGGCACGGGCGGTCGCGGTCCAGGAGGGCGTGCCATTCCTCTCGGCAGAGGAGCTCCCGTCGACGCCGCCGACCCTCAAGAACCTCTCGCCCAAGTACCTGCGACAGTACGTGGCCTGTCCGGTCGCGGTTGAGGGCTCGGTTGTGACCGTGGCCGCGGCGGACCCGACCAATCCTCTGCTCCTCGACGACCTTCGGCAGACGCTCGGCCTGACGGTGAAGCTCTGCGTAGCCGCCGCGCCGGCGATCCTCGAGGCCATTGAGCGGGCCTACGGAGCCAACACCGCGCTGCAGAAGATCGTCGAGGGCATGGGATCGGCGGGCGCCGAGGGCGACGGCGGGCAAGAGG